>Ga0179593_1280581_pt1 | contig 20404 bp, 24 predicted proteins | sample CZODoug2_1_08_16_FD_185931 | JGI IMG/M metagenome (GOLD analysis project Ga0179593, IMG submission 185931) | Vadose zone soil fungal communities from Angelo Coast Range Reserve, California, USA - CZODoug2_1_08_16fungal (PacBio error correction) | ecosystem: Environmental > Terrestrial > Soil >...
GCGTGGGATAACAAGAGTAACGCCTCGGTGCAGACTTAAGCCCGCAAGGAAAACTCATAATCTCTTTACTTTCGGACGCGTGAGACCAGTCGGGCGCAATACGTGACGGAGGCAAGGGAACGATGGGGTCTGTTTGGATTGATGAGCGCGAATAAATGAACGTCTAGCGCGCAGACCGGGGGCAGGACGATAAGGAGAACGAAACGGAGACGGTTACCCGCTTGTCCGCGCCAAAGAAACAAAAACAACCAAGGAAAAGGAAGTCGGAGAAGCGGGGCCGGGGGGTTGGGTATCTATATCCTTTACAGGAGGCACGTGAAAACGAAGCAGTGCCTAACAGGCAGGTGAGTAGCCAGCCGAGAGGGGGAAGGACCTGCAGGGGGAGGTTCCTTCAGGTAGTCGGGGGGTTGCATACAGGTGGGCAACGATTCGTTTGTCTTCCGGATGCAGCGGAGGAGGGAGCTGTAGGAATCATTAGTTGAAGGGAAAAAAAACGGGGGGGGCTCGTACACAATTCGGTCAGCGCTCAAAGACGTGCGCCAAAGAAACCTCAGTACAGTAAGAGTCAGGAAACTCGCTGAATAATAGGCGGGAACGAAAAAAACTTGAGAAAAGGTCAGAATCTTCAGCCCTTAGGAGGGACCTAGTAGGAAAGGGTGTGGAATCCCATTCCAGAGCCGGGGGGCGTGGAGCTTCGCTAGAGATACCAACATGCATTGAGGGGGGGCGTCGGGCTGGACGGAGAAGAAACCCTCCTTCAGGAGGGCAAAAGAAAAACTCTAACGAAAACATCGGCAGTCCCAGGAATTCACCGCGCAGAAACTCCGGTGCGCTGGAAGACACTCAAAAGACAAGGAATGAAAAAATATTTTGCCGAAAAAAAACGCGAAGCAAAAACGGCAGAAAAAAAAAAAAAAACGACCACCGGTTTCTGGCTGCAAACACCACACCCTTGAAGCCCGTACGAAAAGGCATTGAAATGGAACACAATAAACGCCATCCGCTGACCTCATCGGAAAGACAGGTCTTGGGGAATGGTGGTGGGTTTTGGCCGGGGTATTGGACAATGCCGGATCTTCACAAGCAAAAAACACACCAGGGAGAAAGAAAACCAGGACCGGCAACGCTTGGCAAAGGCACCGGGACGGGGGGGGTAGGTACTTCAAGGAGATAGGAATCGGGGGAAGAAGATCTTACTGTAATCTCCCTCGACGGAAAAAGACAATGGAAAGGTCCGTCAAACTTAAATGGGGGAGGATACGCTCCCGCTGCCAGGAGAGAGCGTTTGTGCCAGTTGGTGGTTGAAACTCAGACTTTCAGTACCCTCCAAATGGAAGACAATAACTGGGAATCTGTTGAGAAATAGAAAAAGTCGGGGAATTAAGGGGTGATGAGTGTCCATCTAATCGCTATCAAACTCAAATGGAGAACATTACACAGGTCCACAATTGTCAGGGGCCAAGAAGGGGAATGTGGGGGGGGAAAGCTTCTCCCCTAGAAAGGCGCTCGGGACCGCAAAAGACAAGAGTGTGGACTAACCTTGAACGGGGGGGGGGATTACCGTTCTGTGGATTCAGGGGAGGCAACACGACCCGGAGGGCTAGTAATTTTGGGTACTGAGGATCAAATTATGATCGGAGGCCAAAGGGAAACATTCGGCTGCGATCTGGCGGGCGGTTGTTCGGTATTCAATAGCGTCATTATAATTATAAAAGGATATGGACCCACTTCTTTCCAAAAAGAACTGGGGATTTGTAAAAAGCAAGCAAAGGGAAATTGCAACCGAAGAAAAAACGAGAATTAAGAAAACCAGGACTCCGTATGGGCACTGCAAGGAGACCACTCGGTTAAGGAAGGTAGACAAGTCGGGGGAGAGGGACGTGGAATCTATGGGAAGACCGCAGGTGAAGTCGGCGTGTGGGGGGTCTGAGCAAAAAACGCTGAGTTTTGGTAAAACTGAACGGTCTGGGAAATGTGGGCGGTTTAGAGCCGGCTCCCGCCTCGATCGCTCAAGGAAGCAGGGTCCGTAGCTTTATCAATGAGTAAGCAGAAATCTAGGCTTAACTGGATTTGTCAAGTGACATCGCCTGGTTAAAGCGCCTCAAAAAAAAGATCCAGCGGGGGCGGAGGATATGCAGAGAACCCGAAGGGAGGCGGGTCAAAGGCATGTGAAGGCTCAAAAGAAGGGTACGGGGCGGGTCTCAGCGGATGCCGAAAAAATAAAAAGGGTGCTGGAAAAAGTCGTTGTCATAAGCAGATGTAGGTAATTCGGTGGCCTTGGAGAAAAAACATCTGTCCCGAAGGAAAAGGACCCAATTCCAGGCAGAGAGTTCATGCCGTAAGTCTCAAAATGAAAAGGGGCAACTCGATGCTTTAAAACGGACCACCATCGCGACCAGTAAAAAGATTCACTCTCGTGCGAAGAGAAAAGGAAAAAAGCCGGGCAAAAATTCAGGAAGGACTACGACCAGAAAAATCTAACACCAGAGGGAAGGCCGCAGCGCCGGCACCGGGCAACAAGTAGACTACGGAAAGCCGCCGGAAAAAACAGAGGTTACTCCTCGACTCCATGAAGCAACAGTTACGCAGAAAAGAAAAAACGAGACATTCAGTGAGGAGTCCATCCATACGGGGAAAGGAAGGGAAACGATCAAACAACAACGGAAGAGGAAAAGAGAAAAGGGGGTCCCCGACCCTCTCATTAAAGAGGTGACATGCCGAAAAGACTGGACTGTTCGTCGGAGGAAAGAAGAAGAAAGGAGGGGGGGGTCATGAAATTGGCTAGCGGGCGCCATGAGAAAAAGTACAGTAAGATGAGGCCCGATTAGGTCGAAAAGGAAGTGCTACATGCCCGTTCCGGAGGGGGTTGTAGATGATGAGAAGGGAGCTACACCTTGGCGGGGAAACTGCTGTTGGAGGACGTCGCACCTGACCGAGGAGATTTTGTACGGACGCGGGTCTGTGTAACAACTCGAGGAAGGGAAAAATTGGGAAATTTCAAATGTAACGAAACGGAAGAAATACGCTGCCGGGAAGGTTGGTTCGTCTCCTTTAATTCGGGGGAGGCAAAGGCCAACGAGGAAACTGACAAACAAAGAAGAGGTCAGGAAATCAGATGAAAGGCAGAAGCGGTTAACGGAGAACGACACCGAAGGGGCCATGACTAACTCAGGGGGTGAAAAGTCGTGTTCCGATGGGGGAGAGTTCCTCATAGAAAGGAGGAAGAAGGAGGGTTAGTAAGGGGGGAGGCGCAAAGTAACCTTCTACTTCTATGTGAACGATTTAAGCTTGCTAGGGGAGTACTTCTCAGGGGAAAAGGACAGGCCCTGAACATTCGAGAGAAAGGGGGCGAGCTAAAAAAAAAGGGAGGAGGAAAAACGAATAATCAATTTGATAGCGTGCCACTCAAGGGCCGGAGCAAGGAACAACCACCACGGCTCCTACATAACACGGTTAGTTATAAAACCGTAAGCCAAAGGATTTGTTGATGAGGGGGTCTGGGGGGACAGGGGCGGGGGGGGAGGTAGGGGGGGGTGGGCAAAACTCCCAGTTAGTGATTTAATAACTCTAATTTAAATGATCGCCATGAAAAAGGCCAATCAAAGGGAGGAGAACACCACCAATGGGACGGGAGAATGTTGATGATGACAAAGGAAAATTTCCGAATGATTCGGAGGAGAACGGCCCCCATCAGAACGCAGTAGCTCCGAATCAGAACAGAGACGGGAGAGTTCCAAGGGAGGAAGGAAGCGAAGGAAGTAGCAAGCAGGACTGAAGGGGCAATCAAAAAAAACACGCCACATAAATCATTTCCGGGAAACTCGGTTCATCAACAGGGATGGAGGTCAGATTCGCGCAAAAAGGAGGGGAATTAAAACGAAGCACCTTGCAATTAACCGAAAGGGGACTGACCGCGAATAGTATTAAAAAGGAGAAGTGAGTACTCCATAAATAGAATCCTCACAGAGGCAGTCGGGGGGCAGTTTTCTGCAGAAAAAAGGAGTTTTCTGGGTGGAAGTTTTTTTTGCATTGCTCGTTGGTATAGGTTACAGAGAAGGGAAGCGAAACCAAAAGGCACAACAGGCTTAAGCGGACTAAAAAGGGAAAATTGATCTTATCTCTGCAAGGGAACCAGTTATTGGTTTGGGCAGGCGAGGTCTGCTAAAAAGAAGAGGTCAAAAACGTGGCAAAAAGATAAAATCCGGCAGATTCCTCTTCACAGTAACCAGGGAGGAAACAGTGCGCAGGGGCAAGGCCGCACAGAGCGTAATCACTGTAGCTCAATGCCGTGGGGTGGTTGACTTGAAGAATAAACACGGCGGGGGAAAGTGCGCCCAGAGAGGGGGGAATTCAATAATTTGAGTTCCCTTGCAGGGGATGGGGAAGGAAGGGCAGGGAAAACCACCCATTAAGCCGGGTCGGGGAAAAGGTGGGGTGTGGCGCAGCACGGCGGCGCTGATAAGGGGGGGGGGGGAAGGAAAGGCTCATTCAGTCGGACAAATATGGGAATAAAGAGTTCGCGGGAACCGTTCGATTGTCCAGAAACGTCTTTCAAGGGCGCGGAAGAACCATGGTCGATGGTAGATTGGCGGGAGTGGGAGGGAGTAGGGGTTTGTAACGAAAATGAGGAGAGGTCAGTCCGACATACGAATCTCCTTTCAGTGAAGTCGAGAGGAACGAAAGCAACACAAAGGAAAAGGATCATTTCCGGGTTTCGCAACCGGCCGACCATTCGAAGAAAAAACACCCTGGCAGAAAAAGGTAACGGGAAGGGGAAAAGTTACTATTCGGGATTAAGAACTTGCATCGGAAATGAGCGGCGAGACTCATTTTAAGGGCGCAAGCAGAACGACGAAGGGGGGAGTTCGGCGTCGAGGCGAGTTGGGTTGAAGATAAAGGGTGTGAGAGCTACGGTGGAAATTAAGCCCACATAAAACAGGGGGGGTAACGAAAGATCCGAGAGAAGTCACCTGAAAAGGAGAGGGGTCATTTCCGAAAAACGAAATCGCGTAAAAGTTACTGGAGACAAATACCCGGCAGACGGATGTACTAAATACCCGATCGGCTAAATTACACCAGGTACAACTGGGAAACTTCGTCTAAAGATACGGAGACTTGGGAAAGAACAGACGCAAATGTCTCATGACAGAACATCGTGTTTGGGGCCGCAACTGGCTGGGGGAAAATGGGTCTAAACGGCGAACCGGTTCGGCAGGGAGTAGCCTGATAGGAAAAAAAAGGGCAACATCTTCGTAGGAAAACTTTTGGCTATCGGGTCCGCAAAAACGAACAAACAAACAGCCACAGAGATGAAGAGTAAAAGAAAAGTGGTTTAGGCAGAGAGGAGACCAGAAACGGAACGTAAGTAACTTGAGGAAGGACCAATGCGGGAGGATGCTTAAGTCTGACATAGCACGGTACGAGGGGGAGAACAAAGCCCATAAGCATCAACAACACGGAGAGGAGGAATGGGGGCAGTGTGGGAGGAGGGAAAACACCTCTGAACTCAGAAAATGTAGTCAGCGGTCCCGCCGGAAAGGAGGGGAGGGGAATCCAGAATTACTTTGGGTGATTAGGAAGGTTAGAAAGCCTGTCAGGGCTAATCAAAGGAGGGAGGGAAAGCATTAATGCGAGTTTAGTTTGTTTCGGGAGAGGACGCGCGATAGAAACAAAAGGCAAGGGAAAAGGAAAAAAAGGTGGGTAAGGTGCGATCATAGTCCTAACATGTCTAGAGGTGCGCCCGAAGTTTGTCCTCATCCCATAAAAAACCAGTAGGCAAACAACCACGATGAGGAGGGAGACTGCGTCAAAAGTGGTATGTGACGAAAGGACGCCGGCTGAAGGTAGTCCGCCTTGAAACCAGTGGCAGGGTAATCGAATCCGCAGGGAGAGGGGGTTTTCGAAAGTCAGATTTTTAATAGTCAGGTAGGTCCGAAACGAAAGGGGGAGAAGAGAGTTTGGGGGCTTAAAAGACTGCTCGGACAGTGGTCCCTTGCGATAGGAGGGAAGAGGTGTAGCAAACGAAAAAGGGGGAGGGGCCAGCCATCGAAGTTACTCGACACACTTCTATTCCGCGAAAAATCGCCGGAGAAAAACACCCAACCGAAATAAGTTCGGGAAAATTGCGGGAACGAGAGCATGACAGCGATAGCGAAACGCAGGCAGGGGGTAACCTATAAACGTGCAAGATCTTTCCGTCGAATTGGACCAGGGGGAGAAAACTGGCGGTGCGAATACCAACAAAAGAAAAGATACGGCAGGCGAGTTTCGCTCTCTAGCCGAAGGGATGGCCGGAGCGGCGGTACGAATCAGTCAAGCAAAAAGAAGAGTCGTTCCCAAGGTAAAAAGGGACGAACTCCGCACAAGAAGGCCATCAATGCGATCGAAGCGACAAGCGAAAGGGCACGGTTAACCTCGACTCAGGAAGTTCAAAAGCGGAAGAGATAAATATGCTGACCGCAAAGTGGGCGCCGAAAGAAAGTAAAAATTCAGAAAAAAAAATCGTAGCAAGCCGTTTCTTTCTTACAACAAAAGAATTAAGGGCAAAGTCGGAAGGGGGGAGAAAGGAGAGTACTTCAATTAATCTTGAATACAAGGAAAGGGCTGACATCTTCATCACAGGCACTGCCAAGGCATGTCGGAAAGACCCAAACACACCCGACCTCAATGCTCTCCGCTGGTAAAACCGGGGGACCGCGGCGCAAGGGGGGTTCTCTTTTTCTTCACTCAGGAAGGAAGAGGAATCTCAAGGCGCTTGAGGAAGCGCTAGGCAGGAGAAAAGGTACGCTGAATCAGGCATAACTGGTTCGTACGATACGCGCAACCGGGGCAAAAACTGGGGAAAAAAAAAGCAAGGAGAACAAGCCGTAAGGTTGTTGTACGACGCGAAAAGAATGGTCCTTACATCAACACTAAAAAAGGAAATATCTTCTGCAGGGGAGGGAAGGCAAAGATTCAGAGGGGGGGACGATTTCCAGAGCGTTTCGAAAAAAGAAAAGGAAACGAATTCTAAGTCCCACCAAAATGCCACCCATTCGTCGTTCATTCAAAGTTTGGTAATTGGGGAAAGAGGAGCATCTCAGGAAAAAAAGGAGAGGAACACGAATATTGATAAAAGACAGGGTGAAATGATGGAAGGGGGAAAAATGGAGAGGGGGAGATGAAAAGAGTGATCCCGGCCCGAACGTGGTACTGGCAGGGGAGGGCAACAGGATCATGGGGAAAAGGGCCAAATGCTTAGAGTCAGGCGCTCCAGGACCTTTCTGATTGGGCGGGCTAATGGACGTTCAAGAGCGGAGAGGGGTCAAGCATTTCGTAAAGGAAAGGAACGCGAGGGCTTGGGTTTTTTTGCCAAGCCCCGGGCGGATTCCTTGCCACGCTGCCACTGGAATAGGGAAATAACAATGGGACGAAGGGGGGTTAATTTCCACTGGGAGCTCGTACCTCTCGGGGCCACAGAAAAGAGGGAAAATCCCCTCGGGAGGAAGTTTTATCGACACGTATTTGAACGCAAGTGGTTGACTGGGGGGGAGAGAGGGGGGGTTGGAATTTCAAAAACAAACGGCTGGTTTGGGGGGGCCCAAAAGAAAAGGTAGGGGAGTGGGAGATAAGAAAATGTGTCAAAGCTCCCTCCGATCGATCGCGAGGCAGAGGGATAAAAGGGAAGGCAGAAATCCCTAAAGCGAAGAAAAAGTTTCAGGGGGAAATTAAGGTCCTGGTGAACTGGGAGAGCCCAATCCCCTACAAACCGGCTGAAAAAACGCAGGGAAAAAAGGGGAATATTCAAAGAGACAAAAAGGAGGGTCCGTGGACAGACGCAGGGCTAGGAAAGTCGGGAAAAGGAAAAGGTAAGAGGAGGCGACGACATCAATCGGGGTTTTTTTCCGTAAGCGGGGGTGCTCTGGCACTTAAGGGGGAATTCTTTGGGGCCGTGCAAAAGAGGGGAAAAAAAGTCACACCATTGGAAAAAGAAAATAGGGTCCTTCCGTCCCGGCCAATCGAACAGGGGAAAGTTCAGGAAATCGGGGGTACAACCTCCGGCCCAGCCATACTCTAAACAAACAGGACAAAGCTGCAGCGGGTGCGACGGAAGTACCATCACCCCGAAAAAGGGGGAACGGCATTCCTTGAGAGGAATCCGACGGAAAAACCAATCGAAGGGGGGAAGGACATGGAAAAACGCAAAAAAGGACCAGGGTAAACAGGATATCCTACCTCATTCATCCTTTACGACGACTCCAGGGACCGGCAAAAAAACCGGGATACTAACCGGGCTGAAGGAGAAAAAGGAGGGAGGAACAGCTCCAATGAAAGGAAAAATCCAAAAGAGGACTTCACTGACGAGGGCAAATATCTCGATCACAAACAAAAGGGAAAAAGGAGAAGGATAGGTTTGAGCCCTCGAACAGAGACGTTATTTACATGGGCCTTAAGGGTGGGGTGAAACTGCTGAGACAGAAGAAGGGGAGGGGAATTAAGATACTGGAGACGGGTCTTGCGGCCATTGTTCGAGGAGGGGCAGGGAAGTTTCCCGGGGGGTCCTCTCGATTAAGGGACCTCAAGGGGCCCGGGCGACGCATTGAGGGGTTGGAAATGATTTCTAGCAAACTTCCATGAAACAGGTTCGGGGCAACCTGGTGTTAAAACTGGGGGGTGCATCACGAGGAAAGGTGGGAATCTCTATTTCTTTCGAAGGGTGTACAAACGGAACTCGAGGAAAAAGTTCAGGGGACTGGTTTCAGAGACGGAAGGGGAATGAGCTTCCCTGGGAATTGGGGGTCGGATATGGAAGGGTCGGGGAAAGAAAAAACACGAAGTAAAAGGAAAAGAAAGGACAGAAACACTACTCGGAGAAATCAAAGTGAATGTCGCGCAGAGTTTCTAAGAAAGGGAAAACAAAGAAGAACAACCCTGCCTGGAACTTCCGGAATTTCAAAGCGTCGGGTCCTCTTGGAGAATAGACCGGAGAGGAGAAGTTGCGAGAAAAGTAAAAGAGACTGCATAACCATTGACAGAGGAACGCAGGACGTAGTAGTACTTAAGAACTCAGTGGTCGCTCCGGCACCTTCCAAAGAAGAGAAAGGGCGTGAGACAGGAAAGGAGGGAAGGACCCTCAAAAAAGGGCATAGTAGTTGATGACGGCCAACCAAGTCAAAGAAAACAAAAACAGGGTGGGGGACCAAAAAAAGAGGCCGCACAGCCACAACCGCAGGAAAAAGTGCGCTCATGTGCATAGTATGAAAGGAAAACCCGCTTGGGGAGGGAAGAGGCAGGGCACCAACGAAGCGGGCTCGAAAAGCTAACCTTAGGAAAAAAAAGGGGGCATAAGAGGAATGACCATGGCGGGAAGGGGGGGCTTGTCCGCAGGGAGGCATTGCTAGGGGCTGAGGAACCACCAAGTGAGAAAGGTGGCAGAAGGCAGGGAAAAATACTATAATGGAGTTGCGGATATGAAGAAGAACTCAACAAAGTAGCTAAAAAGAGGGATCAAACGAAGGTCAGATCTCATGTTCTCGCAATACGGGCCGCCTGCGAGTTTAGGAGGAGTCATCAGGAAGGGGAAAGGAACCCAAAAAAAGCAAGGGCTCTTATTACCACAATCGTTTTCCAAGACATGGCGGGCAAGAGGCCGAACCCTAATCGGCGGAAAAGAGAAAAAGGGCTAGATAATGCGAGGAGAAAAAGAAAAAATACACTTACAAGTTCCACTGACCGGAGAGGTGTTTAGTGGTGGGAGGGAGAAGGAAGGAATCTCCAACTCTCGTCAGAAAAAAGAGGTGCCGTCGGAAGTAATCGGTCTAGGATTAGGTTCGGCATTCAGGGTAAGGCTCCTGGCGACACAACCACTGGCCTTCATACGCGGGAAAAAAAGATAGCGATCAAAAACATGTTGCCTGGTTGCCGCGAATCATGAGAAAGGAAACATCGGGAAGCGGCTGGAAAAGGAAGCTAAAGCTTCAATATTCCTCTTCAAGCGTACTAGGTGAGAAAAGAAAAAACCGCAGTCCTAACAGGGCCCACGTCACGGGAAAAGGGGGGGGACATCTGGATAGAAATGGGGGTTGACTTGGAGACTCACACGACAAGGCGGCTTGCACAAAACGAAAAATTAAGAAGAAGGGGGGAACGCTGTCCTAGCTACTGGATGGTCTTCCCCGCTGCCGGGCAGGTCATCATAAAAAAACTTACGCCTGGGGGAGGAAAGTTGTTTGAAGAAAAGAAACTGCGGCGCCGATTGAATGGGCGAAGGGAAAGCCGGGAATGGGTGCGAACGGGTCTGTCAGAACTCGATCATCTCAAGAGGGGAAACACGAGGGGGCGATTTTCCAATAATAAGGGGAAGACCAGGGGACAATTATGAAGATTTGGAAGTTAGTCAGGAGTTTTTACAAAGAAGGAGGTGTGCTGACCTATTTCACTTCCAGACAGACGAAACCCAGCCGGGGAGAGAAACCCGAAAATCGGAATGGACTGGGGGGGGAATCGCAAACCTAAATTAAAGATCTTGTACGACGCACACCAAGTCGGAGTTCAAACGAAGGGCTGGAAAGGATAAGGGTCCGTAAGGCTGAAAAGAGATCGCTATTAAGAAGGCAGGGAATCGCAAGCATGAAATTGCAAAGGGAAGGGGGCTGGTTGGGCGCATGAGAGGGACAGATATTTTTTTGGAAAGCGAGAACTGCCGATTGTGGAGGCCGGGGGGGGGGGGAGGCAGAAAGTAGCTGTGGAAAGGGAGCGCGAAGCTCGCCGGCAAAACCGCAAGAGATCTGAGTAGTTACCAGAAAACGAAAAGAGCGTCCAAAAGGGGGAAAATAACAACGGAAAAAAATACCCGAATGGCGAGCCCTCTATGAAGGATATCGATTCAAAAATGTGAAAGGGGAGCAATCTTCTTCTCTACAATAAGACCAGACGGTATCGAATAAGAGCATTAAAGGATAAAAGACACTGGTGGGAAAAAGGGCTTTTTTATGCAGGGAGGGAGAAAGGGCTGAATTTAGTCATGCGCAAGTTGCAACTGGGGAGCGAGAAAAGGGTGGTCTTCGTGGGCGAGAGCAAGAAGAAACAGACAAAAAAAAGCCGAGAGAAGGCTAACTCCAAGTGGCTTATGCGCAGTTGCGATACACGAAAAAAGAAAGATCGGGAGGGGGGTCAGTGCCGAATCGGCTAAGGAAGCAGGGGGAGTAAAGGTGGCTGAAACATTCCGCTTATTTCATAGGGGGGTTGAAGAAGCCACGCCATCCGAAGAAAAAAACAAATATGAGAGATGGAAGGTGTGGGGAGATCTTAAACAAAACTCAATACAAAAAATGTAATTAAAGAACGAATCCCGCCTCGTGACCGTTGGGAGCGTTTCAGGGGGAAGTAAGTCGGTGAAAAGGAAACTGCGCAATAAGCCAATTTGCTTAACAAGGTTGAAAGAGAGGTGGCGGGGTGTGTGCTGATCTCTTCAAAAAGAAGAGAGCCAATATGCAAGACGTGGTTCAACTTGAAAGAAAGCTAAGAAAGGGGGGGACTAAGGTCGCCCGCCTTGTGAGCTCCAATAAAAACATGAATGGAGAAAAAATTTACGGATACTGGAGCGTAGGACTGGGATAAGATCCAGGTGAGAAGATGCGTATCTAAAAAGGAATCCCGAGGGGACATGGGTTTAAGAAATAGACGGCAGATTGAGGTTCGTAGTACTGAAAGTTCCGCGTCTGGTAATTCTGTCCAGAAAAAAAAAAGGGAAGCAAGGGGAAGGGGGGGGATTACACCGCAAGGGGACTAGAGTTCAGGGGGGGGGGGACAAAGGGGCAAGAGTCCTCGTCTACAAGAGGAACCATAGTTAAGAGCATCACCTATAGCTACAAAAGGAAGCATCGTCAGAAAAAAAAAGATCGCCGAGGGACAGCAAAAAAAAAACAGGTCAAGTTTCATGCTTGCGATTCTTTAAACGCGCGAAGCAGCGATAGGACCTCCTAAGGATAAACCGGGAAAGAAAAGAAAGAAATCAGACTAGGGGGGGAAAGGTGAAGACGAACGATGTAAGGAAGGGTGTTGCCGACCCAAAAAAATCCAAAGGAAGCCGGGGCGCGGAAGGGTTCCTCGAGATCCACACGGCCCTAGAAGATGTAGAAATCTCAGGACTAAAAAAAATAAGTCATGCGTTACCCAAAGAGAATAAGCCGCAAAGAGAATAGTCTCCCACACAGGGTCGGACGCGAACGGGGAGCTGGAAAAGAGAAAAGAAACTTGGGGAGATGAGAGAAAGATTTTGAGGAACGCGCCACGTGAGACCAGAAAGGAAAGCCAGGGGGGCAGCACACGGAAAACAATCGACTCCGGTTTCTGTGAGGCCGCAACACACACCTGTAGCCACATTATGGCGGAAGAAGGCTGAAATGACCTGAAAAAAAGGGGGTACACAAAGATCTCTCTACATGAGAAACGATTAGCATGGGGGTGGTTGTGGGCACGAAAGAAGGGGGGGGCGTTGTTGGCCTTCCAAGCCAACACCGTGCCGCTCCAGTGATCCGGAATTGAGGAAGTGCTACTGTGTGTGGGGGAGGGGGAGGGACACCTGAGAAATCGGGGACCGGCTCTTAGAGGAAGGGAATAAAGAAAAAGAACTAACAATGATCAGGCGAGGCAAAAAACATAACTTGGGTTGTCGAGAGAAATTCGAGAAAAAAAGCAGTGGGAAATGTTGGGGTAAGAGGAAAAAGGGGAGGTCCTTATAAATCGCACGAAGAGAAAAAGGAAAAGGAGGGAGATGCCGGCACGAGAGTCAAGGTCCGACGGCCTAGGGGGTAGGAGGAGTTCCACATAATTTTTTGCGAGAATCGAAGGATGAAGGCGGGCCACACACAAAAAGTCGTCGGCAGGAAAGGAAGGTGAATTGGCACCAATCTCTCTCATCTCCTCAAGTCGCTAGGAAGAGGACAAGAGTGTTAAATTGCCCCGCAAAATGAACTAGGGTGGAATCCCGGCGGAGGGGGTTATGAGTGGATCTTTACAACAGTCAAGAGGACTTAAGGAGTGTCTGACTCGCTCAGGACAAAAACGGAGCATGGCTCCAAACCCGAGCGCTGAGTAAGCCTCGAGTGCGGCGTGGGGAAGGGAAAAATCATCCTATATCAGAAGGAAAAAAAGGGAGGGGAAAGAACTGTAGCCACAAAGATCACTTCTGGGGGGGGGGAGCAGCCGGAGAGTGCCCATAAGCCCATGCCCACTGCGATAAGGAAGGGGAGGGACCATTACTAAGGGGGGTTTCCAGAGGGGAGAGGGGAAGACGCACGTGACCGGCACATACAAAAGGAAAGAGAAAACCAAAGGTGAGTAACGGGTATCGAAGATTCAAAGGAAAACTACCCGTCATTACATGAGGGGAATTGGTGGGGAGCTGCTCCCATAACTTCTGGGAAAGGGGTTGGCCGTCTCAAATAAACGGAGGGGATGAGGGGGGGTCTAGAATAAATTGGGGGGTCGGAGCTACCCCAAACTGGATAGCCTAAGAAGGTTAGAGGAAGAAAATGATGGGCAACGAAAGAAGAAACCATCGAGAATCTGGTTAAAGGGGGGACTCCTGAGGGTTTAAGGGAGCCATCAAAAATATACCATCTCTTCTCGTTTAGATTAGTAGTGCAAGAAAAGAATTCAATGAAGTAAAAAGGACAAAAAAAAGGGGTTCTGGAGGAATGATAAGGAAACCGCTATCGGAATCGTTGAAAGGGAACAGGAGAATAGTCGTGGGGTTCCATTCGGAAGGAAAAAGGAGATTTCTCACTCTCCCGTCAAGGAAGACACAATGCCCAGCAGAGAGTTAAGTCCGGTGAGAGAAAGGGAAGGTGACAAAACGTCGGGGGGGGGGGAGAGCGGCCACCATCTCTATCAAGGAAAAAAATCTCCCACAAGAGGGCGCGAATGAAGGGAGATAAAGGGACCCCGAAGGGAGAATTATGCGCCACTCATCGAAAAAACCCATCCAGGAAAGGAGAAAGGGGGGCAAAAAAAAGAAAGTAAAAAATCAGATACTGTAAAAGAAATCAGGGGACGAAAGCAAAGAGCAAAGCGCACTGAAGACCAGGGGAGGATGCTCAGGCCGACGAATCCTGGAAAAATCCATTCCGGCGGACGGTCCATAAAGCGCAAGGAAAGAAAAGGCTAGAACAACAAAGTAGGAGGATGGGGAAAGTTCTCACGATCAAAGGGGGAAAGAAGGTAGGGACATGCACGCCACGACTATCGGGGACAAGAACTGTCCATCTCTTCTCACAAGGTAGGTCAGAAGAGACAGTGCGAAGGGGGGAGGAGGCCGTATTAAGGAGGATAAGTAGGACTGGGAAGAAAAAACGTTAGAAAGGGACGGTGAAACGGGGGCGACATGACGCCCGTTAATCAGAGGTGGGGAAGAGGTGAAGCACATGAAGAACCGCGGAACCTTGTCGGGGCAACCTGTTGTCCTGGAAGAGTCGGACCAGGGGAACTTGGAGAAAGGGGCAGGAGGAATTTTGGTACAAGAACGGAAGGAAATGAAGTCCTGGGGCAGAGACTGGACGGGAACTCATTTTAATTGGGTCTTATCAGGGAAGGGACTGATCAACCAGAAAGAAAGGAATACACATCAATACAGAGACAAAAAAGAATAAAGAAAAGGGTTGATGGTGCGGAAGACTCGTTTCCTTAGCTTAAACGTGACTAAAATCAGGCCGAGCGACAACGGAAGGGGAAATGAAAAAACTTCCTTTTTCCTCTTTGAAATAAAAAAGACGAACCCGCTGCGAGAAAGAGGGGGGGGCTTTTGAAAGAAAAAGAAAAGGAACCGAGACTGAAACAGGCAGAAAGAGCAAAGTTTAGTTATGAAGGAAAGGGGGGATCAAAATCAAGCCTCACCCATGAAGGAGGGATCAAGAAAGAAGGGAGCTCCGGAAAATCTTGCCGCACACGTTCCTAAGCCGTAGGGATGAAGGAAAAAAAAACTCATCCTGGGCAGGATCAAAACACAAAAGCAAGAAAAAACTGTCTTCGAAGGGGGGGAAAGATTCAGTAAACCGTAACTCCCATAGGGGAGGAAGACTTTTTACTGGGACTGTTCAACGTTCTCCAACGTATCTCCCAGTTCGGGGAAAATTTTCATAAACTACATTTGGGGGGAGCCGGGGGCAGAGGGAAAAGGGGTCAATAGCCGGGAGAAAAGAGAGAGGAGGGAGATGTTGGAAAGAGTTGTGGGTGAAAATAGAAAAGAGAATGAAAAGGAAGCGATATGAAGCCCCTCCGACTAGATCTAGCTGAGAAGAAAAAGCCGGCTAAAATGAAGGGAAAGAAAGGCCGGAAAAGGAGCAAAGCTTAACTGGGTAAGGGACCAAGATCCACTAAAAATAATGAGACCACTCAGTTTCCACCGTTAAGAGCCTAACACGAAAAGAGACGATCCAAGCGGAGATAAAGATAAAGGAAAATTATCAAACTTGGAAACTGACAGGACAGAATGGGTGGACGTTGTGGGGGGGAGGCAGCAGAGAGGGAAATATGCATATATTGAAATCTAAGCTCACAAGAGGGAAGTCTGGTAGGAGAAATGAGAGGTGCAAGGGGGAAGGAAGAAAGGTGATGGTAAGGTAAAAGAGACTGGGAGCGTAAAAACCCGCACAGGGACAGAGAATCGCGACAGAAAAGTCTGGAGAAAAAAAAAAGGATCCGGTGAACGCGCAGATAAGGGAGGCCAGTCAAAAACTGGGAGAGCGAAAGAAAAGTAAGATAAGAGCCTCGCAAGGAAGAGACCAGGAAACTGTGAAGAAAAGAAAGAAAACGCTAAGTCACCGAGTTGCACGTAAGAAGGGGGGATATTCGCCGGTGTTAAATACAAAAAACGGCAAATGCGGGAAAATTTCCCACTCCTACAAAGAGGGGGGGAAAGAGTCAAAGCGTATCTACTGGTTTATGCTCTTCCCAAAGGAAAGGGAGGAAAGTTCACAAAAAAAAAAAGCCTGGGACGAAGGGTTTGTCTTCAGAAAGAAGGCGAAAGAGGGAGAGGGGTGATTCGGGGAAGGTTCCGGGAGGTCCACGTGGCGCATCAGGGAGATCATCTTCCAGTGAAAAAAGGGGGGGGAGTATTTTAAAAGAAAAAAGGGGAGGGGCTGACTCTGCTTTATGCCTCTGGGGGCGTAGGGTTAGTCAGTCAGGGGGGGGGTAACAGAGGAGGTGGGCTAATTCGAATTCCGTCAAGAAACACGAGAAAAACCTTCCAGGCTGGATCAGAGAGGCAGAAACAAGACGCCAAAGGGGACGGATACGATGTTGGGGATAGGCAAAAGTGAAAACATGTGGGACTACAAAACGCAAGAAAAGGGAGGGGGAAGAAAACTGTAGGGGGGATAAAGTTACTTGCAACCCTCGCTGAGAAAGGAAGCGATGTAAGAAAGCGCAAGAAAAAAATCCGTCGTTTGGAGACATTCGAGGCGCTATTTTTTTAAGCAAGGGAGTCCGGGCATTGCAACGAAGGAAATGCTTACCATTCGGGGTAAGAAAATTGAAGAGCGGAGCAGAAAGGGGAGCCTGATCCCGAGCACGCTTTAGTGCGCCCAAACGATCGAATGGCAAGTAGGGGGGGAGACAGAAGAAAACGGAAAAAAACGATTTACTGAAAAAAACCGCGGGGCTGATGGATCATTAACACTGTGAAAGGGAGCACTTCTGAACGTTAAACTGCTGAAAGGGGGGGAGAGTGACACAAAAGAGAGGCACGATCCATAAGGGGTTTGGGAGGAAGATAACTGGGAGGTTTTGGGGGGAGGGCTAAAAAGGGGTGGGCGGGAAAGGAATCCCTTATTGGAGGAAGATGCGCATGTTGGGAAAAAAAAAAATGCGTGCGTAGGACTTGGGGGATATGTCGGGAGGGGAAGGCGCAGGAACGGGGAAAGAAAAATCACCAAACTAAAGAGAATGAACTAGCTAGGAACGAAAGTGGGGAGTTGGTATTGTCGCAGATGAAGGTCTCACAGGAGAAACCTACGTACTTCTGGGGGTTTGAAAAAAAAACATCGAGCGGGGGGAGTAAGGGAGAAAGAAACGCGAGGGAGATGGGGATCGCCCACACTGCACATTCGAAAAAAAAAAAAAACAAGTAAGGACCCGAGGGTTTTGTTGGAGAGAGGAAACCTATGAATCAACGGCTTAGTAGTCAAAGGAGCCAGCCGCGAGGAACACCAGAAGCTAACTTATGGAAGGGGCTTGCGGGGGGGAAGCGCGGGTGGAAAAAAGGGCTTAGAAAGAAAGAAGGGCGGGAAAAAGGGTAACCGGGTGGGCTGTTTGGGTGTTCTGATTGCGCGGAATAAGAAGAAAGAGAGGAACCAATAAAAGCGGGAGAAAAACGTTTGCACCTTGCGATTCACTACCAGAGGAGGGAGAACGCCGGTGTCAAAAAAAAGGAAAAGTAGTGCGACCAACGTTTCACTGCGCCTCGGCGGGGGGGTTGGGGAGACAAAAAGTACCCCCTGGAAAGAAACAGGGCATACCATTTGGACAGGTAACAGAGAATAAGAAACGAGCGTGCTTTTCGGTAACCTTCGGAGGTTCCGAGGAAGGGAATCTGGGGGGAAAAAGAAAAGAATTGGCGGCGTACTCAAAGAACTGAAGGAGGGAGGAAAAGGGGGGCACATCAGACGCTTCCGAAGGGAGAAAGTTGGAACAAAAGAATGTTAGGCCAGACGTAGCTCAAAATGCGGTCAAAAGGGGACTCAAAAAATAAATACGGGCACACCCGTCAAGTGGCTGAAGGGAGAGGCGTGAGAAAATCGGTGAGCGCGGAAAAAAGAGGGAGGGGTAAGGACACAAGTACCCGTTCTCTTTCAAGCACTATTCCGGTAGAAAAGAAGAGGGGGCCGTAAGGAAGAAAGTGGTGACACTACGTAAGAACAGGGGAGACTAAGGGGGACTCTCGATCCCAAGGAAAGGGGGTAAGAGTCGGTCGGAGTACCTCGTCAACATCCTCATGAGTCCCCCGAAGAAAACAAAAGCATCAGGGGAAAAGAGCAAAAATCTCCAAGAACGTGCGCGAAATCGACGACAAGGGGAAAAAAGCGGAAGAAAGGAAGAGCCATATGTTCTGACCGCAATGCCCACCGAAGGAAAGAACTTTAAAAAAAAGGGCCGGCGCTGCCGTTTTCTGGAGTGCCGAACCACACCCGTCCAAGACAAGAAAGCTACTGAGAAGGGAAAAAAGACAGAAAGAACTGGAATGCTACTCAGACACATCTTCAGAAAGAGGAGAAGGGTCGTTTTGGCAAACGCACTGAAATTAGAAACCAAGTCAAACACCACCCTGCAGACGCAAAGGAGTCCGGCCAACGAGCGGTCCAGAAGCGCGCAACTTTCTTAGGGAAGGAAAAAGGTTCAGACGAAGAGGAACTGCTCCGGAGATGAGGAGGGACGGGGGGGAGCGCTCCAAGGGAGACGACAGCATGATCTGCACAGGAATAACATGGGGGGGGAGAAGAAAGGAAAAATAACTGCGTCAGCATCCAGGGGGGGGGGCGCGAGGAAAAAGGCGGGGTCCGGATCTACCACTCCGCAAAAGGGAAAAACCTAGATACTTCAGAAGATTACTTCCTGCAGATTGTGGAGGAGGGGAAAAGAGACTGGGAAAAGTCCAAGAGCTAACCCACCAGCCACCCTGACGGAGGGTTCCAATGTATTTGCCAAGCGCTCTCGGAAAAACGCCAGGCGCTCTGCTGGCCGAAAGAAAAGGGGGGAGGGGGGAAGCCTCAAAGGGGGGGCCAATGCTTCGGGAATATTGGAAAAAGGGATCCGCGGGCCGGACTAAGAAGGGGGTACTTAGGACGCCAAAGAGGAAGTAAGAGGCCCGAGCCCACGTCTGCTTCTTCATTCGATCTTGCGTTCCGATGGGGAGAGAGAAGACGATATCAGGGATGAGGGGACACGCAACTTTATTCCAACTAACTTATTGGGGTGGGGTCCATGAGACGGGGCCCTTGCAAGAGGACAAAATCGATACCATTCCGCCATGCCCACTCCGTGAAAATGTTTCCACTGGAAGGGGGAAAACCGCTTACCGAAACCAAAGGGGGTCTACCAGAGGGTCTAAGAGAGAAATGAGAAGAAGGGTGACTGGGACTGCGAGGGGGGTCGGGACCCACCGATACCGGTTATTTGGGCCGTCATCATAAAGGGAGGGGATTGGGAAAAAGAGGAGGAAGAAGACTTGAGCGCCTCGTATGAGCTCCGATGGAGGGAAGGAGCTGGGAGAAAAGGAGGAAAGACGTAAACAGCGCAAGGAGATGTATGAGCTGTCAAGTGTGGTGATCTCCTTTTACTTGTGAGCGCCTCAAAGGGGGAAGAACACGCTTATCACTGGGGGGGGGGGAGTGCAAAAAAGAACCCGAGAGGAATTCCGGAGTGGAAGACGGGATGAGGGAATGGGCGAAATTTCTAAGAAAAGAGTGCTGAAAAAAAACAATCTGTGATTTGGCCTAAAGAGATTTGTCTCTGGCAGGCAGGGGAAGGCTTGGGACCTTTAAAAAAAAAAAAGAAAAGCCCCCATATCAGACCAAAAGCGATTTGACAGGAAGTAACCGTCTCTGAAAAAGGTGAAGAAGGGAATCGAGGTCTTTTGTACCAAATCGCCAGCCATCGTCCCCGTCACAATCTTCAGCGGTCGGGGAAAAAGGAAAGGAAAAACCAGCATCTTTACCAAAGGGGGTGGGGGAAAACGAAAGGTACTCCTCATCAGACAAAACGACGAAAAAAGCAAGGCGGGGGCAATCAGGCAAGTAAGTAAGCGCGAAAATCAGCATCCTTATTACTTCGAGATTGCGCGCAAGAAGGCTCGCAAGTAAGGGAAAAGAAAGAGGGTGCAAAAATAAAAGGAAGGAAAGAAAAGAAGTCCTGGAGAATCACTGACAGGGAGAGAAACAAAACCCTTAGGGGGAAAGAAGAGAGATGGTGTCGCCCTCAGTTAGACGGTATGGGATTCGGGACTGAGCTGGTGCACCAGGGAGGAGGCTGCGCAGGTATTCAAAAGTTAGAACGGGTTCTGTTCAGTATTAGGAGTACTAGGGAGAGGATTCCCGAAAGGGGCGGGAATGTCTCCCTGTTCCTGAACTTGCCCAGGCAGAAGTACCGGAAAGCTGGGTTTCGAGACGAGCCGAAAAACTTAACTAATTCGTGGGAACGCTGGGGTGTCGTAAGAGGACGACGAAGCTGAGTTGGGGGAAAGGGGGTCGCGATGGGTGCTATTTGTACAAAAAGACTCGAGAGACGGGGGATTTCAATTTTAAAAAAAAAAATCGAAGCCTTTTATTGGGGCGGGATTTGAGAAAAGGCCAAACGAAGGAAAAGTGAGAGCAAAACACAAGGAGGAAAGAAAAAAACCGATTGAAATGGTCGGAAAGAAGCGTTCCTGAGA
>Ga0179593_1453328_pt1 | contig 20404 bp, 29 predicted proteins | sample CZODoug2_1_08_16_FD_185931 | JGI IMG/M metagenome (GOLD analysis project Ga0179593, IMG submission 185931) | Vadose zone soil fungal communities from Angelo Coast Range Reserve, California, USA - CZODoug2_1_08_16fungal (PacBio error correction) | ecosystem: Environmental > Terrestrial > Soil >...
AAAAAAAGGAGAGCGTCCGTTTCACATCAAGCATGGAAAGGGGGGGCAAAAGAGGTGGGTTCCAAAAGATGAGGTGCAGTCTTTTCAATTCCGGAAAGAATCGGGATTAGGTGCAGGGGGCCAGGGAGGAGAAAGGATAGGAAACAAGAGGGGAGTCATGGGGAGGGCAGATCGAAAGAATCTCTACTTAGAAGATAAGAAATTTTGTGAGAACGGGTGGCAAAGGAAAAAAGAAAGGCTTGGGGGGAGGGGGAGGGGGGAGACCGGAGCGCACCAAAGGAGAGACATCACCGTTGGAACTTGGGGGGAAAAAAGGCGAAAGAGAGCACGAAAATTAACAGACAGGGTTGCCGTCAAGTGGTGGGGGGTCAGAGGAACGGAGGGGGGGAAGGGTCTCGGTGACAAAAAAAGATCGTGAAAAGGGAAAAGGAGGAAGTGGGGGGCGCCAAAAAGGGGAGTCAAAAAATTTCCGTGAAGTCGGGCGCTCCCGACAAACAATGGGGGGGAGGGGGAAAGCAAAGGCCATGGGAGAAGGGGGAAGGACAGGGAATGGAGAATGAAGGCAAGCTTTCAAAGGCAAAAGTCGAGGTACTTTTTGGGGGCCAAAAATCGAGTCATAGATTCAGCCTAGTCAGTGTCAACATAGCTGATCTAGAAGAAAAAAGACAAAAAAACATACGGAGGGAGGGAAAAAGAAAAAGAGACTGATAATAGGGGGCAAGCATATGGGGGGGTACCCCACTAGGCACTGAAAATGATCACATGCCCGTCGGAGTTTTGTCGCAATACAAGGAGGGGTCAAAAGGAGTTGAAGAGGCAAAGCGGAAAAATGAAGAAAAGGAAAATGGGGATACAGGGGGGGGGGCTGCCGTTGTGGAGAATTCTCCAAATAAACTCACCGAGGTGTCGTAGCACTAGAAACGGGAAGGGGGTGGAAATTGGGATACTCGGGAAAACAGTAACCCCAAGGGCGAATTTCGCAACGAGAGTGACGTATAGGTCAAAAGCAGACCTCTACCGGAGCCAACTGGAAGGGGACCACAGTGAGAAAACGTGAACAAAAAAAAGGAAAAGTTATCTGGGGGCGAATTAAGTGGGGGGCGTTCGAAGCTTGCACAGAAAGGAAGTCTCCAGGAGAGAATTCAGGCGGCATGCTAGACCCCCCCAACACGCAATGCACTCACCCGCAGCAACAAATAAAATCCAGGGGGGTTGGGGAGGGTTCTGCGGCCCAACAGTAACAATTTTGGCGACATAAAATCTTTAGACAAAGAAAAGAAAGATTGAAGGGGAACAGACGTTTGAGCTCGAAAAAGGGGGGAAAAGCTCTAATCTGACCCCAAAAGGACCAGAAAGGTGGAAAGAAGGGAAACAAAAAAAGGCAAGTCTTTTTTGTCGCTTACGGAAGGGGAAGTGGAAAGGGAGAGCAAGATCCGGTAGCATATACTTTTCAAAAAAACCTGGACTGCAGGAGGTAACGCACCAACACACCCAATAGTCCATTGACCAAGGGGGGGGGGGGGGGGAAAGGGGGGGCCCAAGAACGAAAGTATATCTTTAAAAAAAGAAAGGGAAACAAGGTGGAGGGGTATGAAAACAACGGGGGGGGAAAAACACACCCTGAAATCGAAAAAGAAAGGGGAGTATAAACTGTGCAGGGAAGGAAGTAGAGTGGATTGGAATAGGGAAAGACCAACCAAAGAAGAATCTAGAGGTAATAGGGGCGAATGAGTGGCTTAATACAGTATAGTCTGTCAAGTAAAGGTCAGATGCAGTGGTTGTGGGGGGTTTACAACAGCAGGAATCGGCTAGACGTTATGTCCGGACCAAAGGCCCGGACTAAAGGAACGAAAAAGTAATTTCCAAACAGGGGATTAAAAGGGGGGGAAAGGTGAAGGAGAGCATCAGATAAGTGAGAGCAACTGTTGCAACAAGCTCAAAAACGGAGATGCCAGTTATGAAAAGGAGTGGGTTTGGGAAAAGCAAAAATGCCAGAAACAGGTTAGGGGCTCCGAAGATCCAAAAAGGGCCGTGTAGAGCGGGCACCGACTCAGTTAGCTGGTGGAGCTACGTCTTGAGAGACGTGCAATAAAAAACAAGAGAAAAAATTTGCAATCAAACAACTTCTTTACAAATTGGGGTGGGGGGGGGGAAAAACAGTGGGGGGGTGTCCTAACGAGGAAAGGGGTTCTACCGGAAAAAAAGCAGGGAAAAGAGTGTGAACAAAGGTTAACACAAATACACGAGCGGTGAATAACTGGCAACTGGGGACCCTTCTCTCAACATGTGGGGGGAACAAGTGATAGGGGCGCCAAGGGACACCAGAGGTTGAGTGTTTTCGCGGAAAGAGACAGTATCCGGTCACAACTGGACGGGACAGGGCAAAAAAGGGAATAAAGGTTCGTATTAGGAAATGGCACGCAGGGAGGAATCATAACCCAACAAACGACAACCACACGACCAAAAAGCGAACGCGAAGCCCGCGGACGCTGGGTTGGACTACGAAGGTTGCACTGTTGTTATGGGGGGGAACTTGCCCAGGCCAGTAGCGCTTCCATAGAAGCGGAAGGAACAAAGGGAAAAACGCAAAGCTTTCGAAAACGGAGAAAACGGTCCAAGTACAAAGGGGGCGGTGAGGTTGTCAGGGAGGGGTAATGTTCCGAAGTGGGAGGGCACGCGGAACCCCACTGTGAAAAACGGGGAAAACCGTAGTACAAACGAGCGGGGGAAAGGACACTGAAGGTGGGGGGAAATAAAAACAAAGGCTTACGTCTAAGACGAAAGTGTGTAAGGGGGGGGCGGGTGCGGGAACGGAAAAGCTTGGAGCTGATCTAACTCTATAATGTACCTTACCAAAAGAAAAGCCGAAGTCCGGCGAAAGCAAGGGGTTCCAACTAGACGGCAAAAAAGCCAAGGATGAGGGCAACCGTAAACATAGATGATACTGGTCACTGGGGACATAGAAAAATTGGAAGATAAGGGAAAAGCAAATGCAAGGAAAGGAACAGTTGTCAGTGGTGTGTCTCTCCGGGTGAAGGCCGGGGAGGGGGGGGGGACGGAAGGTGCCCAACGGTCTGGAGTGAAAAAAGCCGGGAAAGAACTAAATTTAAAGGACACATAAACGAAAAACAAAGAGCCGTTACATTGAGCCAAACCACAAGAGGTGGGAAAACCAAGCGCGTCGCGGCGTTTTTTTAAAAGAAAAGGAAAGACAGGGGGGAAAAGCAAAAACAAAAAATCCCACACCGATGGAGGGGAGTACACAACCCCAAAAGGGACAACGCGAGGGTGGGGCTGCTTTGGAAGGAAAATTCCGGGTAGTTAACAAAAAACGCGCCAGCAACCGATCGGGCCAGAAAAAGGGAAAAAAAGGGGGGGCGCAAGAAGCAACGGGAAAAATATTGTAAAGAATAGTTAACAATAACCGGTGGCTTGTTCAGGAGACAAAGAAAGGGCGGATGTTGGAAATACCCAGGGGGGGGGGAGGGGACAAAAAGTCCCGGAAATGGTAGGTGAAGGACTACCTGTTATAAAAACTTCTTAAAGAAAGACACACAACCAGAACTTAAGCCATTATTAAGGGATATAATCGAAAGAAAAGGGTGGGGACAAAGATAAGGGGGGTTAAAACTGGGGGCATAAAAGTCACGAACATTAAAACAGTTACTTCGGCAACGCGCGCTCAGCAAAAAAACCCTGGGGGGAAAAAACGACATCCCGCAGGGGAGGGGCGAGGAAACACGGGTGGAAAAAGGTGTTCGGGACGAATCAAGGGCTCCAGGCATGGAGGATCAAGACGGTGGAAAACAGAGGGAGGGTGCGACGACTTCCCACCACATACAAAAGGGTCGTGTCCGGGGGAGAAGAGAAACTCTGGGAGAGGGAAGCTCCGGGTTCGACGGTGCCGATCTAAACATTTGCGCTTTTCGAAAAGAGGTGGGGGGTTTGGGGCGAAAAACAAAAAAGCGGGGGAGGAGGGGGAACCGGCGCAAAAGACACCGGTACAAGATTATGCAGGACAGAAACATACCGTGAGTCCAGAAAAGGGAAAAGTCCTCCAAAGAAAAGCATTACCTAACACCAATGGTGAGAGCAGGTTTGCACGTTCGGGTCGCTCACTAGGTAGTGGGAACCTCGTGCAGCGTTTAGGAATGTAATGGGGGGAATAAGAAGGTTCACGGCAGGAATGGTCAAAGCAAAAATTTATGGAGAAGAAGAGGAAAGTTTAAAATCTGCAACAACGGAACTCCAAACAGAAAAAAAAAAGGTGCCATGAGGGGTGGTACTGGCAAAAAAAAGGAGGACGGGATCAAGGTGAAAAGGGGAGTAGCTCAAGAGCAGAAGGTCAATACGCAAGAAAAAGGATGGTGGTTTCTTACTGACTGCAGAAAAGGAAAATGGCGTCTCAGGGTGGTATGGTGGCGGCCAGAAAGCGTCAGAATGGAGGGAAAGTAGGGGATAACACGAAAGGGCTGAGAGAATCGCAAAAAGGAAAAGTCGGGTGTGGGGAGGGGGAAATAAAACAACTGCTTGGGCTTGACAAAGGTGAAAAGGGGCGGACGCCAAAAATGCCGATAAAAGGATCTCGTGACTGTAAGGGGTAAGGAAAGCAAAAGAAAAAAAGGATGGAACTATCATAGACCGGGGTCTGAGAATACAGCGGTCATATAAAAAAAACCAATTGAGCCAGGAAAAGTCAGGGGCCGTTCACGTAAAACCTGCTCGTGTGGGGGGGTGAAAAAAAGGGATGAACAATTAAAAGCCGGGGGGGGAAAAAAAAATGAAATGGTAAGGAAAAAAAAGAGAAAATGGACGACAGCAAAGAAAGAAGTTAGAGGACAAGCGTTTCGAGAACAGGATCCACGAAAAGGACTAAACGAGAAGGGAACCACACAGTCTCACTGGGGGCAGGGGGAGACGGTTTTGACATGCCCTGGGCAACCAAATAAAGCGTTCAGCTCTTACGGGGTCAACAAGGGCAACAGGGGAAGGCGCATGTCAAAAGCGTAGAATGGAGGGAAAAGTCGAGGTCACGTAGCGTGATACTGGAACAGAAAAATTCGACAGATAAGGCAATACTGGGTCGGGTGGGAAAGAATCTGAAACAAAAAGGGTTTTAGGCCAACAGGGGGGCATGTGACGATCAATGGGGGGCGGGGGGAGTAAAGTGACATACAAGACTTCCAAAATCGGGTCAAAAGAAAGGTAGCAATGTAAGAAAGCGCAGAAAAAAATTTGAATGCCCAAACAACACGGAGAAGTGGGGTTTACAAAAGCGGATCGTACACCATTGATGGCTGAAAACGAACGTAGATACTGCTACTGACGGGGGGGTCACGACGTGAGGGGCAGATAAAAGAGTGCACGGTGGGGCAACAAGTCTGGGGTTCAAGCATCAAGCCATGCAGGAAGAGGGGATGCGGACAGGTTCCGAGGACAAAGGAAGTTTGCAGGAAAGGGAAAAGGGAGGAACGAGACGATACAAAAGGTTCTAGTCAACAGCGAAAGAAAAAGGCGGGGGGGGGGCAACGTGGGAAATTAACCGGACCTATTAGGTTGATGGAGTGGGAGAGAGGACGAAAACAACCGGAAGGAGGGATATGCCACACCTTGGTGTGGGCAAGCTTTTGGGGTGAGAAAGGCGGTAACCAACGACAAAAGCGATCAGACTTCTTGGGTTCTGTGGACAAGAAAAAATATGTAAAACAAACAGGAAGGTTAGAGAAAAACAGACACCAAATTAGGACCGGACACAAAAGAGGACGAAAGCAGGTTGGTCGACAGCGAACTCTAGCACTTCGCGGGGAAAGGGGGGAAGAGTACGTCAAGTCCGAAGGAGAAAGACCAACATGTCAACAGGGAGGGGGGGAAAAAAGGGGAGAAGTAGCGGGCACTAAACGGCAAAGGTTAAGGAAAAAGATGACAGTTGACTAAGGGGAAGGGGGGGACTAGAAAAAATGTAGAAAAAAGGGTGTGGGGCTACAAACGAAGGAAGTGAGTGGGAAGGAAGAGCGGCGGGGTCACCTGAAAAAAAAAGTCGAACCAGCTAGAGAGAACGGAACACAACTACGAATCCCGAACAAGCCCGGCGAAGAAGGAGGGAAAGGGAAAAGAATAAGGAGAGAAGTTTGACGCTAGGGGACCGCTATCGAGGAAGGGTCAGTACAAAATCCAGTTGTTTTTGTCCGCCAAGACTACAAGTTCCCTCCAAGAACCGGGGAAAATTGCCAGTTTCGCCTGTGGGGAGAAGGGGACAGGGGAAAAAAATGAAGGACCAAAATCCCGCCAGGACCCGAACGTAAACTGAAAAAAAAATTTGTTGATATCTCAAAAACCCACTTGAAGAAGGAACGGAAAGGGGAAAGCCAGAATTTGTACAGAGGAGGCAAAAAACCCAACTGTAAAAAAACACAGAGTTCTGTGTATCGCAGGGAAAAAATCGTTTGGTTTCTCTTGGGGGACACAAAGCGAACCCAAGGGGCCTATTAAAAAGGCACGTGGGGGACGGCACAAAAGTTTTGGCCTCTCAACCCACTCCAATAGCAATACGGGGCGTGGGGGGGGTAACCACAACAGTTATCAACATCAGGGGGGAATTGGAAAAAAAAACGCGGACAACTTTTTCAGTGTAAGGGCGAAAAAAAAAAATGGAAATGTACGGCATCCACATTGCAAAAGAATTGTCCACGAAAAATCAAAGCCGCCCCAATTGGGGAGGCGCCCCTGGGGGGGAAATGGAAGAACGATACGTGCACGGGAAATAAATCAAAAGGAAGGGTGTGGGACACAAAAAAAAGTGCTTCCACTGCATGTTACAGTTGACAAAGGGACCCAATTGAGTTTGGCAGACCAACCTGGGTGGCTAAGCAAAAACCGCCTGTAAAACCACTCAACGCTGAAGGTGGGAAAAAGGCGGCCCTTTTTGGCAAACGGGGCATCTACATGGAGAGAAGGGGGACTACAGCTTCTGAGGTCCTCTAAAGGGAGTCCAAGGCTTGGAGGGGGAGGCAACTGTAGGAAAACCGATGACTGTACCATCACAAGGATCAAAGAAAGAGAATTGGGGGACCAAAACGTTGGGATCAAGTGTGATTCGTCCTGGGCAACGATCATACCCGCCCCTGAACGAAAACAAGAGAGAAGATTCAGAATGAATATGATTGGCGAGCGAAACGGTTGGGAAGGACTTCAACTGAAATCCACGTCGTGGGAAAATGCGCCAAAACATGGGTTCACAACCGTATTTTTTAATTCGCTCACGAAAGAGGAAAAGGGGCGTGTAAAGTGCCACGCAATGAAAAAGAAAAGTGGTGTAGAAGAAAGGAATAAAGTGGGTCAAAGCGCCTCCCAGGAGGAAAAGGGGTGACGTTATGAATCATCACTCACTAGGATTTACGGCGGGACGCAAAACAATTGATAGGCGATCAAAACAGATTCGCAGTTTGCAGGAAAAAAAAACCCACCAAGAAAGAGAGTTGCGACGCCAGGTTTAAAATTGTGCGACAGGGATACCCACCTGTGTGAAACAACAAAAACAACGAGCAGGTTCTTGGCGGGGGGGGGGGGAAATGGGGTCCTTAACACAAAAAGGGGCATAAAATAATGGGTTACGGGGGACCTGCCAAATTAGGGAACACAACGCGTTCCAAGAAGTCCTGGAGCGCTGAACTACATACGTCAATACAGTCAAAAAAAGAGTAAGGGCATAGGAGGGAAGAGATGAAAACGTCACCCAGTTTGAAATTTCAGAGCTTCTGGTAGACAGCACAAAAGGGGGGGGTGCATCCCGAAAAAAACGTGACAGTTGCCGCCGCGCGGTTTCATGGTCAGAGGAGCGAACCTGAGGTGGGGGCAGTGCACTCCAAAAGGGGCTCAATAGAAAAGAAGGGCGGAAAGTAACCAAACACAACTTCGCTCAGGGGGAAGAACACCGATCAGTCAGAAAAAATGGGGGTGGGGGGGGTCTGGGGGTGGGAGAATAATGATCGGAGGCCGCGCAAGAAGGGAACAGGACACACTGATCAAAGACCCTCACGCAACACGCCAGTGCGTTTTGGTTGGAAATCAACGCAGTTGCGAAAGATCGCAGGGCATGTGAAGGGTGGGGAATAGGTGGGGCTGCGGCCGCAGAAAAGCAAAAGTGCGCAAAATAGCGGGCGGACGTAAACAAGGCCTAGGGCGACAGTGGGAACGGAATTGGGAAAAAAAGTCCGGGCTGGGGGAGACAAGAAGACAAGGGGGTCAGGCAACGGCTCTTTGGGGGAACAAAAGGTCAGCGGCCGGTGACTGAACCATGGCACCACAGGATACATCGTGGAAAAGGGGACTCGGTTAAAATTGCTCTAGACAGGGAGAGAACGGATAAAATCAAGGGCGTGACTCTTAGAGCGACGGAAAAAAAAAAAAGCACAACAGGTGGGGGGCGTAAAAAAATCCGCGCAAATGGCGAATGATTGGCCCGCACCAAGCGATCCTCAGCTCCTTTGGAAAGAGACCAATGAACGGGGCCCAAAAAACCAGTTCCCAGCAATGCAAGGAGTTCGGGGGACTCCCAAAAGGCCCGTCGATGGCGAGAAGTGGACAAAACAACCCCACTAATGGGGCCATGTAACGGGGACAGTCACCGCTAGGGGGGGTGCCAGGATGACAGTACGCTTTGGGGGGTGCTGTCTGGTCAAAAAAAAAATTACTGAATTGTCGTGGATGGTTTCTGGCACAAAGTAGGATGAAGGGCGTAAAAAAGAATATCACAAGAACTTAATTATCTGATAAATATAGATTGAAAAAGGGGGGGGGATACAATATTGGAAGGTGGGTACTGGTCTAGAACGCCTAAAGACATATGTGGGCTTTGAAACTTACAAAGGGACGAGACATGTCCGAGGCGGGGCAGACCGACAAGATTGAGGTGGGGAAGTGTGTCTAGGGGGGTCAGAACCCCATAAGGCACATGCGAACTGGTGGTGGGGGCGCGGAAAAGTGACAAACACTTTCCACAACGCAAGTCCGAAATCGACTTGAGGGGAGGGAACCAAGGGGAAAAAAAGAACTGTTGAAAAAAAAAATGGAAAGTGCCGTAGGGCCTCACGCGGGGGGGGGCTCGGTGGCGAAGCTTAAAGACCATGGATGACCAGGGATCGGGAAAAAGTAAAGGCAACGGGCCGAACATGGCCTAGGGCAAAGTGGGAAAAATCTGGTCAGTAAAACCCCGTCTAAAAAAAAAAAGAAAAATGTAAAAGTCACGCACACTTGTATGGGCGGAAAAATTCGAGGAGACTTGGAGGCCTCAATTGGGATCGGGAGGCCCGTTGCCGTTCAAAAGCCTGAACAATAACTTATTGTGCACGAAAATGATGTATGAGACAGAGTGTGCAAACAGTCCAGCCGCAATTTGATTGAAAAGGCTGCTTGTGTGCACACGGGGCCGTGTAAAGTTGCGCGGTCGCATAGGCGTCCATCGAACAAAAAAATGTATTAACACACTCCACAAAAACGTTGGGGTACGAAGGAAGCGGGGGCGCACTGGGGTATGACAATCAGACTTGACGCCTTTGGGATTACAAGATAAACCAGCCGCGGCAGGGGAAAAAAAGATTGCGAGCAAACGCCAATGTTGGGCGGACAAAGAGGGAGGACAAAAAGTTGGGGTTGGGCAAAGGTGAAAATGGGGGGGAAGGGGATGCGAATGAAGTAAAGGTTGGAAATACGGGAGCACAGCACGAACAAGGGGGGAACATGGGGGGGCTCGAATTTAAGGACAGGGAAAAAAGAAATGGCAAAAATGCTGTGGAGGAACAAATACCAGGTCATAGGAACATGAACGGTGGGTGGGTGGGAAGGAAAATAGGAAAACTGCGCAAAAGTTGTGGGTACGGAGTCAAATCAAGGGTAGAAAGAAAAGCGAATCAGGAATAGAGGGCAGATCAATTCTGGGAGAAAAAAAGGGGAGTCGAATTCTCGAAGTGGAAATCTTTCGCGAAAGAGGTGTTAAAATACCGGGGCATTGTTGGGACTCTGCTAATACGGGGGGACAGGCTGGGGGGGCACAAAAGCAAGAGAAAAGATCGTAGGCGGGGCGAAAAGGAAGTGGACAAAAATGGAACCCTCGCGCTCAAGGCCAAGCGGTAAAAACACGGAAAAAGGTCCCCCGCAACAGTGGGTAGACCTGCCGCAGCAAGGGATCAAGCATATCGGAGGGGAGGAACAGGCTTTGCATGGAAAAGGGAAAAAAAAACAACATTGTTTGTTTAGGTGGGGGGGGGTGGGGGGGGGGGGGGGGTGTGGGGGGTGGGGGGGGGGGGGGTGGGGGGGGGGGGGGGGGTGGGGGGGTGTCCCATCTGTGGTTTCTTTTTTTGATCCATTTTTGAAACAGGTTTGGATCACAGAAGATGAAGGGGTATGTTTTAGGTGGTTTATATCCGTGTTGCACAGGGGGGCGTGAGGTATAGGGGTGGGAGTGTGTGTGGCGGTGGGGGGCTGTCGCATGTCCTCTGGGGATCTGAGTGGTCTATGGGTGGGAGGTGGGGGGGTTTTAGTTGTTCTCGGTAATAAACATCGCACCAGGGGCAAGGGGGCGGGCATGGTAATAGTTATTGTAGGTGGGGGATGCGAGTCGGGGTGGGGGGGAGGTGGTCCTCGGGGTTTTACCCGGCGGTGAAGCACGTAGAGTGGGTGGAGCTAGGTGGTTATGCCGAAACCGGCGGAAAGGGGAGAGTGATCGGGAAGGTTACGTAGGGATTTTGAGTGGGATGTGCTGAAATTGAATTGTGTTAAGCGAAGACCAGGTTCCCTAAGCCGGAGGTAGGACCCAGCGTGGGCGAGCTGTCGTGCAGGCAGAGACGTTTTCGGCCACAAGTGTGGTTGCGCGCTAAAACAGAAGGGGCAAGCAGTGAGCACTGAGTGCAGGACTGGGGCCACTTTGGGGGAATCGTGAGGTGCGTACATTGGGGGTCATGGATGCAGGCGTGACGCGAGAGGAGAACTAGTGAAGGGTAGTGGAAAACAGGAGTGGATAAGTGATGGGGCGTCGCGGGTTTGTAGTGTACCGGCCTTTTGGACGATAGGGTGTCTGATGCACGGGGGAAGGCCAGGCATGGGGGTGGCCTGATAATGGCCGGGAGTGGGTGACTACTCGCATGTGCAAGGGGTGGGAAGAAAGGACGGCTGCTCGCGAGGCGAGCTTGGGGCGATGTGCAAATGTCGCTTGAGATGTGGTCCGCCAAAGGTGAGCTCTGGGGAACATCAGAGGCCGGGGGAGCGAGTGTTGGGAACCGAATGCCGGTTGCCAAAGCTAGCTTATTTATGGTGGACGTGCGTTGGGGGGTGTGCCCTAATGCATACGCTAGGGATAGGGGTTCTTGGGTGTAGGGAGGGAGTGGGGTTGGTACGAGTGGGGTACAAACCGGTGTTTTGTGGGGGGGTGGGATAGAGAGTGGAGGAATGGTTTCCCGTGATGTCCCTGTCCATCATTGCGCTCCCTTGAGTGCGGGCGTGGGGAAGAGGGGGTCTGAGGTACATATCTATAAATTCTGCTTGTTCTGGAAAAGGGCGTTAACCCGTAGACCTGGGTGTCGCACCTTCCATGGGAGGGTGTGGCAGATCGGGGTTCGCGAGAGATGGGAGTGGGTGTGCTCTCCATGGAAGAAATAGCAGGCTGGGACATAATGTGAGAAGCAAGAAACTCGGTTACCCCGGTTGCGGGGACCAGAAGGTCGGGGGGGTTTGTGGCCAGGTGGGCCAAAAGTATTCCGAGGCGGCGCCGGTGTGACTCGAGGCCGAATGGGGAGTCATAGGCGCCGAGGGGGTCTACCTGACGGCTACAAGTTCGGGTAGCGGGACTCGAGTGGGGTGTGGTGGGAGATTGGGTCACGGTCAGGGGCGTCTCCTCTTGCGCCATTGGAAGTAGGACATAGGGGCCTGACCGGTTGGTTGGGCAGTGCCTGCTCCGGGTTTTGGGTCAACTGTGCTGGGTGGCGGTATGTAGTACCTTGGGAAGTCAATAGGGCTAGCGCGCGGCTGTGGTGTCGGCGTGAGGCTATGGTACCAGGCTTATCCGCTGGCTGGTGCTAAGGGAGGGAAAAAACCTAACCCGCCCGTTTAGGGAAAAACAACCCTTTTTACCCTCCACCACAATGGATATTAAAAGGTGTGGGGGAAAAACAGGTAGGGTCACACGAGCAAAGGGTGTGTCGAGACAGGGCAAGCAAGGCAAAAGCCGGGTCACTGCTTAAGAAAGAACGGTACACAAAGGATGGCTCAGGACAGGGAACAAAACGGGGGCTGGAAAAATTGTGGGGGCAGTGCAGCGGAACTGAAATGACGAACAGCAGTGGCTTGAAAGCGTCTATCCGCTGTCCGCAGGTCACAAGGAGGAAAAGGAAAGGAAAGGTGAACGAGCGTGTGCAGTCGGGGGGGATGCATTCGAAAAGAGAATGCAAAAGGGAGGATTCCAGGTATATACGGGATAGGACTGTGCAGAAGGGGAAGTTGGGCGGTAAAATGAAAACGGTCAGCTACTAGTCGCGAAAACTTGGTGTGATAGGTGGGGCACAAAAGGCAAGAAGAGGGGCTGGGCGAGCGGGCCAGGTGTAGGTGAAGCAGCTGACAACAGTGCCCAAAGCAGAACCGGGTCAAGATGGGAAAGCCGAAAAAGGAGGAAACGCAGATGAAAATCAGGGAAAAAGCATGTTGTTCCCAAGGGGGAATGGGGTTTGACACGATCAGGAGTTCGTGCGAAAATTCAAAAAAGTGGTCAAAAAGAGCATTCATATTATAAGTCCGCGCGCAAAAAGGGAGGGGGGGAATGGAATCTTCACGGCGACAATTACTGGCAAAGGGAAGCGACTCAGTACAATCACGGTAGAACTAAAGGGAACGTCTATGGAAAATAGAGGGGTTTCACCAAACATAGCTAAATCTAGAAAAACGCTCAACCAACACAAAACAGGGGGGGCTTGAAAGAGACAGAGGATAATAGGGGTCGCTATCTGGGGTGAAAAAGGCCGAAATGATACGAACAGAGAGGTGGTCCCCAAGTAGGAATGGGAAAACCAGAGAAAAAGAAACCAAAAAAAGCGGCGGACCCCTGAAAAAAACAGGTAGGTAGCAAGTGAGGGGCTTGCCATCTCCAACCGCGCAAGTTTTAGGGGATGAACGCGACTGAATTGGGGTCCGGGAACAAATTGTGCTGACCCAAGGGGAACAAGGAGAAAATCACCAGTCGACAAAAGATTTTGACAGAGTAGTATACCGCAATGGTAAAAAGTAAACAGAAGGGGGGGAGGTCTATCGGGGGGTCGCTGTTTGTTTCCAAAAACATCTTTTGAAAAAGCAGGATAAAGGCACAATGGGTTTTGTGTCAAAGGGGACAGGGGCAAAAAACGGACCACCGCCGCTCACTTCCCAACAACAAGGTCGCCCGAAAAAAATAAGCAAGTGTAATTGGTAACAAGGTCACACTATAGCAAAGGGGACGACCTATATCTTCTGTTGTGGAGACCGAAGCGGGGAAATGCGCCCTATTCCTTGGAACGCTCGGCGAAACGGGTCAAAAGAATAGGTTTTTAGGTGAGAAGGAGGGGGTAAAAACAAAAAAAAGCCGGAAAAGGAAGTGGGCAAGGGAGTTTTTGGGGTTGGGAAACTTTCCTTCGCGAAACGTCCCTGTGTAACGAGACAACAAGGAGCCCGTGATGGGGGGGTTTTAAAGGGGCCCCGGGGGGGGGAGATTAAAAAAAAGGGTTACCCCCCCTCGGAAAAAAAAAAGGTTAGGGGGTTCACAAAAGGGACGGGGAGACGGAAAAAGGAAAGGAAGAAGTGCGGGGCTGCAACATGGATAGGTCTGGTCTGTTTCGGCCAGGGGATGGTTATTGGGAAGGGAATGGGAAAACTTGAAATATACAACAAGACGGTCTCCTTAAGGAGAAAGAAATCACGGGTGGGTCTATTCGCGGGGGTAGAAGCTAAAACGCTGGGGGTCGCTTAAAATAGTGCCTCGGTACGGAATATGAACAAAAAAAAACAGCAGGTCTGTGCAATCCCAGACTGGTCCAGAGCGGAGGAAGAGTGTTGCACAATGTGTGGGAAGCAACAAAGGAGGTGGGGGGTCGAAGGCAGGAAATTGATTTGGGGAAAAAACCATGGCAAAAAGGGAAAAACCGGTATTAGAAAAAGTGGAAAGGTGGGGGTTTTGGGGGGATAGCCGTCCCGAATTCGGCGTCACGGAGCGATAAGCGGTGGACCACATAGACCCACCCATACTGGGTCGAGGAGGAAGGCGTAATTTTCTCCTTACAGGAGGCTTTTACGTCCAGGGGGGGTGTTTTATGGGGGTCTTGCGACAGGGGGGAACGATGGGTTGTCCTGGGCTTAACACCCACGAGCCAATGAAAAAGAAACGGGGTAAAATGGTGTGTTGAAAGGAAAAAAAATGGTGGGGGGGTAACCAGGAAGTGGGCCACTAAAAAACCCGGCGATCAATCTAGCCAAAACGAGTGTAAAGAAGGGTAAAAAAAAAAGGAGGTGGGGGTGTCATCAGGCCGGGAAACGAGGGGGGTCCGAAAGGAAACACAGGGGGGCAACCAGGTAGTCATCCACAAAAGCAGTGGGCAACATCGATCCGACAATGGCAAATACCTCTGTGGCCAACGAAAGGCTGCTTTTGTCAGGCTAGACACTCCAAAGAGGGGAACACTGGAACGATGTAGGACCGAAGAACAAATCACCCGAATAAAAGTCGTAAAAAGGTGTCTGGGAGTGGAGTGGGAATGGCAGGGCCTCGAAGTGCCAAGAAGAAAAAAAAACCAACTACCGGGCAAAAAAAACAAGCAAAGAAGGGGGTTTGGGGTGCTACCACAGCGCTCAATGTAACCGAAAAGACGACGTGTCGGGCAACTACGACCACTGAATACAAATCTCCATTACATGGTGCCCGGGGGGACGGAGCGTCCGAAAGCGAAAAATATGCCATTGGGACCAGACCCAACATGCGTCCACGGACACTCTGACGAGGGGAAAGATCCGGGAAAACCCAGGATCAGGACACCATTGGGTATTTGGTCCGGGGGAGCGGCTAAGAACGGAGGAAAAGCGTTAAAACTTCAAAAAAAAAAACAAAATAAAGGAAAAAGACTCGGCAACCTGAGGTCACAGAGCAAACGGAACGCTATGATCATCGCCGCAGACGACCAACAGGAACTTCTCGCAACACGTGACGCAGTGTGGAAATCTCCGGATGCCCAGAGGGAGGCCCCGCGAAAATGGCAGGTCCGCCCCAAACGGAACGGCAGGGGAGGGCAAAGGTTTGGGCTGCCAAGACGGGTAAATACATTCTGATGATTAAGAATGACCAAAAACTGCCAAACCCGAAATGTGGGTCCCAACATTCTAGACTCAAAGTGGTCCGATGAATCAGGGTGGTGAGGACAAATCTGGAGGCGTGGGAAGTGACAAATCACATGGTACACCGGTGGTTTGGATGACAAAGGATCCAAGCAACAACAAAAATTAGGAATCACGAGAAAGAGGAAAAGACGTGTGAAAAACGGGGAAGGTGCAGAATCACGAATAAAAAATTGAAAAGTGCACCCAACCCCAATCTCAAGGCGAATACGCGACATCGAACGCGGCAAAGGAACAACAATGTAGGGGTGGTGCAAGTGGCGAGTCCACCATGGGACCGCAAAATAATGGAGACACTGGGGGGGGGCGGGAAATAAAAAGTGTTCCAGCGGTAATGCGCGGGATAGAAACGGAAGTGAAGGGATGGGGGACGAGCCAAAAAGGGAAAACCGACTGATTGTTGCAAAAATGGGTCCAACTGCGTAGGAAAAGAAATCGGTTTGCTGAAAGACGGCGGAGGATGGTCAAAGCAATTGAAATGCAATACCAAGGGATAAAGGGTCCAAGGGTCCGTCAAAAAAAACTACAGGGCAAAACAGAAGGGGACAAACTGGTGTGCGGCCTCACAGAAACTTCCAAATTGGAAAAAGATGAAAGGGGCGTTGTGGGCGTTTCCGAATTGAGGAACAGAAAAAAATAAGTTAGGCACCGGAATAAACAGCATGGGTAAGGGCAATATTTGAGGGGGAGTCGCAGACGAGGGGGCCACCCATATTTGGGGACACGGGGAAAAGTTAAAAAAAAACAGCGTGGCACACGGAATAACCAAGGCATCACAGCGATGGAGGCAAAACACAACATGAGAACGGGAAAACCATGGGGGGAAGTGTTCGGGGAACCGTATATGGGATGACCCAAAAAAAATGGTGACAACGCAGCAGCAGGGAAAGAGAACAAACTCAAAGCGGCAGGGAGGGTGTTCCGGAAGACGTGAATGACATCTCTCAGGGGGGCGGGGTGCAAAACGGGGTTTTATGGCAGAAAAGAAATGATTCGGGGGTGGGTTGGATACGTAAGGAACGCAAAAAATGCGACGGAGGGGAATTAGAGTGGCTCAGAATTGAAACCCAAAAATGGGTACAACATGTGGAAAAGGTTCAAAGGGGACAGGAACCGCAAAAAGAGAGGCGACGGAAGGAACAATATACAGGAACAGCGACAAACAGTGAAGGAACTGAGCAAAACTTCTCGTAGGAAGGCGGGGGGTGGGGTGGGGAAAGAAGGGGGGGGGGGGGGGGGGTGATCAAAAGCGAAAAGTAACAAACTCTCATATCAATTTGTCGCGACGCGGACGCTCTCGATGATCCAAGGACTGTAGCAAAATCACGCACAAATTTTTTCCACTAAAACCTGCGAAGTCGACAAATTGGGCCAAAGTAAACAGGAGATGGAAAAAGAAAAGTGGGGAAAAAAAGGTTGCACAGGAGCGCGGGAACGACCGATAATAAACTGAGCTGCCCAGTTGTTCGGCTCTGAACCAGGGAACTTGACTTCGGTGCGCAGGTTTGGGACCAAAGGTTAGCGCAAAAAAAAAAAACGGGTCATGAAAGGGTGGCGCAACATATAGGGAAAGCGAGATGTCTATACAGTGCATGGAAAGGACACTTCGAAAGCCATGGCAAGAGGTATGAAGTAAAAAAAAAAAAAAGAGTCGGAGTCAGGGGACCGGAGGAGACAACGAGCCACTTTTGTGGGGGGGGGGTCAGAGAGGAAGGTTCTACTTCCGTCACCAAGGGCATAAGTACGAGAAAAAGACAAAAGCCGGAAAGAAAGATGGAGTTGAAAACTAAGAAAAAAAAAAAAATCATTAAATCAGAAAGTAACGTTATCAGGTTTAAAAAAGGTTTAGGGGAACTTCGGACGCTGATGATTGCGTAAAAGGAAGACGTACGCAAGCGTAAAGCACTCTCTAGGGAGCGGAATCTGCAAGATGGGGGGCAAATTGAAGACCGACGTGGAAACAAGGCGGTAGAAGAAAAAAAAAAAGCAAAAAAAGCAGGGGAAATCGCATGCCAAGGGGGAAGCTTTGGTAAAGGGGATGGAACAACGGTCGACGAAAAGACCATCCAGGTGGGGTTGGACAAAAGTGTGTTGGGTGAAGGGGGCAATTAGGGAACAAGAGACCCTAATAAAACAGGTTCGCCAGAGCTATTTCACGTCAAAGTACGTGGAAAAAAGACACCGCGGAAAATGACAAGGGGGGTAAGGAACGCGCCCCAGGCTCACGGCGAACTTAATGTGAAAGGGGCAAAAGGACAGTCAGGGACGTGGACTAAAAAAAAAAGGGGGCGAAAACTGTTGAGGGCAAAAAGGCAACCATGATTTCATGAAGAATGCGGGGGCCGTGTCATAGCGACACTGAACTGGCGAACAACTCGAAAAATAGGGGAAAAAAACAAAATGGGATGGGGAATGAAAGAAGATAAAGAAGAAGAAAGTTCTGAAAAACGGGGTGACACCAGAGATGAAGGCATCATGTCGATCGCCAAGTGTCTAAAAGGAGCTGGGAAGGCAAAAAGTAAGAAAATGGGAAAATCAACGTGTGTCGATGCCGAAAAAGAGTGGCGGCCACATGAAAAGAAAGAACATGGTCAAAGAGCCAGAAAATAGTAATGTTCCAAGTGGGATGGTGATATAAACGACGAAGCATCGGTCAACGTGCAAAAAGGCAATCTGTCTACGACGTATCAGTCGCTGAAGCTAAACGAGTGGCAAAGGAGACAAAAAAAGGGACACGTGGAGAGGCCTGTAGATCGACATCGTGGTCGGAGGCTTGCGAACACGTTGGAAAATTGGATGGCGGGAATCTCGTCAACAAAAAAAGGGGGTTCAAGGTGCGGACACCAAGAAGCAACGAAACGAAAGAAAAACTAACGAGCACTGCAAAGTGGTAAGGGTGTGGGGGAATCCAAGCCGCGTGGCATATCCACGAGGCAAAGAGCTCAACTGGGGTAAGAGAAACTAACTTGTCAAAGAAAAAAAAAGACCGTCCAGGCCCGATACAGACTGGGTTCCGAACAAGATTCCGAAAGCGCGCACCCCAGGGCAAACCTCTTGGGGGGGTGTTCGAAATGAAGATAAAAGATGGGGAGGAAGGAAAAAAAACGAATAAAAAAGGGAGGGAAAAGGAAAAACTTAAACCAGTAGCAAGGGGGAAGGGGGAGAGATCAAAAACCACTGGTGCGGCGAGGTGAAGCGAACTGAATAACCAAAGAACCCCATTTGTTCCAGTGTTTTAGGGCAATGTAGAAACCATGAGAAGGACGGACCTGGGTGCGCTTAGTAAGGGAAAAAGCAGGTCCCTGCTTTTGGAGATTGGGGTGAAAAATGTAAGACACCAAAGGGGTGAATGAGAAGAAGGGAAAGAAAACGGGGAAGAGGTTGTGGGGGGCGGGTGAAGAAGACCGTGCAAATCGGAAAACGGGCGATATTCTGTAGACTGAATGCCAAAACCAGAAAAGGTGCATATACAAGGAGGACACTGGATTCTAGAGGGAGAGAGGGTGGAGCATGGTGTGTGGAAAACGGCAGACCCGGACGCATCTTTGCAGGTGGGAATAAACCGTGGGGAGAGGGGGTAGCACCCAAAGTTTTATTATGAAGCAAAGTGTGAAGGCGTGTGGAAAGGCAGGCAACGCTCGGATCAATCAGAAACCATGACAAGGCCCCAAAGACAAATTGGGGGTAAAACGAGAGGCGCCTGGGGGGCGAAACAATTCGAAAGGTTTCTGCGCAGGATAAAAGTGTTGCACATAAGAAGTTGAGAAAGGGTGGGGGGGGACGACTGTTTCCTACTAATGGGGGAACAAAAAAATAAACCACAAAGAGCGCAGGGTTCGGAAGAACACGGTTCGGGGGCACCTTAACAAAAAAAGGGTGGGTAACCAACAAGGTCGTGGGTTGGCCGCCGGGGGTGCATGAAAAAGGGGGAGGGGGGACTTTTCAAAATTTATTCAAAAACGGGTCCGCTGTCTTGCTAAAAGGGGGTGAACCTAATGAGTACCAGAGGAACAAGAAAATATCTTCCACAAGGGCAAACCGGGGGAAAAGGTTGCAATCCGATCAAGTCAATAGGGGGACATCGAAAAAAAAACTTCATTTGACGGAGTGTCGGGGGAGGTCTGCATGTTGTGCCCCGGGGGTACACTACGGTTCAAAATAAAAGACGACGGAAACAAGGTCAACTGAACTCCCCCCAAAGAAGAGGAAAAAAGTGTTGTCTGAATTGAGTGAATCAATATCGCGGATAACAAATCACTTGGGATACGCATCCGGCAACGCCAAAAAAAAAGAAAAAGGGTCTTTTTGGGTTGGTGATAAATCACCGACATGGCTGGAAAGGGGTGGGTACTACGGTGAAAAAATGAAACAGGGTAACAGTATGGTGCGGTTAGAACTGTGTATTTCATCAAAACTCCCCAAATGGCGTGCAGGGGGGGACACGAAAGGTTGAACAGCGAACGGCCAACCCTATAGGTCCTAGTCCTTGATGGGAAAAAGAAAATACCTGAAAGAGCAAGAGAAATCGGGTGCCATTCTTCAAGTGCAGGTCTCTGGGTACGTGATTAGTGTGTGCGAAGATAGTACCTTTCCAAGGGTAATTTGGTGAGGCCCATAATATGGAAGGCAATCTCAAGAACGGGTGACAGGAGACGTCAAAACGGTCTGGGGAGCACGGAAAAACCCAACCTGTCGCAACCGAAAAGCAAAATGGTGTTGGAGGTCTGCCAGACGGAGCAGGGGGTGGCAAATCCCACCGAGGGGAAAAAGAGAACACGGGACTACCAGTACAAATGTGGCGGAGGAGGCCCACGATGGGGGTCCCAAAAACAGCGGCGCAATGAATCATTTCACTCCCAAAAACCAAGTGGGGGTAAAAAAAACACAGCTACATAGTGGTTTTTAACAGTGATCCACGCTGGAGGAGTGGGGATACAAGTACGGGCCTGACACCTAAAAGTGGATAGGTTCTGCAACAAAAGACGTTGGGGGGCGGAGCTGCAACTCC
>Ga0179593_1333080_pt1 | contig 20403 bp, 21 predicted proteins | sample CZODoug2_1_08_16_FD_185931 | JGI IMG/M metagenome (GOLD analysis project Ga0179593, IMG submission 185931) | Vadose zone soil fungal communities from Angelo Coast Range Reserve, California, USA - CZODoug2_1_08_16fungal (PacBio error correction) | ecosystem: Environmental > Terrestrial > Soil >...
AAAATTCTTCCGCGGGGGGGCACAGGGAATAAAAAAGCAGAAGGCAAAAGGAAGTGGCAAAAAAAAAAAAGAATCGCAGCTGACCTTTAGAGGAAAAAGGAGACAACCTTGATGATGGTCCACTGTGAAGCAAGGCAAAGCTCCTATATTCCCAAGTCAAACTAAGTGGACCGTCCATACTCCAAAATCTCCTACATATCAAAAAACGCGAACAAGAGTATCAGTGTTTCGATCGATGAAAGGCCATACGGTGCATCGCAGCATCCTTTGATAATGGGAAAACTTACGTAACTGGAAACTTAAATTGTAATGTACCATCCTATGCAAGACGAGTGAGAAGCCACCTCAGAAGGAATATCCACATTGTTCTAGGGCGGTGAAGCGAAAAAAAAAGTTCAGTTCACTGCGAGATCGAGCAGTAAAAACGGGTCCAACGGGACGAAAAGGGAAGCTAAATCTTCGACGCCCTGTTCGGGAAAAACCGCAAACCGGAAAATAGGCGTCGGGGACCATGACAGCCCAGGGCACAGTGGCCTTGCAAGAGGCCGAACAAGCGCGGGAGACACCGCTCAGCCCTAAAGTAATGACAGGCGGTCGGTCGGGGGGAGGGGGTGCGGAGTTGCGTTTTCTTATTCCAAAAACGGGTCGGGTTAAAAAATGTGGCCTCACCCGTTAACCTTAACAGTTTTAGTGAATTCCTTCCAAAATCTTTGCGATAGTTCATCCAATCAAATCCTACAGAGTCGGAGGTGGAGGCCAGCATCACCGTGCTCAGAGATTCGAAAAGCTCAAAATGAGTTTTGCAAACAAAGAGGGGCGGCGATAATCATGGTAGGTAGTGGAAGGTACAAATCTACCTAAGAATCAAGTGCCTCTAATCGTCCCGGTCAGGATCGGGTCCGTTAAAGGGGAAATCGAGCGGATGAAAAGAGACTGGGGCCGAAGGAATAAGCGGGGGGGCTACCTCGACTGGCTCGATGAGAGCACCTCGACAAAGAAGACAACGGGCTCTGATGATTCACAGTTAAGCTTCGTGGGGGGAAAAAGGAGCTTAAACCGAAACCACAAAAAAAGTTCTGAAAAAGCTGCGGCGCAGCAAGTCGAGATGCCGGGAAATCTACAACAAGAAAAACAGCCACACAAGAAGAAGCCTCCCGGGGGAATTTGCTGAAAGGTTCGTGTTTCGCGGGGCATAAAAACCTGTAGGAAAAGGACGACGTGAATTCCTCAGAATAGACATGCAGAATCTCTAGGGGCGGCTCAAAGAATGACCGAAATCTTCGCGGTGAAATCATGGTATTCCCTTCGGAGAGCACTTACAGCGAGAAAGGGAACTCAATATCCGCTTCAGATCACCCTTCCACGAGATGGCAGAGCAGCGAAAAATGATGAGGGTAAACCTCACGACGGGTTGACAAAAGACTAAAAACGAAAAAAAAGAATCTAACTAGGGGAAGGTCGTAGTCGGGAGATGGTCAAGAGGATGCCATAAAAACGCCAAGAGAAGAGCCCGCGCCGTAGATTGGGAGGGAGATCCGAAAAAAAGAATTGCCCTTGAGGGCTTTCTAAGGTGTTTCTGCGATCTCCTAATGTGATAGGAGGACAAGCGAGGGCCTATTGTATCGGGGATCGAATATCTGGGGGGAAAAGGTAGGTGGCCTGTACGTACCAGAAGGCAGAACATGTGAGAAGAATATAGTTCTGATTACCTCCAAACATGGGAGGGGACCACTTGGCATGGGGACGTACTCCAGACATCGTTGTTTTCAAAAACCTGGGGGGCCGGGATGGTTCTGGGAAAGAACCCTGTTTGATAAGCAAAAGAAAGGGGGGACTTCGACCCGAAATTAATTGGTGAGCAAAAAATTAAAAACGGGGAAAACAATGCGAAAGTTTCGAGGACGGCGACGATCAGTGGGAAGTGTAGGAGGGGCGTCGCTACTCACTAGAGAACCTCAAAAAAACACCAGAAGGGGAGAATTCTGAAAAGCGACCCGCGTCCCCAGAACTCGACGAAAAAGGGCACCGCTCAAGGAATGGGGGGTTTTTGTGGGAGCAAGTAAATCAAAAAAGCAAGGAGTCGTGCTGGCAAAATGGGGGGGATGCTAGCGAGCAATCCCAAAAAAAAGAGAGAAAAAATAGTGGGAACACAGGTGATTGCAAATCAAACTAGGCGCAAGGCCTATCAAGCTGGGGGTCTCTATCAGTTTCTGAAAGAAGGCTAAAGGGGGATAGACCGCTCAGGGGTGGCTTCCTTAGCCGACAGGAAAAAAAGATCAACCAACCAGGCTAAAATGAAGATCAAGGAAGCAAGAGGAGCGCATTGCTCGGAGAAAAGGGAACTAAGCCTGCCGACTCTAAGCTGATATAAAAGGTGTCTAAAATCGGACAAGGGGGGGAGGGGGCTCCCCCCACGTAAGAAGGGCTCGAGGGATCCCGGGCGAAGGAATGGGGAAGGGACATAAGGGGGGCAAAATGGGTCCGCACGATCAGGGAAGGGGGAAACTCAGATGAATTTTCCGCAGGCGGGAAAAAGCCAGGCGAAGACGATGGAGAAAGTGTCCCTTCTCATTGAAATCGGGAAGACAGGATTTCGCGAACGGGCCGAGGAAGGGCTCGTCGGCGAACAGCCATTCACAGGGAGCCCTCATTTGAATGTCCGACGTGGGGCAACCGCTCTAAAAAAAGCCGGATGGGTGCAAGGCGTTCATGGGATACTAGCTCCCATTACGAGGCATCCCGAAAGGAGGAGTCAACTCCAGCGTTTCCTGGTAGTAAGGGTTCGGTATGCCATGCTCTGCTGTCTCCATCGCGTAGGAAGCGTTGTAGTACTAAAAGTTTAGAATCACTGGAACAACAACCGCAAGAAATTCTTCCCCGCGAATCTAAATAGGGTAGGAGGGCAGAAGCGTGACGCATTAGTTGAGACCCTGAGCTAGAGGGGGTAGTAGGGGGGTTAGTGCTCCTTAGTGTCGACCGTCAAAGGGGACTAAAGGTAGCGGTTGAAACGTAGAAAGTCTGATGTCACAGACGGATTCTATCTGAATTGTACTACTCTTAGGCGTGAAGGAGGTTCATTCAGAAAATCAACTCAGAGAAGACCGCGGGGGGAGTTCAAAAAGACTTTGAATAGGCAGAATCGGCTAAAGAGGCTTACTTCCTCTCGCAAACTCTGTCATAGGGGAGTCCCAGTAGACCAGAGGGAACCTAAAACTGAAAGGTTAACTCTCGTGAGACCGGAAAAACAAATCAGTCCGGTCAGCCGACAGAAGCAGAACAAGAAAAGTTCCATCCCTTCCCACTGCAGCTTTGAGAGGGAGGAGAGGGTGGTGGGAAACAGGACTGTAGGAAAAAAGGCTGTAATAAAATGACTGGGTGCGGGGACATGCAAAAAGGGGGATGTGTACCGGGTTGGGGTCTAAATTGCGTGTAGAATGGTGATGGGAATCCAAAGGCGAATCAAAGTGGGGGGGGGACTAGGGGGTGCCGTATGAAGTAGCAAAAGGAACTCCGTGGGAAAGACGGCCGCTCGCCCAAATGGGAAGTAGGGGACGGGAGGGACGGGGGTCGTCCGAGGAACTTGGGAATAACGAGATGGGACCTGAAACCTACTGTGGAAAGGTGAAAGTTAAGATCAACAGGGCCTGATATAGAGGGAGACACACCTGGCCAACCTGCGGAAAGAGAAACCAAAAAAAACGAAAAGGGGGGCGAGGGGGGGGGGGGGGGGGGGGAGAGCTGGGGTAGAGTGGGGGAGGCCGAGTCCACATTCGGCTTGGAGTCTGTAGATGAGCAACAGGAAGTAGCAAGAAAAAGAAACAATTCCTAACAGGGGAAGCAGGCGAAAGTAGACCGCAGTGCACAGCATATGATTTTTTGAGGGACGAATTCCACGACCGCGGGGAAGGAGGGGGGGCAAAAAAGGAAAACACCAAAAACGTATGATGAAATAAGGAAGGAAAAATAGCGGTCGCGACATCCGTGGGAAGTGTAAAAAGACGCTTGCAGGTAAACAAAAAAGTGCTTGAAAAAGAAAACGTTCCTAAAAATGAAGGGGGGGAAAAATCGGAAGACCGACGTGATGGGCCAATGTTGCAGACACACGGGAGAAAAAAATCAAACAGAACGAAAGTGACACAGAAAGCCACCAGCAAAAGAAAATCACAGGGGGAGGCCCAGCTCTGTCGATGTGGTGGATAGGGTAAGAAGGTCCACGTTTGGTAAAAAAGCACATGCCGACGTGGGGACTGAAACAGCGGCGTGGGAAAGGACTCAAAATAAAGGACCAAAAAAAGTCTGCCTACGTAATTCGGGCAAAAACCAAAGAAGCCGTATTTCAACACCAGATTGGGCCGATGGGAGGGACCTACAAGACGGCAGGCCGGCGGACTAATCAGACGAAAAAACGTGCTACTGAAACTCAAAAGGAAGCACTCAGTACCGGCCCGCGCCGTTCTTGGCTACAACAAATGGGAAAAAAAAAAGTAAAAAAACGCCATCAATACTCATCAGTTCATTACAACCAGTGAATGGGAAGTTGCAGCGATGGGGGGCCGAAAAGCATCAGAGCAGCAAAAACGGACCTCTTACTAATATAGGAAAGGGAGTTAAAAGGGGGGTGGAGGAGAAAGTTATTTATGCAACATAGCCGGAGAATGTTGAATCGAATCAAATCGTTTGCAAAGGGCAAAGTTCGTGGACGGCCTTGAATAGTGGGAGAACGCAACACAAAAAGAACCTCATAAAAATAGTATGGGACGGGGCCAACAGAAAGGGGAAGAACCTAAGAGAGACGGAAGCTCAAAATGCAACTCAAAGACGTGAGGGCGTATAAGAAAAAAGGGATGTCTTGACAAAACTTCAAAATGGAAAAAGGGTCAAAAGGCTAAAAGGGAGACGCTAGGAAAAGGGCCTTTCAAAGGGCAGGCCTAATGCTATATGAAAATCACTTGGTGACACTAAAAGAAGACGATCCGCGAAAAAACGCTCTAGGGGTCTCTAGGACATCACGCTACTGACGGGGGAGAGAGTGGAGGCGCGTGTAAAGGCGGGAAAGTTACCAGCGCGTAACCAAACCTGCTGACCAAATAAAGGAAGGGAGCTGGGTGGAGGGAACGTGATTTCGGATCAAAACCCACCGGAATAACGGCGAACCGCTGAAGGGGGCGCGCGCCGGGATTTGCACGGGGGGGATCGACTTGTTGAGCACGGCAATTCAGAACGCAAAGATCCGGGAGGCAGGAGAGGAGGTCTCTCGCGCCGAGAAAATGAACGTGGGTCGGGGACCCATGGGGGACGAGACCGTACCGGAACCTAGCATCGATAAAAGGCGCTAGACCTGAGAGACGAGCTCATTACGCAGGAAAACGGGAGAAATAGTCGTCCGAAAGGGGGGGAAAAGTGGGTTAAACTCATGCCAGTAAGACAATCTACTGAGGTCCTTCTGGGAAAGTTGCTTCAATTTTACCATGATGAGCGGGCCAATAGAAGAGACCCGCTCATACGGAAAAACCTACTCTTAAGGGGCTCTCCCTGTAAAGATGGGGGGCGACTTGAGGGAGGGACATAGGGCAAAAAGAGAATGCTTCGAAACGGGGATAGACTGGATCTCACGATCTTGGGGGGGATCTGGGGAAGAGGAAATCAGGGGGGGGGAAGGTTAGGAGAGGGTGTGGAAGGGTTAAAGTGGACCGACACAGGCAAATCAGGCGGAATCATTATCCAAAAACCTTACTAGACCTTGTTCATCTCTCCTCCTAATCAGCAGCGGGGTTCAAAAAAACTCTGGGGAAGTGAAAGGGGAAGCGCTCGGAGCAAGGGCCTTTGGCGAATAAAAAAAATCGCCAGGGAACAAAAGGCACCGGGGGGGCTCCAAAAGTAGCTAGACCAGCAATCGCTAACAAAGGGGAGCAAAAGGCAAAGCATGTTTTCCGGGGGTGGGCAACACAGCCAGGAGGAGAAATCTTCTCCTCAAAACCAAAAAAAGGAGGAAGAGACAGAGGAGGGAACCAGCGAACATCACGGCTCCAACCGGAAAGCTAGGCCCTAACGCCAGGGACCATTGCGGAGGAGATAAAGTCCACCGAAGTAGGGGAAGTCAAAAGCGGCGTCATGGTGGAACAAATACCACGGCTTCAATCGGCCGGCCAAAAGGTTAAAAACGCTGAAGGGCCGTCAGGTAACAACGAAACGGGGGATCAGATAAGGCGAAAAAGGAGGGGGGAGCGGATCCGTAGGGGGGAACCTTCCGGATTCTCGCAACGAACCACTCGAGGAGTTCCTCACTAGAAACATTCATCGTGGGGAGCTGTCAGTGCGCAATCCGGTTTGAAGACGGGAGTTTGCCATGTCAGAGAGGCTTCGATAGTGGGGAGAAAAGGACATTAGGATCCCTCAAAAGTCATCGGGAAAAAAGGCTTTCTAGGAGGGGAATGGCCCGGCCCTGACATTGAAATATCCGCACGGATCAAACGTCACTCGGTCTATACCGTGAACGCTCCAGGAGGGAAATTCAGGAGTTACTAATATCCAGGGTTGCACAAGCGCATGAAAGAGACAAAAAAAAAGCGGAGAGGGAAAAAAAAGTATCGAGTCAGGTCTCCGGTTAGTCGCGGAATCACCTGCGTTTCCTGGAAGCGCCGGCGAGGGCGAAAGCGCTAGACAGACGAACTGTGTGGGGCGGAAGGCGGTTTCCGGGAGGGGGGAAGGGGCACCAAGGCCGAGCCAACTCTAGGAAGAATTGGACGTATCCGGGGGAAGATGGCTAAGACGTCACAGAGGACCGACATAGGTGGTCATAATTGGTTAAAGGGAGGGGGCAAAGACTAAGAGGCCTTCTCTCCACTCTGTACGCTGTAGGAAGCGTGAGACGTATGCGAAAAAAAGACGAGCGGTGAAGGGGACCTACTCTGCGGTAATAGAGTGAAGGAAAAGGAAAGGGCATCGCGTCGACGGTCCGAACTAGGAGTTCCCTACAGGGCATACTCGATGGTCAGTCAGCGAGGTCCCCAGCCTCAAAAAAAGTATCGACAGAGGGGGTGGCAAACGACTGCTTCCTAAGTCTTGAGAGGGGCTGGACGTCCTAGCCTAGGGAACGGCGTGGTTAACTCGTAGCACTAGAAAGGACCTTCCACGCCAATACAGGTTTTAGCCGGGGAGAGACATGAGAGGTCGGGAAAAGAAGCCAAGCCGAAGAAAAAGAAAGGGGGGGAACGCCAGGAATTGCCATCTGGAAAGGCAAGGAGGGGTATAGGGGGGGATGCAAACTGTGGCAAAGGGCAACGAGACGCAAATTCTGTAACGGGTGGCTCGAACGGGGGAGAAAACGAGCGTCTCCTCGAGAAAGTTGGAGAATCTTCAAGGGGAGACTCCCCGCCCGTTCCCTGACGTAAGCATCGCCCGAAAGGTGGACATGGCCGATGAGGGGCGAGGACCGAATTACGTCGGCCTCAACGAGTACTGGGCAGGAAAGGATGTGGGCCCGTTCCCCGGCCACTATCAAGGAAGGGCGCTACCACCTGGCAGGCATCCGGAGTCACATGACGCCACAGCATCGATGGGCAAGGGATGGCGGGGCTAAGGGTTTGAGCTGGCAAAAAAAGAAAAAATTTGGGGGGAGGGAGAAGAGAGAGGTGATATTAAAAAATTGAAGGAGTGGCCTCCCATTACGCAGGCGAGCATCGCGTGCCTCCGTCACATAAGTGGGGGTCGCCGCCAACTGGAAAACTAACCAGCGATCTCTCTAAACAAAAAGGGAGGGAAATAAGATTGTGGGCCAAAAAGGGGGGGAGGCTAACTCACTCTTCAGAGGGACAGCAAAGACACGGCGCAGCCCTGAGGTCCTCCAGAAAAGGGAATTCAAACGTGCCGTGCCGCAACGCAGATCTCACAATCAGGCGAAGAAAGGGGAAAAGCCAACTAAAAAAGCAAAAAATCCCAGGATGGGGTATCGTTAATCGAAGCAGACGGTGGGTCACGGAAGCGAAGCAAGGAAAATGCCGGAAAACACGTCCTGTCCACGGAGTGGAAGGGTGGGGGGCCATAGCTGAGGAAGAGAATTTCTTATACCAGAAGGAAGAGGAAAAGATCTATTCGAATCGGACAAAGTAACGGGTGCTGCCTACGATCGGGAAGGGCCACATGATTTTCACAAGGGGGCAAGCAGCTCCGGGATACAGTTCCGATAACGCCAACCCGGGGAAACAATAAAATTGCCATGAAAACGCCCGACACCAGCCTTACAGCTTTGCCCAGACGAGGGAAAAAATCAAACCCTCATCGCCCTAGGAACGGCAGAGCCGTACTGAAAATTGCGGCCAGGGGGAGGGGGATGCGGAGCGGTATCGAGGGAAACGGATCGGCATGACACTCGTTTTCCAACGGTTGAAGGTGGAGGGAATACTGAAGGGCGCGAGTCATCACCGGCCGACACGGCTTATATTGAACGGAAAGAAAATTCTCAAAGACGTTCCATTAATCTACAAAACGTTTGCAGAAAAACCCGCGCTCTGAAGTTGAGGGTCCTTGTATACATCGACCGGGAATGCACCTATCGTGTCATGGTAAAATCCGAGGAGGCTTAGTTGAGGGCAAAAACTGAGCAACATGGGGTAAGATGCCGTCGGCGTGGCAGCGGAAAAAGCTAGGCAACGCCGATAAGCGCACTCCAACAGCGACGCTGCGCGGACTGCGTCTGCCTCCCGTAGGGTGCCCCCCACGTGCCAACTACCGAGGGGAGCGTCTAGGGAAAAGAATACAACCTGCAACACCGGCAAAATCCCCAGGACCTCATTGAGAGAGGAAGGTGAGTTCAAGGGGGTCGGAGAGCACACGGACCAAGCCTTCAGACAAACGACTCCTTCTTGAGCGAAGAGGGGGGGGGGGGAGCCAGATCTCTACAGTAAGGCTTAGCGGTGTCCTGGGGGCGGAAATCCGCATGAGCAAAGGGGATAGAATTCTCTCAACCAGGAAGGGGGGGAAGCGGATGAAAGGCGCAACGACTTTTTCATCGGGGCACGGACTTTCGCGAAAGATGCGGCGGGGGGGAATGAGAGTCTATATCTTTGGGAGGGAAGGGGGTGCAATGATTGCCGGAAGACGGCGGACAGACTTCCTTCTTAATGGAACGGCGTCACACACTGTCGCTTGGCTAACAGGAAGGAAAATCGCAGAAACTATCGGGGGGAGGGATTCCCCCGGATCGCTTCCAAGATTATTTGTTACTGGATCGGCTAGAGCGTTGTCTCTTGGGGAAAAAAGCGTCTAAATAAGCGGGAGGAAAGAGGGATAGCTCGGAGAAGTCGACCAGGGGGAGGAGCAGTGGAGGAATACTCTCAGGGAAAGATGGGGGGGGCAAATCTTTTGGGAGGGGGGGGGGGGAAAAGCCGAGTCTCCCCTGTGTCGACACGACGTCAACCCATCTTCAGGTGCGCCACGTGACGCCCAACCAATGAAACGTGAGATTCGTTCTTCTCTAGCTGGGGAAGGACCTGGTGACGAGGGAGTTTCGCCTCTAAAACAAAACTATTCTAAATAGAAGTTGTAACAGCGACGCCGAAAAAAAAAAGTTAACAAAAGCGGCAGGAAAGGGGAACCGGGCAAAGGGAGTCTCTTCCGTGGGGAGAAAAGGGGGAATTTGTCCTTTCCTTCTAGGGCGGCAAAGTCTTCCGGCGCGACGGCTTTCCAAGAAGCCGCAAAAAAAGGGGTGGGTACCGGGCGGGCGCGTCTGAAAACCGAAGGGGTAACGGGGGATGGTATTGACGTTACACCGATGAGCCTCATGGGGGGAAAACGCAGATGCCGGGAAGGGGCCTAAGCCCCAACGCGCCACAGAGAGAATCCGGAAAAAACAGACTTTAATAGTGCAGTGCGAGCCGGTCAGAATCAGTGGTGGTCGGGGGGGTGTTTGGGGGGGGTGGGGGGGGAAAAAAAGGATCTTCCAAGAGAAGGTGTTATCACTTTACCACATAGCCAAAATACCATTCAACTTCTAGGGGCGGGAGAAAGGGGGCGGAGAAGAGAAAGGAAAATTGCACTCTATCGGCACGGACCTCCCTAAAATTCCGATGAGCCTTTCCTTCAGGCGGGGAAAAGGAAGGTCGGCGTACAGAGGAGAAAATGTTGTAGAAGTCGTAGCGGTCTCGACGAACGGTCAACGAAGCTGGGACCAAAGGGACGAGGGGACTAAATATCCCCGCGCAACGGACCTTTCGGCAGAGTGTCAGGAGATGGCTCTAAACGGAGAGAGGGGGGTTACGGAAGGAAAAAAACGTGTAAGCGCCTATCCCAGGGAGCGTAACAGGCTAGCCATACGTATCGGGTCGTGGCCGAATCTCTGGGAGCAACGCCGGGGTCTCTTGGGAAAGAACTTTTCTAGAGGAAAACACCAGAAGCCGAACAGATGAAATAAAAAAAAAAGGGACTATTTCTAAGGGGGACTCTATAGGACGGACAAAAAGAGCTGTAACAGCGACTCTGTATATTCTTCGAAAAGACATCATCTTAGACTGGAAAAAACCAGGACAGGGGACGCCCAATTGCGACCTGGACTCCGCGGGGCAGGAGGGAAGGGGGAGGTACGAGACCTTGACGAAATCTCCCTCTTGTGGGTCTTCAAACGCTTTAGCATTCAGACGAGCAAAAACGTCCCCAGTCCTCCGTCTTGCTGAGGGGAAAAATGATCAGAGGTTGGGACACCGGTGATCGTGTGAGCGATCGCCCCCCGAAAAAGGGACCGAAGAGACTAACAGAAACAGAAAAGGTGGAAGGTCTTGCGTCCTAGTTGCTGGAGGAGCTCAGACGCGGTCCCCGCTGCGAAACGGGAAAAAAAGTCATGCAGGATGAAAGGGATGGTCCGGTTGCGGGCAACTAGGAAAGGGAGGTTCAGAAGACAGGGAGAGGGGGCAGCCTTCGAGTGGGAGACTTTTTCCGCGCGGATCGAACCGCGCACGCCGTGATGAGCAGCGTCCCGCATCGAACAGAAGGCAGACCGGGTCTGATCGACTGAAGGGAGAAGTCCGACTTCCCCCGGAAAAGTCATTTTGGCAGAAAGGTTCAGGAGAAAAGCGAACAAGGCCAGGGGGCGACCAACCGGCTTCCTAAGTAAAACGAAAAAACAAAAAGACGTACGGGGGAGAGGTCTCTGGAGGGAGCGAGTTGCGGCGAAGGACAAATCTTTTTCTGAGGAAAAAGAGGAAGGGGAAAGGAAGTCCACTTGAAGGCGAAAGGCCTGCCGAAGGCCAGGTCCGGCTGAGAATCGCGAAAAAACATGATGCAGGGGACTGCTACCTCGTGTGATTCCGCAGAAAAGGGGAGGGGCCTTGCTACGCGCGAAAAACAGTATTAAACTATCGAGCGGGCGTCGCGGAAACCGGGGAACGCGAACTCCAAAATGCAGCAAAAAAAGCAGATCTCAAGCTGCTACTCTCATCAGGAAAGGAAGGGAAAAGAGAAGAAAGAAGGGTGAGGTCCATTTTGCCGGGGAGAACCCATCCAACTCAATGTACCGTTCCAGAGGAACACGAAGATCACAACCCCTCTACGGAGTGGTGCGATCGTGACAACAGAAGGGCAAAATGTCAAAACGCGAACAGCTCCGGGAGCCTGAACTTCGGCCTGGGAAAAACAACAGGAGGGCGCATCGGAAGGACCGTCGTAGCCTAAAGGAACCTTTTCACCATCGGGGCGGAAGCGAGCATGGCGGCTGGGGCAGGAGGCGATAAAACGGGCAACCACAGGAGGGGGATCCAACGTTAATAGAGGAGAAGCCCTTTCCACGCCTTGCGCGAAACCAACCCGGCCATCATTGCCATCGGGCAAAAAAACGACCATAAAAAAACCGTGGCTTGAGCGGGCCCTATCGGCGGACCCCTCTCAACCTCGGACGGCAGAGGGGAACGGGCTAACAAAAAAGAGGTGGCTTCGGGCGGAAGGGACAAAGGAAGAGAATTTGGGGGAGAGGCATCAACGTCGGGTACTTTCAATGCATGATTCTACCGAGTTCGCCGCCGACAGCGCGGGGACGCAAAAGAAAAAGCAGGGCTGAGCTACAAAGTCTTTTGAAAAAGCAAACACGAGGGGACGTCTTGTAGGGGGAGGGGACGACCTCTGGGAAAGGTCCGAGGCTTCATGGTCGCCAAATCGGCACGGGTCGCGGGAGTGGAGACGTATAAATCAAAGGCAAGGTCCGAGGAGGGCCGAGGGCCGACAAAAGAGGAGGGCTATACCCGCAGGGACGCTCACCGGCAAAGGACGGTCCAGGATGGTAGATGAGGGAGGAGCTCATACCCTCACTGCACATTCAAACGGAGGCGAAGTCGATAAAGCCCATCAGACAAAAAAAGGCATACACCGGAACAAAAAATTCGCGAGCAGGGTGCGTGACCTGTGTCTCTGGAGCGGACACATCGAAAACATACTCCCGGCGCAAAAAAGCGGGAGGGACAACGAGAGATCAGGAACGGAGGGGGGCGGTGACATGCGGGGACGAGGGATGATCCCCAATGGAAAAAAGACCGGGAGCGAACGAATCTGATTACCATGTAAGCTGCATCAAACACGTAAAGTCAAAGAACATCGTGGCCGCCGGGAAAAGGAAAAAAATAACTGAAGCGAGGGATCTTGGGGGGAGTATCGGGGGGGACAAGGAAAATCCCGTGCCTCGCGGATCCAGAGAGCCAGACGGTCGCGAATTTTCTTCGCGCTCGCCCTTGTCGAGGGTCAAAAAGGAAAAGGGGGGAGATGGAACAGGCCTCGCTCTGTCCACCGGGTGAAAAGAAAGTCGCCAGATGCGGTGTGGACTCTTGACAAAATCTCATCAGGGTGGTCGGGATTGGGGACGTCGGCTCCTGGGGGGGGGAGCGCATTAAACGATAGCTCCGTCGCCAGCAACCGGATCGAGATCAAACGGGGAAGCGGATGGGAACTAAGAGAGGGAAGAGGGGGCCGCAGGGGGGGTCCTCTATGGAAGACTCCCACATCCCTGGTTTGCGCAGCAGAACGCAAGAAAAGGGACCAACGCTCACTTGGAGAACAAAAACTGTAGCAAGACGCCAAATTTCCGTGAGGGCGGAAATCACTTTCAAAAGGGACAGCGTCATACATCTCAAAAGAACAACCCCCCGGATTCGTGAAAAGAGAGAAAGAGGGGAACCCAACAGAAACAAGAACTCACGCCGGACCGCCATCAGGACGCATTGGATAAAACGGTGGCAAGACCAGTGTACTCGGGGGAATGTCAGGAGGGGAGGGGAGGTTTCCCAAAGATTCCGAATTCAACATACCGGCCAAAAAGAAGGTGTTGAACGGAGGGAATGCGCGAGGAAAGAACCGGGGGGTCTATCATGTGGGCGGGGGCGGCCAATCGTCTAAAGTGTCGAAAAAACTGCCTCTCCTAAGGAAAAAAGAGCGACCGATGCGAGGACCTAACTAACAATCGTGTGCGCTCCGTGACACCAGCGAAGGCCGATCGATCTTAATCAGTGGGAAAACACAGCGACTTGAAGGCGAGCTCATCTAAGAAAAGGCGAAAAACTGGGGAGAAGTGGGGAGCATCAATCGTCATGCAAGGGACCCAACGATACCAACCGCAATCAGTTACGATGATCCTTTACAGAAGGCTGGCCCCTCCAGTCGGTGTGAGATAATGTTCCTGAAGACATGCATCTAGGAGCAGGATAAGAAAGACGAAGCCCGTCAGTCTGTACAGGTTCGCCGGGTCAGGCGCGTCCGCCAGGATCCCTCTACTGCAGTGGGAGAGGCTCTAGTTGCGACAATGCTGCAGACCGGATGGGAAAGAAACGTGGAGAAAGCCTAGCCCATGCTCAGGCAAGAAGGGAGGACCTCAGGCAAGAAGGGGGGGGGGGGGGGGGGGGGGGGGGGGGGGGGGGGGGGGGTGGTGGGGGGGGGGTGTGTGTACCAATGAGAGATTTAGAGTTCATCCGCTCTACGGGAAAAGGAGACTACGGCAGAAGGGGTAAGAGATTTACACTCTCCTACAGAGCTCCTAATCGGGGCCAAAGCTTTGGGACTCTTTTAGAGAAGATAACCTGAGAAGGATGGTAGCTCCAAGCTCTCAGGGCGGTCTATAATCATAATTTCGAATAGGCAATCGTGAAAAAAACAGAGTGCCCTACTGCGAAAAAGGAAAGACTGTTCAGTCGAAGTAGACTTCAATCCTCAACCTGGGACCGAGCAACAGCTGGGAAAGTGCCAAGTTGAGAGTTCATACCGCTGGGAAAGGGGGGTGATCATGAGACCACTCGAGGTGGATTACCTCTTCTGCAGACCCGTGACGCAAAAGAATCCAAACAGGGAAAACGTGTAAAACATATCGGGGTATGCAGGGGATGAGAACATCCCGTAGGGGGAAGCGCCCTCACCCAGCCAGGTGTAACGCCACAGGACCTGCGCTGAAAAAAAAGAAACTATGTCTTAAAGAATCAATGCTAGTGCGGAAAAGGAGGAAAGTCCACGGTGGAATTTCCACCCGAAGCCAAGTGTGATTTTCAACTTTGGGGCGTCTCCGGCGTGTAGAAAAGACGGAGGAAAAAAAAGCCTTCACTCAGGGGGGGTGTGGAGTAACTCTGGGGGGGTGACTTAGAATCGCCCCAGAAGTCGTCCGCGTTCTTCCAGTTTAAAGGGCCGCTGTGATATCTAACGTCGTGCCTCCGATAGAAAAGGTGCCTGCAACGTCCTTTTACGCAGTTGGGACCGGGTTCGAAGCAAACGGCGAAGACCACTAACGGGCAGAAACTGAAAAACGTCAAAGAAAAACCAGTCTGGGGGACGTCACTCGGGGAAGGGGGAGCGGAGGGGGAGAAAGGGGTTATGATTCCGAGGCAAACGGAGAGGGTGAGTGGGGATTAGAGGGGGATCTTGCACGCAAACGTCGGTCAAAAAAAACTGCCTGGGGGGACCGAAAACCCCAGGGGGAAATGCGCGACGAAACGCTAGAGTCCAGCATCTGCTGGTGGGGACCGCTGAAGAGGGGTTGATGTTCGGCCCAAGCGGGGAGAGGGAAAGCTCGCTCACAAAGGATCATAGAGCTCCCTGTCGCAAAAAGCCGTGCAAAAAAAAATCACGCGAACTGTCAAGAAGCAAGATAAAGGAAAACGAGGCGACTTCGCAGAGAAAACCAGGGGAGGGAGGCCCAAGGCTGCATAAAAGATCAGGCAGGCATTCAATGGACAAGGAGGAAAATCTCAATAAAAGAAAAGGACTCAGCACAGAGCGCAAGCCTACACGAGAACCATAGCAAGACTGCTATGGGGGGGGAAAATAGGGGGGGGGGGAACTCAGGAAAAGGCACAGAAGTTTCTCACGTGTGGACTGGCGTACCTGGGACATGAGGTTGCCAGATCTCGGAGGCCGACGTAGAGCCAAACGGCCGCCCCTATTTAAAAAAAGATGAGGAAAAACTCCAAGAACGGCGATGCGGGAGAAGGAGGAAACGGAAAAAAAAAGAGGTCGAAAAGCGGAAAGTCGAATAAGGAGAGACAACTCCGTAGAGAACAGACCCTCACCCCACAAAGTCAAAGGGGCGCATAGCATTACTACGAACAGGTCACAAGTGAATTGCAAGAGTATCCAGGAGAGCAAAACTCAACCGGGGAAAAAAGACCTAAGGGGGGAACATTTTTCTGTCGATAGGGCAACGCGAAAGGGTGCGATCGGCTCACCATCTGGGGGCAAAAAAGGCAGGGATTGACTTCCTGAACGTTTACGAGGGAGAAAAACTAACTCCATAGACGGAAATTTGAGACCGGTCTTAATGCTTCAAAACTGCGTTTGGGGACAAGACACCACATGGAAAAACAAAGATCGCAGGAGGGGGGGACTTTACTTCACATCGGACCAACGCGGGCACCCCTCTGAGGGGCAAAAGAGGTCCTGCACGTGAGGCAAGTCAGCATGAACATCCCGAAAATATAAGAAAGGGGGCCGAGAAGGAGGCACAGGGAGGAGAGAAACGATATATCTGAAGGAGGCAGTCTCCTGCGGTTGATTCGGTTAAAGCGCTACCCCGCCCTTCTGCCAACGTCTTCGCTTTCAACGGAGAAATGAAGGGGGGGGGGGGGCAGCTAAGGATACTGAACAAATTCTCCAGGAAAAACGACCTGTGTGCTGTACGAAAGGGGAGCGGAGATACCACCGCCTTGCTAATCTCGTCTCTAGCACCCAAATCGTGGACCAAAGATGGGAGTCTCAAGAAATGGTGCGAGGTTATCCGGGAGGGGGAAAGGTCCGGACCGTGGAAGACCTGGAAGAGGACACAGTGACTGAGACAGCGGAAGGATCATGCTCTTCTTCAATAGAAGTACACAAGGTCAAGAAAGGGCCGGGCAACCAGGCAAACGCAGGGATCAAGGAACTGAGTACTTTGTCGGAAAGAGGGTTTCAATGAGGGAAGGGTACGGAGACAGACAACGTCTGTCTAAGTGGGAATGCGCACACCGGTCGCTTTCGAACCAGTGATCTAAGCCTTCCGCTAGTCCATAATGAGGGCTTGAGGGAAAGATGGCGCACTTCAAAGATGCTTCGGGATAGACAACTCCTCTGGTTTCTCTAGGGGTAAGAGGCGAAGGGGGAAAAGGAGGACCACGCAAGCATCTCATCAACCGAGATATACCACGTTGGCGCGGCGGGGTACGAAAATCCAGTGGGCACTCTTTGCCGGAAAGAAGGGGGAAACGTCGACGAATCAATGTGTCTAATACCATCGAAATCTAGCAATGGGGAAAAAACTTAACGCCAATCAAGGGGGCGGGGGAGGATTCTGGAAAAGTTTGCTGACCAAATTCCGGGACATTCTCCCTCAACAACAAAGGGTATGGGGAAAAGAGGCCCTCGGAAAACGTGCGGAAACCCTAAAAGAAGGAGATAACGAAAGGCAACTTCTGGCGTCCGGGTTGGCACAAATGAAGCTGGGGAAGGGTACGGTACGTTCTGTCACATGGGGAGGAGGAGCATTACGAAGGAAAAAAAAGATTTACAAGGGGGGCAGGAGTTTTACAGCCTTTGCCGCGTGGGGGATGACTCTGGGGACTGGAGAAAAAGGAACTGATAATGAAAAGTTTTGTGCTGAAGACCTACTCAAAAAACTCGCACCAACGATGCGATGAAAATCAATATAACAATCGTGGAGGCATTGAGAAAAGAGGGGCTAACAGCCAAAGAGTCCACTGAATACCGGGTACAGCGAACGGGGGAAAACTCTTTTAGCTCAGCCTGCACTTAAAACTGCGAGGAGAATCCGACTGGGAAAGAAAGATGAAAAAAATTGACACAATCCGAAAAACTGGGAGAAGGGACCGTAAAGAAGAGAAGGAAAAAAATCCTTCGCGACGGCGACCATTTCTTAGGAAAGAGGGAGATTTCACATGGCTAAGGAAACTCTAGAAGTCCGCAAAAAACTCGAAAGGGCTTCCAGGGCTCCGGAAGGGCTCAGTCCTCACATGCACCGAGAAGACGGGTTAGACTCGAGCATATAAACTCTTATGCGCCTCCTTAGAGGTGTGGGGGAATTCATCAAGGTGCAGCCGTTCAACCATTGCTAAGAAAAGACCTTCGAAGGTTGGAAGGGCCGGTGGGGAGGGCAATGAAAAGGGAAGGGGCCCGCCTGACACTGGGGGAGTTTTCCTCTGGAAAAGGAACAGGAGGACCTAGAGGCGCTTTCTGAGAGGGCGTACACAAGGGGCCAAAACAAAAGAACGGCCAGAGCGATCTGATCGAGGGGAAAGAAAAAAAATGGATCAGACTGTCGTCAGGAGGGGTCCTCATGTCAGATGACGCCGCGGTGCAACGGCAAATGGAATGTCAATTCAATACCTCAACCTGCAAAAGAGGCCGACACGGGGGCGTGCCCAAAATCTTTAGAGAAACAAGCTTTCCTTCCTCCGCCAAATGTAAAACGGCGAATGAACTCGTCGCCCTCTTAACAGCAACAAAGACGTGGTGAAACCATCTGTGAAAAAGGGGACCCTCATCAAACATCCGCATTTTGGGAAGTCAAGGGCACCCGAACGGGTGACGACTCCTGCATAAAAGGCCGGAAGGAGTGGGATACTCAGCGCTCGTCACGTAAAATTCAAGGAAACGGGGGGGGAAAAGGGGCGGTCAGGCCGAGGAACATTGAAAAAAAGTTTCTCTGGGAAATTGGGGGGTCGTTTACTCGAGGCGGGAAAAGGAGGGAGAACCGTGGGGAGAAATCACTTTTTTGCCGGGATAGGTCAGCACGCATGGTGGCAAAAATTAAGCAGAATGGTGAAATAGGCCGGCTGGGAAAGGGGCTTACGGGCTCAATTCTGGTTCCTTCACCTAGTGGGGGAAAAAGGGAAAAAGGTTCAGAAAAGACGACCGCTCTCGAAAGCAGAGTACAAGCGCCGGCGATGGGCGAAGTGATATTCGTCTGGGGCGAGTTGGGCGGGAAAAGGCGGGTGGCTGGGGGGGAGGAATCTGCCTTAAGGGGGCAACAAGGGGGCAAGATCAAGGATGGGAGAATTGTCACTCCCAATAAAACGGACCTATGTCTTGAACGATTTCAGCATGGGGCGAAAGGGAAAAAAGAAGTGGCGACCGAACAACAAACAACTTTATTCTTAAAAAGGAGAAGAAAGAAGGAGGGAGCCGAAGGGTGGCAGCGAAACTAACGCTGGCAAATTCTATAACGGCATATCTGCACGATAAGCGACGGGGTCACAGAAAAAAAAGCAAAGGACCAAAAGGGGAGGCGTTGGCATTGCCTACTGGAAAAAGCTCAGATCTCCGCAATCCAACGAGACCAGGGGAAAGAGAAAAAAAGAAAAAGCGCACACTATTACGGCGATGTGTTGTGCTGCTTGAGACAGGGCCACATACGAGCGGCTCCGGTTATATCCTTAAACTGGGAGAAAGGAAAGAAAAAAAGGAAGGGAAACTAGAGGCCCGACGTAATTCTAAAGGGGCGGCAAATACCTAATTCTGGGCGTGCGAAAAAAAGAACGCAAAAACATAAACCGGAGGAGGAGATCGAGCGGCACCAAACAGTAGTTCTTCATGGGAGAGGGGAAAGGGGGAGAAGGCCTGGATGAGACAAGAAATCTGAGGGCAAACGTCCATCAATGAGGCATCCATGACCGCCGGTCACGTGGCATTGCCGACACGGGGGCGCTGAAAGACCCCCTCGACATCCCGAACGGGAGAAAATGGAGAGGGCGTGAAAACGAGTTTCTGGGACGGGGAAACGAAAGTGAGGTGGTCGATCTTCAGAACGATCGGGGGTCACGTAGTGGTGCAGGGAAAAAGGTGAACGGCGACGAGGTTTCGAAACACAGACAATCGGGGAGAAAGGAAGGAAACCCCTGAGAGGGGACGAGCTCAAATGGTTTGCAGAAAAACCACACTTGGAATTGTAAGGGCTTGGGAAGAGACTCGTTAAGGCTTTTTTCAGAGGGAAAAGAATGTTCGGCACGAGGAAGCAAAAAAAAGTTACATACATGGGCGGAGAGACCGATCTGGCTGCCTCTAAAAAGAGGAGGGGGCGAGGAACTAGAAAGCATAGACAGCATCGGGGGGACCTTATGCCGAGTTCGTCGGCGTTTAAGAACGAGAAAAAACCACACGTAATTTCCCAGATCTTTCGGCGGAGGGGGAGAGGGGAGGAGATCCTTCAAAAGCGAAGAAACAGGGCAGTCAGGGAGCCGTTGTTCTGACCGCACAACGGGCTTCGGAAAAGGCACGGAAATCCTTCGCTACCAAAGAGATCCGCGGACGGGGGCCTCTGTCGAGGGAGGAGGAGTCATTACTCGGAAAGCGGTGGAGAGGACAGCAGGAAAAAGGGCACTAGAGGCGAAGACTGAGGTTATACCAAGAGGGAGGAGGATGAGGGACAAAGGAAAACTCACACTGGGAAGGCCGAACCCGGAAGACGACTGATTTACCCGAAGAAGAGGGGGGTTAATCGGGGCAAGATGGCTTTCAGAGAGGCGCGCCCTCTTCGCACCCCGGAGCCGACTGAGGGGCAGAAAAAGAAAAAAGAATGGACTTCGACACGTGAGCCGGAACAGTACTATTGGGACAGGCTCAGGAGGGAGGGAGGAACCTGGAAGAATAGGGGAATCAAATGGGACTTGAGAGGCAAAAAAAAAATAGGGGGGGGAAAAAAAAAGATTGGGGAAAGGCGAAGTCTACACTTCAGGAGAACAGAAGGGGGGAGAAGCATCAGAAACCCAGGTCGGTTGAGCGTCGGAAGACAACGATGTTCCAGCGGGGGACACACCACGAGGTGGAAGGACAGGGATCAAAAGAGAAATGACTCCGATGAAAAAAGGAAAAAAGCCGTAACAAGGGCCCCTGGACTTGACCACGCCCTGTGTAGACTCTGGGGCAGGCGCTAGAGGGTGTTACCTCGCCGTCTGAGGATGGGAA
>Ga0179593_1713191_pt1 | contig 20401 bp, 39 predicted proteins | sample CZODoug2_1_08_16_FD_185931 | JGI IMG/M metagenome (GOLD analysis project Ga0179593, IMG submission 185931) | Vadose zone soil fungal communities from Angelo Coast Range Reserve, California, USA - CZODoug2_1_08_16fungal (PacBio error correction) | ecosystem: Environmental > Terrestrial > Soil >...
TATGCCACAAAAAAAGAGGACGCACATGGCGGCACCAAAAAATAAGGCAAGGAGACTTAACGACATATGGGAAAAAAAAATATCAAAAAAGAGAAAGCATATTCCGCGCCAAGCCACGGTTAGCCAGGCCTCTCCCTTTCCCGGAAGAAAGGGGGGGAAAATGGAAGTGGAACGAAAAGCCTCGACGGGGAAACTTTCAAATCGGAAAGGGCCGATGGGGCCCGAGTAAAATCGACCGACTTACTCGGGAGAATAACCAAAAGAAGACTGAAGAAATAAGGAAAAGGGGGGCCATCCCAAGGGTTTCAAAAAAGAAAAAAAAAAAAAAAAGATCAAGGGAGAGAACAGTTTTTAGGCGGAAGAGGTAACGCCCTGAAGAAAGAATATGCCTCCTGAAAGGAAAAAGCTACGGGATCTCGGACAGGGAAAGGGGGGAAAAAGGAACACTACGTCAAAGCGGAGCTTTATTTGACCTCTAAGCGTAACACGAGATCGGCTTGTATTAATATCCTTCAGGAGTGGAAGCAAAAGACGGACTGCAGAACCTGTTCAAAAAAGGGAACGAAATTCAGGAGTAGCACACCTAGGAAAAAAAAAGAACAACGTCGGCCGAAGGAAAACAATCACTTGGGCCTGGGGGGAAGAAAAAAAGGCAACCACCTCAAAAACACGGTTTGCCGCGACCGGAACACTGCAAAACCGCCTACTCAGAAGGAACGCAACCTGAAAAAAAAAAAGTACTCGAATGCTCAAACCAGGGGTCGCGACAAAAACGAAACGTATGACGAATATGTGGGAGCAATCCTCTGGCAATTTGGGGAACAAGAAAAGGGCCTTGCCAGGGTTCCAGGGAAAGGAAGCCATCCTATCACAAAAACCTTCCTGGTTGTGAAATCCACCATCAAACAAGGGGTTTTTTCTGGTACAAAAAAAGAAATTTTTATGAAAGCAATACACAAAGGGAATTGTTCTTAAAGGGGGAATCCAAACCGGCACCAAACCGCCCGGGCCTCAGAAAAAATCCACCACCCTGACCAACAATCAAAAGAGGTGCCTCGGGGGGAAAAACATAAAATGTAGAACCAAAATGGAGGGAGGGCTTGCCTCGATTGAAACAAAAAAAAACTGCTCATTTCTGTGAGGAGACGAAATTGAAACAAAAAGGTCAAAAGTAAAGAGGCTGACCAGAAAGTGGTCCTACAGATTGTCAATCCAAACGACCTGAAGGGGAGAAGAAAAGGGTATTTGTCTCAAAAAGTCTTTAGGACCAAGGAAGGGTCAATCGAAGCTGAGTCAAAAACGCGAGCGACTGGACTCTTTGCAAATTTAGCAAAAGAAAAGAAGACCTCCGAGAAAGAAAATTGCCCTGGAAAACCAAGGGAAGTTCCTGTGAAAACCAAACGCAGGAAAGGGGGGACAAGGGGGGGGGAAACCAATCGCCTCGGAACCGATTGAGAAGGGGGGGGGGGGACTGATAAGAGGCTCGTTTACAAAAGAACAAAGGGCCAACCTTCAAAAGAAGAATTACTTGAAAAGTTGCTGCCGGCTGCAGCAAGCAGGGGGGGGACCTTGCGGCCTCCGTAGAGAAAGTGACTAAACATGACTTACTAGTCCAGCAGGTTCAACCGTAACAAAAAAAAGGTTGCAATACCGACGTGGAAAACATTGTTAGAAAGAATACCCTTGTTACGGAGAGAGGATCAGCAGCAACTCTGTGCAAAAAAAGGAATTGAATCGACTTGAGGGGGAATGTATCGTAAAAAAACGAGAAATCCATCAAAAAAGCACAAACAAACAGTTCGGGCCGCAGAAACAGGAGGTTTTCAAACAAAACTTAAAAAGTGGTTCTCCGTCGCCAAAGAAAAATGGGTGTTCGCGCTGTGGTTCCCCCCTGGCGGGAGCCTTCAAATGAACCGCAGAAGAAGCCCCGAATAAACGCGGAGAGATCCAAAAATTTGCCGAATGTTAAAACCAAGAACGGAAAGAAACCAAGGAAACGGGGCCGTAGTATCAATCCAGGTAATGACTGCCCCCCTTCGAGAAAGGGCATCAGAAAGCAAGGAATAAAAATACAAGCAGGGAGAAAAATCTTTCAAAAGGAAACTTTAAAGAAAAAGCGTACACAGAGCCATCAGCAGGGAAGGAGGGGGAGGATTTCCTCAGGAAAAAAAGATTGGGGCTGCCGCCAAAAAGAAAAGTGTGTGCGGCAGGAAAAAAAAAAGATGGTTGGGATGCTAGACTTTAACGTGAGTAGCGATCAAAGGAGGAAAATCGACGATCAGATTAAATGTTAAGAAAGAAGAGGAGGACAGAGCTACCGAGAGAGATGAGGGAGGAGTCGAGAGTGAGCGAACGCACAAAGATAGTTAGGGTGACTAAGGAAGATTGGAAAGGATAGAGAGACAAGGAGATGAGTGAAGGTAGGTGAAAGAGAACAATGGGGGAGGGGGACGGTAGGGAGAGAAAAGGGTGAAAAGGAAGGAGGAAGAAGAATAGTTGAGACGGGTGAGGGAAGGAGGAAGAGAGAGAGATATGGTGAAAAGGGACAAGTGAAGAGCGACAAGCAATCAGTGGGGGAACGTAGGGAAAAAGAGGGGGGCGGGACAAGGGAAGAGATGGGTGGGGGCGGAGTTGGGATAAGTGGGGGGACAGGGGTGGGTAAAAGGGGGGATAGAAAGGAGTGAAGAAAAAGGCAAGGGAGTAATGAGACCAAAAGAAACGGAGAAAGGGAGGGGAGGAGGGACGCACCAGGTAAAGAAATGGAGGAGAGGGGGGAGAGAGAAGAGAGAGGGAGATCGGAGAGAACGAGAAGTATAGAGGAAGAACGGTATAGGGGGAGAGTGAAAAAAGAGAAAAAGGGGAGAATAGAGAGGGGTGATGGTAGGGGGGAAGAGGAGGGATAGGAGAGAAAGGAAAAGGATTGGTGAAGAGGGGGAATTGGGACGGAAGAGAGTCGAAGAGCAAGGTAAGAAAGGAGGAAGGGAGAGGGGGGGGAGGGAAAGGAAGGCAAAAGTAAGAAGGGAGGGACCGGTTGGGGGAGTAGAGGGGATTAGAGGGGGGGGGAACTGGTGAGAAGAAGGGAGAGTAGCGAGGTGGAGAGGGAGGGGATAGACTAAGGAGAAAGTAGGGGGGATACAGACAGAGGGGAGGCTGGAGGAAAAGATGAGGAGGTGAAGAGAGGAAATAAGACGGCGAATGTGGGGAGGGAAAAAAGAAAGAAAGGAGATACAAAAACGGTTGGGCGAGAGGGGGGGGGTGGAGTGGGAGATAGGAAGAAAGAAAGGTGAGGAAAAGTAAAATAAAGACCAGGACAGGAAAGGGGAAAGGGAAAAAGGTAAACAGAGAGGAGGAGATGCAAAGGGGTACCGGGGGGAGAATAGGGATGGGGAACGAAGGGGAGATGAGAAACTAAAGTGAAAAGCGGAATGCGGGAGAAGAGGGGAAGAGGCACGCGGGGGAAGTAGTGAGGAAAGAGAGGGAGAATGTTAGGAGAGATAGGGGTAATCGGGGGGAAGAGGGGAGGAAGGAGGGGAGAGGAGGAGGGACATGGAATGTGAAAAAAAGGAGGGGGAGAAACATAGAGCGGGGAGGAGCGAGAAGAAGGAGTTAAGAGGAGGGGACTAGAAAGACGAGAGAGGTGAAGAAACCGAAATGAGGTGGGAGGAAATAGAGTGATGGGAGTGGGTACAACGGGATCGATGAAGAAGGAGAACGGGAGGGGAGCGGGGAAGGGGATAGATGGGGTCAGACCGGTTGGAGAGTGGGGAATGAGGGAGAGAGGAAGGGAGGAGGAGAGGCAGAGGGAATGAAAAAAAGGAGGAGGACGGAAAGGGATAGGGAGGTGGGTGGGGGTAGGAAAAATGGTGACATGAAGGGAAGCCAGGGGATCAAGAGGTGGATAGCGTGGGGTGAGCCTCCCCAGTAGTGGAAAAAAAGCCATGCCATGTTACCGTCAAAAAATGTGGCGCTCCAGGGTAGCAATCGAACTGAATCCAAAGGACGGGGGTGAAAGATCTCAACAACACAAAAAAAAGAGAGAGATGACTACCGGCAAAGGGTGATCAGCGGACCGTGGAGCGCCTCCACGCAGGCGGGTCCCAACTACTGGGAGGATGAAAGGGACGATTTTACCGAAAGAAAAGCGCTACTGTTTCAGTTGGTAAAAAGCCTGCAAAAAAAAAAGGCGATTGAAAAACAAAAAGGGGACGGGGGAATCCTGAGGGAAAGACCCGCCCAGGTTACGGAAAAGAAACTTCGTGGGGTAAAGGATTGTGAAGGCTCCATCAAAAAAAGCATAGAACCTGGGAGTTGGAACTAAAAGGCCGGATGCCCTTGAGGAAACTTGTGAGAAATACTCCGAAAGGGGCGGAGGGAGTCCCAAGGCGCAAGAGCGGGAGGAAAAACGGTATGCCGCCCGGGGGGACAGATGGCCGAAGAGCGGTCAAGAGTGAGTTGGGTCTGGGGACAGCCGCTTTTAATACAAACGTCCCTCATCAATGTGAAAAGGAAAAAAGGGAAAAAGTGTGGGCGGGGAAGGACAAAAAACTTGCAAGGGGGGTTTGTGACGGGGAAAGGAGTTTGGGAAAAAAAGAATCAGTGAAAAGTCCCGATCAAGTTGTTCCCGCAGGGCGCTGATGGATCAAAGTCCGTACGCCAGGGGGGGGGGAGGGGGTCCAGAACCCGAAAACAGTTCGGTAATTTGAAAGTTTTTAACGGTTTGAGCGAAGGGAAAAGACGAAAGCGTCAAACACAGGTGGGGGGTAAAAAAGGGGTCCAGGGTCAGAAGGAAGGCTACTGCTTCAAGGAAAAAGTAATTACTTCTTCTTCGGGAAAGGGTGGGGGAACGCTGGAAAAAATCAGCCCACATCAAAAAAAGGGAAAATACAAAAAGAAGGCGCAATCTTATGCGGATGACAGGAAACCGGGACCCATTGACGTGAAAAGGGAGTGTACCGGAAGATAATGACCTGTGCGGACTTGCAAGAAGAAGGCTTTAGGAAGATCGACCAGCCGAAGGGAAGATGACAGCCTGGGGAAAGCTTGGAAGAAGACCAAGGCAAAGAAGGGAAGTGCAAGAAAGGGACGATGGGCTACGAAGGAGGGACTTTTTGCGTTTGGCGAGTCCTGTCTAGGGGAAAAGTCTCCGAAGGCCGACCGCGTCAGGAGAAGCACTTCAATTTCCAAGCAGGGGTGGGGTACTTAACGCGGCAACGTTGAAAGGGCGTTGATTGGTTAATGGGGAAGAGTTGGGTGACCCTGGGGGGGGGGGAAAAAGACCGAACAATTGCCGGGGGGAAAACGAGGTGAAGGAAAGGATGGTTGGGGGGGGACCAGACATCGTTTGAATGAACACATGCCGGTGTGGGGATACTGGCTGTCTCACAATGGAAATTCTGCAGGAAAGGGAACGAAGGGCCACACTTGGGAAAGGGGGACCATCTTCAATGGATCGTCGTACCAAGGGAAGGGGGGCAGATAGCGGATGGTTTTTTCAGGGGGGCCGTGTTGCAAAAAGGAGGTAGGAGCAACTTCCGGGAAAAAACCGGGCCCACGGAAAGGGTTGCATGAAATAAACAGAAAAAAAAAAGGGGGGGGATCCGCGGCCCTGGCCTGGGACAAGGGGGGGCGGGGACCCTGAAAAAAATTTTCCCTGACTTTGAAAGCCAAGGCTCCTTCAAAAGAAAGCCTTCAAGCCGAAGAACTGACAAATCCGAATTCGAAAGGGTTGCGCCTTTAGTGTTAAAATAAAGCGGCCGAGTTGAAAAAAAGGGTTTGTTGCCCAGTGCCCCGAGAGACCACAAGCTGGCCCTTAGGAAAAAGAACCCGCCGAAGGAGGCAGGGGGGGACACGTTACACGAATGATTCGAAAAAAAAGAACCAAGGTGGTGGTCTAAAAAAAGGAACGCAATTCCCGTAGGGGGGGAGGATAACGCCGGAGTAGTCGGAGAAAAAAGAACGTCCCATCGGATAAAGGGTGGGAAAACGGCCGTTAAGGGGTGGGAAGGAAGCATCAGGTACTTTCCGGTAAAAAACATCTTTTCCGGAAAGGAGAGGGGGCACAGGGAGAAGTCCTACACCAAAAAGGAACTATCTCGTTGGTTTGGGGAGGGGGGGGGGGAGTGTTTGAATCTAAATTGCTTTAAAAAAGAAAAACTGGCCCGGGTGCCCTCCAAGGGGGCCCTGTGGCATAATCTGAGGAGAGTGACAGGGAAGGGGACCGTCGCCGAAACAACAACGTAGAAAGAAGAGAAATGATACTCGGGGGAAAAAAAAAAAATGGAAGTTCACACCATCCAAAGGCGTCACCCCGTGCAGCCCTAAAGGGTAAGCTTACGCATGCCCACAAAAAGCAAAACAAAGGAGGCCAAAAAGAATTACCGACCGCCAAGAAAGGGGAACAGGCTCCTAACGTTCCGGAAGATGTTTTGGTAAAAAGGTGAAACCGGAAATTTACCTGGAGGGGACGACCGGGTCAAAGACCAGGAAAGGTCAAAATCATGCCTAAAAGGAACGATTCGGCAAGAGTATAACTATCCCCCCTACGACTAAAAAGGGGCCAACCTCTAAAAGGGACAACCGGTAGCGGGAAAAAAAAATGAATTTACAATGCAAGACTCCAATAACATCTATGCCTACAAGAGGGAGGGGAGAAACGGTCCAGCCACTGAAATAGCGGAAAAAAAAAAGACAGGTACATTTCGGGCAAAAAAGGGAAAGTTTTCGAAGCTACACGGCCAAGAAAGGGAGAAGGGATGTACTTACCGGGGGGGAAGGGATTGAAAGCCGGAGCCGGGGGAAACTGAGCTTATGTCACAAACAGGCAAAAAGAAGCCAAACCGGACAGGAGTACGCAAAAAAGGTCCAGGAAAGACAGAGTCCACCAAATCACGTTGGAGGGGGGAAAAAAACCTTCAAAGGGAAGCCTCCCAGGGTAGAAACACTGCAGTTTGGCAAGAAAAGGGCCGCAAAAAAAGGGCAAAAAGGAAAAAAAACCCACCCCCACCACTTACTCTCGAATAGGGGAAAAAGCAACCTTTTGTAAGAGGCACCGTATGACCAAGGGGGAGCCAGAACTTGGGCAATCTTGTCATGGCAAAGGAAGGGGGCCAAAGGGTTCATAGGAACAGGGGGGAGCCCAACCCAAAAAACGTCCCTTTTGATAAGCGAAAAATCTATATCCCGAACCTAATTGGGGGAGAAAACAATCAACCTTGAAAAATTCCTTGCAAGTTTTGTGGACGTTTACGCTAACACTAACAAGCTTCCGGGCTCAAAAAAAGAAAAAAGACAAACCAGGGACAACATTCCCAGGTGGTCCGGGGGTAAGGAAACATAAAATGTGAGAGGGGAACTAATTTCTGCCTCGATGAAGAACGTCGGCAGGTACTTGAAAAAAAACGGTTCTTGAAAAGACAGAAATGAACGCAAAAAAAACGCAAAAGTCCCCAAGGGATCGTAGCCAGCCGTAAAGACAAATTGTGAACAATAGACCGAAAGAATCGGTAAATTGAAAACGACCGTAGGTGGTTCCAAGAAGGGTTCCTCCTTAATCGCTCCGCAGAACTCCGTAACTGAAAGGGGCCCTGCAACGCAGAACAAAGAAAGGAATGCGCCCACGGGGTCCACACCCGTTGCCTGAGGGTCCCTCAAGGGCAAAACGGGCGAAACAAACGAAAATGGGGAAGGCAAGCAATCCGCCTCGGTGAGAACAAAAAAGGGATTGCGGGACCAGGGGCTGATCCTAGGGAGTTACAACAAAAAAAACGCGTCGGGGGAACTTACGGGCAGGGACGGGGCTGCACGCAAAAAAAAAGGGGGACTTGTCTTAGCCCTGGGACGCGAAAAAAAAACTTGCCCAAAAGGGGGTTGCCGCCTGCCTGACGGTCTCGTGCCGCTTGGGGGGCAAAGCGTCTCATGAAATTGAAAAAGAAAGGGGGTCGAGACTGTGGAAAAAACCCTTTTGGCGTACGGGGGGCCAGCGGCAAAAACTGGGACACGAATTGATCGACATTGGCTGGGGGGGGGGGGGGTCGTAAAAACCCTCCCAAAGGGTAAACGTCAACAAAACCACGGGAAAAAAAAAAAGGGTCGGGTCCCCGGCAGGATAACCGCGTTCAAACGGGGGGGAGGGGCCAAAGGGGGACTCCTTCGCACATGAAGGAGGTGTCAAAAAAAAAAACGGACGGACAAAAAGCCAAAGAACGGGAAAAATGAAAAAACACGCTCGAAAAAATTTCGCAGGGAGACAAATCGGGGGGTCCAGGAAGATTTTTCCCCATAAAGGAAAGAAATCCGCACCAAAACATAGGCGTAGTATAAAAAAAAGGGGGCTTCCCCTCAAGAGGCCGGCAGCCGTCTTGAATAAGGTGGCCTGAGAAAGGGAGTAACTTTTTTGAAAAAATGTGACCGGGAGCAGCAGCCAGGGGATAAAATCAGAAAAAGGGGCCTGTATGGGAATTACATCCATGGGGGGGGGGCGCCGCAAAAAAAAGGGGTGCTTCACGCGAATGGGAATGCCCTTTGGAAAATGTGGTACAGGAAGGAGGCGAGAAAAATCGACGAGCAACGCCAGTATTATCGGACTTGGAAGGCTTGTATTCGGGAAACATGTGCACAAACCTGATCACAAAACACTAAATGCTGAAAGAGGACAAAAGTCTCACAAAAGTGGCCCATCAACACCACCAACGGATTATTAAAAAGAGAAATGATATTCAAAGAATAAGTTTTCAAAAAAGGGATAGCGGTGTACCTGTACTACAGAGCACTGAAACAGCATAGGACTGGGGAGGAAGGGAAGTCAGGGGAGTTACAGAGAGAGCTTACTTCAAGAAATAAACGGGACCCATGCCAAAAAAATCCTTTTTGCGAAGAAGGCACGGAACAAAGACTCGTAAATGGGAAAGGACCAGGTACGATTTGACCGGAAAAGGGGGTGTACGGTTCAAAAGGGGGTGACCGCTTCTCAGTCGAAGAACCTGCACTTTTAGGAAAAGGTGCCGGATGCCTTGAAAGGGGAAATTACACTGGAGGACGAAACAGAAGGGATTTTCCGTTGGAGAGTTCCTGGTGGGGAAAAATATTGCCGCAAAAAAAAGGGTATAGCGGATGCGAAGGGTCACTTTGACCGGAGATTTGGGCCGCCGTGGGGAAAGAAAGAAACCGCCCGGCCAGCATGTGCGAGAAGAAAAAGGGGGGGGACAGCAAGTGTGGGGGGGGTGGGGCAGGGACCCGACTGGAATTCCAAAGGGGGGGGGGGGGGTTTGGGGACGTGGGGGCCTGGAGGTTTGGAAACGTAATCCCCAAAGAAGTCGATACAGGTTTGGGGCCCAAAGGGGGGGGTCCGAATAAACTTCTCGGGAGGGCTGGGTATGTCGACGCACACTGTCGAAGAGCCCGGTATTTAAATTCCATTGAAGGGTAAAGGGTGGGGGAGCTGACAGCGCGAAACGCAGCGGGAAAAAAAAAAAAAGGTGTGTACAGGGGGGGGTTGCGCAGGGAAACACGCTACTGATACCAGGCGGTTTGCCCGTAGGCGGACGAACGGTTGGGCGATTGGAAGGAACGAAATGAGGATCAGCCCACAGGACAGGAAAATCACCGAGGCGAAAGAGGGGGGGAAAGGGAAAAAAACGTGGTGGGGAAAACGAAAAAATTGCCGGGACCGGGCAACGGGGGACAAGCTTGGGCCTGGCGTTGCCAGAAAGGTTGCAAGATCAACAGGAAGATTCCTCGCAACCTCTTCAATCACATTATTACAATCGTGGGAGAAAAGAGGGGAAAACGAGAATCTCACTCCTGTAGGGAAAAATGGGGAGGAGACTCTTCTACCATGAAGGGGGACTTTTTTTCTCAAGATTTAGTGGGTACTGAAGGTACAAGAAAGCCGAAGTCCGCTCTCATCGTCACAAAGAGGTTACCAAAGAAGTTACTTGGGGATGGAAGAGGGCAATGCCCGTACGCAAGGGGGGGGCGGGTTTATTTGTTGTATGGCGAAAGGGGATCTTTTGGTTCCCGGGGAGCTTAAAGCCGACACGAAAAGGGGGGTGACTGATTCAGAAAAGGGGGACCAGAACATCGGGACCTCTTTAGAAAGAGACCGGTGTGAAGAAGGCCCTGGCTCCATGGGAGGGAATCTGCAGCCATCCCATTGCCAGCAGCTGGGAACATCCTTTCATGTCATAGGACGCGACCAAGGGGGAACATATTCGAAGGTGTGGGGGGGGGGTTGGGGGTGCAAGGGTCCGAGAGGCCAAACTGAGGAACAGGGGCGCGCCAAAAAAAAGGGTTGCACAGGATAAAAAAAGGATTTTGGTTCGTGAAGGGGAAGGAGGGGGGGAACTAGGGTGCTAGGGAATCGAGGAGGAAATTGAGGGGGAAAACGTGGGGGCTAGAAAAGCTTCGGCTCCGCTTCAGAAAAGAGAAGGGAGAGAAAAACAGCCAACATCGAAAGCGTAAAGGGGTTTTTTTGGGAGCTGCCGAGTTGAAGAAAAAGGAAAGGTAGGGGCCAGTGAAGAAGCTGGCCCGTAAAGAAGGGTGGGAGAGAAAGGAGGCCTAGGGGGCACGCGTTTAACCGGCAAAAGATACAACGTAAAAAGCAAGGGTGTAAGGCCCCTCGTAACCGCAGTCGGGAAAGAGGGTAGACTCCCGAGGGGTTCGAGTGAAGGGGGGACGCCCCATCGGAAAAAGTACGATAGGGTCTTTGACAGAGGGGGGCCCATTCAGGTACTTTGAAGGGAAAAGGTCCCAAACTCCTTGAAAAAGGGATAGCCGGTACATGGGAAAAGGAACCAGGCAGAAGGACAGATCTCTGGGGGGGGGAGTTGTTCGCTACATATAAAAATTAAGGGGGAAGGAAGGATTCCGGGGAAAGTACCCTCCGTTTGCTGAGATAGGAGCATATGCGGCGAAGGGACGTCGAAAAAAAAAACGGAGGGAGGATAAAGAGAAGCCGCAGCCGCCATATGCTCAAAGTGGGCCACCAAAAAAGGATACGCCTGGCGGCACCAATTCGAAACTTGGATCAAATGCGGAGGAGCAGGAAAACGTAAAAAGAGCAAACCAACGAGAGAGTCGCATATGAAAAAGGCAGCCAAAAAAAGGGGAATCCTAGAAAAAGGGGTTCCCCCTCTTCAAAAGGGGAACGGAAGATGTTTTTTTACATGGCAGAAAAAAGAGGGCCTCGGAAAAAAAAAGCACCAACTATAGAACGGTTCAAAATCGGGGGCGCTTTTACTATTCGGCATAGAAAAAGGGGGAGACCTGAGGATAAAAAACGGTTTTGACGCGGGCCAGCTAGGAGTTTGGTTTTCGATCAAGAAAGGGGACCCATGGAATACAATGCCGGGGGCTGGCCGAGAAGGAAAGGAAGCGTGAGGGGAAAGGAAAATATATCGGAAAAGAACAGGTGAAAATTTCCAAGAAAAAAAGTTTAATTTTTTCCACAAAAAAACCGAAGAAAAAGACGTACACAGGGAAGTGTAATGTACTAACCAGTTGGACTGGAGGGGGGGATGGAAGGCGGAGAAAAAAAAAATGCTGAGCTTATTGGAAAAAAAAGGGCAAAGTCCCCGTGAAGAAAAAAGGGATTAGCACCTAGGAGGGCAACAGCCGTCCCAAGGGGAAATTGCGGGTATCAATGAAACGGGATCAGAGGCAGGTTTGGAGAACGGCACCACTGCAAGGGGGGAAAAACTCCAAAAAAAACCTTAAAACCACCGGATCCGAATATTGCCGGGGGGAAAAAAAGGGACGCTAAACAAGGGGTGATACAAAAGTCACCCGGGAATCCGGGGGGGGGAAAAACTTTCCAATGGGACCGGGGGGGGCAAGAAAGGAGGCAGATTTTTTCAAGAAATGGAACACCAAACAAGAGACAAGGCCCTGAAGCTATCTGAAAAAGAAACAGTGACAACACAAGACACCTTTTAGGCAATCTCACAATGAAAAGGGTTACCGATCCAAGGTGCCCAACCACAACTCCTCCGGTGAAAAGGGGCAAAGTACCACCAGGAAAAGAAGAAGTTCCAGCCAGGTGTTCCCTAGGGGGGGGAAAAATGTTCTCACCAAAGGGAAGGGGCTACCGAAAAAGGCACGGAGAAAACAGGGGGTCAAATAGACAGAAAACAAAAAAAGAAAAATTCGCAAGCAAAGAGATCGCCCCATCTTAAAGCCTAAGGGAAGGAAACAGAAAAAGGGGAGGATTTGGGGGGGGGGGTCCTTCCCACCGCTGGGGGGGACAAATGAAAACCAAAGGGAAACTGAGGCAGCGGATGGTGAGCGAACGGAAGAAAAGGAGTAATACTATCTTTTTCCAACTTTCAAAAAAGCAGGAAGATGGGGAAGAATTGAAGGAAAAGGAAAGTTGCAAAGGGAGGTTCCTGTCATCAAAAAAAAAAACGCCTCAGAGGGCAACCCAGGGGGAAAAGGGTCGGTGATGAAGGAGGGGGGGCCGGATCCTATCGTGACTCAAAATAAAGAGGGAAAAAAAAAAAAATCGTCAAATAAAAAAGAGTCCCGCAAGAAGAGTACAAAGGGAAAGGGCACACGCTGATAGCGGTGCTTGCTGGAAGACAAAAATTAAAAGTTCAAAGGGGGCAAGACTTTAGACACTAGTTCCAGCGGAAAACCGTACGCTTTTCGAGGAAAAAATGACTAAGGGGTTTCGTCTCAACAGTGGGAAAAAAAACACCTTGGCGACGGGCCATCAAAGGGACACAAGAGGGGGGAAACCTAAATTTGAGTGGAGGGGTTGGGCGATTAAATACAAAGGCACCACGTCAAAAACAAAAAGGAGGTTGGGGAGAAAAAGGGGTTCCCCTGAAACAAAGGGAAACACTTGTTTCTGGGAACAGGTTGAACATAAAGGAAAGGACGGGCCCGGTTCCCTCCCCCAGGAATCCCCACATCCTAAAGAAAAAAAGCTCTGCCCGACATTAACGGGGAATTGTCCATAAAGGGGTCGCCGCCACATAACTCTCTTTGGGGGGAGAATAACCCCTACAAACGTAAAAAAACCCTCTTCGGGGAAAGGAAAAGGGATGCCCGTCCTCAATGTAGAAGGTTCAAAGGTGAAATAAACGCAGGAATCTTTCACCGAGGGTCCAACAACAAAGAAATGCCGAAAGGAACCGCGCAGAAGAGAGAAAAGTGGGGCCGTTATTGTGAAAAAAAAAGTGTTCCGATGGCAGACACCCGATTGGAGAAATGTTTTGCCCTGGGAAAAAAAAGTTACTGAGAGAAAAGGAACGGAGAGGGGAACGAAGCATTAATATTTTGGAATCAAAAGGGAAGAAAAAAAAAAAGTTTATCGCTCCAGGGAAACCGGGAGGGGACGAACTTATCCCTCTTGCCTTAAAAGCTCCGTAAAGGCAGAAAAACCACACGAATATACTAATATGACAGGGGGAACACAGAAAATTTATAATTTTGGGGGGGGATCAGCTTGCAAACTGGAAAACGGACAGGAACAGCAGAAAGAGGGGGCGTAATGAGAGAGAAGGGTACTCGCCGAGGGTCACTTCAGAAGCCCCACACAAAAAAAAAAGGTTTTCGGAAAGGGGCCGCAGAGGGACGGCCCAAAGGAGTAAATCAAAAAGTACGGAGGGGCGCTTGGGAAAAGGCACATTTATTGGGAACGTTGACCCTGCCCAAAAAAAAATCATCCAATCTCCAAGAGGTTATGTTCAACTCTATAAAGAAGGAAGCGGCATTTGAAAAGAAGGGGAAGGGTTGTGCGGTTTCTTGGAAGGGGGGGGGAACCTTCGAAAATCTTTGAGAGACACGTAGGGAAATACCAAAAACACCTTGGATAAAAGGAAGCGGGTCCATTTGCCGGGGGGGCTGTTTGCCGAAAAAGGGGGGAAGTAAAAGGAGAACAAAAAAGCATGTTTGGCGAAGGAGAAAAAAAATTTGTAGGGCAGGGACCCGACCTGGTGACGTGGATGATTAGAAAGGGGGGGGTTTTAAAAAAACACCGCAAGTCGAAAACGGGGGGTGGGGACCAAGGGAAGCTGCCCCGGGGAAAAAAAAATGCTGGGTAGGAGAAAAAACGGGACAGAAAAAACACAGAAAGGGTGAGACGCGTTTTAACAAGGGGGGGGTGAAATGCTGTCTCGCGAAAAAGGGCAACACATGTAGGGTTAATGGGGGGGGAACATGGGAAAGAAAGACTGCTGCAGCCGATTGACCCATAATAGGAGAAGACCGACGGGGGGTAACGAGTCAAAAAAAAAGGGAAAGAAAAACAGAGAGTTTGAAACTCACCAAAATGGGACGGGGGGGGAAGAGGGGGGGGGGGTTTTTTCAGAAGGGGCGGGACCGGGCAACGAGGAAAAGGGAAGGGAAAGATATCAAGAGGATTGTGCGTTGCATAGGGAAAAAATTCCTTCAGTTGATAAAAGGACTCCGCGGGCAAGGAAAAGGGTTCATAAGACAGCGTGGACGAAAAAGGAACAGACACCGCAAAGGAGACATCGTAGGAAAGAACGCTGTGGGACCCCAAAAAACGGAAAAACTGGGGTGCTGGGCGTCTATTGACAAAGGTAGCCACGAGGCCTGACAAAAAGAAGCCCTTCGTTCCAAAGCAGGTGAGGGGGGGGTGGGAAAGGACGAGTAAATGGGAAGGAAGGGAGGGGGGGGTGGGAGTTGTGTGAAAGGGAGTTTGTGCCCGGTTGGAGAGGAAAGACGAACACTTGGGGAATTTCCCAGAAAAAGGGGGAGGGGTGGGTTCCAGGAAAAAAACATCTGGGGGGATCGCTTAGCAAAACCGGGGGGACTAGGTGGAGAAAAAGAAACAATTGAATGAAAGAAAGAAACAGAGGTTTCAACACAAAAGGAAACCAAAGATGGAGAAACATCTTCCATGGGTAAGGAAGCCAAGGTTTTCCACAGTCGAGAGTTGTTTGGGGGGGAGAAAAGTTGTCCTGTGTTGAGTCAAAAAAAAAAAGGAAAAAAACGGCATTGGGAAAAACCGGGCGGGGGGGGGCCATTGATAAACGAAAAGGGGGGAGAAGAGGCGTACCATAGGTTTTGCTTACTCTGAAAAAGCAAAAAAAAGACTGCCTGTACGGGAAAATGACCCTCCTCTTTCAATCCGAAAAAGGGAGTGAAAAAAAGCAAGAAGAATGAAAAAGGAGGGAGCTGTTTTTTTGCGGTGAATGATAAAAAAAAAAGGGGACGCAAAACGGGAAAGGTACAAAAAGGGGACCAGAGATATTTCAAAGAAGGGTACGACCGCGAAGGAAAGGCATAGATGGGGAAAGCGTTTACCGGAAAAAGGAGTCCTTCAATACCAAGAAGGGAAGCAAGAGCTGGGGGGAGTCAGTAGGTGGGATCGTTATAAGAAGGGGAGGGGCAGTCGATGAACATCTGGATCCGTAATTGGAAAGAGGGGAAATTGTAAAGACAGGGACCCCATCAGGTAAAACTTGGGGCCCCAAACATCTTCCGGGACGGTCACCGGGGTATAGGGAGAAGAAATATGCGACTATCTCGTTGTTGTTGAAAGGGGGGGGGTGACGAGACCAGTAGGAGAAAAAGGAAGGGGGTGCCGCGTGCCAGGAGAGGTGCATAATCTGAGCATATGCAAAAGGGGCACGAGCCTCACATCTAGAGGAAAACAAAAAAGGGAAAGAAAAAAAAAGGAAAGGATTAGAGGAGGAAAAACCGCATATGCCTCAGATATGCAAAAAAGCAAACGTAAAAACCCGGCAAGCCGAGAAAAGAAAATATGTAGCGAACACTCCCAAAAGAAACAGATCGTCGCAAGAGGAAAAAAAGGCAGTCCCACGGGAAAGAGCAAAGGGGGAAAAGATCAAAAAAAAAGAACACTTAAAAAGGGGGGGTGGGGGACATGGCAGGAAACTGCAAATGGAGGAACGGTCAAATCCAAGAAAGGCAAAAATCGGATCCAAAGGGGCAGCGGGCTTAGGCGGAAAGAAAAGAAGGGGAAGGATCGAATCAAAATGCGGTTTTGGGGAAGGAACAAGCTCGAACACTGGAGCGACGGGGGGGATAAGATCGACAAATTGGGAAGGAACCATTAACATCTATGAGAGGTAAAATCTAAACGTGCCAGCGGGAGAAAAGGGCCATACAGTAAAGGAAAAAAACACTCCGGACACAGGGAAAAGGGGGCAAAACCATCGGAGAACGATTCAGGGAGGGTATGTACTAAAAATGACACTGCGGATTGAGAGGGAAAAAAAAATGCTGAAGCTTATCAACGGAAAAACAGGCAAATTCAACCCAAAAATAAAGACCCGTCAGGGACCAAAGTGCCCGCCAAAAAAGGGGACTTTATGGAGCGGAAAAATAATGCAACCCGCGAAAGGATCCCACGTGCACAAGAAAGAAGGCCCTCCTACTCAAAGGAAGTCAAACGGGGTCACAGAAAAAAAAAGGAATACTAATAGAGGCAACCGTTGTCAAAACCCTAATTATGACATTAAGATGGCAACAGAGGGGGAAATCCGGACGACGGGGCAATAGGGCCTGGTTTTCAAAGTTGATGGAAAAAGGCACCTAATGGGATTGATAAGCGGATCCCAAGAAGGGGGCCGGGGACCACAAAAAAAGAAGGCAATCCAGTTTGCACACTTAAAAAAAAGTTGTTCCGTCCTTTGAACGGCAGAAAAAGGAAACAAAAAAAAAAACAGACTTCAAGCATGCATAAAAATCACCATAAAAGGAAACATCGCCTGTTTTGTCAGAAGGGGTGCCGGGAAAACCATAAAATGTCTCACAGGGAAAAGGGCTGCCTCTATGAAGGAGAGGGACTGGGGGGGAGGGAAAAGGAATAATATACATAAATTACGGGAAAAAAACAAAAAAATGGACAAGGGAATCGTCGCAGAAGGAAAACTACAGATTGTCACCGAACGGATCTGGTCGGGTCCGAAAAGAGGGTGAATAAAAAAAAAGCGGAGGCAAAAGCGAAGCGACTTCCAAAGGGGTGGTTTGCACTTCGGAAAAAAAAAGAGATTATCAAGAAAAGGGGGGAAGGTACCCGCAAGGCATCTAAACACCAAAAAAAAAAAAAAAGCCTTCAGATAAACAGAGGGATCGGGGGGGGGAGGAAGAGGATGTTGGGGGGGAAAATAATCGTGGGAGGGGGGAACAATATCTTCCAAGGGGAAAAAGAAAAAAATGGACTAAGGTGAGAACGGGAAAGCAAGTAGCGGGCTTGCAGCAACTGAGAAGGGAAAAACATGTTGTTTGCCGCGGGAGAAAAAACGAGGTCACAACGCAAGAAGACCGGGAAATGAGGGGGGAAAAAGCCGTGTGTTTCAAAAAGGGTGACGAGACAAGAACAAAAGGGTACGGAGAGATGAGGACGAAAAGCACACAACCAAACCGATTGAAGTGCGGGTGTGGCCTAGGGGGGGGGACACGTAAAACCTACTCATCCCAAGGGCACAAACAGAAAGGAAGGTCCAGTCGGGTCCCTGCATAAAAAAAAAGGGGGAAAAACAACACTTGCTGTCAAAGGGGAATCCTTCCTGCCACCGGAAATGGCCCCAGAAGGGGTGGTTTGAGCGTATCACAGGGAAGACCAAAGAACAGACCGCAAGGAAAAACGCCATCCTCTATAACGAGGGAGGCCATAAAGAATGCAAAAAAACAGAAACGCTCTTTTGGCTAAAGGGGAAAAAAAACGGAAATAAAGCCGCCACAGGCGTAAGGAAGAGGAAAAGGTAATGCCGGAAAGCAGTCCCTCCAAAGAAGGGGGACAGGGAGAAGGGAAGAAAAGCAAAGGGAGTAATTTGGGGGGTGAAACCCGTAAACTTTTCCAATGGGGAAAGTACCCCCACGCAAAGCCAATCCTTTAAAAGTGGGAAGGGTTTACTCCATGGTCGAAAGCAAGATTGTTGAAAAAGATGGTTTGGAAGCTGGGGAAGGTACTTGAAATCATCGTATAGGTAAAGAAAGACACGCCCAAGTGGGAAGGGACTTCTTTCTCGGGTCCAAAAGGAGCCTCCCATTTGCAAAACCCGGGGGGCAAACCATCGAAAGGGTGGGCCGGTGTCCATCAAATCTTCACCAAAAAACAGGGGGAAAGAGAGAATGGAACACAAAAAGGTAGAGGGGATCAAAAGGAGGGGGGGATCGCCTTACACGAAAAAGGGAAAAAAGCAGAGAAAAAAGCGATGCCTTCGTCGAAGGGAGAGGTTCCCAGGGCGCTAACCAAGTAAACGGTGAGAAAAAAAGCTTTTGCGAGGAGGAACAAATCGGCGGGAAACATCGAACAAGGGAGGACAAAAAAAAGAAGGATTGCTAGAGGGGGGGACGGGTTCAAAAAGTACGTTGACCGCAAGATAATCTCCAGGAAAAAAAGGGGGGAAGACTCTTCCGGAAGGGAAGAGCACATAAACTGGGGAAACGCCCCAAAAAGGGGGGTGGGGGTTGACTAAGTATGTTGAGAAGAAGCGTTCAACAGGTGAGAGAAAAAGGGAATGAGGGGGGGGAGGAAGAAAGGGAGGGAAGGAGTGATGTGCTTTTGAAAAGGGGGGAATACAGAGGGGAAAAGGCACTCCCACCACCCCCCCCCAACAAAAGGGTCGAATATACATTGGTAAAGGGGGGGGGACGATGGTATTGAAAAAAACAAGGAAAGGACCAAAAAAAGGGGGGACTTGGGGATGATAGGGGGAAGGGTTTGGGGAAAGGTAGCCGCCACCTGCAAGAAGGGGAATTGGGTGCAATGGACAGGGCTGATCATCTCAAAAAGAATGTCCCTCGCACACTTTGGAGAACACACGGGAGTGTTATTGAAAAGGAAAGGGCGCTTTTTACGGTTTGAAGCAGCAGGACTCGACGCGACTCCAGGCGGAAAAGACAGTTTTTGTTAAGGGAAGCAAGGCCTCCGCCAAGAACAAATGCAATGCCTCTCACGGACCTTGAAGGAAACGGTTTGTGGGGGGAAAAGAACGATAGGATTCATCCTCAAGGGGGAGAAAAAGAGGTGAAAAAGAGGCGATGGCCGCAAAAAAAAAGGCTGAAGTTTGGGAAGGGGGGGGACAGGGAAAATTCACCAGGGGGGCCAACTGGAGTGGAAAAGAAAGATACAAGCATCTTGGGGGGGGAAAAAAAAGAAAGAAAGTGCAAAGAATCCTGGGGGAGGAAGCTCGCGAGCCTAAACGAGGTTCACCAGGGAAGAAAAAAGAGGTGGGGGGGGGAATATCCTCCCCAAGAGGGTCGGGGGATGACACTCGAAAAGATTCTTCCGCGCCAGGGGGTTGCGTTGGGGTCACGGAATTGGGGAAATATTTGACAAGAACTCCCAGAAGGACCATCGAGCAGCCCTTGCGTTCCAAAAAGGAGACATGTTTATGGGAAAAACGGCTGATGTTGTCCGGGAAAAGGGGGGTGGTCTGGCGGAGCAACCACGCGGCAAAAAGGGGGTTGATCGTAAATACTGAAACAAGGAAGAAGTGCATCAATGGGTGAGGGGGGGGGAACAGAAACATCTGGGGAAGGGAACCAACAGTCCCGTTGTAAGGGGAAGGAGAAAAGGCAACATGTAATGGAAAACAAAAGGGGAAACGCAATTGCAAAAAATGGGCGACCATCTTCCAAAAAAAAAAAAAGATGGCCAAAGGGGGAAAAAAAAATGTTGCCGGGCATATCTTAGGGGGGGGTTAACGTGTTCCAAAGGAAAGGGCAGGGGGGACGTTAGGAGAGGGCACGGTCGCGCCAAAAAGGGAAGGCCGCGGGTGCATGAGAGAGGGTTGAGTCCGCGGCGAGGGATAGTGAAAAACTTTGGAAGGGAGGGAAAATGGGGCCTGTGAAGGCCTCTTTCGGGAGAGGCAAGCCAGAAGATAAATCGTCGGCCTGTACAAAGGGTGCCCGGTAAAAAATAAGCAAGGAAAAAAGGGGAAAATGGGTAACCTGTAGGAAAAAGCTTGCCCGTAGAATTCAAAAAAAGGAAATGAGGAAAAAGGTTGAGCACAAAAAAAGGAAAGGTTCCCAAAAGAAAGTAGACTCCATTGTGAGAGGGGGCCCGCGGAAAAAGGAAGGGGAGTCGTTAGACTAAAAGGGTCATGCCAAATAGGTAAGAAAGGAAGACAACGATTGTGACCGGATAAAGTGGTCAGAGGGGGGAAAATCATGTGAAGAAATTTCCCAAACATCTAAAAAAAAAAAAGGAAAAAAAAGGGGAGAGGACCGTGTCAAAAGGTTTGCTTCCGCGCATTGAAAGGGGGGGTAGGGTTTGGGAAAGGGGGTGTAGGAGACATATTGGCAGAGAAAATGCCGGGTGCCGCAGGTGGAAGGCTTTGCTGGTGGGAAGGAAAGCGCTGCCGCGCCTCAGAGGAAAAGGAGAAAAAACAAAACATAGATAAAGGGGGACAGCCGCACATAATGAGAAAAACGGAGACTCAAACTGAACCCGGAAAAAAAA
>Ga0179593_1377205_pt1 | contig 20399 bp, 27 predicted proteins | sample CZODoug2_1_08_16_FD_185931 | JGI IMG/M metagenome (GOLD analysis project Ga0179593, IMG submission 185931) | Vadose zone soil fungal communities from Angelo Coast Range Reserve, California, USA - CZODoug2_1_08_16fungal (PacBio error correction) | ecosystem: Environmental > Terrestrial > Soil >...
TGCTCCAAAGCCATAGGGCGGTAACGAAAAGGTGGAGGGGATCAAGGAAAAAAGCCAGCTTCTAATGAGGGGGGCCCACGAAGGTTAACAAAGGACGGAGGGACGAGAGGGAAATCGACGATACTGGGGAAGCCCGTGGCAAGTTCCTGGGTCTACAACCGTAAGCGGGGTTCGGCCCGACAAAAGAGTATGAAAGTGGAGCAGGGGGAGCTCGCGCTCGGGGACAAACGGGGCCCAACCCAGATTGAAAGGGCGGTGCCAGACTGAGGAAAACGACAAAATCAGTACTCAGGCAGGAAAAAAGAAGACTTCGCGGGTCGAATAAGAAAAGGCCAATGGCAGGGTCTTTACAATAACCTCCTAACAGGTGAACCAGAAAGAGTCAAACGGGAGGTTGTTTCCCAATGACTTTGAGACACCAGGAAGAAAAGATACGTCGCGGAGCAAAAGTTGGGGGGGGGACACTGCCCCGGGATGAAACGATTTGGTTGGCGTAGTCCCACGTAACAGGGACTTGGCCGAGGTTCCGCGGGGAAGGCTGGGCTTACAAAGTGAATTTCAGCGCCCGTTGCGTGGAACGACAAAACAACAGGGTGCAAAAAAAGAATGGGAAAAAACAAAAGGATGCCAGAAAAAGGACTCAGGGCTCTTCGAGTGCATCGAAAAAGTACCACAGCTCGCCTAAGACAGACACGGTCCCGGAAGATCAGCGACTCGAAAATCGGCCTCCCCAAAGTGCGCAATACCTTGCTTAACAACGCCCCTCGAAGCGTCAATGGGTCCAGTGGAGCCAGGGGGGGGAATCGCGGAAATGGATTGCAGATGCCAGCGCCAGAAGACGCGATGCCGAACGAAGCGAGCAGCGACGCACCCGTGAGCATAAAGCGTTGAGAAAGGGGTCACAGAAAACACAAAAGAAAGAGTCGTTCGAAAAGTGCCATACATTCCCTCTGAAAGAATGTACGACCGTGGGACGTGGGAATACGCGGGGAATAGTTCTGAATCCAAAGGCCCGTGTGAGCCGGCGGTAGAAGGGGGCTCGTAGCAGCTCTCTCAACCCAAACAAAGAGAGTATTAGGAGGGGGTTCGACACATCTCAGCTCTCTCCAGGAGTCTCCCCGGCAAAAGTCTGCGCGCAGAAAAGGATACAGGGGAAGAGGAAAAACCAACAAAATTTAAAAAAATGTCACGAGCCGCGCCGGGGGGGGCCGGCCAAGCGCACCGTAGGTAGAAAAAAACGAGTAAAAGGGCACCCAAAGTTCTGCTCGTCAGAGGCGAGGGAGGAGGTCGGGAACTGGAGATCTGCAGGTCGCGGAAGGACCGTTAAGGACTGGGGGATTTGGTCCCTTTCAATAAAAAAGGGAGAAAATCTAATGTCGGGTAGGGAAATTGGCTGTGCTCTTCCACGGGGAGAAAAGTGGGGGAAGATTTGCCAGGATTCGTGACGGGATCATGAAGGGATCCGTTATGTGGCTCTGCAGGATCGGCAGAGGGCCCTATGTGAGGAACGAAACTTTTGGGGAGTGGGGCAACGAGGGGGGACGAAGCCCCTGGTGTCCCTGCAACAACAACGAGGAAAGGGGGGGGGTCATAACAACCACATCATAAAAAGAGATCAACGCGTAATAGCTAAGCGTTACCATGGGAAAAAACAAATAAAAAAAAAACACGGCTGTTGGAGGAAAGGGAAGAGGGGGGGGGCGCACCAAGGGGCCTTACAAGAGAACGTCCTAATCTCCTTAGGAAAAAAAGGTCCAGGCCTTGGAAAACCAGAAAGAAAACTTGGACACGGGCTCAGGAAGGACTTGGGAGGGGTCGTAGACGAATGCCGACGTGAACTTCGTAGGGCTCGGAGGAATGGGAAAAGGTTAAGCAGTGCGGGCCAAGTGTCAACTTGGGGGATGGAACTACAGGTGCTCACATGGGCCCTGCAAAATTGAAGGTTTCGCAACTGACGGTAGAGAAAGGGGGGTTCAAAGCCAAGCCGGGAAGAAAAAGCTCGGTCGCTCTTCTCGACGGGAACGTAGACGAAAGGTCACCCGGTTGAAAAAAGTCGACAAAAAGAGGGGCCGAGGGAAACGGGAAAAGCAAAAATTTGAGGGGTCGTGTACCGCAGGAGGGCTGAAAGTTCATCAAGAAAGTTGGCGCCTGGACATGGAAATCCCAATGAGAATCTTTGTACGAGCTAACTCTCAGACGGAACGGCACAATTTAATCCTAGGCTGAAAACAATCTCGTCTCAGCGAAGAAAAAAGATCTCGGTTAAACAGTGCGGTGAAAGAGGGGGGGGAATGAGTCGGATGGAGGGAAGATGAGGGTAACACCCGTCACAGGACTAAAGTAAGGGTCCCAAATAGACCCTTCGGCCGACGTAAAGTGAGACAATTTGAAAGGAGGAAAGAGGTACTCCCCGAAAGAAGGGCCTAAGAGCCCTTAATGTCACACAGGAGAGCCATATAGAGTGGCGTATTGGAAAGGGTTGGGTCGGGTGGAAGGTTTCGGTACATGGTGCACCGGGGGCCGGGCGTAAGCTGAAGGCGGGTGCGCCTCGGGGGCAAGGCGCCAAATGTTGTGGGGGTGAAACCAAGAAGAGCCGTCGATGCTGAAGCAAGAGGGGAGGCGGTACGGAGGACACAGTGAGGGCGGCGGTTGGGAGGGGGAGCACGGTTAGGGAAAGCTTGAAGGAAATGATCGTCTTCAGGGAGCGGGGTGCATAAAAAATCGGGGGGGGGCGTGGGAAAAAAAAAAGGTCAGATAGGGGCTACGGGCCACCACCGTTGAAGGGGAAAGGAAAGGTCCATTCTGCGGACGGTGAGGCAGGTGTCTTACAAGACTGGCTCTTGAGGGGGAGGGGGGAGGAGGAGGGTCAGGGGATAACAGCTTCTTGGGAAAAAAAAGGAGGACAAGGGGGGGGGGGTCGACGGATGTAGTCACACTAGTAGGGGGGAGGGAAAAGGGCACCTCTGCCGTTTGTAAGGCCAATACTGGATCTGGGAGGTGTTCCAAAGACGAGCAATAAGAAGCCGTCAGGTCGAGATCAGTAACCACCGAATCGGGCAGCGAGAGGACAAGGTGGGATGGCGCATCCAATATCTTCTTGGTGTACGCTCCAAACCCTTGCCAACGGCTTCTCACTTTGAAGGAAAGTGGGGAAGGGTCATCAGATGGAGACCCGTGGAAAAAGGACCAGCCAAAAAGCCGCCCTCGCGGAAAAAATTCCAGCCATCGGCCATCTCGGAGACGAACCCGTCAATCCGAATTGCGAGGAAACCAAAATGCTGACGGCCGCCAATGCAGAAATCAAAAACCGGTCGCAGCAGCAAAACACGGGTTACCATTCCGGAAAAATGAAAAAACCAGCCAAAAAAAACCCCACGTGGTCCCCACTAAGGGGGCAATCAAACCGCATTTTTCAACATACTTCGGGAAAGAGGGAAACTCTCCTTTTGAGGGGTGCTAAGGGATCGTGGGGGAGACCCCTTTATTGCCCGTGCTCACGCTGGAGACTCCAGGGTCCGGGGGCGCTAGACTTATAGAAAGAAAAGGTAAAGGGGTGTTGCGTGAATCTTAACGCCCCGATGGGGGCGGTGCCCACGAAAGATTACTAGATCAGACGAGGGGAAATGTGGAACTCCGAAAGAAAAGGGAGTCCGGGTCGCAGAAAAAAGCCTTTGAATCCGGTCAGCGCGAGGGCTTCCCAATTGAAATTCCGGCCAAGGAACCTCCCCTATAGGGCCCAGGACGGGAAACGTACGACACATCGTTGGGGAAAAATGCTCTTCCCTTGCGCAAAAAAGAGGCGTCCTGGGGCTGGGAAAACCCACGAAACATGGTTTACACTCGGAGATTTAGAAAGAGAGCGACGATTCTGGGGATAGGGTGCGATTAAACGACTTGGCTCGCGGTCCCCCCCCTTTTTGTGGGAAAAGGGGGTCTCGACTCGAGGGGGGAAAAAGCCGGGAAGCGTTGTCAGGCGCAGCACACAGGAAAGTAACCGCAACCATCAGATGAAGGACTGGAAACCAACTGAGTACGCATTCAGGCGAACGAGCACGAATTACGCGGGAGAACGTCGTCAGCCTGAAAAATTTTTTCTAACAAAAAAGAGAACGTGAACAGCCCTCAGGAAAGGGTTCCCAGACGTGAAACTTACCACACTGGCGATGAGTAAGTCGCGAATGCCCCCCTGGGGGGCGCAAAAGGCAGCAAGGCTTACCTGCCGTTTGCACGGGGGGGGTAGGAAAAAACATGTCAGAGACTGAGTTACGGGGCGTGGGCGGGAGTGCTGTGCTGGAAAAAGGTATTCAGACGAGACAGTGACTTGACGGTGCTCACCAGAAACCCATTGTTCTCCGCACCTGGTGAAAACATTAAAACTCCGCTCCGAAGCAGTGAGAGTCGATGCGAAGCAAAACTCATGCTAATAGAAACAAGCCGACCGTCCCGGAAAACGATCCATACGGGCGGCCTCCCCTATTCGAAAAGGGGTAGGGGCCTGTTAAAAAAAGAGTAAAAAGGTAAGGAAGGTTCCCCGATTTGGAAAGACAACGACATTGGACATAGGCATAGTATAAAAGTCGGGCAACGGACCAAACACGCCGCTAGGTAAAAAAGAGATCGCACAACTCAAGGAAAAACGGTGGGGGCAGGTGAGGCAAGAAGTATCGCAAAGGAGACTTTGCCATCAGATGCTCGGCCGTGAAATTGGTCGTAAGGTGGAATAATCGTTATCGGTAAAAGGGGGGGCTAGCGCTACATCAGGTGGAACGGGCGGGCCGAGGTGAGGCTCGCATTAATCTCAGAGAAAACAAGGGGAGGGGGGGGGGGTGAACCTGCGATAACTGATCCGCGGGGGGCAACCTGGGAGAGAACCGGATCCCTAGAACAAGAAAACTTTCGACCCGGGGGGGGTGGGGGGGGGGTGTGGGGGGGGGGGGTGGGGGGGGGGGGGGGGGGGGGGGGGGGGGGTTTGGGGGGGGGGGGGATGTGGGGGAGGGTTGGAGAGGGTGGGGGGGGGGAGAGAGAAGGGGGTGGGGGTGTGCAATCCCTATGTTGGTCTGGGCCGACTCTGACCTAGCAGAACTCGTTTCGCGCACCCATTAACCAAAAATGCGCTGTCCTCGGACGCTGCTCTAAGGTGAATCGCTAGGGCGGTCGGGGCCGGCTGATTTAAATAAGGGTTCCATGTCGGGATGCAGAAAAACGGGGGAAGTCGCAAGACGTCTTCTGTCTCTTCTCCCTGGAAATGGAAAGGGGGGGCATATCTCAGGATCCGTTACCGGGAAAGGTATAAAGGGGTATGAGCGGAGGAGCCTTGTTTCTATCGGGGGGAAGAGAAAAAAGAATAAGGGATGTCGCGGCCTTGAAGGGGATAGGGGCGACGCTCACCTGGGGGGGGGGGTTGGTCTGTAATGCCGGGAACTAAAGAAAAGGTGAAAAAAAAGCAGGGACCATCATCATCGCGGAACGGAAAGAACTCGAGCTGAATCCGGGTAACCCACAAACAAGCCGACAGTCATGCAATTGTGGCCTTACAACAGGAAAGCCTAAATTCCGGTAATTCCGAAAAAGTTCAAAGAAAAGGCTAAAAAAAAAGATGGGTCACCTCGATGAAGGACCCTGGATGAGCGACGAGGGAAGGGATTACTTCGTCCACCCTGCCGGGATGGATGGAAGCATGGGTGCAGTGAAAAACGGAAGACTGGCTTGGACCTGGAGAAAAACTCGGACGATACTTCGAGGGGCGTAAGACCAAGGGGAGAGCCCAATGAAAATCGGAGTTCAGCTTCGTCTCGCGCGGGAAACACTGAAACATGTTTCGGGCGAAGGGGAGTGGCGTACGTGCGAAGAAAGGAAGCAACGGAAGAAGGGCGTCTTAAGAGGGCGGCGTGATCAAAGTTTAAGGAAAACATTGGGAAAGCAAGGCCTGTGAAAGATGAAATCAAACGGAATACGACGGCAACGACAAATAAAAAGCGGGGTGGTCCAAAACCAGCGGGAGCCAACGTATGGGATCTCGGGGATTCCACCATGGTGAAAAGGGGTCACAAAAGGGGTCAAATCTCGATGAAAAAACTTATGTAAAAACTGGGCCAGCGATATGAAGGCCCTTGAGGAGGGAAAACGACCCAAAACGTGGGCGCGTGAAACTATCAGTCCCTGAGCCAACAAAAGTTGAAGGCCGGCCCCGAGAAGGGGGTCACCCCATCGACCTGCAGAAAGGGGAACGGGGGGCGTTTGCGGGAGTATGAAAGTAGGGTGGCGGTGGATAAAGAGGCATGGGAGGGCCGGGAAGCCAGGCGAAAGGAAGTGATGGGTCCTTAATTGTGGCCGGCGCCAAAGGTTGTGGGCATCGCCAGCGTGGTGGGGCGGGAAAAAAACTAGTCTGTGCCGATCTTCTCATCGAGGGGGGGGGGTGTCCAATGTTTTAAGTAGGGTGGAATACTAGGGGCCAAGGAAATGGGTCTTCACATCGACGCATTCAAAGAGTGGCTCTTCAACACAACCCCTTCCGGGATTCGAACAAAACCACTGACTGACCGGGGGGGCACCCCTCGGGTCGGGAGGTTTTCTAAAAGGAGATGAGAGAAGACGCTCTTTAATGATGTAAAAATATCCAAATAGGGGGCAATAACCAACGGGAAAGTTTAAGTTCTTATATAAAGCGCAAACAAAAAGGAATTGAGAGGAGAGGAACTTGAAGTAGAGGAAAGGGAATGCAATAAAAAGTGATCAGGGTTCCACGACTCAAATGGAAGGGTGCATAGAACGAGTATCGCCATTCGCAGTCAAAAATACCAAAGGGTAATCCTTCCTGGAAGAAAGGCAGTTGTCCTGATCATGATGAAAGGTTTTTGGGGTCAAACCACAACCAAGATGAAGGGAACAGAGGACTTGGGTACGGGGGGGATCAGTAGTCATCGTCTTCAAACCGGACCCAATCAAAAAACGAAAATCGCTGCGCAATGGAAAAGCCCGAGCTGGCCGTGGTCACCCCGACTAAAAGACAAGATGGAGAAAAGGGAACAAACAATGGGGAGAATCCAGCTAATGGAAGACAAGCAGGGAGCGGCCTCAACTCTTACGAACATGAAAAAAAACGGCACCTACCCCAAAAAGGCAAAAACAAACTACCGAACCAAGCAGGGACCCAGGGGGGGCACGTCATACTGATGGAAAGAGACGCAAAAACGGCGCTACCATCAGAAACGTATCCTAAAGTAGCCCGTTAACCACAAAATGGAAAGAACTGGCCACCCACCGGGTGGTAAAAGCGCAAGGAGGGGATCTCAAGCTGGAAAGGGGGGGTAAAAGAAGCACACTACCCTCAGGGCGGGAAACGGGGAAAAAAAACTCACCCTTATGATTAGCCACCTGAGTGAAGGGATGGGGGCACCCTCGGAAGGGGGATAAATTGAAAAGCAAGGACGTGGAAGAGATACCCCCCACGTTCAAGTCCCCATGAGGGAAACTCCCCCCGAGGGTGTCCCGGTGGGGGGGACGGGGGAACGGTCCTAACCTGCCTCGGGGGAGGGACTGAGGGGCCCTTTTCAAAGCGGGTCGACTAGGGGGAAAAAAACAATGGTTAAAGGCGCGCGTTCCAGGCGAGAAAATCGGACGGACGGCATTCAGTATAAGGGAACGGGGCCTGGATCTACAGGGCCGGGGGTCGTGGAAAGGTGGCATTTTGTGACCTGGAGGGGAGAACCGTGCCCTAAAAACTCCGGGGGAAATCCGTGAACACGGAGGCGACACCGAGACGGAAAAGGGAAAAAGGGAACTTCTGCGGCCGGGAAAAACATTACAGGGTCTAACTGCCAAGGGAGACTAACCAGGCGTCCTAGGAAGGGGTGTTAAAATGAAGTGTCCCTGCGGGCGACCAAGGTGGAGACCGTCGGCTGTAAAAAATGAGGTCCCCAAAAGAACCCAGAAACGGGAAAGAGTTGTGCGGGGGGGTCAACGGAAGGAAGTCGCGAGTTCCGGCGGAAAAAGATCGAGATTCTAGTCCAGGGAGAGGACGTTATTGACGGCTACAGAAAAAGGGAAACGAAAACAAATAGGGTTGCCCAATTGCAAAAGGGGGGGCACTACTCCATCACGGTACAGATACGAAGCAACCAAAAAATAGAAAAGGAGCGAAAAAAGAAAAAGTAACGGAGAGCTAACTCGGCACGGCCTCCCAGGAAACGCAGCTGAGTATCGTCGTCCTTATCCCTGGGAAGGACGTGTGGAGGGGTGGAAAGGAAGAAATGGACTTGCGGACATGTACATACAAACCACACCGATCGAAAGGGAAGAAACATCTCTCCGGAGGAAAGAAGAGATAAAAGCCGTGTGGGGTCTCTCAAAAAAAAAAAAAGCGTGTAGCGTGGGGCAAGCCATGCAAAGATCAGACAGGAGAATGGAGGGTGTCCATACCGGGGGATGTTTCTGGCGAACGACGACGGGGGCGAACATGGAACTTGAAAACGAGAAAGAAAATATCAAACTCAACAACAAAGAAGAGGGGAAAGGATATTCCGCTGCGAAACGGCCGATGGCCCCCAAAAGGACGATCCAGAAACACTCCGATCCAAGAGACACAACGCCAAAAAGCCTGGCCCGGAGGGCCAAAGGAGTAGACGACAAGAATGGGGTTTTCTCCAGACAAGGAACCACCGGGCTGTAGCTGAAAAAAAAAAAGGTATGCGGTAGGAGGTCGCAGGCGCTGTTCTGGATCGAGCGGGGGGGGACGGTTAGGCACTCGGACTATGGCTTGGAAAGGGGATAATTCTTGTAAAAGGGGCAAACGCCAGTAGGAAGATGGCTAAATGCTTCTGGAAAGCCAGTGTCTTCTCACTGGGGAGGGAGTGCCGAGAACGTAAAAAAACGCTATGTCTAGAGCGGGGGTGAAAAGCTGAGAACAGGAAGAAGCAGGGCGTCTCTCTCTTTTGGGGCAACTATTTTGCGGCAGAAAAAGGTTTCATAAGGAAACAGGAGCAAAGAAAATGTAGCAGGAAAAAAAAAGACCAGCATCGTCGCAAAAACCGAATCTGACCCATTAACGGGGGAGTAACCGAAAAAAAGGCGGAAGGGGAAAGAGGGGATGGGGCCTCATTGTGTTACTCTACTTTAGCCTCATAGCATTTACAATCAGGGGGAAAAAAACAAGAAGACTGGTCACTTGCCGATGAAGACCAATGGGATCGACGAACGGGCCCTCAGGTCTCTCCGGGGGAGGGGAATGTTTCCGCAGGGGGGCGACCGCAGTCACTCTTCGGGGAGGGGAAAAGAACCTGGAGCGACGACGTGAAGGCGACAAAACTTTAACAGGATGGAACCCGACTTGAAGAGACCAAATAAAGGGGGGGGTCTCAACGACCGGGCACCCAGCATCAGATAACAGGGGAGTAACTATCGAGGCCAGTGAAAAGTTGAAACAGGGGGAGAGAGAAAGTGAAGAAGAACGAAACGTGGCGTGAGGGGGACCTCTAGAGTGGCCCTAGGGTCGGCTTCCAGTGGTCCAACATCTCTCTTTTGAACTAGAAAGTACTCACGAAAGGAGAAAACGGATCAAAGGAGAGAAAGACCCAATCCGGAGCAAAAATAAAAGAGATCAGGGGTCAGGTTCGTTAACAGACAATGGCGGAGGGGGGGCAGGTAAACTTGATGGCGGGCACACACTTGAAAAAAAGATTTCGAGCTCTATGTCGCGCCGAGAGCACCACATGTGTAATGTGCTGTCGCGCGGGGTTTAGCATGGGGACTGTGCTGAAGAGTCGTGGGGGGCGACGAGTGCGTGTGGAGGGGAGGGCACGGTGGGTGTGCGCTGCTGGAAAGGAAGAGTATGGCTCTTCAGGGTGTGGAGGGAGGACGAAGGACTGTGATGCTTGGGAGGTTCCCACGGGGGGTGGTTGCAGGTCAAGCGGGGAAGGGGGGGGCTGAGAATTGTTGCTAATTCGTGAAAGGGATAAAAAACAGACAGGGGCACCATTCACGAAACTCCAAGGGTGGTGGGGGTCCCGAAGGAAAGGGGGTTTATGGGAATCCTCTCGGGGGGGGGGGAATGGATAATCGGTGCTCCGATCTTAGGAGGGGGGAGGGGTGGGGGATTCTCACGTTTCAGGGGACATCTAGAAAAAAACCGTATCGTCCGCAAGGGGGGAGGGGAATATCTGGTTCGCGACACCCCACCACATTCAGATAGGAAGAAACAAACACCAAGCTTCAGATACAGGGGAAGCAAGTCCAGGGGGCCGGGGGCTATCTTGCTAATCATCGCAATCCTCCCTGGGAGGACAGTAACTGTAGCCCAAAGTAAAAGAAAGACGCTACTCGTAATCCCTCTCAAAAGGGGGTAATTAAAATATATAGACCAGCAGCGGGGACAGGGGGGGTATTGGGGCCAAAGAAGGGGGGGGAATCTATTTTTAACAAACAGAAGCAATAAGAGGGGCCTGTCAAAATTCATGTTCGAAAAAAGGAGTCCACACATTGTCATCCGGGGGGGGACCGAAATGGTAAAGGGGAAGGGGACGTCATACGGGGGGGAACTTGCATACCACTATCTGACGTGGTCCAGGGGCCCAGCTAAGCGGCACACTGGAAACTAATCAGTTCTGACGGATGAATTAGGAAAAAGTCGACGGAGAACACCCTTGAAGCCAAACTAATAACCAGAAGAACAGATCGGGGGGTCTGGGCGAAAGGGGGAGAAACAGATTATCACATCGTGGGTGTTTCCCATGATGCTTGTTCTTCCGTGTTTGGGTCCTTGTTCGCATAAAGTGCTGTAACACATCTTAGGAGCCTATTAGCGTAATCTCCTCGGTGGGTATTGAGTTGTGGGGCCTATGTTTTATCGTCCCGGTAGGTCGTTGTTTTGAATTGGCGGACGTTTATTTTATCGGTGGTTCTTGTACGCGTACATTAATTGTGCATATAAACTGAATGGGAAGGGAGGGAGAGAGGAAAGAGTGGGAATGGAAGTGGTGAGAATGACATGTGAAGATGAAAGGGAAAAGACAAAGACGAGAGGGACACTGAGGGTGAAAACGGTTAGGAGGGAAGGTAGAGTTGGGAGAGGGGGTGGAGAGGGAGGGGAGAGGCGGGTGTAGAGTGGGAAGGGGGTGGGTGAGTGAGGCGTGCCGATCTGAACCCGGGACTGCGTGGGGAGAAGGGGTGAGTCTCTGCGGAAATGAGAAAGAAATGGGCGATCCTGGAAAAAAAGGTGGCGGGGGGCGTCCTAAAAGCGAAAGGGGGAGACGAAGCCTTTCTCAAATCCGAAAAAGTAGCGGTACAGAAAGGGCTCACAATGACCCGGGAAACAAGACACCCTCAAACAAAAAACCGCCGGATTCAATTAAACGGGTAAAGATCAGGGAGGGGACCCACGCGACGTAAGGGTTCGGTGGAGGGGGGAGATAGAGGAACCTTATGAAACATACCGAGGGGGCAGGACGCCCGCAAAACGGGCGGGGGTATTGAGAGCGAAAGCATCCCCTGGAAGGGGTGTGCGGGGGGAAACACAGAGGGGCCAGAAGACTATTTACAGCGAACGAAACCTTCAGGAAGTAACCGAGAGAAAAAGGCCAGGGGGGAGGAGAGAAGGTTGGTGACAGAGTCCGAGATTTTGTCGGAGAAAAAACGCCCGGGGGGAGTGGATAAAGTCTCAAAAACAAGCAGATGGCAACCCCCGCAACTTCAAGGGGTTGAAAACAGGACTAATCGCTACGACAACTCGTCCTCGGGTCAAAAGCATCCCTCCGTCGAGGAATGACTGAAGGGGGGCAGGAAAAACCTTTTTAACGGGAAGGAGGGGGAGAGGTCGATAAAAGAAGTGGGTCAGTACGCTGGGAGATACTGAGGGATGTCCCGGGGGGTCAAAAAAAGGAGAAGAAAAATTTGTTCCAGGCCGTGGAAGGAGGGCCGAAAGGGGGTCACTCCCGGAAGCAGGAGGTGGAACCAAAAACCGGCGTAAAGAACAGAAGTCCTTGAAGAAAAAGACGAAGGTTCAAAAAAAAGAAAACGGGGCGTCGCAGAAATGAAAGGTAAGGCCACGAGAGAACGTGAACTCAGAATGGACCAGTGGGGCCAATGGGGAAGGCAAACGGAGAAATTGAGGAAGTCCGGACTGAGGGCCCACAAGGGCGGAAAAAGACCCGGCGTGAAAAGTTTTTTTCTTTTTAAAAGGAACAAAGAACTGGGTCATCTAAAAGGGACTTGAAGATGAGATATGCGGGATTCGAGGGTCGAAGGACCGTTACGTTGCCCTGAACAGAAAACAGAGAGCGACAAATAGTTGGGACCCCAAAAAAAAGCCGCGGAAACGCAATCTACAGAGGAGGCGAGATCCCGATCGCAAAAATGCGAAGACCAGACATCAAAAGGGGGGGAAATAAGAGGGACAGAAGGAAAAGGAAGGTGCCACACACGTGGAGAAAGACGAAATCGTTATTTACGACAAGCCTTAAGAAACAAAGGCCCCGGTGCGATGCCAAAGTTAGAGGCCTCAGAAGGGGACTATCACGCGAGAATAAAAGGAAAAGATCCCCCCAACGAACGAGAAGGCGAACGCCGAGCAAAGCGGTGAGAGCTTCTCACACGGCCTTCTGTAGGAGCGCGTCCCCATCAAATTAAAGAGGGAGCGTTCCATTAAGCGGGTCGTGTGCATAAAGGTAGGAGTGGTGAGGGAAAATGCTGCGCCAGGTGCGACATGGGAGTCGGCTCGCGCTCTAAAAAAAAAACGAGGAGGAAAAGAGAAGTCTGACAGAGGCCTCTCGTAACGGGCTCATCCGGCCACCTTGGAAAAAAGGATCCACTGAGTGATTAAAAAAGAAAGGCCAAAATTGACGACAATGTACAAAGGAGGTTCAGGGGGGGGTCAGGGAGGGGCGCTACTCGTTGGGGGGAAGGCGAAGACCTGCACCCAGAGTGGATAGAGCGTGCAGGGCGGGCAGGTTAATTCGATCTATCAGGGAGAACTATGTCTATGACCCGACAAGGGGAAAAGCGAGGCATGTTTTCAATGAAAGACACCCTTACCAAAAGGATGAGGGGGTATAGCTGCGAGGGGCACTGGAACCCGATTGTGCGGAAAATGGTTGGGAAAAAGGGATGTCGTGATTCGAAAGGCATATTGGGAGCCGGGGTCGCATAAGGGGGAAGAAAAGGTCATTATTTCTTCCGGGCGGGTTGGAATGTGGCAAGGATTTTGTTGGGGAGCTGAACCTTGTGTTTCGTATCAAAAAGAGGGAGGAAATGGAAAACAAGAAACACATCATGATCAACGCGAATCAAAAGACCAGGTTTCCGTTAGCCCCGTCAAAAGGCCGTAACAACGGGTCATGGGCAAAACGGGAATTCTACGGAAGCCTAAAAATAAAAAGAGAAAAAAGAAAGGAAAAGTCACATGGGGCCAACAAAGAGGGACGAGGTTCCTTTCTCGGGCATAAAGGATTTCTGACGACGGTACGACGAAGGCAAAAGGACTTGAGCCTGAATATGGCTGTCGGCACGGGGAGGGGGGACAAAGGGTCACTCTGGCAGGGAAGAGACTCTTCCGGCGGGACTTGGGAAAGGAAAGAAGACAGGACGTAGAGACAATAGGGAAGGGGAAGGAATTCCAAGATCAGTCGATCTAGAAAGAGGGAAAGCAGAATTTAACCAAAGGTTACGGGAGAACCCGCGCCTTCTGAAAGTGGAGGGGGGACCGCAAGCAAAGAAATTGGGACTGGGGACGGAGGTCGTACTTTTCATCAAAGAATGGTGGAAAATGGGAAAAAGACATGGGTAAAGCCCAGATCTTTGAGAGTCTGAAGACCAAAAATCTAAAGCTTTAGAACATTTGAAGGTGAAGCCTGAGGGGAATTTACAAGAAAATATCTCTCAGGCGACCAGTAAAGAATAGCGTTAATCAAAAAAGGGGAGGGGGGGACCACCTGTGGCAATCGTCTGAGCGTCGCCTGATAACGCAAACTCCGAAAAAGGATCGACATCGATTTCTCCGGGGCCAAAAAAATGGAAAAAAAGTACCCTTGAGCAAGGGGGCGAACTTGGAAGAAACCAACGTAAAGGACGTAGGCGGCATGGGCAAGCAAAAGGACTGGACAAAAGGACTGCATCGGACAATGACTTGGCAAGGGGGACCACTGGGGGGGAAGGGGTTGCCATTCATTCTCGCAAGGAGCATTCTGGACAGGAGAAAGGGGCGAGGCGGCGGTGATGGGAGGGACATCTAATGGCGCATTTGTTGGGGGGGGGAACAAGGGCGAGCCTGTTTCGGTCGGAAAGACTCCGACATGGGGAGAAGTGGCTTATCATCGTAAAAAAAACTTCTGTGGGGTGGAGTACGGGTTCGTGACTAAAAACGAAAATTACCCTGGATCGGAGTTAAAGCAAACGTGCGTAAGATCGTTGGTGGTAAAACAACCGACTCAGTTTGCCAAAAAAAAAGGGAGGAGCGCCAGGAGGTCTTAAAGGCCGGGAAACGGGCTGGCGAGCGGAGATCCTGAGGCCGAGCGAAGGAGGTGTGCACCTAAAATGGGAAACCCCTTTACTACAATTCAGGAGAAGATCAACAAACACAACATTATAGACGCGTCAGTCGAAGGTCAGTGGTTGCCCAAGCGATTGGGGAGAAGGTGTTCAAACTCAGGTCTGGTCCGTCAGAGGGAAATCGACACGAGAACGACTGAAGCCTGCATGTCATCGACGCCGGTGTTGAAAAAAAAAAAAATATGACGGGGTTGGGACGCAACCGCGGCCGGCAAAAACCGGGGAGGGGAAGACGTCAGTAAGGGAGGCAGAAAGGCACGACCCGTGAGCAACGAAAACAAAAAAAAGGACCCCAGCGGAGCCAAAAAAGGAATAAAAAAAAATCATCGGCACTACCAAATCGGGGACGGATCCAAACAAGCCTTTGGGGCTCATCCGGGAAAAAAATTGCTGCTCACCAAACGACACAAACCTCCTGACTAAGGAACGAACGCGTACTAATAGCCAAGGACGAACTGAAAAGAAAAAAACTTCAAAACCAAAACCACCCCCGTGGTAACCAATACGCCATCAAACACAGCGGGTCAGGGTCTCGATGCGACTATGGGGGGGACTAAACCACATGCCGGCACGACGAATTTGGAAGAACGAGGTGCGACCGTAGGGACACGGGGGTCTTACGCGCAAAAGTCCAAAGAGGGAAGGGACGACGTCTCGATGTCTCCAAGGAAAGGGTTGGGTGCAGGCCAAGCACAGAAAAGAATCCAAGATAGAGGTGGTCCTCCGCACCCTATTATGAAAGAGGGAAGAAACGTCCGCGAGATCGTGTGCCATCCCTCAAACGAGGTTTCCATTGGGGCGCAGGCCGTGCAGGACGTGGGAGAAGCTAAAGAAAAAAAAAGAAAAAAGAAAAAGGACTTCCACTCCGGCTCCCCGAACGGCGGATGCCAATAAACAGCGCGGTAACGAAAAGAGTGACAGCTCTTTCCCTTTAAAACTCAACAAGGCGTGGTCCGCAACGAAACAGGGGGGGGGGCTGCGCGAAGGTCCTCTGAGGTCAAAGGAAAAATGGGATGGGGGGCATAGTGTTACTTTCCTTTGAGCTAAGGGGGGCCGGGGAAAAAAACTAGAGGGGATCAATGGTGGTAACGGAAAGTGGGAGGACTCCAGGTAGGTCACCGAAAAAATTGAAAGTTTAAAAAAAAAAAAAAGAAAAAAAGGCCATCATTGCACGGAAAAGACCAAACAAGAAGGACTACGGCAACAGTCGCAAAGGTTCCAGGGGGATTCAAAAAAAAAAAGAACTTAACCACTCGTGCCTAAGGGGATCTTTGTACAACAATACTGGGAAAAGTGAAGCCGAGGAGATACCTCGACGGGTGAGGACCCACGGAGGCCCACAAACCGGCGTTCCCGGGAGTGTTCTGGGGATGACCCGGAAATGAAAAAAAAATTCAAGAGTTGACCGGGGGGGAAGGATGCATGGGATTGCGGCGGGTAAAGTGCTCGATCGGGGAGATAAAACCAGTGTGCTAAAAAAAGAGGTGGGGACCACAATTTCCGATTAAAAAATATCAAAGACAGGACAGATTGCATGCGAAGAACTAGCGCAAACCGATAATAAGCAAAGAAAGGGGAATCCAACAGAGGACACCTAAAAACTGCTCGAAAAACATCAAAAACTAAAAGGGTCATCTCCGATTACTGAAGACATACGCTTTCAAGTGCTGTTGTGTGAAAAAAAAGGCAACTAACCCAGGCAAGGAAAATGAGTCGCATAGCAAAACCGACTCTCGCAAGAAAGAATTCAAGGCAGACGACGACTAAAAGAAAGGGTTTAAGGTCTCAGGTCAGAACACACACGAGTGCGCGTGCCGACTCGAATAAAAAAAAAAAATTCACAGAGGTCAAAGGGCGAATTGGACGTCGGGTGTTAAGCATGGTCGTGAGGTGAGACAGGCTTGCGGAGCGCGGTAGAAAAACTCGGCCAATGAAGACTACCCCAAACAAACAACAAACGGCAGGGTCTTGAGAGAGACTGCTCTCTCCTAGAAGACAAAGCATGGCACGCACAGTCGCAGACTTTCTCGCAGAAACAAGGGACTACCTATACTTACCCCACAAAAAACAAATGGGCAACTGAAAAGGAAGGAATGGAATGTCAGGTGGGGCGACGCGCTAGGGTAAAAAAAAATATACCTGCAACACCAAAGGTTCGGAGCGGTGCGGGGGGGAAAAAAGGTGTTCGCCAGACGCGTTGCAATACGGCTATCGTAAAGGGACTGCTTTAATGAAACTGCCTGGACCATGTCCGTGAGAAAAGCGAAGAAAGGACTACACGTATGCGAAAGACGGTCGTAATAATCTCTTTCTCACTGTTGAGCCGACCTGGAGGAGGGCGTTTCTGACGTAGGGAAGGTTGGTTAGGGCACGAACGGGGGAAAGAAAGAGTCGCATCGAAGAACCTATGTCGACTGGCGAATTTTTGGCAAGTGGGGGGAACGGGGAAACACCAAAAATGGGGCTGTAGCACAAAGAGGAGAAAGCTACGCAAACATCGAGGAGGAAACGAAGACTCGCCGAAGAGAAAAAAGGTTCCGTGGAAAAAACCCCAGAACCAAGAGAAAGTCTTAACCCACCTGGTTAGGGGGGGGGGACGCCATTTTTGTGGAAAAGGAAAAAGGCGACGGTAGCATCCGCAAGGGAAAACGACGCCTCATTTCCCGAAAGTGGCACAAAAAAAAAAAAAAAAAAAAAAAGAAAAAAACAGAAATCAAATCTAGATTTTAAAGCTACTTCGTCCTCCCCGGTTGGGGGGGGGGGTATTGCGGAGAAAAGGGAAAAAACCCGAATCCTATTTCGTCGGAACGGAATTATAGAGACGGTTTCTTAGGCTTTCGTGAAAAGGAGCGGGCGGGAATAACGGTAACCACACCCCCGAACTTCTACCGAAGAGACGAAAACTAACACACCGGGGGAAAAACGGTAATCGCAAGGATGGGCCAAAGAAACACGTCGATCTCCAGACGGGCGCAGCAAGAACATTTTTTCGTTAAAAAAGCAGACCCTTTCTTCTACAAGGGGTGGGGGGGGAAGATAAGGGAAAAGAAATTGGCGTATGACGCGACTTGCTACCTGAAAAGCTTTGGCGGGGCACGCGGGGAAGCCAAAATCTCTCTGTTACGAAAATTAAAACTCAGCGCTGCGACACGGGAGCCAGGTATGGGCCACAAGAGAAACTCCTCACGTAAAAAGGGGTTAGACCCAGTGTGACGTGTCAAAAAAGGGAGGGCGTTGGCGTGACCTTGGGAAAGGGTAAAAATGACCCATAGGTAAGGAAAAGGCTCGTGTGGAGAAACGACCCCCAACTGGGAAAGGACCTCCATTTCATAACTGGCAGACAGAGGAAATTATAAAAGAGGACGTAGTGGAAACGGTGAATAATGCTCTGTGGGACCCGTATCTGAATCTAAGTGTTCGGTTTCACATGGGCGGGAAGGGGGGGAGGTGGGGGAGGTAATTTGACTGTCCTGGCGGCATGGCGGGGGTCGGAAGTCTTGGGAAACGAAAGTGAGAGTCCATGACGAAGACGAGAAACAGTACCCGGCAGCGCTGGTGGGCGGGCGAGAAATCAACAAGGGGAGCATGGCAATCATTAGTCGGAAAAGGGAAGCGCGGGTCAGAGCTTGGTGGAGGCAGTCCGGGGGAGAAGACGATGACGCAGGCAAAACAAATACCCGGGGGACGGGAAGGCAGAAAAGCCGGGAAAAGGCACACCACGAAGCTATGTGGACCAGGACACCAGTCGAGGGAGAAACCAGCCTTCTGGAAAAGTCCGGCGGTAAAAGAGACATCGATCGGAGGGCAGCCGTTAAGGCGAGGTCCCCGAAATACCCAGGCATTGAAAAACCACCTGGTCCAAAGTTAGTAAAACTGAGGGAGAAATGATCTCGGCGCACCCACACCCACTTCACAGACTCTCTCAGCTCAACCCCGGTCAAAATGAGGAAACAGGATGGGGAGCGGGGGACAACCGCAACATCAAGGGGCCGGCATCTCGGAAAAACACGCCACCATGCCTGGAGCCAGGAAAGAAATAGGGGGTTGAGAGCCACTAGCGTGTGGTGGAAACCGCGCCACCAGGTATGGAAATAAGTGTAAGGGGGGGAAATCGGTAGGCGTCTCGGGTTCTTACAGTTGAGCCGCCCTCATCCGTCAACGAAGCTGAAAAGGGGGGAGAAAAAGTGATCCGCTCCCATGACCCCCAGTCTCTTCGTCTTTCAAATCAAGGATATAGGGGGGAAATACCAAACCCGGGTGCGGCATCCTCTCATTGTGAGAAAAGAAAAAAGGAAAAAAAGGGGGGAATCCTTGCCGAAGGCCTCTCTTACTGCCATTCCTAAATCAAGCCACCTTCAAGTCACACCCTGGTGACACACTAACGCCATCACACCCGCCTCAGTTCAAAAAAGACTTGGGGAAAGCTCCTTGCAGACAGAGAAAATCCGGGAGTGCGGATAATATCTTCGGAAAGGTATGGCCATTGCTAACGCGGGGAACGCGCCATCTGTCAGGGGTAAAAAAGGAAAATCTACTCTAAAGAAGGGAAGGGGGGAGGGTTTTGAAGCAGGACAGCGCACGCCCTCCGGAAAAGGTTGCCACCACAGAGGGAAAACCTCTATCATACCCCTGCGGAGAGAAAGGGGGGGGGTCCCAGCACGACAGGAGTTAAAGTCCGCAGGAAAAAAAGAAATGTATTACAACACTAGGGAAAAAAAAAGGATGGGTGGGGTGTTAAAAAGCCAAATGGCCCTTTGGGACCCCGCAAACTGACCATATCAAAGAAAAAAAGATCGGAAGGGCCACACCCAAAAAAACCACCCGACATCGCCGGTAATAACACAATAGTGCGCGCTGAACCTGGGGATCAGCATCGAGGAGGCGGGGCCAAGGGGGGAAACGGGGGTTAACTTAGACGGGCATTTTACGCGATAAAGCCGACTATGCTGGGGGGGAGTAAACGGATTGGGAGGGATTACTGGAACTCGGAAGTCCGGGGGTTATAACGAGTTCAATGGGTCTAAAAAAAGAGTGCGCCAAAGCGCCGCCCTAGCATAGTGAAAGCGTGCACGCCCCAGCAACTGCGGAACGGGCATCCATATTAAGGGCACCTCACTATGACGTGGAGGGGAACCGGGGCGCAGACCAGGGCCAGGGTGGACCTGCCCTCGAGAACGTACCAGACTCGGCGTCGGTGTTTTCCCAAAGGATTGGGAAAGGGAGGGAAAATACATTTCTTAGGCAGAAAAAAGAAGGAAACACAATTGCGGGTCCCACTGCCCCGGAGGGGCCCCCGCGTGTGTTGTCTTTGTCAAAAGACCTCGTCGAGTCCAAAGGGATACAGATGATGCGGCAGGGAAAAGACTATCCATTTCAAATTGCGCGGAACGGTTCGTTGCGGCTAAAAAAGGGCCGCGCCAAATATGTCAAGGGCCAAGGCCGCGACTATAAAGGACATGGGCTACTTCAATGACAAGCCCAGCGCAACGGACGAAGAAAAGATAGGCCTTCCCTTAACATATAAACAAACTCTCTAAGCATCCAACTAAAGGGGATTTGCAAATGTCGCAGGCGGGAAAGGGTTAAGACCTCCTTATCAGCGGGAAAAGGGAGATTTTGGACCGAATCAAAAACGGCAAATTTAGGCTATCCAAGGGGGGCAGGCACTCTCTCTCCGGACAAAAAAAAAAATCTAAAGGACCGGCCCGAGGCAAAAGGTGGGAAGTCTCAGGGGCAACCCTAGAGGAGGGAAGGGTCGATCGAAAAAAAAAAAATCCCTCAGGAGGAGAAGATTGTCGCGGGTTTCAAGGAAAGTAGGGGTAATTTTTAGCGAATAGCTAGTTGGTCGGCCAGGCAAAGAAGCG
>Ga0179593_1470406_pt1 | contig 20399 bp, 18 predicted proteins | sample CZODoug2_1_08_16_FD_185931 | JGI IMG/M metagenome (GOLD analysis project Ga0179593, IMG submission 185931) | Vadose zone soil fungal communities from Angelo Coast Range Reserve, California, USA - CZODoug2_1_08_16fungal (PacBio error correction) | ecosystem: Environmental > Terrestrial > Soil >...
TGATACACTCAACAATTGCGTGGGGGAAAATCTGAAACTAATATGACTGGGTAAAAAAGGAAGAAGAAAGCCGGGGGTGGAGAACGGAATGGGGGAGTGGCCCAATAGCGTTTGCGGACACACAAAGGCCAAATTCCCTCGTCAGAGTACACTCCACACACAGAGGAAGGTAACATCACATGGCCGTGGAAATGCAAAGGGGGTCACAAAAAGCCGCAAACACTGGCTGGTAATCTTTGGATGGGGTAGGGAGTAGCGGGTTCAATGACCCAAAGCAGGGAAGGGTGCGCACAGAGTGATCAGGGGGGGCGTCGGATCAAAAATTCATATCCCAATACTTCTATCCGAGACAGGAAAGGATTAAGGAAGGAGCAGTGCAGGGAGTAGGGGAGAAGCGTCCGGCACAAAGGAAAAAAAAAATCGCAGCAGAGGCAACTCGACGAGGCTTAAACGGGGATGACCCTCCAAAAACCTCCCTAGGGACGAAACGACGCACTAAAAATTCCCTCGGCAACCACTACACCGAGGGATCTGCGGGGGGCTTATGACACAAAGAGATCCCGACCGGAGGACACAAGGTTAACACCTGGAATCTGTCAAAAAAAACCCCCAGGAAACAAACCAAAAACAAAAACCGGAACGGGGGTTCGCGCTGAAGAAAAAAGAAATCTATCGACCACCACAAGAAACTCGATCGAAATCCCGAATCCTTCCGAGGTGCTCAAAGAACATGGGGGACAATGGGAGGAGGAAACTGCGCAGGAAAAAGGTAGCGTCGGCTGCGAGGATATGACAGGTCATGGGACGAAACAAAACCACCCGACCAAAAGCTCGGCACGGGGCTCAGCCGGAAGAATATTCCGTTGGCACCTATATCAGGGGGGAATGCGGTTCCGCCCCCAAGCGCGACGATCAAAAAAAATACTCCCAACGGGGGGCCGGGAATCACAGCCCGAACCACACACACCAGCGATCACACACCAATGCGTCGCGGCCTTGTGGCTGGGTTATTTCGGGCTCAAAACATCGAGTTCCGCAAGCGGCAGGACCGTGCGCAGATCGGACTGTCCCAAAGAACAAGAAGTAATGCAGTTTAGTAACGGGTACTGCTTCATCCGAGGCTCGTAGCGGAACGGTTTCCTCGGTCTATACTCAAGACCGAACAACACCATTTTCCGCCTCTCAACATCTCACCCTTCACTGTCGGGAGCAGGTGGAAAAGCTGTGTTGTTCCTCAGCTACGGTCACCTGCGTTGGGGCGTCGACTCAAACGTTCAAAGGCAAGTCCGCGAGTGGTAAAATGCGAGAGAATTCAACTCGATTGGGCAAAGCAAGCTGAGGGTAGAGGAAGGGGAAAAAATTGAGACAGAAAAAAAAAAGGGGGGGAGGGTCACCCACAACACTACCGACCAATCGGGTGAAAAGGTAGATCCGAACTCACACCGGGGTGATAGCCGCCATCTGCGTGACAGGGGGATGTCCAAGGTCCGCAATAACGAAAAACCCGGAATCAAGTAAGGGGGGGCGAGTCAAGCGAAAGATCGGGGCGATTCAACTCGCCTGAACAAGCGGCAAGTACAGCTGGCACTTACGCCACCAACACCCCACCCGCGCAGTGACTGCTGGTTCACGCGTCAGCGTAGGATACAGGCAACATAAACCGCAAACGAAAGAAATTCAAGGGAAAAGCACCACGGGATTCAAATCCGTTACGAATACAAGTGAAAAACGCAACCTTGTGCAAAAACTCTGTAGAAGGAAAAGGGGGGGGAGAGACGGAGGCGGATCCGCAGAACACTGCTGATCGGCCAAAGAGGAAAAAGAATGAGAGGCGCCGAAAGACAGACCAGGGGGCCGCCCATGGAGCAATCTTTGCAAAGCCAAGGGGAAAGGGGGTGGATCGTGAGGGGTTCTCAGAGAAGCTGGGGAAGCGTCTAATGGTTCCGCATCCCGAACATCGGAAAAGGGGAAAGACCAGCTGATGAGGGATATCGCCCGCGGGGGAAAGGAGACTGATTCACCAGTCATTGACCTTAGGGGGGCGAATAGATGAGAAAAACTAAAGAGGGTAGAGGATCTGGGCAAAGTCCCATCGGGTCAGACTGGTGTATCTACTGGGGACAATTGCGGAGCAGCGGACAGAAGAAAGAACTGCTTGTCAAGTGGGGAGAGCGGGGTAGGTGCACCCTAGTAGGACGTCTGGGGATGACAACGAGAGGGTGCGGGTGACTAAAAGGGACGGTCACTGGGTGCTTCAAAAACCGGGGCGCAGGGGCGGACGCAGCTCTAACGGGGAAACACGCGGAAAAAAAAATAGTACTGAAAGTCTAAATAAAACGCGGGGTGCCAGGACAACGCTAGTTCGGGACGCATCAATCCAATCGCAGTCACCACGGGGGTTTTTGCGAGGGAGCGCTTGGGAGGTGGGGGGACGACGGGCGGGGGTGCGGTGCAGGAGTATTGGGGCGTTGCGGCGGAAAACAGCAACGATCAAGAGGCATTGAGGGCTTGGGGGGCGTGTCGGGGAGCGGATACCCAACCAACGGAAAGGCGGGGGGGGAACGTCTGGGGGGAAAGGGGGGCTGGTCAGAAACAGCCATCGGGTCGACTTGCAGTGATGTATGAAAGAACCGCTCAGGAAGAGGTTGGGAACGGGCACACAAAAAAAAAAAAAACACATGTACCGATGTCGGCGAGTCATGTGGTAAAGCGCTTTCTTTGGTTAGGTCAGATCAAAACAAATGAAGATGAAAGGACGCGGCAGTTGGGTGCCACCTCTCATATCTCTTACGAGGACCCACCGCAAAGGGACGGGATCAGCTTGTTTTCTCGCTAGGACGACACGACGGAGGCCTGGAGGGGGCCTTCACGAAAAAAAAAGAAACAAAACTACCGTGAAACTCGTATCGGCGCCGTAATCTCCTGCGGGGAAAACTTGGGGGGGGGGGTTTATCAGGGGTCCATGTCCCTCCAGGGAACTAAAGTTATTGGGCAGAAGATGGGGACCAGGCGGGTCAAATCGGCTGGTCGAAATGCTTCTGAGGTCAGAAGCAGGGGTGTACCACAGAGGACATGGCGGAGGGCACCGGGTTTTGAGATGGCAGTACGCGGCAAGCAAAAAGTAGAACCGAACATACAGTTGCAAAAGGGGCCCTCCGAGGAGGCAAGGGGGAAAGCAGCCTCGGAGGCAGGTCTTAGCCGCTAATAGTGGAACCACTCCCTTTGAAGCCAATCTCGTAACCGGACAGTGGATGCGTGAGCAACAGCGGCTGTGTCAACAAGTCGGAGCGACAGGCGGGACTGGAAGGCTGAAAAACAGGCAGTGGGGCGACCAGAAAATAAGGCATAGTCAAAAGGGGGGGCAAAGGGGGCGAACGGCACAGGGAACAAACCATTCTCGATCGCAGAACTCCTGGCGAGAGGGACATCGAGAGAGCCTTGCTTCATACAGAAACGCAAAACCGCTCGAACCACCGTGAAGTATCGCTTGTGCGGGATTGAAAAGCAGTGCAGAAAGTTATCCGGCGCGGGGGAGGGAACAGGCACAAAAGGCCATGCAATTGCTTGGTGCCTACGTGCCCGTTCGGGGGGGGGGGAAACCGGACACGAAGTCAACACACAAACGGCCACTAATCAATCAGGTAGAAACGCCGGAAAAAAAACGACAGATTAAAGAAAAACCCTCACGGAACGCGCAAAACCCAGCGGGGGAAGTGTGACATTCACACTACGCACAATCACAACAAACTCACGAGCAAAAGGGGGAGGAAATTAGCACGTCGAAACGATCAGAACCATAGCCTTTCTGGAACCGGCCGGCCGGAAAGAGTTAATGCACGACAAAGGATTCGAGGTGGAGCGGTTGGTCGCTACAACACGCCAACTGTTGTACCCCCGCCTCCACCGGGGGGAAAAAAAAAACGGGACTCTTCACCCCGCGGGTGCAAAGACATAACAATAATGAGCCAGAACAATCCCTGGGAAAAAACTTCACTTCACGAGGGAACCTGCTCAACACGGTAACGACAAAGGATTACGCTGAAGAAAGAAAAAGAAAAAAAAGAGAGGAGATGAAATAAGGAGTGTCGGAGTCGTACAGGGAGACGTCACCGTCCTCAAGCTTGGCAAACCGACCATAAACTAGGGAATGCATATGGAAAAAGCACGGATCCTGTGTTAAGAGGAACAATAAGACACTCCGGGAATCACTCCGGCAGGGAAAAAAAGAAAACACCAATCCAGGGTCAGAAATCAGAGTAGGAACGCAGACTCTAGAGGAAAGACATGGTTCTGAAAACAAGGGGGGCAAGAATCAAAAACCGGTCTTCCGTTCACGAACGAAACCCGGGGGGGGACTTGCTGCACTAGGGGGGCGGGACTTGACCTCCCGGGCAAAGAAAAAATGTACAAAGGAAACGGTAAAAACTCTAAACTAAAATACCACTCAGAAAGGCAGGGCCAGCGGAAACTAGTCCGCATGACAGTCATCAGACTACGTATCGTAGGAACGTCTCTACTGCATCTCACCAAACACACAAAATCTCCTGACGGCAAAAAGAACGTCCTGGACGGTCGGGCGAAACAATCGGGGACGGCGGAAAAACCCAAAATAATTATCTAGCAGAAAAGTACAGCGACAAGAATTACAAACTCACAAGAAACCCTGGAAAATAAGGGACTGCGGTCCTAATGAGAACTAAAAAAAAAAAAAAAAACCGGTGGGATTAATACAAAAAAGATGGGGGGAGTCACACGGGAAATCGGGGGAAGGGAGATTGGAAAACAACCGAAAAAAAGGGGAAGAAAGCGGCGCTTGAGAAAGGGAAAAATCAACCCGACGACACCCGCCCTGGGGGGGAAAAAGGTAGAGAACGCCTGCAACCCCCCAAGCCCAAACAAGAATCAAAGAAAAAAGGCGATTCGCGGTGTGGGGGGCGAGCAATCGAAAGAAAACCTAAAAAAAAAAGGGTCAAGGTGGGACAGTCACACATCCAAGCATAGAGAGAAAAACTCCCGAGAAAAGCCAGAGAATCTGAAAGGGGGCTGCGGAGAAAACTGATGAATCTCATAACACCAAGGGTCTTCCGGGAAAAACTGGAGAAAGCGGAAGATCAACCCTGGGGCGCTAAGTTCCACAACGAAACTTGACCGCCTCAACCCCCAACTCAAGTCTGCGCAAAAGATAACATAAAAATAGGTAAAAAAAAAAAATCGCCTCAGACTACGCTCATGTACCGCTAAATAGCGGGGCAAGGGGGCGAAACCGGAACACCCGCTATGGAGAACGAATAAGAAAGGAAGAGCTAGGGGGGTTATTGACCGCAGGAAAGAAAAATCTCAAGTTGGGAAAAATTAAGAAACAACACAACCCCGCCGCGGGCGCTCAATGCTCAACGGGGGGGGAAAGGAAGACCTGCTCGGGATCAGTGGGAACTTCGAGTTCAACTAGGTCAGGAAAGAGGGCGAGGGGGGGTAGCGCCCACCTCAAGGGAAAAACAAAGAGGGACTGACACCCATTCGCCGTAATCAAAAGGGAAAGGGCGGTAAAAAAATGGAGACGCGCCCAGGTGGCGCCACCCCACCCAACATTGGTGGGGTAAAAGGAAGGGACGCGACAAAGTACAAATACACAGCAAGGAGCAGAAACAAAAACTTATCCGAAAACACTGGGCTGAGCTCGAAACCACCACCGGGGTACACGACCGACTTCTTCCCAGCCCCCGGGGGGGGGGGGGGACGTGTCTCGGGCGCCGCCGAATGATGAGATCAACACTCGGGCATACTCGCACAAATCTAATCACGAAAAGGGGGCTGTCAAAGACCTACCTATCCCTGGGACCAGAGTCGGAAGCCCGCGAACTTACCTCATACCGTACCAGAGCAACACTATAAGCCTCAGGGCGCAGCAAGAAAGCGAAGACGGCAGTAAACAAAGGTCGCGCACGGGGACAGTCTCTCATTGCGATATAAGGTCGGGGGCAGGTGTAGGTCGTAAAGAAATCCGGGGGAATCAAAAGGGGCCTGAGATGGAAGGGGCCCAAGTCTCGGGAGGGATCCATAGCGCCCACCACGCCAACCAAAAAACGCTGTCTGCGTCAGGCTAGCTGAAACTCGGCCATAAAAACGACCCGCGCACTCTGGACTGTCGACTCACGCCAGGGCGTGGAGGAGAAACGGGTCCATCCCTGGATAAAAAACCCTGCGGCGGAAGGGGATGACAACGATAAAGCATCAGCCAATCCAGTCGAGGAAGTGACCCCAGAAAGGGCCCCAGCATCGTAAGTAACAGTCGCATGAATCTAACTTCCCCACGACGGAGAGGCGCCATTGGGCTGAACATCATACTGTGGGCGCCCACCCCCAGAACTCAGATATAGGGGTAAACCTATACTGCTTCCTATTTGCTCACTCAGCAACTCCCCCGGGGAGCTCCGCCAAACACCCAACCAACCGACTAGGATTACCGGAAAAATGTGTAATGACAGATATAAACCAAATCCAGCCAAGGGGATTCGCGCCGCGAGAGGCGACTGCAATACATCAAAAAAGAAGGAGAACCAGAAACCCTACAACTGCTCCCAAGGGACTGGGATGCACACGTGCAGTGACATGCGGTCGAGAGAAAAAAATAGGATACCGGAGGGGTCGCAATATGGCCATGACTCCGCTAACCATTCTGACATAGGTGGGAAGGTATGGAAAATGACGGTCTAAAGTCTGAGGGGGAAAACGACAGCCCCTTAGAGCGGGGGGGGATTCTAACGGTGGTGTCGCCCGAAACAAAAAAACTACCATATCTCAAAACCCCCTTGCAAAAAACCACCGGATCTGGGTGGGGAAAGCTGGAGAGGGAAATGGGGAAAAACCAGAAGGTTGGGGGGGGGGGCACATCTCGACTCCGTAGACGGAGGACTTCATTGGGAAGAGACAGGATCTTAACCGAGAACACTCGGGGGAGCGGTGTGAAAATCTTACAGAAAAGGGTGGTTTCCTCCGATCGTCGAGGGGTCTGCTGGGGACCAGACCGGGACGCTCGGACACACACCCGAAGGGAGTCGGGCGGGGAGTCAAGCTGCACGCTGGCATATCTAGGGGGGAGGGGACGGCAGAACATCCCAAAGGCTTCGGAGCGAGCAACACTATGCGATTGCAAACGGATAGATCCTGTAACCCAGTCCGTCGACATCCGCCAGAAACAGGGAAGACCAACGAGAGCAAAAACAAGTCCTCAAAGTACATAGGAACTCCCCGCCCACGACCGCAACAAAAACTGCAAAAAAACCACGAAATAACTGGGGTGAGGCGAAAAGGCCGTACATCGGACTAGGACCCACACCCCCCCCACCCCCCAAGACCCGTGGGGCGCACCCGGCCACAGGGAAAATGGACCCTCACTCTCCGCTCTAAGACGTCGGGGGTGACACGCGGCCCCTGCTCTGGGGGAAACCGGGGCCGGCGATTAACCCTTCATAAGACTCTGTGGGCCCACCTCTGTCCGACCAGGGAGAAAGAGTGATCCTGAACCACGCCCTGCTAACAATTAATTACTCCCCCATTCAAGTCCCGCGCCTCGAGCGGGAAACTGAACTACAAAGAAAACACCCTCCGCAGGAAACTATGCCCGGCGCAAGGGCTACACACCTCAGGCACAAGTACGTCGACGAAAATCCCGGGAACAGGAAAAAAAAACATCAACCAAGGAATCCCCCCCCCTCACCGTCAAAAGCCCAAAAAAGTCGGGGTCGCAGAGTAGCCGAATTTTGAGTCAAACCCTGTACGCAACGACACAGAAAGCGGAAAAAACAAACACAGGGGAGAAGAGGGCGCATAACCCGGCTCTAGCCCCCTGCCGGACGGTGATCGTCGCTGGCTGGCCAAATGAACCAAAAAAAGCAAAAATCTGGTCTCGTGGCTGACCAAGAAATGTCCTCGATCAGCTCTCCGTAAACAAAACATCCCCCTCCCCCCCCCTAAAAAAAAGAACAACAAAAAGGGAGGGGGAAGTGAAAGAGAGAGGGATGCGAGATCAAATGGTGGACCCGACAACCCGACGCTTTCAAATGCTCCTCAAGCTAAAGGTGGACGCCAGGCGGGGGAAACCGGAGAGTGAAAATCAAGACTCAAAACCCTAGGTCGAAAGTCGGTCATCAAAGTTGCCTCTGTCCTGGGGTGGAAAGTCAGAGGAGAAGGCCGGGGAAAAAATCACCAGCCGACTCGTCTATCTACTACCTGGGTGCGCAGGGGAAAGGCCTAAGATGGCTGGAATAAAGTACCCATCGCCGGGCCGCCCAGAAAAATGCCGAGGAGTTGGGGAACCGCGGCACCAAAAAAAAGAAATACAACAATAACCATAGCACGGGAACCGCCAACGCGAAACAGGATGCATCGGGAATACCCTTCACTCTCAGCCCTTGAGCTAACAAAATGATAAACCAAAGCTCTGTGTCTTGAAAGATGCCACTGGAAAGCCCTTACGGGTCTTCTGGCGCCACCGAGCCGTCACGGCTAACCAACACCACGACTCCGCGGCAGCCCCCCCGTCGACACCGTAACTCACGTGCCACCCAAAAACTGCCCGAGTGCCAACAAATCAATGCTCCTTTGACCCCGCGCCTGCGGCCCACGCCAACCAACAGGTGGGCAACCGCGGCTGCCCCCCTTGCACACTACCCCCCCCAGGGTACCCGGGGGGACGAGATCGCCCGGGAACACACTCTCCAATACACACGTTCTCCCCCCGGAAAGGGGCCGCTGAATCGCCGTCGAGGATAGAAAAAGGAAAAAGCGGACGATCGTACTGACCAGCCCCCGCTAGCGGGCTGGTGTGGCTCATAGAGAGAAAAAAGCCCCCCCACCAAAATCCCGGACGCGCCTACCAGACTCATCCATCATTAACTGGCCATGCGACCCCCATCCGACTTACTGCGACTCTCTGCCAGCAAATCGCACCATCGGAAAAAACAACCCAGGGGCCAGGGTTACCGCAAACCTGACCGAAAGCGGGAGCTCTTCGACTACGCATAAAACCGAGCCAGAGGTGTCCAACCTCAAAAAGTCCCGAATCGCGTAAGTATGCTCGAAAATCGCTCACGGTTCAATGAAAAGACGTGTGCAAAAAGCGAGCGCACCCGCCGCGATCAAAGGTGGGACAGGAGCCAAATATGACCTGGATAGGGGCACTAAGGGCAGACGACACCCACACAAGCGAGGGGAAAAAAAGGAACCAACAGAAAAAAAAAATAAACAAGCCACTCAAAATAAACAACTCGGCAACCTCACAGCTACTGGGGAAGGCTGCGGCGCAGCTCCACAATCTCGGTCACCATTTTGCCGTATAGGGGGGGGGGGGGGGGAGAAAAACTCCCCCCCGGCACACGAGGGCTCTGGGGACACCCTAAAAAACGACGGCGTGCGAAGGGTCAGCTAGGTCCTGGCACAGTCACGACTGTGTTCAAAACGAAGAGGGCTCCACCGTAAAGGGGAACCTGTGATGCTCTGAAGGTGGGGGACAGGGAACACCTTCCTCGGCTCGTCACTTCTTGCAGAAGAATTCGGCAGACGCAAAAGGAGCACACAGGGAATCCTCTGCTCTTGGGCCTGAACTCCTTCTTGGAAGAGCTCAGTCCCTGGAATTCCGGGGCTGCGCTGGAACGGATTAATTCGCGGAGGCTCCCCTCACGACGAGCGGAGATATGAACGAGGCGTCAAAAACACATCCCGGCGTCATGTCAAGACACTGGGGAACTCACACAGAAAAGCTGAGTAAAAGGGGGGGGGATGCGGGGCGTACCTCGTCCATCATCTCATCAAAGTTCGGCTCAAAAAGGCGGCGATCATCTCCTGATTACGCGACTACCCCGAAAAAATCCTACCCAAAGGCCCCTAGAAAAAAAAAACAGTGCGGCGCATCCGTGCACCCAGGCCGCTGGCTGAAGTCCCAACCCCCTCCACCACCAGCCCCCAATCTCGTATCTACGCAGCCAACGAAAAACTCGCATTCAAGCAAAAGAAACGGCTTTCTCAAGCTCCGTAGAGCCCTGTCGGAGAACCAACCGCGGAAGGGGAACAACCAACCCGGCCCAACCCGAAAAAAGGAGTGCAGGCTGACTGCACACCGAGGCCTGTAGCGGACAGGAAAAAAAGAGGGGACTGGGGACGATCACCAAATGCACTGACAAAGCCGGGGAAGGCAATCACACCGACAGTCCGAGAAGCCCGCGGCTCCGGATCAGAACGAGGCACGCAACAACATGGTAGGAACGGGGATGGGAGCTAGGGGAGCGCGACCGGGCACGGAAAACGCCGACACAACGCGCCTCACACACTTGGGAGAGCGGAAAGGGGGGGATCTGAAGTTCAAAAAATCAAGGGCCGCCGAAGTAGCCAGGGGGGGCAAACTTAGCTTAAAAAAAAAAAAAAAAAAACCGTCACGGGACAGCACTCGATCAGAACATCCTCGCCACAGAGATAAACGAAAGCCCGCGCAAACAAGGGACCGTTCGGAAAAAATGGGGTGGGTGTTCTAAAAAATTGTCAGGACCCATCCGAGACAGAGCGAGACAAAATGAAAACGACGAACCAGCGAGGAACTGTCTCATCTGATGACGAAGGTCGGAAGAAAAACACACACCCAGGATACCCGCGCGGGACAGCGAAGACGGCCTCGGGGGGACGCAGGGATGGTCTCGGGGGGGGGGGGAAGTCAACAAAAGGCCAGGCAGGAAATATCATCAAGGCCTCGGAGGTGGCCCGGTACTCAAGGAAGAACAACGTTATGAGAAAAAGTGCGGACCTGATAGATCATATTCCATGTCCCTCCCCCCAAAGCGAAAAAGAACACAATGGGAGACCTGGGGAAAAAATCTCCTTGCTGGACGGCGGTGAGTTCGCGGGAGGAGGGATGTGGCGGCTCAAACAACCCCAAATTGAAAAAGAGGGTTGGTGGGGGGTATGTTCCTCATGCTCGGACAATGACCTCTAAAAAGAGAACAATAAGATGTCTGGCTATGGGGGGAGGGGTTCAGGCGTTGCTACAGGAACTTACCCATCCCTCGCATCCGTACTCTGCATCACGGAGCAGAGAAGGAGGGAACGAGGAAAACCCGCTCTGAACAGCTGATGAGGCCAACGGGGCAGGAACTCCGCCGTAGAAAGTCGTAACAGGGGGGAGAGGGACGATTGTCGTCAAAAAGAAAAAAAAAGCACTCCTCTACAAAAAAAAAGCGTGCCTCTCGAGGGGGGAGGAAAAGAGATTCGGGGTGAGGAAACCACCGATGCTCTCAGAAGATCCGGAGGCAAGGGAAAAGTCGGCGGGGGGAATTGGCTGTCCAGCCCCAAAACAAAAAAAAGAAAAAACATGAAAAACAACGACCCCCGAGCCGACAGGCAGGAGGGGCGGCTATGCGGCGTCAGCGCAGAACCTAGCAATTCGGGGGGGCAAAAAACACATAGACTGCGATCAAGACAGGCAATTGAAAGAAGGTCGGGCGAGGGACGAAGCTGGCAGTCACACACAGACGAGAACTCAACGTGGCAAACGCAAATGTTGATAGCCGCCGGAGGCAACACAAAAGCGCAAGACACACCACTTGAACCAGTTCAACGAGAAAGGCAAGCGGGACGGAAAAGACTTGGGGCATAAGCCTTGCAAAACTCAACCGTCAGGCTACGGGGAGAGGAGGCGGGCCGGTGGGGCGGCGAGTTGCGGCCAGTCACCCGACACTCCATTGGGAAGATGAAACTGCGCGGGGCGAAACAAAAAAAAAAAAAAAACAAAAAGGACAGTTCGCATGTCCTTGCAAAAAAGAGGGAGTCGGCAAAGAGGCACGGTGTTCCTCGAAAAAACGCGCACTCTACATGGAAGCGACAAGCGATGAAGACCAGCCGGGGATCGCTGCGGTGTCGTCTCCAGAGATCGACCTTCCATGTGCGTGGGAGGGGGAGGCACTGATTTCTCCGCTAACCGGGACGGAACGTGGTGAAGGGGAGGTTTGAGATGCAAAGAAAAGGCAAACGCACACAAAAACCCCACCAAAAGCCCCATCTCCACCCCCCACCCACACGGGCAAGGGATAAGCGGACCCCGGGCAAAATCCAAGGTCTGTGAAACTAGTATGACGGCCTGGACCCCTACACGCGCAACTCATCTACTTCAGAGAAAAACCCATCTCGCCCTTATCCGCTGTAAAAAACTTAGATATCGGCCTGGAGAAGGAAATCACCGACACCAAAGTGAGCGAAAAGGACGAGACGATAGTTGGGGGAAACGATCTCATCACAGACTTCCAGGCTTCTAGGGCATCAAAAAATAACGCGACTTTGTCCACAAAACAGTCGTGACTGGCCGCGAGCCCTACAGCCTGCTAACTCCAAAGCCAGGGGGTTGGAACCTGAGGCTGGTCCGTCAACACTGTGTCCACTCAGGGGTGAACCCAATCACTAAAACAAGGGAGAGATGAAGTCCTGAAAGAATCCAGGGGCATAATCACCGCCGGCAACCGAAAAAAAATACATGATATAACCCGGAAACATGCACACGCAATGAGAGGGAGCGGGGAGAGAGGGAAACGGGGCGTGCATTCACAGTCAAATGAGACGTCACAACAAAAGTGTCAGGAAGGGGGACACTAGCGACGGACCCACTCCCCACCGGGCGCAAAACAGAGGGGAAACACTCAGGCACTCCGACAACTTCCCAGACAAGTCGATAAGCGAAAAAACATCAAAATAGATCCAAGGTCTGAACGGAACGTGTCTCTCAGGGGACGCACGGACTCACGACGACAACGGCGCTACTAAGAACAAAGGGGGGGACCCTGGGGGGGGGCTGCTGGCGCGGGGGGCTTGCCCGCAAGAGAAAAAACAGCAAAAATAGCCGACGAAAAACAACGGAGCACGAAAGAAATGTCGAAAGATCAACACTGGTTGACCTCGCGACGCAGGGCAGCGAGGTGCCTTCAAAAAAACTTCGTCTCGGAGCATCGCACAAACGCCAGATTAACCCCCCCCACATCAGAAGGACGTCGCACCAGAAGAGTGAAATGTCCGTCTTACTTTGAAAACCGGCCGTGGAGGGAAAAAACGACAACACATCTCCTCGGAGGGGCATCGGGGGGAGGCTCAAAAACGACTATCTCATCGAAAAGCAAAAAAAACGCCGAAAAACATGAGGCATTGATCTGCTGACACGAAACTCCTGCACCCATCTTTCAACAAGAAATCCTGTGACAACGGGGGCATGCCAACTGCAACAAACGGGTCCGAAGGCCGGGCTAGTCGACCGAACTCACCTGTCAGCGAGAACGTGAGGAACCTTCAAAAAAAAAAAAAGACGGGAACATAAGGACTTACTTGCAGGGATCACGAGGGAAGAAGAACAACAAAAAAACCCTTCAAAGGGGGCCGAAAACTACTCCCAGCCAGAAGAACATCAAACAGGGAAAGAGAACGAAAAAAACCGCGCTCGCACACAGCGCAAAAAAGGGCTATTTCAATCAGGAAGCGGTGGCAAGGAAAACCACTTACTGCGTGTCGAGAAACCGAACGACCTTCTTGGGAAAGCAGAGAGGCTCGCGCTAAAAGGGGATAAAAAAAAAAAAAAACTACCCCACAATCATACCAAGAGGACGTACCAGAGAAAACGGCGTCAGGGGGCAGTACACCGAGAATTAGAAAGAGACCACGGTACGGAAATGGGGGGGTCCTTCAGACGATGCAAGGGGCAAAAAAACGAAAACGCAAAAAGCAGCGACAAATCATCAAAAGGTGGCAAAGGAATAAAGACAGCAGACGAGTGATCGCTCCCTTGCCGTTGAGTCTGTTTTTTCTCTCTGTTCCCCCGCAGGTTTGCGAGACGGGAACACCAAAAAAAAAGAAAACTCTCGAACCCTAAATTAGGAAAAAACTACGGGTTAAGACCATGCACGGCGAGTCAGTCCCAACAGGGCACCTCGCAACGGAAGGGTTCGGCGGAAAAACCGCGCATCAAGAAAAGGGATGTGATACCGACATCCAGAGCACCACGAATCTTCAAGTGGCTGCAAACAAGGCACCCGAGGCCGCCGCCCGCGCAAAGAAAAAAAAAGGGCACCCTCCGGGAAGACACTATGACCTACGAGGCTGGACAGGAATCGCCCCGATCCAAGAGTCACAAACTTCAGGAAAAGTACGCCGAGAGGGACATTCAGTGGCCCACACGGCTAGGCTCGCCCGGGGGCCGCCGGACATCTCCGACTTGCAAAGCCAGGATCGTTGCCTAGTAGGCAGAACACGTGCAAAATTGAGGGACCTCCACGTCTCAAAACACGAAAGGAAGAGATACTGACACCCCCCACCTCTGGGAAGGAAAGATATAAAGCAAAGAGCGGCATCGATGACGCTCCCCCACCCCGCACCCCCACTCCTACAAGAGGCACCCCACCTGCGCCGTAGGTTACCAGCCCATGGAACTCAGCTAGAAAAAGAACTAGAAAGGACGCAGGCGCGCTGAATCGAGGGATGAACGACGTCCGACACTCGAAAACCTTCGCCTGACTGCGCGGGAGGGAAACACTCAGGGAGGATCTTCGGGAATGCACCCACCATCCGGCAAGCAGACGACAACCTCTCACGACGGGGCTCGACAGCCACGAGTGGCAGCTATACGTACGCCGGGGATTGTGACCTAAAAGGACGCAACCGGGCCACAAAGGGGACGTGACGGATAAAAAGGACTAGTCATGAAACTGACGCAAAAGCCTCCGGACAGCGGCCGGCGCGGCTGCAACATACGGCGGGGGAAAGTGACACGAAAAAACTCGCAAAGCCAGACCGCGACTCGGGCGCGGCATCAAAACACCGTTCTTCCCCGGGGTCTTAAGGTATAACATGAGCCGCCCAATCTCAACCAAGCTTCTGCTTGCCAGTGGGAAAATAGGGGGAAGGGGCAAGCGCAAAAAAAAAAAAAGACCCATCTGAGACAGCTAAAGACACAGCAAATCCTTGAGGACCCGTCCGGACTAAAAAAAAAAAAAACATCCCGCCACCAAAACCCCCCCCACCACCCGGCCTCCCCCCTTGGGTTGTGAAAATCGACCAAAAATCACCAGTAAATAGATCGGCGAGACATGCAAAAACAATTCAGGCCTGATGCAGTCCAAAATGGATTTGGGGGGGAAAAAAAAAAAAAAGTGTACATCGTTGCCGGCCCGCCAGGACCTCCCGGCCTAGGGACGAAGTGCACAGACATCTCACTCCAGGGAGGGAAAAAGGAAACAGGGTGCGGCTCTGCCCCGGTCAGCGTCACTGACCATGCTTGTCCTAACCTGAAAAAATACAGTGAGGGAACCAGATGACACACCTGGGCAAAGCTTCGGAATCAGAAAGAGGGAAGACAGTTCATCAAGAGGCGAAAAGAGGGGGGTGGGTTATCTCTAACCAACCCCTCAACCATCCCGTCGCATGAAACGGATCGAGCAGAATGTAATCGGGAGGGCTTTCACGCAGCACCGCCATCACGAAACCAAACCACCGCCATTAAACCCGGTAGGAGCAGCGTGGCAACCCGAAACCACCCATCCCTGACCCCCTCAAAAGCACACCTCAAGAGAATAAGCCTCCCGCTCCCGTACCTAGGGATGTTCCAGCAAGGTCTGAGGGGAGCGGGCCCCCCGGGCGAGACTAACATGCTGCCACACACGCCCGCCCCCAACATCAAGTAGCATACAAGAAGCGTCAGAATCACCGGCCAAAACCCAAAAGGTTCAGTTTCGGTGCGGGATCGCGACCTGCAGCTGTCTGTAAAAGAGAGGGGGGATAGGGGGCCAGAGGGTTACGGGATCCACTGGGCTAAAATCAAAGGCAATGACAAGGGAGGAACCCCACCCTAACAACGAACCCCCGGCGTCGCCAGAAAAAGAGGCACCCTCCGCAAAAACTACATACGAAAAAGGGTCAGTGAATCCGGAAAAAATCGCCACCAGGTTTCGCAGTAAAACTGTCATAGGGGGAGAAGGGAAACTTGGAAGCCGAAAGCAGCCCCGAACCACACAGGTCATCCTGCAAAAGGTCAAGTGGCCCCGGCAAGGGGGAAACCCACCACGGAACAAAACCCCCTTCTGACAGGGGCGGGAAAAAGAACGAATACTCCCGCATCTCCGAAATGAAAAGGACTCACCAAAAACGGAGAGGGGGAGGAAAAAGCACAGAACGCAAGAAGGGAGAGACTGAAAGGATTTTCTCAACGTAATACGCCGCAGTCAATAAGACACACGCCGAGGCTGGGCCAGGGTGGTTCGAACGAGCCTTCTGGATAAGTTGACGAAAGAAAAATGTCGACGGGGGGGGGGAACAGAAACGGGTGAAATGAGAATTCACCTCGCCCAAATACCGAAGAGCAAGAAAAAAGGGTATCACTACGATGGCAGAAGGCCGACTGAAGGACCACCTGTAAGCAAAATAATTGGGGGGAAAACGAAGGGACACCGACGCAGACACGACCCCGGGAAATTAATCGCTCCCCTTCCACTATGGAGTCCAACCCAAAAACGCTATCAGGCCGCGCGCGGGGAGCTAACCCCCGCCTCCGTGGCTGAAGATTGCCCTCGTAACCAATCGAGAAGCAGGGAGAAGCCAGACAGGGGAGAGAGGGAAGGCCAGCGCCAAATTGTGGCCCCCGATCGCAGGGTCGGAAAAAAACCCAAACACACGTGGACAACAAAAAAACCCCGTTTTTGTGGTTGTCCGGGGGGCGGGTATACTCTTTTGTTCATCATTCGGACTAACGTACCTGGAAGATCCGAAGACGCCCCCCCCGGGAGACCAAATTGGGCAAGCCCCACCCCCCTCTACGGGCAGCGGAAAGCTGGGGACGAAATATCCACCGCACCCCCCTCCCACCCCCCTTCCTAAAAAAAAAAAATACTCACCCCTACCTGAGAGAAAAAACTAAGACTCCCCTCTCCCCCGCCAGCAGGTCGTGAAGGCCAAGCCGATCGACATACCTCACAAAAAATCCCGCTAAGGGGGGAAAGCAAAAAGAGCAAATGCGACTAGAGGGTGAACTTCGGACGTAGACGGTCCTGGGCTCTACTCGTCCGCAACCCAGAACATCTCCCTAGCAGACACGGAGATACCTCAAGAAGACAATGTCACGACTTGACTCAAAAAAAACTTCCCAAGCGGACCCCGGAAACCAACAAACTACACGGGCGTGCTCAAAACGGACCCTCCCTGGTTGCGCCTGCCTATGCAGATGACACAATTCGACCCGACCTACCCAAAGGGACCGGGCCCCCGGGCAAGGCCGAATATTTCCGTAAATGGGAAAGATAAAACGAAAAATAAAACGTGATCATGCGCTGCGACGGGTCACCCACACTTCTAAAAAAAAACTCGGCGACCCGGATACCAGAGATGATAAACTGCAACCAATCGGTGCAGTTTCACCCAAACAAGAGGGTCGCACGTGTGGCCCCTGGGAAAAAGGGGTTGGGTCCAAAAAAAAAAACCCACGGGACGTGTCGAACTCTAACACTACGAGTTATCTAATCATTATACGCCGAGTTACCTTCCGGGCAGTACAAAAATGAAAACAAGACACACAAAAAATAATAACCAAAAAAAAAAAAGACAAACCTCAAAACACACCAAGGGCACGCAAATATATAAACGACACACACAACACTCAAATCGAGCAAGGGGTGGTGGCGCATGCAAGGAGATGACCCCCCCGCAGAGCCGTGTCACCAAGCCCTTGGCGTCGAGCCTCCTGTCAACATAGGGAGCCCCGCCCCACGGGTGAGTAGCTGGCGAATCTCTATTAGTTATTTCGGAAAGAGAAGAAAATCCGAACATCTGGCCGCCGTAGGAGACATCTTGAACCAAACGCCACATCAGAACGGAAGATCGGCTGGATTAAGGCTCAGGGCACATAATCCACGCCGGCAGGGGCAGCGGAAAATCACAGCAAAAGACCAGGGGGGGGGAGCGTCTTTCCTAACGACATAACTATCCCTAAACCTCAGCCGAATAGCGGCCTTATCGACAAAGTCGGAACACCATCACCCGAACAACTACCTGCCCACCAATAGGGTGATCCCCATCGCGTATTCATTCTAAAAAACCCAAAACGGCAATGGAAAACGATCAATCACACGTCGGCCCGTCCTACGTCACCGGGGAGCAAAAAAAAGTGTCATCACTTTTCAACCGTCTAGGAAGAGGTAGAAATCTAATGTAAACCTGAAGAAGGTCTCTCTGAGCAGCGCCTATAACTGTCTACGGGGGAGGAGGTACCAATGAACCCCGACTGTATCGTCGGGGCCCCTTAAACAAAGTGACGCCGACTCATGATCACAACGACTGGCTCGTAACCCACCATACCATCGTCTGAAACTGGGGTAGGTGATGGGGTGCAGGGCTAGCGCTGGTGCAGAGGGAAACAACAATCCGGGGGACGTCAAAAAATTAAGTCACGGGAACTGGGGGAAGGGCTTTACCTACGCCAAAAGATGATCGTGCAACCTGTGTTTCACACATCTCGGGAGAAACCATCCGACCACCTCTGGAAAAAACACTAAACCCGCTTCTTAAAAAATGCCGACACTACTAGGTCAAAAGAACCAAGGCAAAAACCGGCCGTAGCGCAGGGGCACCCATGAAACGTGGAACACATCCGGCTCCTCTATGGGCCAGTTGTAAAGGGCGGTACTCTCCATCAGGGGGGGGGGGAGAAAAACTACCAATCGGGGGATCAATACCCACAATCAGACTAGGATGAAAACCCGCACCGCGTGGTGATCCAGCACCCCCCCACTAACCACCCCACCAACTCCACCCCCCGAGACACTCCCAGACTACCTACCGTGGAGAGGACCTAATAAATCTGGGGGAAAACACATTGACGAGGAAAAGGGGTGGGGGAAATCGTACAACAAAAACTCTTCAGAGGAGCAAGATCGGGGAAAAGCAACTTCTTCGGGGGCAGAAGTCTGAAAAAACGGATATCAATCAAGTACCCTAGGGGTTCAGACCCACAGAAGGCATTCCAAGTACAACCTTGATGCGCGAAAAAGGGCGTGCAGAGAACTGACCAGGGGGGGGGTCCATGGCCGGGCAGAGAGTGTGAGATGATGGGCGATGCCCGGGCTTTCTGGGCTCAAATTGACCAGTTTGGTCTGGGGGGGGGGAAAAAACATACTGTCGCCGATTCCCCCACACCTATAAACGGGGCAGGAGGAAAAGGTGTACGGTGACGCCGCGTCGACAGGCCGAATCGGGGCGACGTGACTCGCAAGGGGCGCGAAGACGAAGCAGACGAGGTACCTGAACATAAACAAAGGCTTCGTCGGCGGTGAAAAGGGGGACACAGCTCGGAAGGACCGCTTGGTGGGACGGTCAAAATAATCAACCCAAGCGAAGGAGGGATGGGGGGGGGCGCCTAGGAGTCGAGGCCAGCATTCAGGGACTCGTCAATCGTCACGCCTGCGCCTAAACGAGGGGAAAGCTGTTGTTTCTGAAAAAAAAAAACGGAAAGAACTCATGTCTGTGGGTAGTCGGGGGGGGGCTCGGGGGAAGATCGGGGGGGGCCATGTCAAGGACAGGGGAAACCCCGGCTATCCCCTTGGACACTCAACTAAGCTAACAGAACCTAGTGTCTACCCGAGGGGGCTTGGGAAGGGCGACCGGAGGGCTTTCCACACTCAAAGGGGGAAAAAGTGTTGGCCGAAAAAAAAAAAAAAAAAAAGACAAAAAAAGAATAACAAACAGACTGATCAGAAAGCCGAAACAAAATGCGGAAGGAGGGCCCCGAAACCGAAACGCCATACACTTATACTGCCCGTCTGCACGCTAAGTCAAGGGCTACCATCGTGAAACGCCGATCTACATAACCTTAGGTGGCTCACGGGAGATAGTTAAATTGTGGTCACAAAAGAAGGAGCGGTGAAACTGAAAACACTAACTCGGGTCTGAGAACTGCGAGAATGTAGCCGAAAAAAAGAACTACCTTTGTGAATCACACATAGCTTGCGAAACGGGGAAATTAAATCTCCTGGCCAGCGCATAGGCTGGCCTTGTCTGGTGCAATAGATAAATGCCCTCGGGGGGGGGGGGAGGAGGGCCACGTCACCCACTTCACCTTAGGAACGTCGCTAACGCCGTGAAACGTCGGCGGGTATATGCCGGGCGTCAGCACGGGTCTCCAACACACTCTTTTGGCAAAGGGGGAAAAAACCGGCCAAGACCCTCTCCCCACCGCCCCCCACTCCACCGCCCGCACCCCCATACCAACTGGGGGGGAACGAGCGATGGGGGGATCCGAACCGTCCTAACCACATTCGACCAAAAACTCCAGGCCATCTGACAAACAACAACGACGCAGGGTGAACCCAGGAGGCCCGCTCAAATAACCGAGCGACAAA
>Ga0179593_1368467_pt1 | contig 20398 bp, 20 predicted proteins | sample CZODoug2_1_08_16_FD_185931 | JGI IMG/M metagenome (GOLD analysis project Ga0179593, IMG submission 185931) | Vadose zone soil fungal communities from Angelo Coast Range Reserve, California, USA - CZODoug2_1_08_16fungal (PacBio error correction) | ecosystem: Environmental > Terrestrial > Soil >...
AAGAGAAGGAAGGCGGGTTAAGAAGCACCCTTCACGAGGGAAAAAAAAAAACATCCATAAAGAGAAAATCCCGAAGGGGAATTTCATGAAGGGGGCGGCCATGACAGTCTTCTGACCCTTTGGACCTGAGGGGAGAGGGGAGCGTCAGAACCAATAAAAGCCGGACTCCAGCATTCAGTTCGCTCATACGTGCTTGACGGGGCAGCCTCTTGAATTGAAAAGGGAAAGGATGCTCAAAGTAGCTCATCCTCGGGGAAGGAATCTCGCAGCCAGCGAGCCTGGCCGGACGCCAAGAAAGAAAGCGGCTATGCAGCGCAGCTCATAAGTGGACGAAGACAGCGTATGGATTGATGCATTTAAAAACGGGGGGCGACGACGGGCGAGAACGGAGCTGGCGCTCGACGGTTGCCCTTTTTCCCTTCAAGATTTCGGAAATACGGGTGTTTGGTCCATTAACTCAGAAGGCCCTGCTGCGTTGGAAAAAGAAGCCGCGACTCCACTGAGGAGAAGCGGGTCGCTGGGCGAAGGCGTCAGAGCCCTTATGAGACCGAGCTGTCTCGAATAAAAGTAGGCGACCTCTAAACTGGTTAAAAGATATCTACGGGGGTTTAACAAGCGGCCGGGGGGGACAAATGCATGGTGGGGGATCACGGCGCAACGGAGGAAGGGGTCGCCTACTTTCAGTACCAGAGGTGGTGCTGGAGAGCGAAGAGAAGGAATAACATCCTACAGAAGGCGCCCAGAAGAGCAGAAACATACCGCATCCGAGGGCAGCAGAAACGAAGACAAAGGTCGCGATGGGGGCGGGCTCGAAGTGGGAGACCCGCTTGATCGGCAAAAAGCAGAAAGAGACAGACACATAAAGGATCGGGTCGGACCGGGGGCCCAGGACGTGGGCTCTCACACGAAAAAAGGCGGGACTGGGAGAGAGGGAGTGGGTTGTTAAAGAAGGGCTCGAGATAGGCCGAGATCTAGACTAGCGAAAGGGGGGAGAGGGGTGTAAGATATTATCGGGAAGAAGCTTTAACCATGGAGGAAGGGAGTTTTTACCCCAGACAAAGAAAGGATGCTTCCTTAGAACTCCACGCGTGACGCCCGGGGGGGGGGGATCAAAAATAGCACTGCGATCGCAGAGTGACAGGAAAGAGCAGAGATTTTAGATATTGAAAAGAACTGGGGGATGTACTAGAGGGAGGAAAAAACCCGCCTGATGACACTACAACACCGGGGGAAGATAGCGTCACGGCCCCAGATTCGGGGGGTGTCGAGGAAGAGGAAGGGCTTAAAGGATACGGAAGAAATAAGGAGATACGACCCTGTGAGGGAGGGCAACTAAGTACCACGTAGTCGAACCAAGACGCAGATTAAGGAGGAAGGGGGCTTGACAAAAATGGAGAGGTACCCTTGTGGGGTGTAGGAGTCATCCTTGCCTCAGTTAGCGGCATAAACCTAAGGGAAAGGGCAGGTTGAGAAGCAGGAGGTCCTTGCACACGGACGGTCACTCGGACTGGAACTCTCCAAAGGAACAAGACGAAATAAACGCCTTCCGGATTGAACATAGCAGTTTTAGAAGCCCTAAAATGAGAAAACGAGTTTGTCAAACTCAAGCCCTCCTGAAAGTCGCAAAATTCCAGGGAACTCTCGCGCCGGGAGGAAAAATTCCTCACATAGCTTCACTTTTGATCGCTACCTCGAGGGGAAGAAAAAAAGACTGAGTCTGGAGGCAAGGGGATAATTCTTTTCAGGGGGGAGGCCTGAAAGAAAATCAAACTACGACAACCCGATCGCAACCTGGCCATCTGGAGAGCGTGCTGAGAGGAGAGTATTCTAGTAAGGACTTTTCGGGATAGGAAATTTATTTGCAGGCAAAAAAGAGCGCATTCAGGGAGCTCACCTGGGAACAACAAAGCGAGGTTTGAATCGTCTTCTAGGAAAAAAAAGCGGGATGCTGGGGGAAACGTATACGTAACTTAAGCTGACGTTTGACCAATACCACATGACTCTTATGAGGCGATAGTGGGAGGGTACCAAATGGTTAAACGCGGGACACACTCCGTCGTTTCGCATGCGGACCATAGAAAGAAGATCAACGAAGGGGGCATGAAACGATTACTTCCACCCCTGGAGCAATACATGAATTCGTGGCCAAGAGGGACCAAAGTCTAACCACAAAGTATGTGTGGGTCTTTGAAGGTGGAAAGCTCGGGAAAAGCCCGCAAAAGAATCTTAATTCTCATCTTCAGGACGTGGGCATTCGGAGCCTAAAGATGGGGAGGAACAAAAAGGCGATATTAAGGGAATAGAAAGAACCCGGCCACAAATCGCCGGGGAAAAACTGCTGCGAAGGTATTCGGCCCACCGAATGGAAAAAAAGGGGAGCGTCCTGTGACCAAAAAATGGCCGATGGACCGGACGCAAGAGGATCCAGATACTATCTGAAGAGAGAGGGGAAGTTCAAACAAGAGGGGTGTAAAAGAGACGGAAAAGAGAAAAAGGTCCAAAAACCTGCGTAGCGAGCGAAAACCGGTCCTTGTAAGCGGGGTGAAAAAAAATGTCAAAAAGAACCCGTCCGAGGACATAAGGCACTGTCCGGGCGAAAAGGTAGAAAAATAATCGGGGGAAAGGACGGAAGGATGTGGGAATTGTCACGCTTGGGGGAAAACTGCTCCCGGAAGCGTGTCGAACCTGCTCGAAAAGAAGAGGAGTGGGACCCGCAAGGAAGAAAAAGTGGGGACTCCGATGATTACAAGATCAGACCTCACAAACAATTTGAACATCTATAGATCTTTTCGTTACGCCGAACGAAGGCGGGCTGAGAAAGACAAGTCCGTGAGAAGAAGGCCCTTCGTCAAGATTCAAACCCGTTACGTGTTGGGGAACAGAGAAGAAAACTACATTCTCTACAGCGGGAACGAGGCTGATTGTCAAGGGGAGGGGTTTAATTTTTTTTAACAGGGCGGAGCCGGCACATTGCCTGAGTCGTCGGCCTAGTGCCCGCGGTCTTAAAAAGCTTCTCCAAGACTCGAAAACACCAAAGAGAGCTAACCAGTTCGGAGAGTTTTGTTCCGCGCTAAAATCGGGCGGGGACGGGTCGAAAGGAAGCGTCGACCGGGAAAGGGGTCTCGGGGTCCTTCATACACCGGCGAGCTAAAAATCTCCAGGCAAGTCCAGCTGAAGACCCTAAGCCGAACCTCTCTAATCGGCGTCAAAAAGAAGGGGCGGGGGGGCTTGGCTGGACGTCTCCGAGAGGGGCACGTGTCTCAAAAAGGACTCTTCTAAGGGGGGTCCGCACGAAACGCTTACTCTGATCGGGGAGACACGTTGAGGAAGCCGTGGCGGGAGAATCCTACCTGCGGGGCCATCCTAAAAAAAAAGGACATGACGAGGAGGGGGTTTTTGGCAAAGGCCAACTATCTGGGGTCAACCGCATGTCGTGCAGGAGGACTCGTCTTCAAAAGGAGGGGGACAAGGGCGTTGACACTCGATGACCTCTTTTTTCAGGGAAAGAAAGAGTTGGGCGAAAACGGGAATGGGGAGCGCCGGCTGTGTAAAAAAGAGGAGAGCCCAACGAAAAGACACTGGGATACGGGGGGGGTAGCTTGGGGCGATGGACGGACGTCTCGTCCAATAAACGGGGACCATTAAATGTACAAGTCTAAAATACCATCCTCGCCCGGGCCTAGAGAGAGGGGGATGAACGGTCCGGGTGGGTGCAGTAAGGGGGGCCCACTGATGGGAAGGGGGGCAGCCGTCTGGAGAGGCCAGCAAAAAATGCGCGACACAACTAACGGAAAATGAGCACTCTCGCAAGCTCTTGGGAGGTCTAGACTTCAGCGGGGATGTGTATTTGGGGGTCACTTGCCGCCGAGAAGAGACGTGTCTCTCCGGGACTCCGGCGTTTTGGAATGAAAAAAATGGGAGGGCGGACATGCTAAAAAGGGAGCAGGAAGATTCTTCATGGCGGGGCTCTAAGGTGGCAGGGTCAAACTTCAAGTCTCATGGGAGATAGCGGCTGTTATCTGGGACACGCGGTTCATAAAAGGACCGCTCAGGTTCCGGGCAACTCGAAAAGATCGGGAAGTGGTATAGCTTAAAACGATGCAAAAACTAAGAGGGGAAAAGGGGCTCAACCAATCTACTGGATTTAGGGGGAGCCGCCGCACGAGAAGAGACGGGAAGTCATGTAAGTTCTAAGAGCTCCAAGATAGGCGGGTGGGGGCTAAAAAAAGGGAGGGCAAAGTCTCTCCTACCCATGCAATGATGCCTGAGCCTCAAGTGTCCAAGGTAAGTTCCTCAACGGAAAGAGGAGAACCAGAACACAAACAGCTGGAGATAAAGAGAGCTTGTACAGAAGGGGGGTGTGGGATCCTCAAAGATTGGGATCTTCCTCACATGAAAGAGTTCATCTCCAATCTAAGACGAGTTGATGGGCACAACTGAAGCGAAGGCGCAGGGACACTGAAGGGGGGGGTTGGTTAGAAAACCAACCCTAAGAGGGAAACTCGTGAGGAGCTCGCGAATCGGGACGGGGAAGGGTGTTACCACCGGGAGATGTTAAGAGTCAGGACGTCTAAAAGAAAACCAGAATCGGGGAAGGGAGAGAGATCCGCCGGAGATCACATTCCTGCAAAACAAACCAAATCGAAGTGAGGCCGCAAAAAGACTTAGGCAAACAGAGCAAAAAGTTTCTGGCTCAAAAATGAAATTTTCAATTATCAACGGGCGTCTGGTCCGATCAGCAGGGTAGCAAAGGGGGGGGGGGTCGCGCATCAAAAGAATGGTAGAAAAGACGGTGTTCGTCGAAGGATCAGGCGCGGCATGGGGAGAAAGTAGAAGGACCTGGTCTCAAGTATTACTCCTCAGCCCTGCCGGAACCACTAAAGGGAGAGGAGCCTGAAGTCAAAACGGAAAATGGGCATCAGGGTTGTCTGGTGGTTGTAATAACAAAAGGTTCAAATGCTCAGCCTTTAGAAAACAGGGAACTCTGGGAAAGGACCAGGAGAATACATCGAGAAGGTAATCTCGTTGAAGCGGGGGGGAAATCTCTAAGAAGGACAACTGGGCGCATGGGAAAAAAATCCTAAGGTATGGGGACATGAAACGAGTCTCCACGCCCGCAGGCGCGTATGGGATGGCGTGAAAGAGTACAGGGACCGGGCAAAAGAAAAAAAAAAGCGCCAGTCGCGCAAACCCAAGCCTATCGGAAAAAATGATGAAGGGAGACTGACCCTTCTCAAGGATGAGCTCTCAGAAACCGCTGGGCCTAGGCGTCCGAAGGCGAAGAGACTCATTGGGGTAAGGATTGAAAATTCCAAAAAGGGAGCAGACGGCATCTTAGAACCCGGGGGAAAATTGAGATGAGTCCTAGGAGAAACCTTCGCCGTCAGCGATGCGATAGGGGATGGAAGGATGGGGAATGGGATCCGAAAAAGGAACGCCGATCGCCACAACAAGGGCACAAGGGGTATGATTGGTCCGCCGCAAAGCCTTAAAAAAGCAAAACAGAGAGTATATGAAGCTGCGCAGGATCCTGGCGTCAGTACCCAGAAAGCGGCAGTGTGCTAGAAAAGCAAGGCCGGAGGATCTCGATCAACCACAGGGGGAAGAAGAAGGGAGAAAGAGGCTTTTGCAGAGCACACTGACGCGGAAAGGCAGTAAAGAAGAAAAACCAGAAAGGGAGACCGCTCTCCTATACGAAAAATTGAGGGGAAGGGTGGCGGCCGGCTCAGAATCGGGAGAAAAGGGGAAGTCGTGGGGCGAGAGGGGGAGGGATGGTGATCAAAAAGCTTCCTCCAAAAGACGTGTCGCAGAAAGGACGGGAAGAGGCCTCCTCTTCAAAGTCAAAAAGGATCTTCCGTGATAAGCCGCTTTTGCCGAAATATTGGAAAAAAGGAGCGGGCTTCGCTAAGCGCCGAAAGGGAGGACAGCAATCAAATGCAAAATCGTGCATCAATAGGACGGTCGGGCTGGTTGGAGAGATGCGAGGCGAGAATCGTACTTGCGCCTCTACGGGGGGGAGATTCTCGGGGTCACCATACTGGAAGAGGGACCGTTAGGGGATCCCTGAGCGAGAAAAAAAAGGTCCAAAGCACTGCTAGCTGTCTAAGCAGTCGGGCGAAGAGGAATCCGAACCATAACTATTGCTACTGCTCCGGGGCTCGGGAATTATCGCAACGACTTGAAAAAGAAAATCAAGGGTGGGAATACCTATCCCTGGGAAGCATGGTTTGAAAACCCGAAACCGGGTCGCCGGAAAAAAAAAAAGGGCAGGAGCGACGGAAACCGGTGGGAGGGTAAAGCAGAAGATTCGGAAATGAGACATCCGCCAAACGCTGACTCCACTGGTCGCAACAGGAGAAGATAGAATCAGGAACCTCTCGGAGGAAAAGTTAGGGGGTCTATCTCCTACGTGTTCTCCCTTGGAATCGAAGGGAAATAAAACCGTCCTAGGGGTATAAAAAGGAAAAGAGAGGAGGGGGAAGGGGGGGGACACCCGTCTGGCCGTATAGATCGTCGAACTGCTCGGTCAGGGGGGAAGTGGGTGGGGGGTGGGGGGGGGGTAGGGGGGAGCCTCGGAAAGTCGTAGAGTCCTCTCTCGAGCTCTGCAGCGTCTCGGGGGGAGGGATAAGAATTCCCAAGGGTTGAAAGGGGCGGGGGGTCGGTCACCGACGAAGAGGTTGCGAAGGAAGAAATCAGAGTACTTGGTTAAAAAAACAAAAAAAGCCCTTAAAAGCGAATCGGCACCGAAATAGCCAGTAAGTGGTTGCGGAGAATGGGTTAGGGAAGATCTCTCATAACCCTCGGGGTTGAAAGCCACACCACCGCTGGGAGCAGAGTCAGGAAGGGGTGATGATTAATTGAAAGGAACTCTCCTCCCGGGGACAATGGAGAACGGGGTTCCCTTGAAAGAGGAAACGGACTTCCGGCAGGGGGCGACGTGATACCCGGGCCCCTCTGACGTCAGAAGGGATGAACCAAAAACCGGTTTAAAACGGTTGATTTCGGTGGGCGACCTTGCCTCGTGACGGCGGCAACCGGAAAAGACAGAACATTTTCCGAGGGGGAAGCGGAGAGCAGTGTGCTCGGACGCCTTCAAGACGCAGCAAAAGAAAAAAAAAAAATTGCCAGGAACGACAAGTGCAATTCCAGGAATCGCGCCGGGAAGGAGGGGGAGGAGGGGGGAAGGGATCGGGGTTGAGGAGGGGAGTGGAAGTGGGGGGGGAGAAAGGGAGGGGAAGGGGGGGGTTCAGCTTGAGCCGGGGACGTCCATGGCCTCTCGAGCAGACAAACTTCGAGGGACGTAAAGAAACGAAAGCGAGACGCTAGGACCAGATGCCGCGCACCCCAGCAGGTTCCTCGCACGCCCAATGGGATGAAAGAAAAAAAGCTCTAAAGTAGACGTAGTGCTCAAAAAAGAGGAGGGGACGGAAAACAACCCAAAAAAAAAAGAACAAAAAACCTATCAAAAAAAACATCAAAAAAAAAAACACGTCAAAAAAAAGAAAAGGCGAACGTAAATGCAGAACAAAACAAAAATACAACCACTACATACATAGTCAAAATAACAAAGGAATCTAAGAGGCAAAAAAAAGGGTACATATATGGCGGAAAAGGGAGAGTAGTCCCTCCCGCGGCCAACCAGGCTGAAAACGCACCTTAAGACACAGAACGGCAGGGGGGGGGGGTGGGGGGGGGGGTGGTGGAAGTGGGGGGGGGGGGGGGGGGGCGTCCGAGCAGGAAAAAGGAGGCTGCTTGTCTAGGGAATGCGGACTGCTAATGGCAATAACTAGACACCACAGGTCCTATGGCACTGAAATATTTTGTCACATAAAAAACACGGGGGAGTCGTAAAAAAAGGGAAATATTTTTCGCAAAAACCAAAAAGGGCTGGGAGTGGAAATAACCATTAGGAAGCCAAGACAAAGGAAAAATCTATCAAGACCCAAACCATGGTCCATCAACAAAAGCCCGGGAGGTTCGAAAAAAATCGAGGGCCGTCGGCAACAACGGATCAGAGCTTCATCGTTCCTTGTGCTGTTCTGTCTGTCGGCTCCGACCCGAAACTCTCGGAGACGAAAAGGCGTGGGATCTCTTAATGACTTTCTTGGCGATGCCCAACCATTTGGCTAAGCTCTAAAAGCCAGTTACAATTTCAGAAGAGGGGACTGGAAAACAAGATCTCTTCGGCCGGGTATTACTGCTCGGGCAGTAGAGGGGGTCTGGAGAGAATCAGGAGGACGTAAAACGACGGGTGCACAAAACATCGTCCATAAATCAGAGATAGGGAGAGGGACGCGACAAGAAGCAACAACAGATTTTTATCGAGGGGAATCAACAGAGCCTAAAACGGGTAATGCCCTCTACTTCGGTATAAAGTTCTCTAAACGAAAAAATGAAAACTTTCAGAGGGACCGGGGGGGGGGACAACACTCACAATTGAGGACATGCGATGTCCGGAGTCAGGCTACGAAAAGGAAAAGGAAGTAACGGGAAAAAAGAGGGCAAAAAACGGGAAGAGGAAGGGTGTTAGTAGTAGAATGGCCTTGGTAAAAGTAACCAGATTCTGGGTCAGCCTGGCAAGAACTAATCCTTCTTGATAGTCAAAAGGGGGGGGGGGACCTTCCTCTTTGCATCCGCGAAAAGGACATAAAGGATCATCTCGCGCAAAAACAAAAGTAGGAGGGGGAACAATATTTTCTGGACCCGAGGAAAAAACAACGGCCGGAGGTCATCGAAGCATTAAAGAAAAAAAGGGGCGGCCGGAGCAACGTTGTGACGCATCGCCGCAAAATTCCCCACTTAGGGTTGACCAGGAAAAAGGAGGTTGACGTCAGATTTTAAGAGTAAGCGCAACGCGGCCCAAAGTTCCGGTGGGGCGGGACCTCGGGCTAGCTCAGCCACCAGGGTTATCGCAGCTACGCCGACGGCAGGGATAGACAGGCTTAAATTGGGGAATCGCGCTCAACATCATGAGGGCGTGGGAAAACGATTACGAGCTCTCGCTGGGATGAAGGGGCGCTGGTCGGCGGGAATCCCGTCGAGAGGCACGGACCGCGAAAAAACTAGGGACCAAAACGAGCTGGCGCCGTCGACCGGCGATCGCCACGTAATTGGTCTGGTCTTTTGGCGCCGGCAGGCCCTATAGCCTTCCGTGGCAGAAGAAGAATGGGAAGTAATACCCAATAAGGCTGATAGAGGATCACGATTCGTCAAGTAGGGAGTACCGCGAGAAAGAAACCAAAGGAAACGGAAAGACCATTAGTGAGGGGGGGGGGGTACTACTAAAAAAAGTTCGGCAAGACATAGTGGGAATGGTTTGGTGGAGAGTGCGATTGGGAGGAGTTACTCAAGAAAAATAGGGTTCAGGAAAGCGGTTGTGTGTCAGAAAAAGCGGGGATGGTTCGACTCGACACGGCAGGTTAGGGCCACCTTGAAAAGGAGAGGGTCGGGGTGAGGTCTCTTCGCAAGCCGGGCCAGAAGTACTCTAGATCTGGGAACAAAAGCCGGGGTTTAAAATAAAGGAAAAGATCAACGCATCGGTCCTTGGGGGTCCGTTTGAGGAAGGGTCCTGCCTGAAAAGAAAAGCAGGTCCTAAAGAGGCCTCACGCCAAAGTCCAGGACGGGATCGAAATTCGCGCTACCCTCGCGAGAATGGCGGCACTCGTAGGGCGGTTGCGGGAGGGGGGGGACTGTCTCCGATCGAGAAAAGAAGGAACCAAATACAGTTTCGCTCCAAGGCGGAACGCGGGAAAAGTAGATCCGAAGGGGGATAGGGAGGGCTCGGGGAACAAAGTCGTCCTGAAGGAAGGCAGGGATCTAAAGGGTCAGGCGGTTGCCAACCGCGGGGAAAAGCAACTGGGGGAGATCTGAGAGCTCGGGCAACTGCTTCGTTTAGTGGGGCAATTCTCACGGGACAGACGCGGGGTTCTAGAGGAAAATCCGCTGGCATAAATCAACCAAGACTGACTGGAACAGGAGGGGGAATGAAGGACCTGTCAACTACGATCCTCAAAAGGGCCAGGGACTCATTACCTGGTTAGGGTAGACTAAGGCTCAACCTGTGATCTCACGGGGGAAGCTGAACTACTAGCGGCCGCCCTCAAGGGTCCCTGAAAGAAGAAGGGCAGGGTCAAGAAAAGTCGGAATCGAGAAAATTCAGCATGAGGGGCCACGCATTTAAAAGAGAAAGTTTGGTATATCCTCACCGCCGGGTAAGGCGATCATCACCAGTTGGGAGGGCAAATTCCACTCAATAAGGAAGGTAGAGGGGATGTAAAAGGAGCTGCATCGGCTTGCTAAAGGGTGGGGGGTGAGAGAACCACCCCGTCAAAAAGGTAAGGGGAATCGAGGCAAGATGCGGGGTAAAACAGGGGGCACCACGGCTGTAAATGAAGACGCTGTCCCAATACGTGGAAAGTCTGAGGAGGGGAGAGAAGCGAGGCGCACAAGAGGACGTCCAAACACCATCTAATGAAAAACGAAGTCCTCAAAGAGAAGAGGCTGAAAATACGTACGCTTAGGGAAGCCACAGTTCGGGCTCCACCGATTCAGAGGAGTTTGCTTGAGGTAATCGCGAAAAACTTTTCAGAGGGCGGTGAGCAAGCAATCTAGAAAAGTGGGGGGGGGGAAAGGCTGTCGAGGAAGGGCGCGGGCATGTTCTAAGGGGGAGGCGGCATGGGGAACGGGAAAAGGAACTCGGCGCTAATATCCCCAGAAGTAGAGCGCTTCCTGAAGTCGGGGCGGGGGGTCGCGGGATGGCGGTGGGTCTCCAACCCAAGGCCGAGAAAAAAAAAAAAAGTTAAGAAACCTTGACGGGAAGATTAAGAACAGAAGGTCGAATAAATCGAGGGCGCGTTCGGTGCCGGGCTATCAAAGGCCCCCTTGCGACTCGCCGGGAGGAGGAGAGACAAGGGGCGAAGAAAAAAACTAAGGAGCGAAGGGCAGTTGCCGAACGCTTGTAAGAAAAACTTTCAGCGAGCGACGCGACCGGAAGGGAGCAAAACAAAGGGAAAGGATGATCGCAATGCTACAAAAAAAGAAGGCAAGGTACTTATGAGAAGCAGTTTCAAAGAAAAAAGCGGAGGCGCCGTCCCGTCGCGGGCAGCGCTGCGGGAAGAGAGGCAAAAGCGGGACTGCGCTAAAGAAAAAAGGGAGACAAATGGGAATTGAAAAAGGAATGACGCGGCCCGTCCGAAGATCTGACCTCTGGTGATGAAGGTCTTGGTATCACACCCCAAGACCGCCGAGCCACGACACAAAGGAATATATTTGAAGGGGAAAAGGGGGCATGAATTCCGCGGCAAAGAGTAGGGGCGAGAGTGCGAGGGAGGGGGGAAAAGGGAGCCAAAAAGACAGAGGAAAGGGTGCTGACGAAAAGCACGGGCGAGACCTATATCCACACAAACAAAGGGATTGAAGAGAAAAGAGGGGAAACGGAACACTGGAGGCGGTGCTTGCAAGGCAAAGAGAAAAAAAGAAAAGACCTGGGGGCAAGCATAACATGGACGAGCGTGTTGAGGAGGAATTTACATGTTCCGGCGGCATCTAACTGGGCGACCCCAGGGAGTCGGCGATACGGGCGGAGAGGTGAGAAAACCAGATCCAGGAAGGAAGCGTGACGCATACGGCAGGAACTCAGAAATTACCCAGGGTCGGGATATAGCTTAAAAGAAATAAAAAAGGGGGTGGGGGAAGAAGGGAGTCAATCATCCCAGCCGGAGCCGCTCCGGGCCGGCCGCACGACCGAACTACGGCAAGCGCTGCGGAAAGCCAAGAAAAAAAAGGGCTAAGTGAGGAGGGAGGAAATTTCCTCATGGGAAAATGGGGGGATCCGGAGGCTAGAAAAAAAAGAGCTTGCCAAGGGAAAAAACTTCTATTTCTTTAGGCCATACTGTAATACGGAAGGAGGGGCAGTATGCTCCTGCTGAGAAAAAGGAAATGGAAGCCGGAGAGGAGGGAGAATCGAAAGTTTCTCTGCGAAAGAGTCAGAAATCCCAAAGATTGACCCTCTCTTCTAGAGGCAAATAAAAATCTACGTCACTAAAAAACAGGGGGGGAAGAGGGGTCGGCCAGTTCCGGTCAGTTTATACCAAAATACCAACCGGCTACAAAGGTCGCGAAGGAAATTTGAGGAGCTAAGAAGAGACCGTCTTGTTGCGGGAAACTCACTATTAAAGAAAATAAAAAGTTATACAGCCGATTCTACCCTTAGTCCATTAAACATGCCCTCCGTTGAAACGCGAGACAATAGAAAATGGGTAAGCGATTGGGCTCAAGGTACTCTAAAAAATGGAAGAACAGTATCGGCCCCCACCGATAAAAAGACTTCGGAAATCAAGGTCGGGGGCCTCAACAAGCGCGGGGGGAAGCTCAATATCATCCAATCTGGCGGAACTAAAAGACATGTCTATGTTTTTGGGGTAAGGGGCCAGCTCGCGCGGGAAAGGACTCGACGCAAAAGAGTCGGTCTCCTTGGGTAAGGCGGATGAAGCCGTCATGCAGCCGGGAAGGGAGGGGAATGGTTTAACCTGTCTCGGAAAAAGGAAAAAAAGAGTGAATAGCGGGATCACTACACAAAAACGAGAGAGATGACTCTCTGCCAGCAGCTTGTGATTGGAGTCTCACTGGTGATGAAGAAGCGCTCAGAAAGAAGGGGGATCTCCCACAGGCAATAGAATCCGGAAGGGGGAAATCTGGAAATTCTGGGGGCTATAAAAAGCCGGTCTTAAATAAAAGAGAGACAGGGGAGGATCAATTAAAGGACTCGCGAAAGAGGAGGACGAAAAAGCAAGCGCTCAGGCAGCATTTTCGTACAACCGGTAATATACCCTGGGGGGCGACGACTGGGGAGAGGGTGGATGCCAGTGGAGAGGGTGATCTGACGAGGACCGGGCCTACCTGCCCGGCCGCCGCTGCGGCCGCACAAGGAAAACGACGCTACGGGAAGCACGATGTAAAAAAGGAGCAAGGTAATAAGACCAGTGAACGCCATCAAAAAAGAAAAAGCACGACAGATCGCCTGCGAGCAGCTTGAACCCACGAGAGCCGCGATCAGAATAGCAAGCAAAAGGGGGAAAAGGACGCAAACTAACAGGGGTTATCATAAACAAACGCCGTAGGCTCTTTCCAGAGAAGGAGCGGATCCACAAACCCAAAAAGACAGTGCTCCAAGCGACGATCTCGTTGAGCCAATCCTTTAAAGAAGGGGGCTCGCCGATTAAGAAAGGGAAAAAGCACGATACGGAACCATTTAAAACCCCCACCCGCACGACGCCGGGAGAGGAAAAGTTGCCATAAACAGCGGAAACATAAAGTCGTTGAGCGAGCGGGGCCAAAAAAGGGCTTGGGCGTATAGGGATTGGTGAGGACGGAAACTACATCTACCGGCCCAATCCTCGATAGGTGTGACGATACAAACGGGGGGAAAGCCGTCCAGCCTCGGGAAAAAACGTTCAGGATCCATAAGTCACTAACACAACATCCGCCAGGAAGCCAAAACCATGGCGCAGACAGGAGCGGGACCAGGGACCAACCATTTATGACCGGAGAGGGGAGGAGGGAGGATTATCTAGACCCTAAGGGACTAAAAGCGTCATCAGAGAAGACAAAGCTGAATTCGGAAAAAGAAAAAAAATTTTTCCTATAACCTCAGAAAAAAACATCATTCAAGTGACCGCTTCTATAAAGCAGCTGGCGGCGGGGAGGGGAGAGTAGTTGGTCCGACCAAAGGAAAAATGGAACTAACAGAGGGAAAGTACCACAAATCTGTAAAGAAGTCCGGGTTCGCAGGGAGGTTGGAATCTCGGGGGGAAAAGGAGAACCGGAGCTCAAACTCGACCTTGGAGAGCCGCGAAAGAAGGCTTTATCTAAACGAAACGCGTTAGCATCTTTACCGGCAAAAACCAGAAAACTCCAGGAAGCGGAAAAGAAGAGGAGTTAACAGCAATCAAACACGGAATTAAAAAAATCATCGAGAAAAACAAGAAGGGAGATTTGGTGAAGCTGGGAGGTTCAAAACGGGCGGGAACGTTGGGGCCTACTGAAGAAGGGGCGAGGACCTGCCGGAAGATTAAAGGCAGGAGAGGAAAAAAGATCAACTCTCTAAACACAAAGAATTAATTGAATCGCTCCAGAGGCCAAAGAGAAGGGGGAGAAAAAAAGACGAGTCGAGCAGAAGAAAAGGCGGGCATTGTAATCCTTTGTGAAAAAGCGCAGGGGGAATACATTCCAAGGCTCCAGGGGTATCACGTGTAAAAAGATTCTATGGTGGTAAGCGCGGAAAAAAAAAAAGTGGAGGGGGGAGGGACAGACGAAGGGAGGGGGTCCGGTCTCTCACGCTACTCACGGCATTTTGAGCAGAACCACTACGAAAGTCGCGAAGAGAGGAAAAAAGGGACTCAAGAAAGCTGGCGGAGCGATCAAACATTGGTAGAGGCAAATAAGGTCATTGACAGGAGGAAACGTCCTCAGGACTCAGTAGGGGGAGGCGCGTCAACTACCATGTCAAAGGACCGTGCTGAAAAACAAAAGGAAGAAAGGCAGGGAACAGGCCGAGAGTTAAGGGAGACTATCAGGTAAACTCCCTTTTAATCAAGGCTTGGTCTTTCGACGACGGAAGGAGGGGGGGGAAGGGGACTCCAAAATCCTTCTCGCGGAGAAGAATTGAAAAAGAAAAATGAGGGAAGCTGATCAAGGAAAAATATTCCCAAAAGCCTGAAGGCCGACGAATACTACAAAAGGAAGGAACAGAAAGAATGGGTTGGTTCTACTCAAGAGAGTACGTTCACCGAGAATGTGCAAATTGGAGCCAAAATGGGTTTACGACGTTACCGAGCGGGGGGGGGATTGGGAAGCGCGAACCGTCGTGGGTGCCTTTGGGGGGAAAAAAGAGATAGGTTGAACGCAAAGGGTTCCCCACGGCTGGGGAGAAGCAAACGTCGAGGGGGCGGCAGTTCTCGGGGAGCTTGCCCGGCAGTCTAAAAGCCAGGTCCGAAATTACGTAAGGAGAGACCAGAATCAAGGGGTAAGAAGATAGGAAGGAAAGAGCGTAAGTTTCAAATCATTATCTCCCATGTCAATTCCGGGTCCAAAGGAGAGGCCCTAAAGGGAAAATCGCAGAGGAACGTGATAGGAATTCAATGACCGAGAAAAACGGAAGAACCTTCTTGCCAACAAAAGCGCGTGGCGGCACCGCAATTTAAGGGGGGAGGGGGGGTGGTTTTAAAAAAAAACGCCGAGAGGAAAAAGAAGTGTGCGCGCAAATTCCCTCCCCGAAGGAGTTTTGCAAGTGGGGCGGTAAAGAAACAAGTCGGCCGCTATGGGTCTCGGCAGATGACTCGGGAGAGAACGTCAATTAAGCTGAAGCGAATAGGGGCGGGGGGAAGGGAGGTTCCCTCTGAGAAGAGGGGGGCTAAAAAAGAGGAGACTGCATCCGTTAAGAATAGGGGAGGTCAATGGCAATTGGGAGACAGACCCATCTCTTTCTGAAGGCTCTATCAAATAACTGGCCGCTCACAAAGCCGAGGAGTTGAGAGACCCCCAAGAAAAACACAAGTAATGAGCGTCAGAAAAAAAGTAGCGCCAACCGGGTGAGTCTAAATCTCTCGGAAGGGTTCGACGAGGGAAGGGACTCGCAGCCCTCCTGTCGTAAAAGGAGGGCAGAAGGGGGGAAAAAGGGGTTGGCTCCTTGGGTTGTGTGTTTTTTTGGTGGGGGGGGGTGGGGGGGGGGGGGGGGGGGGGGGGGGGGGTGGGGGGGTTTGGGGTGTGTTGGGGTTTTGGTTTTGTGTGGGGTTTGGTGGGTTTGGGGTTTTGGTTGGGTGGTGTGGGGGGTGGGGGGGGGGGGGGGGGGGGGTGTTTGGGGTTGTGTGTGGGGGTTTGGTGTTGTTTGTTTTTGGGGTTGGTTTTGTTTGGGGTGGTTGGGGGGGGGACTGGGGATTGGTTGGGGGTTTGGGGGTTTTGTTGGGGGTTTGAGTTTTTGTGGTTGGGGGTTTGGGTTTTTGTTGGGGGTGACAGGTATTTGGGTGGGGGGGGGGTGTGTGCGGGCACAGGTTTTCTTTTGGGGGGGGGGGGGGGGGGGGTTTGGCAAGAAAGGCGGCTGAAAAAACCAGAAGTCCGAAGCGGAAAGCAGACGCGGGACTCGCCAAGGGGGGTTCTCTCCTACACCCGTGCCTCTCACGAAGAAAGGGAGAGTCCAAAGAAAGATCAGTTCCGAGGGGGCCAGGGAAAGAGCCCTCTGCCTTGCAGGGATGGGGGGGGGGGGGGGGGGGGAAAATGCTACCACCCGCCCCTAGTCACTCTTTAGAAAGAGGAATAAGCGTTGGGGGGGGGAAAACGCCGGAATGGGTACAAAAGGCAGTCTTACAAGCATCGCTTCACAAAGTGTGCCTAGAATGAAGCGGCGCTGGAAGCAAAATTGCTTCGGACCAAAAAAAGTAAACCTAAAGGGGGAAACAGACCGCCCTCATAGGAGAGGAGGAGAGAGGGGAAAAAAAAGAGGAGCGATCCTCCAATATTTGGCGCAACCCTATGCAGAAGCAGGTGTCTGGGAGGGGGAGTTGGCACGAGAGAGGGGCTACCAACCTTTTAGAGGGGGCGGGAGAGCAAGGAAAAACGAGACAAGGGTCTCGGAAATAGAAGGAGGGGAGGAAGATCTAAAGGTGAAGGGGGATCTCATGTCTTCGGAAATAATTGAGAAGGGGATTCAACCCCACGATTGCTCAAACAAAGGGCGAGAGATGCAATGAAAGTACGGCACTAGTCCTCATGGTGGAGGGGTTTGGAGAAAAAGGGAAATGGGAGTGCGGAAAAAGCAGGGATCACACTGGAGCGGGGCAAACGTCAACGGCGAATAAAAGCAGAGAGAAATGGTATCAATGAAAGGAAGGGGGATCTACTAAACCCTTCGCCGAAAAATGGAGAAGTAGCAGAAAATCCGGATTGGCAGGCGCGCAGGTCGCAAAGACCACCATCGGCTGCTTAGGGAACAGTAGAAAAGGGGGGAAGCCCCAAAGGGGAAAACTAGAAGAGGCAAGCAGGAAATCAGAACTCCGAAGGATGTCAGTCAGAAAAAGCAACATTATTCGATTGTCTACGCACAAGAGTTAACACGGTCGATGGAGTGGAGATGACGGGGAGGTCAAGCGAGAAAGAACTAAGAAAGCTCCGGCAACAAAGGGGGGGAAGGGGGAAGATTACAAATCGAACTGCTATATGAAAGCGGACACGTTTTGGAAAGGAAAGAGGGCGAACTGGCCGTCTTCCTTTCTGCCTCATTGGGGGGGGGGAGATGGGGGGGGATCAGAATCAAGACCACGACTGAAAAGGGGGGAGAAGGGATTATTGGGTGGAAGAAAAAAACGATTAATTCCAGATTCCACACGAGGAGAGATGGATAGGAGGGGGGAGACGTTGTATGTCTTTCTGCCGGCCAATACAGACGTGCTGTACGGCGATATATATACGAAAAAAAGAGAGAGAAGAGAAGAAAGAGGTACAGGGTCCGCCACTTCTTGTCAGGAACAAGAAACGGGGGGAGGGGAGTGACGGCACCGTCATAAAATCCCCTCTCCATATAAGATTGTGGCCAGGGGAACGCCGGGAAAACTTCGAGGAAAAGGTTTCTTGATATCTTCCTGTCAGGGAGGGGAAAGAAAAAGAAAATCAGATCTTATTCCATTCGTGCGCGAACATGGCCTCGAAGGTCCTCTTATTACACACGGGTAAGAGAATCTTCAAGGAAGAGAAGTTGGGAACGAGGGAAGAATCCTCTTGTGAACGGAAGAGCAGGAAGACGAAACGATCCTACCTTCAATCTCATAAGGCCATCATCAATAAAGAAAGGTTCATCTGAAAGAACAGACTTTCGAAGGGGACTAACGGGAAAGGTCTTGGTCGCAGGTGTAAAACGAGCGAAGGGGAAAATGCCCTCTTCATTCTGGAAGACACCGAAGAAGAGATGGAGTGAGGGGCGAACAAAGGCGCCCGAAAAAGGCCGGGGAAGGAGGATAGAGATCCATGTGGAGCGCGTAAGGAGGTAAGAGATGACCCTTAAATTATAACATGTATCTTGCGTGATGTGAGTACGACCGAAGAATTGAATCGACATAAAGGGGATACAAGGGAGGAAAGGCCCAAGCATTTTGTGGCAAAAAGTAACCAGAAACGGAGAGGTTCTTCCGCGCGGTGCTCTCGGAAAGGGGAGTTGGCGGCAAATCAAGAAAGAAACTTGGAAAGGGGGAAGAAAAGAAAAATCCTTCGACCTGGAGCTAAAAGGAGAAAACAGGGAAGAGATTAGGCAGCTTCTATCTCAAAGACTCGGAAAAAGAAAGGGGGCGGCTCGGGCATCGAAAATTTGGTACCTCTTTTCTAAAAATAAAACTAAAATACAAAAAGAGGAAAATCTTGGACCGAGCCACACGAAGGAGGAGGGACTAATCCTGGCGTCAGGTATAGGAAATCGAACATGGAGAAATGGGGGTTTGGGAGGGGGTGCGCTCTGCTATATACTAAGAGTCAAAGCTTCGAAAAAGGGGAAAAAGCTTGTTAAGTAGCCGGGGGGTCCGAACAGAAGGGAAATGGTTCTTGATGACTGGTAACCAACTAAAAAGAGGGCGCCGGAGGGCATAAAGAAAAAGCAGGGGGAGGAGAGCTTTGCATGGAAAAAAAAAATCAGCCCTGCAGCCCGGACGAAACTCGGGCAGAAAAAGCACCGCGAAAAGGATATGGCTCTGCTTGCGCTAACAAGCGTCATAAACGCCAGGGAAAAAACACCCAAACGGCTGAGGAATAAGAGGAAGGGGAACTAGGATTCATTCTGGATTCGATCCGAAGGGGGGCGGAAAAGGACCATCCTGAAAAAAGAAAAAGGGGGAAGAAATCCTTAAGACCATGAGAACACGAGGGAGGGCTGATGCAGTTAGAAACCTCACCCGTGGGGCGGGAGTACACGGGGTTAGGATTTCGAACGGGCAGAGGGGCCGTTAAGCAGCCCCGGAATGGGAAAGGAAGCTTTTTAGCCGGAGGCATTGGATCGCCTGCCCGGAGAAAGCATGCTTCCAAGCAGCGAAAAAAAAAAGATTCCTATCAGATAAAAATCAGCGAAGGGGTATTAAGAAAAGAAAAAGGGAGGGAAACCGCTTGGTCAACCGCCGAAACCCTCTCAGAAGGGAGCGAACGTAAAAAAAAGGGAAAATGAGATGCCGTCTACAACCAGGTCCGACATATTCACCTTTTGTGTAACGTGAAGCGGACAATCAAGGGGGGAGAAAAAAGCAGTCTTCTTCCTTTCAATTGCTCGGCGGAGAAAAAAATCCGAAAACCTATCTGGAACACTCCTGTCCTAGGGGAAAAAAACTCAAGGAAGGGGGAGGGGAGGGCTTTAGAGTGGCCGACGGAAGGGATATCGTCCCAAGAAAAAAGTTGGTCATCTCAAGCCATTCATGAACATTACCTCAAGACCACATAAAAGAATAAGTTTTAGGGAGAGTACTAGCCACCAACGGAGAGATCGCTCTCCTTAACTTCGGGACTACTTCTCTAGAACGGGGAAGGAAAAGCGAAAAAGGAGACCCCCGAATGATCACAGGTGTTGTCGAAGACCAAAAGGGTGAAAGAAGGGGGAAAAAAAAATCGAGATTGTGGTGAGAAAAAAAAAGGATGCTTTACCATACACCTACGGGTCCGAGGAAGAAAAAACAAAGCGCGCCTTTGTACACGAAAACAAAACGTCTTCTCACAGGGTGGACCTACAATGCCCAGGGAGGGAAAACCAAACAAGGGGAAAAAAGGGCGTGCCTGAGGGAGGGGGGGAAGGGAATGATTAGGCGAGGGGAGAAACATCCGGACAAAGCATCAGAGAAACAGGGAGGTCTTAAAAAAAAAGTGGGGCAACGTATAAGTGGGAGAAAACCGGCGATGAAGGTCCGCCGTCCATAAAAGAAAAGGAAAAAAAAAAACAAAACTTGGGCGAGATCCCCTTATAAGGAAGGTAGCGAGAGTCCTTTCTGCCGGCCAGCAGTTGTTTAAGGGGGAAAACAAAAAGGGAAAAGGACCGAGAATCGCCATCGTACAGACACAGCGACGATTTCTAATTAGCCGACAGAGCCAGAAGACAGATGGGGAAGAATAAAAAAGAAGGAAACTACACTGGGTCCTCCTAAGGGTAGGGGGAAAAAGAGGGGAGAGCGACACGCCGTTTTAGTTTTCGCGGCACACCTGCCGAAAGAAGTTTGAGGTAGACTGGGATAACGGAAGGGGGAGGAAATCTAAATCGGTGACACACAAAAGGGAGAAGGTGGGAAGGGTAGCTGCTTGTTTTCAAAAAAAGAGACCTTGGAGTCAAAGGATAGTGTCCGGAAAAAAAAGGAAAAGGGAAGATGGGAAAGAAAAGTTAATACAGATA
>Ga0179593_1368785_pt1 | contig 20398 bp, 15 predicted proteins | sample CZODoug2_1_08_16_FD_185931 | JGI IMG/M metagenome (GOLD analysis project Ga0179593, IMG submission 185931) | Vadose zone soil fungal communities from Angelo Coast Range Reserve, California, USA - CZODoug2_1_08_16fungal (PacBio error correction) | ecosystem: Environmental > Terrestrial > Soil >...
GGAAGGTGGGTGAGGGGGGGGAAGCTGGAAGAAGGAATACGTGAAGAGTGGGCGAATAAAAACACACAAACAGGAGTCCAAAGACCAGAAGGCACTCTTAAGAAAAAAGGAACAGGTTTCTATACATTAACCTAAAAGACACCTGAGACAGGGGAACAGGCACCGACTGGGGGGACAGGCGATGCGCATCAAGCTGAGCTGACCGAGTCTCATGGTAAGGGCGCGTGAGCCTAGTGTTGTTAGCGGCAATTTCGAGTGAAATAAGCCGTCGACGGCTCTAAATAAAAACAACGCAAGCCACTTCGGTACTTAAAGGAGAGAGGGGTTCCATCTGGAAACCAGCCTCCGGTGGGGGGACAGCACAAAAAAAGCAAAAAAAAAAAAAAAAAAAAAGACACGGGGAAGTTAGAGGTTTGGAGAAGGGGGGAGCATCGCCAGCAAGACAGATCGAACTGCGGAAAGTCCAAGGAGGTGAAAAGGGACCATGACGGGGGGAGACGTGTGGGGAAGAGTCGAGTCTGTAGGAAGGAATCTGGGAACCTTGATTGATTTGAGGGCAGAAAAGGGCGGCGGGGGGGGGGTCTCTTCACCGCCGGAGGTGGCGCGGCCCTTGGCTGGGGGGGGGTGCGGGGTGGTGGAGAAGGGGGGGCCGGAAGGGGTAGCCGGCCGCGCAAGAGCGATCGTGAACTCAGGCATGGGCGTGAAGCAAGCAAGGGGGAAGCTCAGAACGGTCGTTCGCAGAGAAAAAAAACCGGAAGGAGGAAGGGGGGCAAGTAAACCGGGAAAGAAATGGAAAGGCGGGAAGCGACCAGGAAAGAAATTACCGGGAAAGGGCAAAGCAATTCGCTACATACAAAGGGGAGGGGGCTGAAGGGAAGAAACTTCACACCTGAGGTGGCGGGGAAAAAGGATCATAGCTCATGCCGAGGCGTTCACGAATAAAGAATTGCTTAAGAAAGCCGAACCGGATCTCTCCTCGGACAATCAGACGCTTCATGACGGAGAAGAAGACTATCCTGTCACATCGGGAGGAAGGCAAGTAAAACCTCTTTCCCGGACAACTGCGGGACCAAAGATGGAAAAGGGGAATCAATCCTTCCCTTCGAGGAAGCCGACTTGCGCAGGAAAAAAGGGGGGATAGACTCTGGTAAAGGAATTTGTAAAAACTTAGCCAGCGGGGAGTAAGCGGAGAATTGGACAGGACAGCCATTGAAAAAGGAGAAGGTGACGAGCACCTCCGTCGGCCCAGAAGAGGGCTGGACTTATGTACAGACTTATTTATACCCAATAATGGCTGAGTGTACCGGCAACTGGCAAGTAATCCTTCGCGCACTCGGTAATAAGAGAAAAGGACTTTCCCGAGGAGGCGCGGGCCAGACTCCTTAAGCGATGTATTCGAGAAGGACCAAATCTAACGCGCCACCCCCATTGAATTCAGGGGCTAGGTTTCACTACCTCCGGGGGCGAATGGAGGGGGTCCTCTACCACGAATCAGCGGCTGGGTCAGTGAAAGCAAGCACGTTCTGTACAAGAGGTAGAATTATGTAAGAAAAGAATATGACGCCCCGCAAGAGGGGGATTCAAAAACCTCCTCGGGCCAGTGAGAAGACAAATTCAAGGCACCAGGGAGACCTCGGCCTTGCGGGCAACTAAGCCACTTTCTCACAATTTAGCTGAGAAAAGCCGAATACCTAAAGTAGAGCGGCCTTTTAAACTAAAAACGTCTTAGTCCAAAACTCCGAAAAGGCTGTGCGGAAGGCAGTTGGAGAGTGTCTTTCTGGTGCGGTTACGGAGTACGGTTCTGAGACAAGAGAGAGCACGGCGGATTCTGTGTGAGAAAAAATGGCCGAGAGAAACTCTCGGGACAACCGCTCCTTTGTTGGTCATTGAAAAGCAGAAGAAACGATGCAGGAGGAAAAAGACATGCGCGTCGCAGGGGGAGAATATTTTAACAATGGCCGGCGTCCGCCAGTAGCAGCATCCTATGAACTGAAGCAGCGAAACCAAAGACCATGAACCGACGGGCATAAAGAGTCCTCCGGGTCGTGGTTCAGACAATACACCAGAACCCTTCACCCGAGGGCGTGAAAAAGGAAAGAATGTGCCAGACTCCTGCTATAGGTACCGTAAGCAACGTGGAACCGGAGTCCCGTTCCTTTTGCACCCGGGGAGCAGGGAAACAGGGCGAGGATAGTTACTCAGGAGCTTCGAGAAAGGTCAGATCAAGGTCCACCTTTTGAACTTCCCGCGTCAACGGCGCAGGGGGGAAAGGAACCGTGGAGCTGGCCGAACGTCGTGGAGGGCAAAATCCCCTTCGTGAAGAAGGCTCGCACACGTCAGGAAATGGGGTCAGGCGGACAAGGGGAAAAAAGGTGAGCTGAAACGTAAGGGAGAACGGCCCTGCAAAGGCCGGAAACTCCCTTAATTCGCGGCGACGGCTTGAAAAATAAACGGTAGAACAACCCCCCAAACCCGCAAGAGTGGTCGGGTCAAGGAAAGTCCATCCGGCCATCTCTCGAAGGAAGATAGATGATGACGTGGGCCCAGACACCCGGCGCTGTTTGGTCGTGGCCGGGCGGAGAATGCCAGAAGCACGGACGTACACTAAGGAAGCGCAGAAGGGGGGGCTTGGCCTGGAAGTTGGCAGGAGGGTTAGGGGTGACGTGGCTCAAGCTGAACGGCGCGGGTTTAGGTCAGCGACAGACAAGGATTCTCCGGAACGGGGAACTAGGGGGCGAAGGAATCGTCACGCGAAAGAACAGCCGGGTGCTCGCCACTTAGGCCAAAAAAGGACTGCTCAAAGAGGAAGCTTTTACTCCTGGCAGGATCTGGTAGTAAAGTATCCGCAAGGAAGGGAGAAATGAAGGCAGGAGGCCGGGGCCTGGCGCCGGAAACTACAAAGGGGAACGGCGGGGGGTATCGAGCGTTCTGGGCACGTGCGTGAAAAAAGCGGGGGGGGCAAAAGGTGGGCCTGTTGGCAAGAAGACACGCCGTTAAGTCAGCAAGCGGAGTTCTGGTAAAAGGGGGATCCCGCTCAAGATTAAACGGATACTAAAAGGTTTCGAAAAGAACTGCAAATCACACAATAGAGTCGCGAGGGTCTAGGCGGCCGCTTCGGGGGCGCTCTTCGGTAGTGGCTATCCTGAGGGGGGTGTAAATCCAGAACCGCGGCTGAGAAAGTGGCACTGTGGTGGGGCCTTCTCTCGGCGGGGGGTTGGACGAGCACCAGTGAAGAGTGAGAGGCTCACGCCCAAGAGGCCCTACGAAGACGGTATCCCTCATACACCCGGTAAGCAAGAAGACACGAGGCAACCAGAAAACTGAGTCAAATTCTAACCCTCTTAGTGAAGAAGTTGTTGACACCAAACTCCTCCAGGTGTATCGAGAGAAAGCATCCTCTCCGGGGTCAAGGTCCTCCTTCCGTAAGCAACTAGTTACGCAAATCACAGCTGCCCATTAGGGGGCCAGGACCCGGCAATCCCCGCTCCGTACCAGATCCGCCTCTGTCCTCGACGGCGAACCCAGAATCGAAAGGGCACATCTTCCCGATAGGGGAGCGATACCTACCAAAGACTCGATCTTTCGCACCTCACAGAAGAGAGCCCGGAGGGGAGTTCCTAGGAAAGCATTCTCCCTGTAAAGGGGAGAGGAAGGAAATCAGACAGCTGGGAATATTTAAAAGGACCCGCGCCGCCCGAGTAAAAGTACGGAGCATTGAAGGGATCAGGCGGTGCGCCGAGGGAGGAGGGCCCTTCTAGACAAAAATGTCGGGTAGAACCGAAAACGGATGTCCGGAATCCGAGTATCCTGGCGGCTGCGCGACCAGAGGGAAGAACTCTCAATGTGAAGGACAAAGATCTCCTCCCGCGGCCCGGACGGGGTAAAAAACTTGGGAAAACTTGACAAGAAAGGCGTCCTTCTCTCCTCAAATATCCTTGCCTGAAGGGGGGCTGGATTCAGGTGGGCAATCATTGGCCGGCCAAGCGGGGAAGAAAGGGGGACCCTTTCGCCAAGGTAGAGGTCTCAGAACGAACAGACTTTCCATAACTCGTCGAAAAAGATCCGAAGTGCGTGTCAGAGAGGCTGGAAATCTTCGCCAAAGGGAGAGGGTCCTCCTAGCTCGTCCTATACGGCCTCGGCAAGGAAGGAGAGTCGAGGCGAAAGCCATCTGCGCGATTTGAAAAAGAGGGATGCTTGAAGGCAAAATTCCAAAACTGCTTCAGAAAGGGTCTCATTTGGAGAGTCTCGGAAAAAAGTTACCTTGAGATCCTAGAAAGAAGCTTGATCGTCGGGTCCCCGAGGTTGGGTGGTCAAGTCCGAAGGAAGGGTCGCGAGGACGCTCTCTTTGCCTGATGTGCTGAAGACCCTAAGCGTCTCTGCAAAGAGGGAAGAACTAGCTCGTAGCAAAAGCTCATCCGGGAATAAAATCTCGCGAGAATTATGCGGCATCATAGGGAGGAGTATCTCTCTAAAAAAAGGGAGTCCAGAAGTTAGACTGATCGGCCCGGTAAAAAACAAAGGGGGGGCACTGCTGGAATCCTGGAAAAAAGGGTCGGCTTTCCCTCCGGAAGGGAAGATGTGCATTCAGAGGAGGAGGCAAAGCGAGGCTAGAGGGGGAAAGGGAACCGGGGAGAAACTCAAATTCCGCGAAAGGCCGGTCACCGACTCCATGGGAAAAAGAGTATAAACCTTACACCTTAAGTAAAGCTTAGCTCTAAAGACGTAACGAAGGACGTTCCAATTGCGAAGAGTTTACAGCTTTCGCCGGTGGGTGAAACCCTGGGTGGGGGGGTTGGGCCGTTGAAGACAAAATGGAGGACGTGCGGAGAGCAATCTCTCGACACTGCACCGCACTGAAAGACGGGAAAAAAGACACGGTCTGGAACTGGTCAAGGGAAGTGTGTCCGTAAGGGGAAGGGTCCCCGGTAGAGAAACGGAAAAAGGCTTCCCAACACGTAGGGGAAGAACTCTTACCATTCAGACGGGCGAAGGGGAAAGACTCCTACTAGTAGGGGGAAAACGGACAGAGAGGAATCAACGGCTATCATTTAAGGTGAGTCACAGGACGGCGAAAAAACCAAAGCCAGCCATAGTACATTTACGGCTGTAAAGGGCTCTCGGTAGAAGGAGGGCCTCAACACCCTGAGCGAAGCGGTATTTGGTTCAGCTGCGTGTTATTTCGCTGAAGGGGGGAAAGTTGACCTCAGGGGGAGTCTCGAGGCGAAAGCAGGGAGGGGGACAGGTGCGAGGATAAGCAAAGGGGGCGGACCCATGAGGGTTTCTCCAGGGGGGGGACTAGACGGAAGGGCCCCGGACGGTCGGGGGGAGGACTCTGTACCGCGCATTCCCAGGGTAAGACATGTTCTGAAAATTGAAGGTAACGGTAAGGGGTCTGAGCTCAGAAATACCTCATGGGTATTCGGGCCCTGCGCGCCACTATAAGAACGCTCCTGGGACAGTGGGAATCCCATGGGCCACGGTGGGACCGTCCTGGACGCTCGGCCAGGAGGGGAAAGGCACGTGCACGCCTGCGTTACTTTGGTTATATTCTAGGAGAACGAGCCTCGGACTTGCAAGGGGGATGGGGGAATCGTCTTGGGTCGAGGAAAAGGGAAAAGTTTTAACGAGCGGCGACATCGCAGGGGGTGGCTTGGTAGGAGCCATGGGCAAACAGACTGGGCACTAATCCCATGTTCAGAGGAGGGGAATAGGCGATTGAAGTGTGTAAGCTCGGGTCACCGGAGCCATCGGGAGGGGGGTCGGCCACTTTGAAATGGATCGGGGGGGGCGGACCACGTGGGACAGGACCCCCGTGGCGCAAACGCCAATTGGACCGGGTTTCGTTATAAGGGGGAATCCGGCCGGGACCGTCGACCTCAAATAATGCGTAGAAAAAGTCTCCGAGTCAGCGGAGGAATGGAGGGGGGGGAACGGCTTTTCAACGCAATTGGGGGAAAAGAGAACGGATCTTCGGGGGGCTCAGGGTGCGCAGGGGAAAAGTCGTTCTCTGGGGACCAATCCTGCACAACGCCCCACTTCGGGATAAAGAAGAAGATAACGAAGAAGAAAAAATAGCATTCGAAAGGTAAAAAAATCCACAATAAAGCCTGACACTGGGAACCGATGTTTCAGCTTCAGGGGTCTTGTGTGAACACGGGGTCGGTAAACTATCACCTCACTACACAAAAACCCCGGGGGGGAAAACGCCCTTGAATCGAATATCATTCGAAAATGAGTCAGCAAGGGGGTAAATAGAAGATGATTGAAAATATAATCTTAACCGAGAAACGAGGCCTGAAAATAAAACAGAAAGACAAAGCCAAGCTCATGAAGCGGCGGAAAGAACTGAACCGGGGAAAACAATACTCCTAATACAAAAACAACAAGGAGGGAGGAAGTGGCAAGGGCAAGTAACTGCTAACTCCCGAAAACCAAGCGAAGGCTGCCTGTGGAAAGGGGGCAAGGAGAAGGGGAGGACTTCTCGAAACCAATTCCCAGAAAACAATCCTATAGAGATTCTACACCGATGAGCTCGGCATACTGAGAGTAAGCAGGAGAAAAAAGGGAGAGCTTATCCAGGGAGAAAGAGCCACTGGGAATCAGGGCTTTAATCACGGTCTCGTTGACACAAAAAATCCCTCCTCGAATACCAGATCCTTTCAAGAAAGGAAAGGCGGGGTGTCGGTTTGTGGCCTCAAGGGTTCGTTGGGCTTGGGGTTTGTTGGGGGGCTCAGGAGAGACGCCGTGTTGGAGTGTGGATCAGGCGATGTGGGATGATATGGGCTTAGAAGGAAAAAGAATCGCCACTAGAGAGTGAAATTTCTAGGGGATCACCCTCGACCCTTAGAAGGAACTCGGTGCGACAGGAAGTTGGTAAGAATACCCGGATAAAAAAAAGACGAAAAAAGAGGTAGACATTGACTTGATGAGGTTAATCGAGCTGGACCGAGGACGGAAGAACTAGGCTACCGGAAAGATGGGCGGGGCTTGCGAGTGGGAAGTCAGTTGAGCAACAGTTTCCCGAAGCCCGACAAGGAAAGGAAGAAGGGGGGGGGGGGAATGCGAATACGGAACAACAGGCCCGGCTATCAGAACGTCCTATGAAAAAAAATGGAGTCAGGAAAAGTCCCGGTAAAATTGACATCGCGCTCGGGAAGAAAAGAAAAGACGGCTCTATTCCTCTCAGAAGGCCGATTAAGACACTGGGCCGTCGAACAAACCCCAGGCCAATAAGGGGGGAGGGACGACATCCTCGGAAAGGAAGCTGCATAGTAACGACAGAGGAAAAAAACATAATCCCCCAGCAGTGGCCACAAACTACACCAACAAAGCCGGGTCCAGAGAAACACTCACAGCGCAACGTATCCCCAAGCCACCACGCAATCCAAACCACTACCCGGGCCAATCCAAGAGGTAGAGTAAGGAGAAAGTCAAAGGCAAATGGATAGAGAAAGGGCAATAAAAGCGGAAAGCCGGGAGGAGGGGGGGAACAACCCCCCGGCCCGGGCAAAAGGAGCAAGTCCAAGAGAGAACCCACACGAAGGGGGAAGGGAAGCAAGGGAAATTTCCCGACCGGCGCCCCCGAACAGAGAAAAGCGCCTACAAAAAGGGGGGGAAGCTGGATAGGTCTAGTATGGTCCGATCGCCATCTCGACCCCCCATCCGCCAGCGAGGAGGACAGAAGAAAGGCCCCCGAAAGGTGCTGCGAGACCGCTCCATACACAAAAATGGGGCAGGGCAGGCACCCGCCCCAGGTTAGGGTAAGCCCAAGGACCCTTCGCTGCGGCGGGACTGACGTGTAGTCACCCGGTCGGCGTCATGCGAAGCTCACAGGGGGCCAACTCGGCAACGTTTGATAAAGCAGACGGCCCGGAGATGAAAGGAATGTGATGAGGGTGGTGGGCTTGGTAGGGTTGCAGAGGAGTGGAGGGGTTTTTGTCGGGTTGGAGGGAGTGTAGCGGGGGGGGGCTGAAAAAGGGTTATGTGGAAAGGTAGTGGTTTGGGTGGTGAAGATGAGGGGGGTAGGGGGCGGGGTTGGTGTGGGTGGGGGGATGAAAAGGAAGGGGTTGTGGGGAGAGGGTGGAGTTGTGGAAAGGTGGGTAGTTTGGAAGAGAAGGGGGGTCGGTTGGGAGGGAGTGTGCGTGGGTGGAGGTGGGGTTGGATGGTTTGGGGGGGGGTGGGTGAATTGGGTGGTGGGTTGTAGGGGGGGTAGGGGGGGGCGGGGAGGGGGAGGAGTGAATTTGGGGAGCGAGGGTTTATGTGGGGTGTAGGGGTGGGTAGGTAGTAGGGAATATGTATGGGGGGATACGTTAGCTTGGTTTGGGGAGGTGGGGGGAGCCAGGGGATTTAACGCATGAGGGGATCTAGGGAAGGGGGGGGGAGGTGTTGGATATAGGCGGGAAGGGGGTAAAACGGAAGGAGAGGGAGGTGAGGGGGGGAGGAGGAAAAGGCGAGGTGAGAGGGAGGTAACGGAGGGAGGGGGGGCTGGTTGTGTAGCACCGCACTCGTGCTGGAGGATAGTTAGGTGGGAGGTGGGGCATAGAAGCGCCTGGGACGAACCGCAGCGGACTAAACCCCGCCGCGGGGGGACGCGGTTGAGTGTGGCAGAAGGGGAAGAGGGAGGATGAAGGAACTAAAAGAGTAAACGGCCTCGAGTGGGGGGGTAACCGGCAGATCGCGAGTTAGAAAGGCATCATGGGAGGCCCGTGGTGGCCGCACCAGGGGAATAGCAAGGCTCAAAAAGCCAAAAGTGACAAGCTAAAATGGGGCTCATCATCAAGAGAGGCAACCTTAAGACTTGTCCATCAGAAGGAGGAGCTGGAGCGCGTGGATCGAAAAGGAGGGAGTTAGTACACAGGACAAAGGGGCTCGAATTAAAAGGCAAGCTCTAGGAGGCGTTGGATCAAGTTACTTCAGGGCGGAAGGAACATATCCCGGGGTCATTGAAGAGGAAAAAGGTATCGTTTAGTCAAAGGGAAGGAGGTAAAAAACGCCGCTAATCCAGAAGACAAAGTCACAATGGGGGGGGATTAAAAAAAGTAACGGGAAAGGCACACGAAAACCAAAAGCGCTTGAACAGGATGCCACTCCAGGTGCTTTTGATGTAGGGAGAACTGGATCTACTGCACACTCCCTGTGACAGAGAGGGTTTTGAATCTTGACAGTTGGGTTTCTCAAGGACGAAATGGGAAAGAGGGACGCGGTCGATCAGCCTGTAAAGAAAAGTCGCGGCTTGAAAAGCGGAGAGACTCCAGGCGCCGGAAGGGGCGGGGAAATGCAGCGGAGAAGTAGGAAGGATCTGTCAGCAGGGAAGAGAAGTTCGAGAGGCGGGTACCAGTCGGGGGGCAATTACCCTTAAAGAAGGAGGCAGCCGGGGCAGAAAGCAGGGCGGGAAAAGGCTACTAAAAAAGGTGGAGACTTCACGGTGGGATCCTGGTGACCACCTTTAGAAAGAAGGATACGATTCTAAGGTAGAGGGGAGCGGGATGTCTAATATGGAAGACGGGTGGGGCAACTGGTATATCGGCAAGAGGAGCTCGGTGCACCTTCCGAGAGGCACCGGCGGCCCACGACTGTAGTAAGAGCCGTGCTAAAGACAACTTAACTTTCCGTGCAAGAAAAGGAGGTACCAGGAACGACCCTCTGATCGAGAGATCTCATATCCCGTGGCATTTTAAGGGTCAGGGGGTGACCCTGCTTCGAGAGTCAATGGGATATCTATTGGTCGCCATCGCGTGGTTGGTGGATGGAGAGGAGCAGGTGAGGGCGTGATTCATGAGGTGTAATACCACTCTCGCTCTTATCGCTATCCGTAGGGCGAGCACGCCTTGGCCGAGAGCCGGGTTTCCCTTAACCGATAAGGCTGAGGAGTGGTTTAACATTACTAATGACATCCTAGTGACATGGTGGGAACCGGGTTAGCTAGTACTCAGAAGAGAAAGTGGAACAACTTCTTTTGGAGAGAGAATTCACCTACTCGGCGCTCTGGACCATGATGACCATGGAAGTGGGCAGAATACTAAGAAGACAGTTTAAACGTTAAGATGGAGAGACTTGCCCTCTACCTTGCAGAAGGAGCGCCTGAGGACAAATCCCGTGCAGAGAACGTAGTTCTGGTACGGGTGAAAGAATAACCTCTAAGCTGGGATCCAATCCTTTTCCCGGAAAAAGGAGGGGATTACCATAAGGCGATTTAACCGTTTAAGAGGAAAAGGGGCCCTCAGGGATGGAGGGAAAAAGGACGAAAATGGGGTACAAAAAAAGCACCCTCGTTGATACCTCGCGTATTGGGGAAGAGCCGGATGATAGTAACGGGAGTCAGGCGGGGGGGGGGCCGTGGGCGAGAAAGGAGGGAAAGGAAGAATGAAACTCATGAGGATACAAGAAGGGGATGAGAACGTGACCTCAGCAAAAAGAGGCCATCCCCTCAAAATCTCCTTCATGTGGCCGCCTTCTGGGAGAGGCTTCCATTACTAGGCATCTTATTAGGGATAAAAAGCTTAAAAAATCGCCACCCGAAGGGACCGAAAGTAGCGTCTGTAAGGGAAAAAAAGACGAGGGGAGCCCTATCATGGAGATAAGGATCTGTTTGGAGGGAACGGAAAAAACGCTTGAGAGTTCAAAGGAAAGGATGGTTGGCTTTCGTAAAAAGTCGTATTCCTTTTACCTAAAGAACTGTTCAAGTTCGAGACTTCACTGAAAGAGTGGGAGACTATTTCCTGAATCTTGGGAAAGGAGTAAGAAAGTAAAAGGAAAATCTTCCGATCGGGAGACACACAAGGTAAGCCGGGGGACAGGAACGTTATCTTCAGTCGACAGGACTAAAGCCGACGGATCTCATTCAATAATCTAAAGGACTTTTTCTTATGTCGGCCCTTAGGAAAGTGACCTTGAGGGAGGTGATGGAAAAGTTTTAGGAGATCCGTGGAGGCTTACACATTCAGCGGTATGGGGGATGGGCACAAATATTCACTTAGGTAGAAGTCAGGTTACACCGACTCCTCATGGGTCAAATCAACAACAAAGAGACTACAGACGAAGAAAATTTCCTGCTAAAGAGGACATGACTCTGGGGGTGAAAATCCGATCACCAAGCGGAGAAGAGGTGACATGTTATCTAAGGGGGGAGGTAACTAAGAAACGAAAGGGGATGCTCCTGATGAGCTTCCGATCTAATTGTAGTACTATTACCGAAGAGACGGAGCCCCTTGAGAGTAAAAACTGCAGGGAGTGTCATACAGAAGGACATCCCACGTGCCTTAAAACCTCGTACCTACGAAAATGTGCCGAAAGGGAATGATTAGAGCAAATAAGATAAAGACCACGAAGGGAGAAACTGGTTCGAGTGACGAAGGGGACCATACTCCCATGGGAATAAAGGTACCTGAAAAGGAAATAATCACCTATAAGATGAAAGAAGATCTTTTGCAGGCTAAATACACTGGTAGGAGGGAGTAAGTCAGGCACTCGACAGGCACCGCTTGGAAAGCTAAGAGAAAGGGTGGGATGGGTAATTAGGGACATGCTCGTTCCAAGGGATTACAGATGCTGAATCCAATAAAACGAACCCGCCCCAGACAAGCGATATGCCCATTTTTAAGGGGAAACCGCAATAGAATTGGATCCTCGTCTGAAAAATCAGGAAACTCACCCACACATATACCCCCCGAGGCCCTACACCTCGGCGATCTCATTCCTCTTTAAGAAATAAGGGGTCCTAGGGGGAGGCACTGCCTAAAACACAACGCGCACACCGGCAACGCACCCCAAAACCGGGGCTCGGGCTGCGGTGCGATTTGAGAAGTCAGAGGAGATAAAAGGACCGACATAGACATCTCAAACCAAAAAAACGTCAGTAGGGAGAAAGAATAACTGAGACTGAAATAGTGTAACCAACGAAAGAACACGGGTCGGGTCTAGTTGCGGGGCTAGGGCAAACCGCATACAGGAAAGGGAGGAAAAAGAACTGAGTCCTGTGGACAAGTGAGGGGGATAGGATGGTGATGACAGAGAACACAAGGCCGACTTGTAGGCAGGAACAGGATTCTCTTACAAGGGGGTCGACGGGAAAGGGGAACAGACGCGGCGGAGCTGAAAGCAAATAGCATTCTAACAAGACGGGGAAGGGTCTAACCGGGTTTAGACCAACGACCACGTTGTCAAAGGAAGACGCGGAAAGCAAGGGACTCTGATCCTGATATATCATGGATCCGTCTGGTGATAATCGTGAAGGGGCAGTGAAACCCTACCAAATACTCAGGAACAAAGTGAACTATTACAATGCGGTTTTCCTTGCTTAAAGTAGAGCACTTCTTTCGAGAAAGGGTTATGGGTCATAGTGGGAAACCTTTCTTTTCGGGAGGAAAAACCGCCTGTCAGTTACCTACAAGGCTTCCCTCCGGAAAGTACTGGGAAGGGCAGGGAGCTGAGGGATGACATCCCCGAGGGGGGGGAAAGTACACTCTTGGGGGGGAAGGGCAGGGCACATGGTCACAACCCCGTTCTCCAGATAGTGCGATCTGGGCTTTGGGCACTCTTCAGAGCGCTGTCGCCGGTCCATCCATTTTAGGAGGTCGGCGGGGATCCACGTAGAGGGTTTAAATTGTATCACCTCTTAGCGGGGGGAGGGGGGGCCAGAACTTTTCCCTAGAGGAGGAAGAGAGACTCTTAAAGGGAGAAAAAATCCCGTGAAAAGAAACCTACCTCAGAAAACGGCTACGCTCAACGTGTCACTCAGGACTCAGAGGGAATGGATAATAGACTCTTGAACAGGGGGAATAACCAAAATCCACTTCGGCTGTGGATTAGATCAGCAGCGGCGTCTTATTCAGCAGTGACCCTTAAAGAAAGATTTACGGATCATTCGCAAAAGGAGGGAAAAAGAGGTGAAGATGGACTGTCCTGAAGGGACCTCAATAACTCGGCTCATAAAAATCAACAACAAACGGGGACTTGAAACGTGCATTTCAAGACCCTTGAAAAGCAAGCTCGTACCACGCAGCAACTAGCTTTTCCAGAACGGATAACCCTAAGGTGCCGAAGGCCTAGAAACCCAACTTGAGGGGCTCGGACTCCAATCACTCTTATCTTGTCTCACTTCGGTACTTCCATGAATGTCCGAAGAAGCTCGCAATGATCCCCTTTCTGTGGGGGGCCTTAAATAAAGGACGCCCATACTCTTCAAGGGAGGTACTTTCCAAACTCTCAGAGAAACTCGTAAGAAAGGTAAATGATTATTGTGAAGTTGAGTGTGAAAGTAAGAAGGAAAAGGACGCAAAGGCCGGAGACGCTCGAACGGTCTGCTCGTGAACTACGGGCGCGAAGCAAAGTTACCGAAAAAAAAAAAAAAACCGATGAAGTCGCAAGAGTCAGAACCTCTCACCATAGGACGGGGGGGGGGGGGGGGGGGGGGGGGGGGGGGCAGGGGAGGGGGGGTGCGCCGGGGGGGGGGGGGGGGGGGGGGGGGGGGGGGGGGGGGAGGGGGGAGGGGGGGGAAAAAAGGGCTCAGCGAGGCTGACAGTAGGGCGTCCTCGCTAACTAGATGAGAAGCTTCAAAAAAGACATCGGCTGTACGGGCCAATGCGAGGGAAGAAATGAAATCCCTGAAGGGGGTGTGCACGTAAAAAAAGCAGCTAGGCGGTGTGGAAGAAAGTGACGGGCCTCCGGTGAGGGAGTTGCAAATAACCAGCATTTCGCCGTAAATATAACAGGTGGGTAGCAGCGAGGATACCAGAAGGGTCGGCGGCGGGAAAGGTACGTACAACGAAAAAACCGTCTGGTCGCCAGCGGCGGAGATGGTTCTCTGAAAAGAACTCCTCTGGGAGCTCGGGTTCGAGGTTGATTCAAAACAACAGTGAAAATCGCAGGTGAAGGTCAACGCTTAGGGTAATGAAGACATAAGGAGAGGGGGGGACCGATGTTCAGCGTCATGAACTCGTCTTAGACTGAGGAAGGGTCTACCACTTAAGAAAACAAGGCTCAATCCGACACGGGGTCAGACCAGGGGGAGGGGGGGGCGGGCGAAGAGAACAGGTGCAAGCACTGATGGGAGGGAGGGGGGGCTTTCGCTCTAGGGACTTTCTGGCAGGCTGCAAACGCGATCGGCGGAGACTAAGGAAGAGACATTCCTGGGACCGCAGGAAAAGGTGACGCGAGACACCGTCGCGGCCAATACATACGAGGAAGAAAGGCAGTCCACTCAAGAAAGGCAGTTGTGCACACTAGTTCTGGCGGGGAGAGATGGAGGAAAGGGGGGAGGGGGGGTGCAAGTCGAAGGGGGGGGGGGGGGGTCGGCAGGGGGGGGGGCGGAGGGGGCGACTGGGGGCAGCGGGTCCGCCTAGGGAGGGGGGGAATGGGTGGGGGGGGGATTACGAGAGAGTCCAATAGAAGGGGGGAGGTAGGGGATTCAAGCCGGCTGAAAAGCGTATGCCGAGGCCGCACAAAGGGAAGGGGAGATCGCGCGGTAGTAAGAAAGGCAAACACACAGGGGGAAAGGGTATCGTTCCTCACTTAAAAAGAGGGGATGGAACAGCGGCAAACCCACGAGAGGACGCGGAGCTGATGGTCTAGATCAAGCTAAAAGGGAGGGTGACTACTCTTCCTTCTGAACGTGGAAAAAAGAGTTCATCTCGGAAGAGAGAAACTCATCCTCTAGCTAGGGGTTGCTCCGTCGAAGCACCTAGGTATTCAGAGAAGGTGGGGGGGACATTGTCTGGCGTGTCAATCTTCTTCTTCACGTGAGGAGAAAAAAGATGTGTGCAACGTGGGTTAGGGAGACTGAGAAAGCTTCACGTGATGGCTCAAGGACATGGGAATGGTCCGATTTGAAGTGGAGGGCGTGAAAGAGAAAAGCAAATGGCCGGCTCTCCCTCCCACAGAAGGAAGTCTGCCATATGCGCCCAGTATTCCGCTAATAAACACCGAACGGCCGGCATCTTAGAAGAAAGAAGACGGCAAAGGTTAACGTTTCTACACTGGGACATCCGGAAAACAGTTGTTAAATTGCCAGTTCCGTGGGAAAAAATGCCTAAACGGAATCTCACCCTTGGTCGTCTACGTCGATAAAAACACTCAGTAGAGCGCTCTTCCTTGGGGTGGGGATTGTTGCAGAACCCGGTATTTTAATGACGGATCACTCAAACACAAAAAACACAAAACTCTCGTATCTTCACGTCAGCTGAGGAAGGGCTCAGACAGGTATTGAGGCACCAGTCACCCTTCACCAAATCAGATCTGCCTTAGAAAACATAACGGACAGGCCGATTTAACCGCGTCTAATAGAAGCGTAAATACCAGCCCCATGAGGGGGGGTGGATAAAACAAAGAAAAAGGAGCATGCCATTGGGGAGAGCTGGTAGCGCAACGTTCTCCAATTACAAAAAAAAAAAAGATCTTAACGGTGGGGGTGAACTGGCGAGGGGAGTGTAAGAAGTCCTAGGGGGGGACTGTGCACAACTCGCGCTACGGAAAAAAAGGGGGGAAGGCTGTCTGCCCGTGTGCGAACCAGAATGGATGGGAAGAAAGAGCGAAAACCGAAGTAAACCACGAGAGCGGGTGTGTACCGGGGCCCCGCTGCCAGAAAAGTAGGCTGCTCCGAAAGTTATCCTTCTTTAATTGAGGAGAGAAGAGAAACGAAGGTCCTACCCCAGGAATCATAGTCCCCTCGCGGAGGGGACCCGGGGAAAGACTGACGACTATCCCGCAGACCAAATTCATGCAAACAGCTGCGTACGGATGATAGGAATGTCCGACCCGAGCTCTGGAAAAAGTAGGAGTCGTGCAGCACGCGCGGAAAGGGAGCCCGGGAAGAAGGAAGTTACTCTCTGGCAAGGTAGCGGGACCATCTTCTGGTGGAGGAAAGACGGTAATGCTGGCTAAGGGGATCCTGCCGTATCAGTTGGGGCCATCGTTACATTCGAAGGATGACTGAAGTGGTCGGATCGGAGACATCGGCTCGTTATCCGAATGGAAAGTTGGTCGCACGAGGGGAACGCGCGGACCAAATCCTACTGCCAAAATAAAGAAACAGTCTTACGGGGGCCCGGAGAACCTGGGGCGCCGGATAAAAGACCTCAGAACATCAATAAGGATGCTCTAAAGATGGCACGAGGGAGAAAAACTGGGGTCTTAAGGATGTGGGTACGCAGCTTGGGCAAGGGTCATAGAAGAAATCAAAGTCAGCCTGAGTCTGTTCTAGTGGGGAAAGGAAGAAGAGCAACAGGCAAGCGTGGGAGAAGTACACTAAAAAATCAAAAATCAAGAAAAAAAAGAGCGCCTGAAGGAGCAAGGGGATGAACCAGGAAGGGAAAGGTCACGGACGGGTAAAGGGTTGTGACAACGCTGTTGAAACACCGACCAACTCCGCTTCAGAAAGGGAAAGGGAACAAAGGGATCCAGCATTGGAAACGAACATACCCGAGCACCGTAAACAGAATAAAGGAAAACTGAACAAAAAAACTGGTTCTACTCAAAAAACAATTGGGTCAATGCCAGGAGGGGATCCCTGCCTTGTCACCTCCTCAGGCATTGAACAACCAACAAAAAGGTACAGGGAGAGTAGAGTTGGAGGGGGAGTTATTGACCCCAAACACTCTGAAAAGAAATACTCCAAACGAAAGCGCAAAAGCACACGGCATGGCGTGCTTTTGGTGGGGTTGTTTAGGGGGGGGGGGGGGGCAGGGTGAAAAGGTTTGGGGTCAAAAAGTAAGAGCAAGGGAAAACAGAATAAAATGGATCTACCTTGCTGCGCAGAGGGATGAAAGGGGCAGCTGTATAAGTAAGGAAGAACCGGCGCAGGTCGGGACTGCTCGTGTGGGGAAAAAGGTGGAACCAAAAGGACTGACATTTAATAGCACCGGTCAAAGGGAAAAGGATCGGTAATGTGGAGGGTGGCCTCAGCTGGTTCTTTATGTAGGGTACGGGTAAGAAACGTGGGGCTGGGGGATCAGGACGAGCAACCTGGTTAAGCCAAAGATATAACCTAAATGACGGGAGAAATCACTGGAACAAAAAACTTTCAACAATCGGAAACCACTATAAAAGAAACAAAGGGGGACGAAGGAAGGGAGAGCCGGATTGATGGTCTATGCTGAGGCCGGCTGATAAAAACAAACGAAGTAAGCGCTTTTGGGATGGGGGAGGAGGGGGGAACTCCTCCTCATTTCTAAAAGGAAGCCCAAAGGCCTGCGGGGGCTACCGATCATAGGACTGAAGGCCCACGATCAGGCTGAAGGCAAAGAAGATACAACTCATTGCAAAGCCCGTGCTTGTTACCATCTACAAAAGCGACAAGAAGTCTATAGGAGAGAAGAGAACATAAAAGCAGGTCACGGGCTAGGGAAGGAGGTGGAGACATCCGGAGCTAGGGAAGTCCGCAGAAAAAGCGAGCTCAGTTGCCCTTTGGAGAAGAAAAGGGGGCTGAGAATGGTGTGCGGCACATGGGAAGGTAAGGGGGTGAGACCATGGCCAGCAGAATCATTCGTCAGGGGGCTACCTTGTGCTTGAGAAATCGAAGAGGGTATTCTACAAGAGGAAGGGGGCCATAGACCTCATAAATGGGACGCGACCTCTACACTCGCTCCAACAAATTCGCAGGGAAGGCCATGATCAGAGGAGCATGAATTGACTCCGGGTCCACACGCAGCGTAGTACGGAAGAACTCGCCGGGAGGGAAGTGCACAACAGGTCTTCAACACATACGGGCCTCTCAAAAAAGAAGGGGTACCAACTACCCCTTCTAAAAGACCCAAACGGTCGTGAATCAGTAAACTGACCAGCAGTCTTACTTTTTAGGAGGAGGGAGGAGAGGGGCCGGTGGTCAAAGGAAGTACTCGGCAAAGGCGAGGGAGACATAGGAGTGGGACCCTCAAAATAACGGAGTCTCTGGAGCTATCTTTTCGGGGGTGAGTTGAAGGGAAAAGTAAACTCCGGAGGCTGGTAAAAACCGAAAAGCAATGTAGGGGGGGGATCCGAAATTAAGGACCTCTCCGGGGTACAAGGGCCACTTTTGCATTGGGAATCGTGAGGGAGGCGGTCGGGCTACGAATTTGATCCTAAGGGGACTGGACTCGTGGGAACTTCACAGGGGGACGATAATTAGACTTCGAGAAGTGAAGGGGGAACGATTTCCTGAAGCTGGAAAGGGGGAAAAAAATGGGTTTTCCCGTGGCTTCCAAGTTCTATCTTGCCGTCCTTCTCACTTAGGTTATCCCTCTGACTTCAAGAAGAATCTAGGGGGACACTCTTTACCTCGCTGGGAAACAGGAAAAGTCGCCGGCTGTTCAATTCCCCCTATGGAATCAAAAGATAGGACATATCCTGGAAGGTATCTTTAAACAAAGAACAATTAACTCTTACCTCACAGATGCAGGAAATTACTTGGGGAGTATCTATTCCTCCAGAACTATAATCGAGTTCACATAAATATTGGGGGGGGGTCATGAGCTTGGTCTCAAGGGTCAAACTATGAGGGGAGGCTCTCTGGAGCTCGATCACTAAGTCTCGAGCCCCTGAAGGTTCCTATCAGAAGGGCCAGGTGTCCTTACTGGATAAAGGAGAGACACCTATGCTTCTTGAGGAGATACCATAGAAGAATCTTGAATATAAAGAAAACTGGAAACACTTTGACTATTACCTCAAATTAAATATGGTGAGTCTGGATCTTTAGAATTAGCTTTTTAACATCTACCACAGAGACCACTATTAGGGGAAGGGGAAGGGGCGCGGCTACATTCTGTAGGAGTTCCGGATTGAAAAAATCCTAGCCGCCCTCGACATTCTAGAGCGAAAAAGAGGATCACTCTTAGAAGAGTGCTGTAGACCGGCTTCTGAACGAGACGACGGGAGCCATGGCAGGCCGCTTGCCACTGCGAAACCTGTCTTAAAAAGGGGGGAATAGGAAATGGATCAGCCGAGACGTGAATTACTCTCGAGGAAAAAACAGATCGTGTCTCAAACCGTCTCCAGGGGGGGAAACACTTCCCGGCGCTAGGGGGAAAAGAAATCGCGATGGCAGTCATGCCTTATGGGAAAGCGAAACGGACTGCCGTCCTTAGGAAACGAATATCCATATGAATTGCCGCCGTCGTTGAAAGCCAGAAATGAAGTAGTGTAGGCCCGCGAATCCCGCAGAAAGGTCCTTCCTGCCTAGAAAGAAAGTCCTGGCAGGGCTTCGCTGTCTTCCAGCACATTTGACCGACTTGAAAGGCGGGGCGAAAGCTCCTCTCCAGCCATGGTTATCGCCTAGGGAGAACGGGGACACAGAACGCTGGGGGCCTTTCTGCAGAGAAAAATAGAGTGGTGAGCTCAGCCAGCTTGACTATCTCAAACCTTGAAATGGATTATTGGGAGATCGGTACCACGTCTCTTAGTAACTTTACATAGGGTGACGGGGCTGAGACTACTGCACGGGTGCTGTCGCCGGGAAGGCCTTGCTTCACACGGCGCAACTTTAACGTATTAGGAAGAGAGGGGAGGGATACCTTAAGTGTCTTTCCTTTTAGTCCGAGATCACTGCTTAATTCACATCACTCAACGGAGAAGACGGGAAACGGGCCAAGGGACCTCGGTGTCGTTTTGAGTTAGGAGGTGGCGGTTGCTATATTCCGAGGGACCGGGGGAGACGTCGGTGGAGAAAAAAGGACCAAACCTATTCGGACGGACCAGGGACAGAATCCCGTGGAAAGGCAGGGCTCTCCCTAAACACCGATCCCCAAAGCTAATCCGCCTTCAGGGCATCAGAAAGACTCACAACCCTGACTACTTGGAAAAAAGGGGGACGCTTCTCCATTTATCAACGAGGGGGGGAATACTGATAAAGGGGAAAGAAAACTACCTTTATAGAAATTACCCAACGTTTTAAGAAGAATCCGTGTCGGTGCGCAATTCATTTTTCAATCAGAACACACAAAGAAGAGAGAAAGGGGTGAAACTTACCCGCACTATTTGACCTATCAAAGTCATGATAAAAAAGTCCAACGCGGAGAAATGGTAATTTGTCCGTTGAGTCTGGCAATCACTTGAAAAGAAGCTCATGACCTGCGTAAGACAGACAAGGGCAAAAGCAAGAGTTGCAGCAGGGCCCTCTTCTTCGAAGGATTGCTACATCCCGCAAAGGTTGTTGCCCTGCATCGGGTTGGGCATCACCGAAGGGGAAGCTGCGGACTCTGAAGGGGACGGGAACGCGGGGGTCCTGGGGGAAAAAAAAGTCTAAATCCAGTTCAAGGGAGGGAGAGAAAAACCGGTCTGTACAGGGAGAGGACGTGCAATCCCAATTGCTGATCCCCAAAAAACGCTGGAAGCCCTTCGCTAGAAAGGGAAAACGTGACAAAGGCCAGGTCCACGTTCGCCGCCATACTTGGCCACAAGAAAACCCAGAGGTGCACGAAGTCACGGAATCGAC
>Ga0179593_1731285_pt1 | contig 20397 bp, 26 predicted proteins | sample CZODoug2_1_08_16_FD_185931 | JGI IMG/M metagenome (GOLD analysis project Ga0179593, IMG submission 185931) | Vadose zone soil fungal communities from Angelo Coast Range Reserve, California, USA - CZODoug2_1_08_16fungal (PacBio error correction) | ecosystem: Environmental > Terrestrial > Soil >...
TAAGGTCAATCGAAAAGAAGTTGGGAGGGGAAAGGTTAGAAGGGACCTCATTACTTTCAAGGGTGGACAAAGGGGAACAGCAATGGACTGGAACGAAAAGTGGGTGGGGACATGAGCCTTCCCCACTCGAAGGGAATAAAGAAAAAGTGGTCCTAGTCTCGGATAAAGACTTTCCGACCAGCAAAGATGGAAGGGGGAGGGAGAAGAAAGGAAGGGTGAAAGGGACACTAGAGAAAACTAGCACGTTGTGCGAGCGCTGATGTTTGCTCAAGGGGGGACAGGGGGTGAGATCACATATATCCGACGCACTGGGGGATTGAAAGGGAGACTGATGAGAAGAAGATGAATTGTGTGGCGACGCTTTAGAAGATGGAGGCGAAAAGAGAGAAGAGGGGATGGGTAATTCTTTGTCATCGTGGACAGACATGGAGCGGAGAGAGATAAGAAGACAAACAAGGGGGTGCTGTTCCGAAAAGGGACGGCTGGGGTCTCTAGGGGTTAGGGGAGAAGGACAGCCGGGAAAATTTGAAAGTAAGAACCCCTAGAGAAGGACAGAAAAGATTACTGCGGACAGAAACTGGGAACGGAGGAGAGTGACAAAAGGGTATAGGGTGAAAAAAAACAGAAAGTCAGAGGGCCAGTTCCAAATGTGGAAATGGGGGCTCGTCGGATGCACGTTTGGAAAAAGGGACGTGAGGAGTACCCTTGGTGGGTACCTGAAATCTGAAATCGTTCTTCAAGAAGTGACAGGAGAAACCTGAGAAAAAACAACCTGCCCCGTTTTCAAATGACCCTGGATAGGGACAAAGGGCACCAAGGGGAACACCGGATTGATAGAAATAGGTGAAGGATGTATGATGGGAACGTCGACGAGTCAGTACCTACCCTGGTAATAAAAGAATGGGGGGATGAAACGGGAAAACAATGTCTCGAGAATGGGTACTCACGGGGGGGATCCGCCTTTCCAAAAGGAAGATAGGCGGAAAAGTAAAAAAATGTGGACCTGAGGTAGCAGAAGGAAGGAAGAATAAAAGTCGAGGATAAGGGTGGGTGGTCGAGAAGAGGAAGAAGACAACCGGCCGTGATCTGGACGAGCCGAGACGGAAGGAAAGCCAGTAAGACAGCCTTTCCATGGATGTTACCGGACCAAGCGCATAGAAAGGAAAGATAAGAGCGTCAAACATATAAAGGTAAGGGCGCACTAGGCTTCGGTAAAGAAGTGAGGAAAAGTGAAACCTGCCCATGGCGTAGCGAGATGAAAAAGTGAGAGGGGGTGGAAAAAAGAGGAGGAACCTTATGTGCCGGGCGATGAAAGGGGAGGAAGTCGATAACGACAGTTGAAGAAGGTCAAAATTAAGGCACGCGGCTAACAAAACCAGGATGATACTCCCGGGAAGGGGGACAACGAAAACAGAAATGAAGTAATGGAAGACATTAAGGAGTCGGAAAAGATGGATAATGGGGATATCGGAAAAAAATCGGGCGCGTGAAGAGTGGTGGGATACCAACAGACAGGGAAAAAGTCGCGGGGGGAAACTAGAAGCCATGAGCCTACCCAGCAGGCTCGAATGACCCATGGAAGCGGGACAAGAGGGGAATTTGAAAACAAGGAACGCAGTATAAAATATTCCAGTTTCTTCGGTGGCGAAGGGGAGAAACGACAAGTATACAATCCCCCTTCGGGTGGTCAATATTTGAGGAATGTCCAGAAAAAATAAGGAGGGGGTATATTACCCAATGAAGTGAGAAACCCAGATTCGATAGAACCTTTCAAACCGAAAGGGTAGATATATGAAGAGAAACATGATATGGGGGATGAAGAAACACCAGCCGATAAAAAACTGACTACAAGAAAAGGAAGCAGGGGCTACCCAAGGGGTGGCCGCGTGAACCACCGGCCTTCGGTTAACATGAGAAATCATTGTAATGATCCACGGAACTATGGATGGGAAAGAGTGAAAGAGGGAGCACAACGAGGATCCTAAAGAGAATTGCCTGGAGGGAAGTAAACTGGACAGTGGAAAGAATCCGACGGGTACTAGAAGGCGGGACGTATGTAAAAAAGATGGTAGGTCGAAGAAGGAAAACTGGGAACATGCTAAAAGGACGAGGTTAACTAGGGTACTCATTCGAATATGAAGTCGGTACTGATGAATCAACATATGTTGGAACCATCTGGGTCTGAGGACACCGTTCACGACATGAACATTTAGGAGAGATGCATCTTTCTCTAGGAGCATGAGCAGTACCCGTAACACCGTGTAAATAAATGGAGACCCGATAAAGTAATGACATATAACAGGGCGCAAGAAAAAAGAGGGGAAATAATGGGAGAGACGACACCTAGGGCGCCACAGGAAAGGACGAAACCAACGAGGAACACAAAACTATGACTGTAAGCGTTGACACTCGTGGCGGGGAGTGAGTCTGAAATAGAATTCGCCGCTACGAAAGTACCGTCAGAAGGAGGAGAAGAAGCACGGAGACGACCAGACATAAAAAATCCGAAAACTTTATAGTCGGTTTGAAAGTTTTTCACCAAAATAACGCATTACCACGCTTTCCATACCGACGGGGGCGAAACGGTAAAGAGAGAAAGGTCACTTGACAGCGTTGGAGGAAAAATTTAAAAAAAATAACCACTTCATATCTAGAAAATAATTTGATTAATTTATTAGGAAAAAGAGAGAGAAGGAGAAGGGAAAATTGGGTGGTTAGGGACCCGGAACAGAAAACCGGTTACATCACCGTGTCCTTGAAGATGGAGGAAGGGCCAGGTTTGCGGATTCACACCCGTAATGAGACATTGACAAGCGGAGATATCTAAAGTGCAATTAGTCTTGCGTGGGTGGGAAAAAAAGTCCTCAATGTGAGGAGGGGCAAGGAGGGATAGGCAGGGCTCAACAGGTGAAAAAAGGGGGACGACGGAAGTCCGTAATGTGAACAGTATTTTTCCAAGGTGCACAGGGAATAGGTTGAGTTTGGGAAAGGGTGGGGGGGGGGGGGTAGTAGAGAGTGCCGAAGAAAGCGTGGGGTGCCGAGGGACGCCGGGACAGGGGGGGGCCCAGCGAGTTCCCTTCCTAAGGGCTTTTGGAGGGGGGGCGGGAGAGGGGTAACTGGTGGGTGTGTGCATAGGATGATAGGAGAGTCTGTCGCAGGTCTATACGGGGGTGAACAGTTCCTATCCACAAGACCTGAAATCAGGGTGGATGGAGGTTGGAAAAAGGAGTAGCGGACTCTTGGTATGATACTCGGTCAGCATCAACAGGCGGGAAAACAAAAGGGAGAGGTGGCGAAGAAAAAAAGTGCCCGAGGAAGTACAGATAGATAAATGAGGATGGGAATGGATTGGAGTGCTCTCTTCTGGAAGGTCGGTAGGCAGGCGTGAATAGGGGGTGGAAGAGAACCGATCCTAATTAGAATGATAGGTGGCACGACTGCGTTTCCCAAAGGAACCGGTGGGGGGGAATATGCCTGCCATACCTGAGAAAGTGGTGGGAAAGATATATAAAAAGGAGGAAAAGAGATAAAGGAAGCAAGCGGTTAAAACAAAACCGTAAACGACCTGACTAAGCTAAGAGGGAATCAAAAAAGAGAAAAGGGGCCCTTAAAAGAACTTGAAAAACGTTAATAAAACGTCGGAGGTTAAGAAATTTTCCACATTTAGTCATAGTAAAAGAAAAAAAAGGGACCCGAGAAATCTGTTCACGAAACAGACAAGAAAGAGTTGGCGCCGGTGGGGGAAGTAGGGACAAAAGATACAACACTCCCGGCAGGCAGAGACCAGGAGAAAAGAGCCCGGAAACGTTTGTAGGTGTAGGAACTTCATGTACACGGCCACGACCGAGAGCTTAAGTGAGACCTGAAGTAATGAGAATGACGATTAAATTGTCGCATACGGGTGGGCCGGAAAAATACAGCGATCTGGCTTACAGGAACAGGAGGAGGTAAATGACTGGGGGGCTGATAAGGCGTCGGGAAATGGAACAAGACAATAATAAATAGTAAAAAAAATTCCGGGTGTGGGCCGGAGGGACAAAAAAGAAAACTTCCCTTTCATAAAAAGAAGAGAGAACTAAAGACCCAAAATTACTCTGCAGACAGGGGCTGGGAGACAGGAGCTGGAATGAAAGGGGAAAAGAAAACACATACAAACTCTACTATGAGAAAAGAGGATGTGAAAGCCATGAGGGGGAGAGAGGGAGTCTCTAATGCTGTGAAGACAAGAGGACTGGAAGACAGGGGCCAAAAAGTCGGTCATCGACATGGAAAGGTTTCACTTCGTGGCGCTACATAAGGAGGGGAGAGGGGGTGGTATGGGAGATTCGAGATGCGGTAAGGTTAAAACCCCGAAAGTTGAGAAGTGTGCCAGGTCTAAGGGGTAGGAAATCAGAGGAGTGGGTCTTAAAACGGTAAATAGAAGGACGGCAGGCACTGGTTGAGCTGAGAAAGACCTATTATTAGGGAACTCGAGATTAGTCGTGGCTCAGACAAAACACAAGAGGAGGATGTGGGGGAAAAAAGAGGAGGGCGGTTGGTGAAGCGAATGAAAGGGAACGGACAAAGAACCCTTTAGTAAAAAGATAAGATATCTTCCTCCGGAGCCATGTATCGTTCACGGGAGATAGAACGTGTGCCAATAGAAAGAACATGCCCCTGATAAGGAGAAAGGAAGATAGGAGACTCAAAAGGGAGTAAAAGGAAGATGGGCGGAAATCTTACATTTGAAGGGCGATTTTGCGATAAGGTGCTAGAGAACGGTTCAAAACCTGTTAAAATAAAGGAAGAAAGACAGTCAGAAGGGAGCGATACTTAGCAAGTGGATTGAAATGGGGGCCCAGGCGGAGACGAGGGTCGAAAAGATGGCGATACGAGAAAAAAGGGATGAAAAGAAAGGAAAGGTACATTGGGATGGTCAATCGGTAGATATGTGACAGAAATTGCGTGGTCAGCAGGGGGGGACACAGGGCACGAAAAGAAAACAATAGGTTACACGGGGAAAGGAAGGGGATCACAACTATTTACACTTTAAAGATCGCTACCTTGGAATTGGACAGATCGACACTCTCCTTCGAGTCCTTTGGGTCGAAAGAACGGAGAGAGAGGGGGGGTCCTAAGACAATAGAAAGAAAGAGAAAGACCACTAGTGAAGCCGCGAAAGTGATAACGTGGTGACATGGGGCCGAAGAAAATTGCGACATAAACGAAATAAAAATAAAAAGTAAAAAAGTGGGGATGAAGGGAACAAAAAGGAAGATAATGATGTCAAGATGTGTACTAAGGGGAGGACGAAGGGTACAATTGGAAGCGGGGCGATGGTCTGCTTCTGCACGCGGCTTTTACGATGAGAATATAAACCGGGGGGGTAGAAAGGGTCTGCCGAACGACAAATCCAAAGAAGGGGGGCAGATGCCGGAAAAAGGGGAGGTAGGGTTGATACATCTCTGTAAAAACGAGGGGAAAAAATCATAACTTCAGACAAGTGCCCGGGAAAAAAAAAAATGAATAGAGGGACGAAAGAATCACGCAAGAAAGAAAAAAGGATACCAGGGATGGACAGGTGCTGCAAAGAGAGAGGGGGAACGGGCTAGAGAAGAAGAGTGGTTACAGTGACAAGTCGAAGAGAGGGAGTTCAATGCCTGAACAAGGGGGAGCACAGGACGGCGAGTGGAAGGAGATAAGCAAAGGGTTGTAACGGAGAACGCAATTGGGAAGAAGCTACAAAAAACTGCTATATTATAAGGGCAGGGGAGTACGCGGATCGGGCGCGGACGAGATGAAAAGGGTCAACAACTGGGCTGAAGTAGTAGAGAAAAAGTTCGACCGCCCACTTCCCCTAGACACGAGGACACCGTGATAATAGGAAAAGAGGGAAAAAAAAGGATTACGCGAGGTCCTGACTGAGTCCAAGAAAATCGTCAGAGGACTCGAAAAGACAACACCAGGGACAATCCGACACAAAAAAAGGAAAAATGGAAGAAAGGAAAATGTCCCTTTTCAAGTATAGATCAGAGAGGAATACAAGATGTAATGAGGTCATAAGGACAATAGGAACGGTCTAATGGTCCTTCCAAGTGAGGGAAGTTACTCATAAGTGAACCAATAATGTGTAGACCGTGGAGGGAAAGGGTACAAGGATCCGAGTGGAATCACGGATGGGTTCGATGCGTCAGCGGCGGTGAGATTTGATATTTCCTTTCGATTACCAGAAGAAACAGAAGGTCTTGGTATGGAATATAAAGGCACAATAGTCAATAACATAGCGTCGTTAAAAGACGGAAAATTAAGGGAAAGTCTGGAATGCCAGCATGGGTCCCGGAAAAAAAATGACAGCACCACAGAGCCGACCAGATGTAAGTCTCCTTGGGTTAGGGTTCCACACAAGATGGAAGGAAGGACTGGAAGTAAGCGCCCGATCATTACAACTCATACCAAGCAGAAAAACATCTTGTTCGAGGAAATACCCAGGACCAAGCCAAAAGGAGTGGTAGTGAAATAGCGAAAAACTCGTTCGCCTTCCTTCCTCTTGGGTTGGAAAAGGCGAAACTGTCAAAGAAGGTAGGGGGAAAAAATCTTGTGGGACAGCTCTGTAGGACGACAGGGGGGCCGGAAACAGGGACTCTATTCGAACCAGAATTTCACAGAACGGAAGCGGGGTCTTGAGAGGGCCACAATAAATCGGGGACTGGTGGGAGGGCTAAAAATATAGAAAGAGGACGCAGAGAAAGATGAAGGACCCGGAGATTTTCTGTCCCTCTCAGGCCATCCTCTGCCCGGATGTGGGGTACACGATATGCATATGTGATGTAAAGAAAAGCTGTCCGTACCTTCATCAGCTATAAGGAAAGTGAGCCCATCTCTTTTCCAGGTGAAAAGAAAAGGACGGTCGGGAAAAGTAAAATAACGAACCGGTTATGGGCAGAGAAGTCTTGACACATAGAACGAAGAATTCTGAGTTTGTCGAATTAGTGAAAGGGCCAGGGCAAGTCCTAGGAAACTGGAAAAATAGTGAGGGGAAGTATTCTCTCTCTCGAGTCGCCGTGGGGTAAGGGAAGGAAAAATGCGAAAATGGGTGAGAGAATGGGTGGAAGGGAGGGACTAAGCAACAATCATACAGGGGTCGTTTACACTAAAAGGAGAAAATTAAAAAATCGAGGCAGTACGAGAAAAGTTGAAGAGAGTTTCTACAGGACTTTGGAGGCGGTCCAGTAATGAAAATTTCAGAGGGAATGTTAAGTGGGGATCGGACAGTGGGTAGTCCAGAGAGTTACAGGAACAGGGGAGGTGTTAAAAAACCTTGAGGGAGAAGTCATGGTTCGTCGACGAAACAAGGGGGGGAAAATGCAGAGCGGAAAGGTCCAGGATAACAGAGGGGGAAGGCCTTCATATGAAGAGTCAGGAATCTGCCTCAATCAAGGCTAAAAGAGACGATATTCACATGCTAAGGATGAAGGGTGAGAAAAAATAGGGGACAAACTGGTAAGTCGGTGGGGGAAAAGGAGATGTGGAAAAAAGGGGTGATCCAAGGTTGCTGAAAGGGGGGGTGAGACAGGAGTAGCAGAAGAAGGAGGGACAAGGTGGCCCACCGCCGGAAAAAGAGAGCAGAATGTCAAAACTCTCCTTCACAAAAGACACCGATAAAGCTGGAGGACGTGTGACATGAAACAAATGAGGACAAGGGAGGACAACGTGTAAGTGGAGGCACATCTTCTGGTGATCTCGGTTCGGGCGCCAAATAAAACTCGCCATGAAATTGGAGCACACGTAAGAAAGGGCCAAGAGAGAATCCTCTTGAAGGGGGCTGAGACAAAAAATCAAAACCGGCCAGGGCCGACCGTGAAAGTCAAGCACCATTTCTAAGAATACTCATATGGGGGGGAAACCGGAGGAGAAAAGCTTAGGCCGCAGTACCGTAAAGAGGCAGAGTGCGGCTATCTGACCACCCAGAAGGAATGTATCAAAGGGGGGAGGAAAGAACGGTCGTCGTACGAAAGAAAAACTAATGTAGAGACAAAAGGTATCTAAGAAGTCCAGAGAAACCCGATAATCTTTAAAGAGTTCTGAGTCGATCTTTAAAAACAAGGGGGATGCCAAAAGAACTGAGGCCGAGAAAGAGGTGGCTCAGAGAAAAAAACCTAACCAATCCGCTCAGAATAGGAAAAACCATGGGAGGTGTCCCGAGATTTCACCGAATTCGGAAGGAGGTTATTGGGGAACCAATAATGGACAAGTACGATCCGTGTGGGGGAATTATAATGGGTACTAATTTGGTGAAAAATGATAAAATCGGAAGAGATACCAATGCAAACACAAAAGGGTTTTGAAGAAATGAAGGACCTGAAAAAAAAGAACTGCCCTTGCGCAAAGGGAGAAAAAGATTTGGCAAAAAGGGGGGAAAGAAAAAAAAGAGGGCTAAAGGCGGGGAGGGCAGGACACCTGTGTGAAGATAATCTGAGTGAATGAAAGAGGAATCACGGGACATGTTACCGAAGTAGGGGGGGCAAAATAATAAATCTGGTCGGTGCGGGAATACCAGCGGCGCTGGGTGGAAGGAAAAAAATCAATTTCAAACAGGAATAGGAATGACCTGGTGAATGAGCAGGGGGAAGGGGGGTATTGCCAAGTGAGGCACACAAGTGAGGGTTGACCAGGGAAAAAGGGAGAACCAGAAGAAGAGAAATATTCTGACGGCAGGGGAAAAAAGGTAGAAAACCTGAACCTTGGAGGTTGGACACGACCGGCCAGGAACCCCGGGGCGTTTCCCGCTTCAGGGGGATCAATGATGAGAAAGTAAAAACGTCCACAGTCCTTGGCCGCGGTCACCATGAGAGTTGACATGCCCACGCTACCACCAATAATATATAGACCGGAACACAGGAGTCATCAGACACGTAGGAACAGTAGCGAGAAGGACTTAAAAGGTACGCGAGGACGGGCGGAAGCGCAATAATGATCTTTCTTCTTTCCTTGGGGGTGTGCAAAAAGTGTGTCCCCGGAGGAGCAAAAGGGAACGATAAGGGGGACCCGCTCCTACAAGTCACCTATAGTGCGGTGCCGGGCCCGATCAAATGGCAGGAGAAGGGATCCAGGGCTTGACAAAATGTAAGTACACGGTCATACACAGAGTCTGTCAATGAGGGAAAAGATAGAGGGCAAAGTTCTAATCATATCGGGGGGCAATAAGGTGAACATGTAGAAGGGAGGGAGTTATGGTGGAGGGGAATCATGCCCGCTACTGGCTCCGGGGGGGGGAAGAGACAGGCCCCCTAGTAAAAGCCTGGAACAGAGGTGAAAAACGTTGTGTAAGCGTGAAGTAATCCGGGAATAAAAAAGGGAAAAAATTCAGACGCTCGGCGAGGAAGGATGGACGAATAACAAGGGACGAGGTCAAGTGATAATGTGGTTATCTAGCTCACCACGTTCGGAGCGGCGGTAAAAATTCTTGGGAGAGGTGTTGGATTTATAAACTGGACAGTTCGAATAGTGGACGTAGAAAAGAGAGGCTCTGCTAGCTCCTCTGCTGCTATTTAAAGGTAAGCAAGAGGGGGGCAAGGGGTGGATAGCTAGGAGATGTAGTAGAGAATAGAAAGCCCTGGGAGGAATACACATCGGGAGAAAGTAAGGCGTAACGAATAAAATGATGTGCTGTCTTCGTGTCGGTTGAATAATAGTATTTCATCTTTTCAACCGAGGAAACGCAGAGGAAAATGTGTTAAAGCATGCTGTGTGAAGGTGGTCAGCGAGAAATGTGAACAGTCTGGAAAGCGCGAGACTAACACAACGTTTGGATACACCAGTGGAATAAGCGTAGTGTGGACGATGGGAAGGCAGTGTGGGAGGAGGAAAAATCACCGGGGGTCGGACCCACACCATTTCATTTTAAGAACAGCCTAAACAATGCAGGGAACTTAACAAGGGAGCAAGGCGGAGTAAAGGACAATCTTGGTGCTAGCTGCCAAAAATTCACTGATGATGTTACTCGGAGGGCTGGAGAGTTCACCAGCAGGGTGAGGTGGTGGGTGGTTTGTGTTTGATATAGACACAAGGTGGAATAGTGAGGGAAAAAAGCTGAGGGCAGTTGTTTTCCGCCGGGGGTGAAAGAGGACATGTGAGAGAAAATAATTTGACGAGACTTAAGTGAGATTGGGGTTAAAAGTGCAAGACATTTTGGGTCCGTTAGGGCCAGCCAGGAAACAGGGGTCGCAGTCAACGTGGATTGAAGGAGGTTGGAACTCCCCAGTCTGAAAAAAGGTGAACGATAAAAAGGATGGGGGAGTAAGTCTGATAGAACCCTTTCCCGCCTCGTACCGAGATAGAGAGACATTATAATGAGACCGGAGAAGCGTAACTATGATGTGGATCTACCTAGGGGACCAATGTCAGGTTCATGGTGATTCACGGTGGCGGGGAGAGGTACCAGTTGGAAAGGAAAGGTTGAAGGGGGAATGTTGGTCATTGGTAATGTCGGAGTGCTTGGGAGATATTCCCTTTCCTGGCCTAGAGGTGGATGACTGGAGGGTACGTCCTTAGAGGGGACAGAAAAGGTGGGAGTGGGAGTAAAGAGCACACGCAAAGAACGGCAGGAGAGGATATAGAGTTCGCGCTTAGATATCTCTCGGTAGAAAAAAAACTCTACGAGATTAAATAAGTAAAAACAGGAAAAATGAAGGACTACCCCCAACCGAAATGGAAGATGGGAAATTTATCGGGAACCCTGTAAACCGCACGATAAAGAAGTAAGAGCAGTAGTCCAATTTACGGAAGTTAGATGAAAGAGAGAGAAATCCCACGGAGAACCTACCAAAGGTCCCTGAGAAAGAGGCCAAAGAGTAAAAAGTACCAAGGTGACTCAAGGCAGCAGATTGCAAAGAATCGAAAAAAAATCCTTCATTCAAAGGTCGGAGGAGATTGTGTGGGCCAAGTTAAAGACCTCCTTCTATGTTTAAATAAAGGAATGGGCTATGGTCTGCCCAAAATTTATGAACCCGACAGAATGGGATCCTTCTGAAAGGAATTTCAACAGAACAAAAGCTTAATAAAGGCAGATCCTCCTCGTGGATGGACCGCATGAAAAGCAAAGAAACAAAATACGGAGAAATCCTGTACTAGGGGGGGAGGGACTTGAGGGCTTTCCTCTCTCTAACGGAAAAAGAATAAAAATAAAAACCAAAGGGCACGGGTCCAACAATTGACCAAGGAAGTAAAGGGGAAAAAAGGAACATTTCAAGGGCCGTGAAACATGGGAAAGCGTTCTCTTAAAGGCAGGGTGCAGTAGAAAAGACGACCAACGAACCAGAGAGGAATTCGAAATCAGCCGTGCAAAACATAGAAAAACACGTTAAATTCCCTTCTTCCACGCTTGGAAGATAAAAAGAGATAGTAAAAAAGAAACATGACCATCCAAAAAAAAAAAAAACAAAAAAACAAAAACCAAAGTAGGGTAACAGGTCGGTTTATGAAGGTACCAACGGATAAAGAGGGAAATAACGATGGGCGGGATTAATTTAAAATACCCGTCCAGACGCCAGTCAAAAGGCTTCAGGAGCTTTAAACACCCAGGCAAACGGAAACAAAGCTGGAGGGTACTAAGAATCTCGGGTCGCAGACAGTCAAAGATAAGGGTTTCAGGTGGGAGGCCCTTGTATGAAGGGAGGAGTCTCCAGTAGACGGTAATAGCAGTTAAAAACTAAACTGCGGGGAGGAGGAAGGGTCACATTTACAAGGGGCTCAACTAAATAGTGAAAGGGCTCAAAAAACAAAATATGTGAAGAAAAAAGAAAGAAGTGAATAGAGATGATGAAAAAAAATGGGATCGGGATAAGCCCTGGTGTTCACGGAAGTAAACACAATGGGCCGGAGGAATTAAAATAAACCTACAGTTACGGAAATGGTGAGAACGCCAGGTGTAAGAGAGGACCACTGTTCCCTGAAGGAAAAGTAGATTATCTTCCGCCGTCTTGAGGAAAACAGAGACTATCGAGCAGGTTAGCATCTAGCGATGTTGAAAACGGACCGGAACCTTGAAACAGCATGGCCGGATGAAGGGGGAGATATATGAAACCGAAATACCAGATGGAGGATATAGTGGAGAGGTTGTTAGGGTAGAATGGAAAAATTCGAAAGCCGTTCTCATGCCCTTGAACAGGAATGGAAGATAGGGTCCCAGGAACGGTGTTAAGGATGAGAGAAAGGTCCTAAAGGCTGTTTAAGAGGGAGGGCGAGAGACAGGGGATTGGCTTCTCAGACAAAAGACCGAGAGGATGTACAAGGCGTGTCCGCGCGACCCGACTTACGTGGAAAAAAGGGGTTGAGACCCGTTCCCCCTTGACTTTGTGCCTTTACCCGTCAGAGGGGCCAAGAGGGAAAAGAATAGAAGGGGACGAACAAAGAGGGTATTTCTAAGGACTTGAGAGGAGAGAAGGAAGCGCCAGGGGGGCGTGATACATTGAGTACGGCATAAATATTCTAGAAGGAGCTGAGGGGGTGCTAGAATAGCCGCAAAGTGGGTCCGGGGCCGGAAGATAAAGAAGTGGAATGAGACCAAAAAGTCCTCCAAAAAAGCCAGGGGTCACAAAGCAAAAGCGCCCCGCGTGCAGGTGCGTCGATGGGTGCCGGTCGCAATTACGCGGCGGCAAATTAAGGGTGCAGCTTTTTCCCTTTTTCCGCCTGGAAGTGAAATCTACATAAATGAACCGTTTGGCAGCGGGGTCAAGCCAGAGTGAAAGGTTAAATTAATAAAGACACAAAGACAGCCAGAAAAAACAGCCCGACAAGAAATAATGGCTACAGTAGGGGGCACCCTGAATCTGAGATCGGCCACTGTAGGAGGCAAGACGAAAAATTCCCCTTCGCTTGGGGGGAAGAGTGAAATGGAATTATTGGGGTAGGATTCCTTAATGGGTCTTATTCTGTGGTCTACGAATTCAAGTCGGTGGCGCATGCAGCACAGAAAGGGTGCGGACCTGGAAAAGATGCGCGGAGAGTGGTGAAAAAGGCAGGAAAAAGATAAGAAGAGGAGTGTCCGGGCGGAAAGGAAACCACTGAAGGTGTGATCGGCGGGATAGGAGAGAGGAAGAAAGCGCTAGCCCACTGAATCTTGGAGATATAAACATGAGAATAAGCATACTCGAGAAAGCGTGAAGAGGATTGGGCATTGAGAAGGTTGAGGTACGGAAGAGCCAAAGGAATAAAGAAGTTCGGAAGGCATGATAACATTCTAATGGAGAAGGGGCACGTAAGACTATGAAACGGAAGAACTAAGTCATGGGAGATGGAGTGCGCAAACAATTTCAAAAAGTAGCCGAAAGTCGCAACGGGAAGGAAACAATTGCATCGGTAGTAACAATGAGAAAAGCTGAAATCGGATGTCACCAGGTGGAGACCGTTGGATCGAGGAGAGGGTGAACAATGCGAATGTGCAGGTTAAAAAGAAATAGGAATAAAAGTAATCCAGAGAACAAAGGAACTATGATGGGACGAAGGTAACAAACGGAAGCAAGGATACAGCAAGAACGAGTGAAGAAGAAAAGGGAATCGCGGATGCCAATCGGCTTTCGGGCTTTGCGCCAAAGAATGCTCGGCAACATTTATTAAGCAGGGTGTCAGCAGACGGTGGATCCTGGGAATCAGTTGGAGAAAGAACGCTTTTCTGAGGTATGGGTAATGCTATGACAGGACGCGCGTCTGCCATTAAAGGTATGTCTATCGACATATTCTAAAGAAAAAGGACAAATGGCGGTGGTCTCGCCAAGATGATACAATACCCGCAAAGGATTGAGGGTTTTGCAAAACCAACGGGGGAGTTACTAAAGAGGTGGGCGCGGTGACCGACTTGGGTAAGGGAACAAAGGAAAAAGAGAAGAAAATATCCCAGGCGACAGAGAAAAGGGACTCAGATACGTGGTCAACGAGAGAAAGAAGGATGAGAGGTTAGGAAGACACAAGAGGAAGAAGAAGACACACGTCAGCTAGAACAAGGAACGGAGTGGTCGGACGAAGGTAGGGAGAACCCAAGGGGGCCGTGGGGCAAGCGTTTCAATCGGGAAAGGCGATGAGAGCGAGCACAGAGGTAAGAAGGTCCAAATCTGAGTGTTCCCGAAACAAATGAAGCCGGTTAAAGTCTAGATAAAAAAAAAGACCGTGTGGGGGAGAAAAGGTGAGAATAAATTAAAGATTGGAGAAGAAATGCAAGAAAATGTGAGGTAGATACACAAAAGGGCGGGCAGGACACCGGTCATGGCAACAGTTTCGAAAGGGGACAACAATGGAACCTGAAAGGGGAGAAGAGGACCCAAGGGTGTGTCTGGAGATCGGAATCTTTCACAAGTGAGATGCGTACCAAACTAGGTCAAGATGCGGACTTAAGAAAGTGACAGTGGGATTAAGGGCCAAGCCATCAGAAGGGGGCAAGTGAACGGATCTGCAAAGAAAACGGAACATGTATGCCCGCCAAAATGGAATTGAAAAACAGGTAACAAGGAAGGTAAGATGGGAAGAAATCCAAGAATTCCTTGTCGGAATAGACAATGTCAGGGGCAGAGGAAAATTATAGGTCGAAGGGAGAAGCAAGTGGAGAAGACACGGGGGACAGAGTCTTTGAGAGTTACAGGCGCACAAAAGGGAAACCGGCGAAGCGAGAAGGGCAAGGCGGGTCGTGACCTTCCGGTCAAGGGGGATTCGTCCATATCTGCGGGGGTCAATCACAAGACAGACAGGAGATGGTGGGAAACGGATACTCAGCGGAGCGGTTTTCCGAAGGAGAAGGCGGGAACGATAGAAATAGCCCGCAGAACAGGATAAGTACGTCAAGCTGAACTCGACATTCGTTCCCGGGGCAAGTTGAAAGCCGTAATGGTAAGCAGTTCGTGAGCCCACTCCCCTTGACATCATGGTCTTCACGGAGAGTGGTCATCCTTGAGTGTCTGTGATGGCGGGGGGCCGGTTGTCAAAAGGGGATGAAATGAGAGGAGAAAAAAAAGATGAATCGGAAGTGAATCAGCGTATTCCCTTCACCTCCAAATGATCCCCTTGAAATTGGACGGCAGCACAGAAAGCCATCTAGAAAAGGAGAGTAATAAGAAATATAAGCAGAGGGAGGTACCTGAGGACGCCGTTACCGGGTGATACAGGTGGGCTGAAAAATCATGAGTTGTGCAAATATCTTGCCAGACATAAATATATGACCTAAAGTGAACAAGGTAGGTACTTCTCCGAATCCCAGCCTCATTAACGGTGTGTATGCTTAAAGGACGCACGGTGGGGGGGAATTAAATCGAATCGACATGTCTCAGGAGGATCAAGTCAATGGAGCGGACAAAAAGGCGGGGAATGGATGCATTGATGAGCCGAGTAGAACCAGCGAAAACAAAAAGAAGAAGTGACGCCAGAAGGAAGACTAGTTGCCCCCAAAATCGGGGGGGTAAACACAAGGCTGATTAAACTGTGTTAAAATTGCAAAGTGCTCTTGGGACGTGAATGAGTTTTTTTGAACAACAGGCGGAGGTAGGGGTCAAAAAGGGAAGGAGATCAAATCGTTAGGTGGTGATGGATAAGGCTTACGAACGGAGTAACTCTAAAAAGAGGAAAAGAAGACGTATAACCCAGGATAAAAAATGAGTGGTGATTAACCGATGGTCAAATCAAGGAAGAGAGAGATAACACGTAATGTAGAGAGGAATATCTGGTGTAGAGACTCCATTCATCACGAAGGAGGTGACAGGACGAGGTGTCACAAAAGAATGACGCAAAGAGTAGAGGTAATTAATATCACAGAGATAAAGATGATCTTGGTGATAATGCAACGGGAGGATGGATAAAATATGAGAGGGAGGCCGGGGAGAGAAAAAAGATGGCACAGGATACGGAGTGTGGTAGAATACCTTGGTCAGCTTGGACCAGGTCCAGATGATGAAAAAAAACAATGTGGAGACTTGGTGAGCTTCTAGGAAAGATATCGTCGATTGATAAGAGCAGTCGAGCTGTTAAAAGATCAGTTTTCATTGAGATGGTGAGGTCCGGGTCCCGTGTTGAGGACAGCTTTGCGAGGAGCAAGGACCCTAGTAAATATACTCAGTGTTGAAGTAGGGCACGAAGGGAGTCAAATCGGAGGTGAGTTGGCAACGGTGTTGGAGGAGTACATAAAAGGTAGAAACAAGTCGGGTGATCTTCAGGGAATGGAAGAGTAAATCCCCTGACAAGATGGGAAAATATCCAGTGAATGAAGGAGAAGCACAACCGAAGGGGACAGGGGCACGTAAAGGCAAGTACCACCAAACACACAAGGCAAGCGGGGGAAAGTGAATGATTGAGGTATGTGAATAGTGTAGTGGCCATGTGTTCAGGGGAGCTTGTGAATTAAAAGAGGCTGTGAACCTCGCTAGATCCAGACTGTTGGCTCCCATGACAGAATTTAGAAGAAGACCCAAAAAAGGGCGACGGCCACTGACGAGAAGGGACGGGTAAATACAATCCTGCAGCCCGGCCGGAAAAACCCGCGTGTCGGTGTGGACAAGAAAGACTACAATGGGGGGCAGATAACAGATAATAAAAGTGTGAGATCGAAGTTTTCTGTGTAAAACTACGCAAAAGAGACGCAGACGTGTGGGAAAAACTTTCTCACAAAAGGAGCAGATGGTGTCAACCAAGGGGGGGTGGATGAAACCCATACAAAAACAATGCAGACCGTCCGGGGCTGGCAGCAGGATAGGAGACGAACCTGGGAGTATAAAAAAACTACCTTGACTTGGTTGCTGACTAAAAACCGACGCGGGGGGTGTGGCATACAGAAAGGGGGGTCCGGAAAGACGGGTGGTCTGGGGGGAAGTAGGGACAGCAGCCCATAGGCGTGTGGACAGCGGGGGGTTGGGAGAAAAAGAAGTTGGCGAGAAATGGTGAATCATCCCTCGCAAGGTGCGAAAGAGGCCCATCCGTGGGACGGGATTCCGGGTGGGGTGCAGAGTAGCTTACATAAATTGCTTGAGTGGGCCGGAAAAGAAGAAAAAAGAGAACTACTACGAGCAGGTCCTCATCGGTACATGAAACAAAACATGAAACGGCTATGGTGAACAGATTGTGACAGGAAGATAAGGAGCGGGAGATGGTGGGAAAAGGGGAGGGAAGTTGAGGGTGTGTTCTGGTTCTCCTACCTTCCAACAGCAGGGATCGGAGGAAAGAGGCCAAGGAGAACTAGTGCTGCGAAATGTAAAAAAGCGAGAAGGAGGTGGCTCGAGGAGTGTGGGGGAGCTGGTGGATGCCTAAGTGAGATTTTAGAAGTGGTTGGAATCTGAAGAGAAGGTACACCGAAAGAAAAAGGCCAAGTACGGAAGGAGACAAAGAAATGGAGACCCACGATCATTACGTCGGGGGGTGCAAAGAGAAGCAAGAAGAGTTACCAGGATAAAAGGGGATCGGTAAAAAGAGAGAAAGGGGAAACGGGGAGTACGTGAACAATGAAGGGGAAAGAAGGAAGAGAACGAAGTGAAAAAAAGATAAGAGGAAAAAAAAAAGAAAAAAGGGGAAAGAAATCTTAAACCTCAGTTAAGTGAAATGTGAGTGAAAGAGATAAAACAAGGGAAAAACTTGTCACAGAGAAAACAGGAACGACCATGAGAGGTCCCGAGTCAAGGACGCGACTAGTCACACGAGGAGGCAGTGCAAACAGGCACAGGTAATAAATCATGGATACTAGAAAGCCAAACTTTGAGACTGACCACCAAAACCAATTTAAAACATTGACTCAGTGATGCCGGGGCTGAAGAATAATATGACCATTGACCCCTGCTCTTCAGGTGGATACAGTCTATCAAAGAAAGAAAACTAGAAAGGAAGGGGAATGAGTGTAGTAGGGGTACTTGGAATCAAACGATGAAACAAGAAACTGGTCGACCCAGAGGATTGAATGCCCAGGCCTACTACCTTCACGGCCAACTCGCCATACCGTCGCGTGTCGAAAGAAAAAAAAAGGTGACAATAGGTCGATAACCGCCTTGAAAATCAACGCATACTTGACTGGGGGAAGTGGAGAGCTACCTTTCGAGCATAGTGATGTGGAACGAAGTGAGTGGAGGACGAAATGGAGAAAAAATCGTGGTACGACGGGGACAGAGGACTCCGCCTTGACAACGGTGTGTCGGCGCGGGCCGACAAGCCTTTCATAATAAAAAAAGCCGGGGACGAGTCGTGTTGTGGTGGTTTTAACGTGTCCGAAGGGAGACGGGCCTCCTCCCGTGGGTCAGTGATGAAAAGTAAAACAAAAACAGAAAGACAAGTAAGAAAAATCATATGAAATGGGGGGGTAACAGATGGTTAATCTCTCCGGTACTAGCGCGAAAGGAAGGGTGAGGATGAGTGTGGATGAAACATACGCATACTGTAAAATATAATGTGGGAAATGAAAACAAGGGGAAAAGTAACGAAAGGAAAGCCGGCGAAAATAATAATTAGAATAATAGAAACTCGAAGAGTCGGCCTTTTGAAAGGAAGAAAATTCCTATCTCTTGAGCCTGGAAAGAACGCACGCGTTGAAAAAATCAGTGACCTCAAGATTAGACCTCTGGACTTCAAGTCCTAGAGGGGGTTCTGAAGGGTCGGCGCGTAAGGAGCCGCGAACGGGGACCAGCCAGACCAAGTAGCCGTACTGGAAGAGGAGGAGAGACAAAAAAAAACCCTTCCCTTTGGTCCTCGGAACAACGTAAGTAAGAGGGCAAGGACATGGGGCCAAAGAGAGCTACAGGGAGAGAGAGCGTGGGATTGGACCAGATCTATGGACGAAGATGGTCACTACGAATGAGTAGGACTATCATGTGGTAGAGTTAATTAATCGATGTCTAAAGGATACGGAAGCTCAACCAGGGGTGTTTTCCTCTTTCGACAGGGAAACCTAAATGAGGAAGAATATAGGATTTGGAATAAAACAAGGTGGTCCGTAACAACTCGCGATAACGCGACAGACGGTGGAAAGGGGGTCAACTGGGAAACAACACTGGACAGGGCTACTTGGGAGGGGTAGGCGTTGTAAATCTGAAAGGGGGGGGCGAAGCCTTAACAAGGGAGCAAGAAATAAGAAAATTGGGAATAATCCAAGTAGCCTGTAGGTCGACTCCCAATACTTGGTAGGTGGGGCATTTCTTTGGGTTTACCTAATCAGACAGAAGACAGGGCACTCTGCCAAAAAATTCCCCGAAAAAAAAGAGGAAGAAATACTTCCAAGGAAATGGGTATAAAGGAGGAAACAAACGACAGGCCTGAGAGGATATCGTACGGGCCTCTATACCACAGGGAAGGAGGCACGGGGGGGTGCGGGAGCCCTATTAAGGTGCTGAGAGGAGCAAGTCGACAATGGGGGAAATACTCTCCGACTGACAACCACTCGCGTCGGAATTAGAACCAGCAGACAGAGATGACAGGGGAACAGCAACTGAGGATTGAAGGCCGTTGCAGCGAGGCTTCCTGTTCGGACAGCTTCCAAACGGGAAAAAGGAAATTGACAAAAAACTTTAGAATGACTATGCTGTAGGGAACCGGAGAGGGGAACGACACGAAGATGATGATTATGATACAACGTGAAGAAAAAATATGAATGTAGAGAGGCCTGGTGCAAAAAAGCCAAGGGAAATGTCCAGAAGCTGCAAATGGAGTCAACCCCCAGCTCATTCGACACAGGGGAGTCGCGATAATTATAAACGGACTGGCGGTAGAGGAAAAAGGAGAGAAGTGTACCAGAGAAAGGGGCCAATTCCCGCTGGCACACAGCTAAGTGGGGGCCCTGGCGTCTCCAAGCAGGCTCCGCGTCAGGAATGCGTCAGCGGAAACGAACATGATGTTCGTCGCGTGCCGCGGCGCAGGAGTGAGGCAATCAGAGACTGCAGACATACTAATGAGCAACGGGTAAGGGACAAAAATACAGTCAAAGAGAAATAAGTACCTGGGGGGGACAACTGCCGAAAGTGCTACTGTTAAACCGGCATCGCTATAGACAGGTAAATCAAGACGCATGAACGTTCAAAAGAGACAAACCCCCCGCAGTCCTAAAAAAGAGAAGCACAAGTCTCGGGGCCTACAGAAGCGGACGGGGGGTCCACAGACTATCAACACCGAATGAACGTGCGAGGGTATAGAACATTCTGCACACGGGGAAATCGTCAAAAATCACGACCTAAAATGGATAAAAAAAATACAGGAGAGATTAATCGGGACATAATATAGAAGGCCAAAGAAAGAAGTTTACGTCTTACGAAGTCCTCCATCAAGGGACACCTCTTTAACTTTGTCACCAGCACACCAGAGAAAAAAGGCATGGAGACGGCACGTCAAGACTTCGAGAAGAGTCTATAAAAAAGGGGGAGAGAGAGAGAAACACCGTGGGTAGTCTATGGCGAAGTCGGTATCGATTTAAAAACC
>Ga0179593_1809781_pt1 | contig 20397 bp, 45 predicted proteins | sample CZODoug2_1_08_16_FD_185931 | JGI IMG/M metagenome (GOLD analysis project Ga0179593, IMG submission 185931) | Vadose zone soil fungal communities from Angelo Coast Range Reserve, California, USA - CZODoug2_1_08_16fungal (PacBio error correction) | ecosystem: Environmental > Terrestrial > Soil >...
CACTAAAAAAAAGAAAGATGGGTCAAAAAGGGGATAGAAAGGGAGGTAATACCGGCGCAAACTGAAGAACGTTGAATGGCTGAGGGCTATGCGGGACCGTGGATTATCCCGAGAGGGGGGAAAAAAAAAAGCCACCAGGGGGGGAAGGGGGAAACGTCGTATCGCGGCCATGGACAAAGAAGGGGGAACGGGTGTGGGGGGGAGGGAGCAAAAAAAAAAAAAGCTAGAAAGGGAAAGTGGACGCCAATGCCGAAAAAAGGAACGAGACAAGTCAAGGTTTCGATACCGGAGCGGAAAACATCAACCAGGTAAAGACCCAAAAAAATCCCAGAAAAGAGGGCCCTAACGTAGGGGACCCTTATGTGGCACGGGTCATGGAACAGGATGAATCCGCACAAAAACATGGGCGGTGTTTCAACTGGGTGAAAAGTGATGAAAAGGGGGGACTTACCACTGGAAGAACAGAACCACGTACAAGTTTACGGGGAGGAAAAAAAAGGGACAATATCGAGTGGGAAACAAAGGCGGTGCCGGCCTAACTTGGTATCCAGGAAAAGGGACCATCAAGATGGGGGGAACTCACGAAGGTCAAATGGGCGTGGCGAACAACCATATTGCGTGACAGCCGAGCAGGAAGGGGGGGCTCTTCCAAGGAATGAAGCTTCAGCAGTAAGTGATAAGGGGGGGGGGGGGGGGGCATCCTGAAAAAAGGAAAAGTGTTGGAGGAAAGCCTGCCCGGAGGAAAACAGTAGAAGCAGGGTGGGAAAAAAAAAAGCCCCTCTAACTCCCAAAGGGGGAAGATCCACTGGAAGGAAAGACAACTAGACAAAGACCAATGGAGGAAACGCCATGTGCCGGAAAAAAAACATTCCGGAGGGGGAGGGGGGCGGGGAAAAAAAATATGAAGAGATAAGAAAGGATAGCCGGGTCTGACTCAAGGGTTAAAGAAAAAACCACAAAGCCGCTAAAAAGCAACGGACGGTGGTTTCTGGGAGAAAACTCGGAAAAAAAAAAAAAAAAGAAGGAAAAGGTGGAAAAACGGGGCCACACGACAAGGGGGGGAGGGGTAGGGGGGAATGACGAAAAAAAGACCAGGGGAAGATGAATCTTCCGGCCGAAAGCTCGGGGTCTGTGAGGGAGAAAAGGAGAAACGGGGAAAGGGACGTGTGATCTGAAAAAGGGGAAAAAAGAAGAAAGAGTCCTTCCACCGGAAGGATGGGTTTAAGCCGAAGAAGATCGTAAGGGGGCTGTTCGAAAAGGAAAGCAAAAGGGAAGGGGGAATATGGACCAAAAACCCGAACGCAACACAAAAAAACACCCCATGCAGATCCCTGCGTGGAAAAGGGAACCCTCGGAAGGTTTTTGGGGGAACAAAGAAGGGACCGCAGGTTAAATTTGACAACTGACCCCATTAGTCTGCAGAAGTTGAGAGGGAAAAAAAAAGGGATCAAAAGCAGAGTTGAGACATAGACGGGTGGCCTGAATTCAGGAAGAGTGAAGAGGTCCATAACCACCCTAATCGCCAGAAAAGGAACCGAATTCCGGGTCCGAAAAGGCGAGGGGGGGACTGGGAAGAAAAAGAAGAGTTTCGTAGAAAAGGGGGAGAAGGTACGGATCGTCGTGACTCTTTACAGATTCCTTGTGGAAATTGAAAGAGAAGGGGGGCCTGTCAAGGGGGAAAAAAGTCCAGAAAGGGGAATGGGGTTCTGGTCAAGCTGATCAAAAAAAAAAAAAAAAAAAAAAAGGGATCACAAAGCCGGCAGGGGAAAGGAAAAAGAAACAATTGTTGGCCCCGGGGACGGAAACAACTCCTAAAAAAATGGAAATATTATGCACCGTTCCAAAAAAAAGGGGAAAAAAAAATTACGAGGAAACCAGGGGGACCAAAGGGAAGAAAAGGGGGGGGAAAGTTTTTGTGGACCCCCAATTCCTGAGGACTATGCCACGTGGGGGGGGCATTTAGAGTTTCACACGTTGGAAGATATGGGGGCCGAAACATCAGGGGGCCCGGCATCGGCTTCTGCAATGATGCAAAAAAAAAAAAAAAAAAGAACAAAGTAATATAAGTGGGGGTGGGTAACCGCGGAAAGAAAAATCAATCAAGAGAACGAGGCAAGAAATATGTTGAACAAGGCCCCAGGGGATGGGGGACTTTCACTCCGGAAAAGGTCGGGAAGGGAAGAACAGCAGAAATCCATCAGCTGAAAAGAAAGACCAGACCGAGAAAACAAGAACCGACGATCATCATGCAAAGAGGTTAAAAGAAACGAGCACAGAGGACGGGGGGGGGAATCGGACACCGTGTAAGGTGAAATTACTGCTGGGGGCAAAAACTAAAGCAAGGACACACCCGCTGGGGCATTTCCAGGGATGGTAACTTGTATTGAGAAGAGAACAAGAACGGAAGAGTGGAAGGGGGCAAAGATCCAGAAAAAAAACGGCATTTGGGACAGTCCCTGTACATAGGGAAACTGGGCTGATAGCTTTAAAGTGGGGAGCGACGAGCATTGGAAGAAAAGAAAAAAAATGAGGGGGGGCCCGGTGGAAGAAACTCTCGACACCAAAAAAAAAGGGGGGGAAGGAGGGGGGGGGATAGAGAAAAGTTAAGAAAGATAAGACCCCCGCCAGAAGGTTGCAGCTTATGTTCCGCCACGCCATGGACGTCAAGAGTGGGGTGCTCTGGAAGGGGAAAAATCCAGAGTCAAAGGGGAAGGATAACGTTCTACCATCAAAGGGGAACAAGCACGGGGTAGTGGGGCAAAACCCTGAAGGGAAAAAGGGAACTGTCAGCTCCACGGTGGGAAGAATCTGCACCGCGCGTTTTCAAATACCGGTGGTTGCACGGGGGGGGGGAATGCGTGGGAGGTTCCTTGAGGGGAGGGACGCGTGATCAAGCGGGGGAGGGATGAAAAAAAACCTTAGCGAAAGCTTCCGGGAGAGGTAACGAAGAAAACACAAAAGGACCTGAAAGAAGGGAGAAAAAACTCGTTTCTCTGAGACAAGAAAGGGGGATCGGGAAATGGGGGAGGGAACCTGCTGGAAATCAACGTCTATTATGTTGCTGGGGGGGGGACCTTGCCGCAAAGTCCGGGGGGTTCGGGACTACAAAAAGCGCCTCTCCAAACTTAGGGTCACAAGTGGGGGGAACCGAGGGAACGAAAGGCCTCGGGGAGGATTTAACAAGAAAAATCCCCATAATGCGTAAAAGGTGACACAGAGTTTAGACTTCCTGGATCATTTAGGGGGGGGGGACGTCAAAAGGGGAAAACGGGAAGGTTTTTGGAGAAAAAAAGACGGGAACCAAGCCGGAGGGAGTGACTGAAAAACCACAAGGGAATTCCAAACAGAAGCATCTGCCCGCCAATTCACAAGAAGGGGGGGGGGAAAAAAGTGGGCAAGAGAAAAACCGTGCAGAAACGGAAAGGTCCGACGGACCGCCCGCCCAAAAAAGATCAAAGAACTCCCAAAAGATATGAATATGACGAATTAAAAGAAAAGCGATGGGGGGAAAAGAGGGCACGTATTGGTTGTCGCTCGGCTACGGGTGGGGGGGGGGAACGGGGGGAATCACCAGGACGGCAAAAGGAAAGGGGGGAAGTACACGTCTGGAAGGAGGGCGAGCAAGGCTGAAGACGATGGGTCACATGTTGGGAAAGTTACCAGGGAGAAAAGAACCTGGGGAAAAAAGGAAGAAAAAAAAGGAGGGGGGATGCGCCCCAGGCGAGGAGGTGATGGGGGGACGTTGGGGGGGGGGGGGGAAAACGTGAATTTCCTGTATCGAACGCTGACGATCTTATTGGAAAATGATCAAAAGCGCAAAAAAAAAAAAAAAAACGATAAAAGGAAGAAAAGAAACAAAAAGCAACCCGAATACCAAGGGAACGGAAGGGGAAAATGCCAGAAAGAAGAAAACAGAAAGATGCAATCGTGACCTGCAAAACCCGGTATTGAGAAACGCCCGGCCCAAGGAAAAAAAAGGGTGGCAAAGAAAAAAGAAAGGAGGTTGTGGGGAAGGGGCGAAAGAAAAGAAAAAAAGGGGAAGTGAAGCAAAAAGCGATGGGGGTTTTCGAAATGAACCAATTGCGCAGCTCCCAAGAAAAAAGCTAGGTCCGGATCTCAGGAAACGCAGAAACTTCTGCAATTTTGAGGGACAGCCGTCCGCAGTTTCGAACAAAGAAGGCCGGGGCTTAAAAGAGGGCTTGTTCAGCGAGAATTAAGGGAGAGGAAAGCAGCGGTGAAAGTCAACCAACTTCCTCGAAGAGGAAGGCCAGAATCCGTCATAGGTGGGGAACAGGAAAAAAAAAAGAGGAAGGATGGAAACGCAAAAAGTGGGGGGGTACCGCCACGCCCGGGGGACAATGCCCCCAGGAAAAGGGGAAGTCAGGGACGGGAAAAGAACATTTGGAATTAGGGGAGTTGAGACGCACGCCGAAGGGGAAGAGAAAAGATTGTCCAAGAAAAAACCCCAAAGGGGGGGCCTCCGGGCTTACCAAAAAACGCCAGACTCGGGACCTCACTTAGGAGAAAAAAGTTTGGGGGGGGAAGGCCAGGGTGAGGAAAGAAACTGGGGGAGGACCCGCAACAAAAACAGAAAGTTCAGGGGAGGCAAAACGCAAAAGTCCCGCAATGACATTACTCCACAGCTTGCCTGTTCCCTTGGGGTAATAGGGGGGGACCTTCCAAAAAGTCAAAAAGAAGAGGGAAAAAAGAATAGGGGGAGTCGGCAGGCCCGGGAGGGGGGGGAAGGTGACGGGGGGGGAGAGGGAATGGGGGGCTAAAAACCCACACATAAAGTGAGAAGTGGAAGAAAAGAAATCCAAGAAGCGCCTCAAGAAGGGAGGTGAAGGGATTAAGCACAAGAAAAGAAGACGGGATGAGCCAGGGTAGGCCATCGTCGCGCTCTAATTAAAAAGATACATCAATGATTTGGGCGAAAAAGCATTAACCATTGGGGAAAGGGTGAGGTGTAGGTGGGGAACCAAAACAAGGAGGGGGAAGAGGACACTAAAACAGGGGGGGACAATTGTTTTTGGGGAGGGGGTCCCCAAGAGGGAGAAGAGACTTCGCGCGCGGGGCCCTATTGGGGGAGGGGGGGAAGTGAGAAAGAACGAAGGGAAGTGCCCAAGGAAGCCGCCAACCGAAAAATGGAGTCAAAAAAAAAAAAAAAGAAGGGGGACTTGATAAACCAAGAGACCAGGGAACTGGTGTGCAAGGGGGGGGCAACTTTTAGCACCCCCTAACATAAAAAAAAACTTCCTTTAACCAGCAGGCAACTGAGGAAGAAGGAAGAGATCTAAAGGGGAAAATGGGGAAAAAAAACAAGCCACCAGCTTCCTGTCCAGCACGAAATAAACAAGGAAAAAACGGCCCGTATGAAGGAAGATGACAAAGCGGGCGGGCAGGGCAAAGAAAGTTCAGACTAAAAAATGGTTTGACAGAAAAGGGAACAAGTGGGGGGATAATCAGCCAAAAAGGAGGTTGAAAGTACAAGGGGAGGAACCAAGGGGGGGGGCCAGGGTCAGGGCACGACCGGACAAGGGGAACGGGGGGGGGGTTGAGGACAAAGATAAGGAGGGGGAAGAGGGCGAGGAAGGAAACGGAAAATGGAATCCTTCACAAGATGCACATCGAGGGGGGGGGGAAGACCAGACCTGACTTCACTTTTGCCGGGCACAAAGGGACCCAGCGAAAAGGAAAAACCCCGAGAGAACCGTGGGGACCAGAAGCCGAATCTGACGTGCCCAAAGGCCAATGAAGACCTCAATGGGGGGAAGTGGGCGCTCCAAAGGCCATTTTTGAGAAGGTTTTTGGGGGGGCGGGGAGGCAAAAAAGAAAAACAAACAAAAAGAGTTGCGCCGAAGACCCGCTGGAACGCCAACGAAAGGGCAAGCTAAACTGAGTGGCAGAGGAGGGACGGGGATAAGGGGCGGGGGGGGGGGAGCACAAGGAGTTTCATCTAAAGGGGAAGCCTGAAGGCCCGCACTGGCAAAGGGGGGGAATGAAAGGCGGGAAAAGAACTTGTTCGAAAACTGCGGCCGTTCACCTCCTAAAATAATCGGGGAAAAAGGGCGAAAAAGGGGCAACAAAACGACGGAGAAAGGGACATTAATTCGAAATAAGGATGGGGGGAATCTTCCGGGGGAACGAGCTCTTGGACGGTGAATTGAGAAGTCCCGTAAGGAGCGGTTCCTTGGAAATGGGGAATGGGGCCAGGTCCAATATAGGAGGAAGATGTTCAAAAGAAAAAAAGAGAGGGGTCGCGTTGAGTCGGCAAAAAAAAACCTTGCTGGCCTGAATCCAATCGGCACCAAAAAAAAAAAGAAAAAGTCGGGACAGAGCGGGGGAAAACTACCCCGGCGGGAAAGGAACCCAACACCGGAAAAAGGTAATGACCAATAACTTTGACAAAGGGGAAAAGAATATACAGGAAAAGCCGGAAAAAATTCTGACAAAAGGCCCCCTACGAGGGTGAAGTAAACTCCCTGGTGCCGATTCAGTGAAAAAAAAGGGAAGGGATACGGGGAAAAAGACCATAAAAGAAATCAAAAGGACCACGGTAACCATATACCAGTTCGGCCGAAAGCGAGGGGGTCAAAAGAAAAAGGTCGGGGGAGTTAATATTGAAAAAAGGGAAATACGATGGATCTTTGCAAAGGAATGTGTCCTCTTTCAAAAGACGTTGCTTATAAATCCGGGAAGGAAAAATGAAAGGGGAAGAAATGGGAAAAGCTGGAGGGGAGGAGAAAAAAAAAAGAGGAAAAACAAGAAGGGGAAAAAGCAAAAATCCGCTTTGAAAAAGGGGGGAATTTTGGGCGGGCAAAACCCTGAGGGAAGGGGTGATGAAGGGAGGACAAAAAAAACAAGAAGATAGACACCGATGAAGTTTGGCCGTGACGAGGATGTTTTTGGGAAAGCCCGTCAAGAAAAGGAGGACGAGGGAAGTTGCGGTGGAAAGGTTAGGGGGCAAGAACGTTGGGGCGGAAAAGAAGTCCATCGTAGTCAATAACAAAACAGAAAAAAAGGAAGCACAGGGAGGAACAATTATTGATCACAGAAACGGTGGTGTGATTCAAATCATTACTTGCGGTCAAGGGAGAAGAAGGTCAGAAGGAGGGGAGGATTTGCTCAGGGGGAAAGGGGAAACAGGGTGTTGGGCGGGGGGTCCACTCTAAAAGCCCTCATCAGGGGGAATACTAAAAAAAAGAAAAAAGAAAAGCATCTGATCAACGTCAACAAGAACCTCCTATAACTAATCATCGACAAAAAAAAAAAAAGAAGGTGGGGGTTGGGGGGGGGGGGAACTCAAGAACCCAACCGAGCTAACATACAAAAAAACGCGTAGTGCAGGACAGGGGACGGGACACCTTTAGCGGGGAATGTTCATTAGAATTTCTCCACTACCAACAATCGTGGAAGTTGCGGGGGGGGGGGGGAAACGGGGGGAGAGAAAACATCGAGTGGGATGGCGAATCAAGAAAGGGAAAAAAGGAGCATGGGAGGGGTCACAAGGGTACATAGCAGGACGAAGTAAGGAGAAGCCCAAGCTGTGACTATCCTCGAGGGGGGGGAAGCGGAAAAAAGGAAAAGTGAAAAATACAGAACCACAAAACAAAGGAGTATAAGAAAAGAGAAAGTCAGAGGGGAACTGGGAGGGGGGGGGTCCAAAAAAAAATCGGTGCCAAAAAAAAAAAAAAACCTGGGGGGAAGGGCAGCCAAAAAAGAAGGGGGTTTTTTCCGGGGGGAAGAAAGCCCATTACGTCCAAGGGTCTCTTGATCGGGGGGGAAGAAAAAAACATATTCTCAAGGGGGGTCAAAGGGTCAGACGTGTGGGAAAAATCGCCCGCACGTAGGAACAAAAGCAAAAACAGGTGTCCGCAAAGGTAACTACGCTGCGGTTTGGTAAAAAGGACTCGAGGGGGGGGGGATCGGAGGAGGAGATGATCAAGGAGGGGGAGGTGGGAATGAGGGAGAGGGGGGGGAAACAAATTGAGAGATCAAAAGGACCAAAGAGTTAACTCATCAACACACACCTTGCGTGGGGAGGTTAAGGATCAAAGGGAAGAGGGTTGATCGAATGGGGCCAAGGTCACCCTGACTGTAATCAAACCTTGACGAAGAAATTTGGGAGGGGGAAATAAAAAAAGGGGGCAAGAACGAGGACGGCGATCAACTTGCGAAGAAGGAGTCGGCTAACTCCGGACACTTCGGGGGGGAAGGGAAAGAAACACCTGAAGGGGGGGGGGGAGAAGGGGGGACTGGAGGCAAAACCATCATCGGCCAAGGGACACACCCTGTGTCATCGTTTAAAAAAGTCGGGGGAGCATGTGAAGGGGGGGGGGGCAGCCAAGGGGGGAAAAAACAAGTTCAAAAGTGGTGGAATGAAAAAAGAGAGGTTCTGGACGTCCTCCCGTTCACGGGAATTAAAAGACATATAGAGCCCGAAGAAAAAAAGGGGAGGCCAGAAGTGAGGGGTTGAAGTCGAGATAAACGGAAATTTCGCACCGAGTCCAAGGAAAAACCTCAGCAAAGCATAAGGGGGAGAAAGGATCAAAAAAAACAAAAAGGAAGTTCTTGAGACAAGGAGAATTTCTTGAAGCGTATTGTGTCAGTGGGCTCGGGCAGGATGGTGGGGGGTACGGGGGCAGGGGACAAAATCTTAACTGAAAATCGAAAAAAACGCATTCCCCTTTGGGGGAAGGCATCAACTATTGACAGGGGCCAAGGGGGGGGGGGGGCGGAGAAAAGGGGGGAGAAAAGAGGGGTGAGAGTTGGGGAACTGCGGATTCGGTCAGGGTAGGAGGTTTTTCTCACAGAGGGATGCTGACTCAGGAGGGGATGTGAGGGGGGAGGGGGAGGAGGTAGAAGGAGGGGTGGGGAGGTGAAAGGGGATCATACCACAGGGTAAATTCTTCCCCCTGAAAATAAAAGCAAAGGAAGGATGGATAGGAGTGAAGATCAACAGAACCAGAAAGACACGTTTCCGAATAAATTCAAATAAGAGAGAGAACCGGAAAGCAGAAGAGGTGGCGCATCCAAAACCAAAGGGGCCGACGTTGCAAAAAAAAGTGGGGGGCCGCGTATTTACCGAGAGCGGGTTTTTTTGGGGGGGAAAGGCGGAGAACAGGAAGGGGGGAAAAAGAAAAAAGAAGGCGTGGGGGGGTGTTTGTTAGTAAAAAAGACGCCAGCGTATCCAGTCTATCCTTGATAACGAAAGGGATCTCAAGAAAAAAGGCCAATGGGGAGAACAGCCGAAAAAAGGGAAGGGCATAGGTGAGGAGCCTGGGGTCGAGCGGGGCGTGTTCAAGCCAAAAAGAGACGCAAAAAAAAACGGTGGGAAAAAGGGAAAGGACCAAAAATGAGAAAAGAACGGGAGGGGAGGTCCTATCCACGTCAAACAAAAAAAAAGACTTGGGCCGAGATCAAAGGCTGGTCACAAAAGAAGCGTTGGGAAGGACGGCAAAGGGAAAGCCGGGAAAAAGGGGGGGGGAGTGAGAGGGGCCTAAAAAGTGGGGGGGAAAGGATTCCGTGGAAGGACAATGGGGGGCCCGCCGCCTAGGGAAGCTAATCGGGGGAGAAAAGCCCAAAAAAAAAAAAAAAAAAAAAACGTCCGGCTACAAAAGATCAGGGGGGGTCCTCACAAAAAACGCGGTCCAAACGGTACTTTTTACACCGCCCAGGGGTTGGAAAGGATAGAAAAGGGAGAGACCCCGAAAAGCAACAAGGGAACAGGGGGCGGAAAAGGGGCAGGGGGGGGGGGGGGTCGGAAAGACAGGAAGCCAAAAGGGACCAGGGGCCAAGGGAAATGAAAAAGGCCGCTCCCGGGATCTGACATCTTGAAAAAAGAAGTAGGAGAGGGGGAAGGGGACCTGGCACCAAGGGGGAACCGAGATAGCAATAGGGGGACTACAAAAAAGTTTTTTTTCAGAACCCTGTGGGCCGCGATAGAAACCGCAGAAAAGAGGGACAGGAGGATGACGAAAAAAAGAGGGGGGGGAGGAGAAACGGAACTTCCAAAGGACCAAAAAAAAAAAGAAATGTCATCAAGGATGGGGCATAAAACGTGGTTTAGTGGAAGAACACCTCTTCAACCACAAAGTTATGAGGGGATCCACAGAGGGGTTAGAAAGGGAAGGAAGAAAAAGGACGGGAAAGGGGGATAAGAAAAAAAGGCGACTCTGTGGGCCGTGGAATGTAGGACACCAGATGCGGACCGTGGAAAAAGGGGCTGCGACCAGAAACCTCCTCCATTTGAGAACTCTTCAGGGAGGGATATCCGAAACGTCAAAAAAGTGAAAAAGGGGGGGGAGAGGTCAAAAAGTAGATAGACAACCAACGTGACCAGCGGCAAAAGGTCAAAGAATGAGAAATAAACTCGCCTTTCAAAAAATGTTCTAGACCAAAGTGACCAGAGGTCTTCAAAGAAACTATAACGAAAACTGGGAATCTGTGTCGTTAAATGGGAAGGACTCGAACCAGGACCGGACATAAAACCTAAACTGAGTTTCCATATGGGGGGAGGCTCTAACAAGGGGAGAAGACTCAAAAGGAGGGGGGGACAACTTAGGGAAAAAAGAATTTAGGACGGGAAAGGAGAGGGGGAGCCCGAAAAGGACAATTTAGGGGACAATATCTGAAGAACATCCTTCTTTACCGCTAAGGGGCACTTGGTTTTGAAAGAAGTAAAGGGAACCCACAAAAGAAAAGGGGTAGACCGACCTTTAAACGAAAAAAGTGTTTCTTAAAAAAATGTACAAAATGCAAAAAAAAGTTCTTGACCACGCCTATGAAAGGGTTAAGGAGAAGGATCCGGGAAAATCATGAAAGAGAGGAAGTAGGGGGGGGGGGCTCCCTTCACGAAGGGAAAACCAGGGTTGGTACTGACGAAGCCCGCCTGCAAAGAAGGAAGAAAAAAAGTATCCCAAAAAGGAGGGAAGACCCAAGCAGGTCAAGAAATAGAAGCACTGAAAAGGGCAGGCAAACATTCAAAAAGAGGGGGCGTAAAAGGCGGGGGAAAGAAAAAGGAAGGACTGTGGATCGAAGTATATCCAAAAACTGGGGGGGAAGGAAAAACGAAGCAGGGGGATGAACGAAACAAAACAAAACCCCGCCTGCTCAAACGAACGGGGGACTGGAAAAAAAAACCCTAAAAAAAAAAAGGGCTTGAGGAGAAAATCAGGGGAACAAACTACGTAGGGACCAAAAAAAGGGGCAGAAGGGAATACCGCAGGTGGAGGGGAAGGCCCTTCCTGGAACGAGCTCTTCGGGGAAAAAGGACCTACGGAAAAAAAGGGACTTAAAAGGGAAGGGAAGGGTAGGGGACCGGAAGGGTATCGTCCAAGTACAAAATCGGGCGGGGGTTTTCGAGCAGCCCAATCGTAGCAGGGAAAGAAACCATTTAAAATAAAAGGTTGGGGTTAAGGAAAATCAAAAGTTGACTTCAACAAAAAGAGCTAAGGGAAGCAGACCAGGGAACCCTCTTCCAATCCCGAACCAAAAAAAACGATCCAAGGGAAAAAGGGAAAAGACCCATATTAGGAAAAGGGAAAACGCCGACAAAAGAAAGCCCAAGAGGTGGGGAATGAAACAGAGGCGCTTTTGTGAAGAAGTCAGGTCAGAGGCAGGAAAAAGGCCAAAGGTTCCCAGAAAAAAAAGATCAAAAAAGCCCAAGGGAGAAATCCAAAGAAGTGAGGGACAAAAGGGGAAGTAACGAAACGGTAGTGGACGCTCATAGGTCCGTAGTCGATGGAGGGGGAAAAGGGAACTGAAAGCCATAAGAAAAGGGGATCGACTGAAAAAGGTCCCACGTAATGGAAAAAGCAGTCATCGGCAGGGAAGTGATCAGAAAAAGAAGGGAAAAAAGAACCGAAAAAAAAGTTGGGGAAAAAAGATGTTCGTTAAAAAGGAAGGAAAAGAAATCTCCCACAGACCTGAGACAAGAAAAGGGCTAAAAAAAAAAGGGGGGGGGAAAAAAGGGAAAAGGGGAAGGGTGGGAAAAAAGGGCCCCTTCAAGGGGAGCCGTGGTCCTACAGAGTCCTTTGGTTTCAGTTGAGCAGGTCAAAACAATGAAATAGGGGGGGGGGGAGGGCTGCAAAAACCAAGGGGGGAATTTCCAAGAACAATCGAGAACTTCAATAAAGAAAAAAAAGGGCGTAGGGGGGGATGCTCAAAAAAAAAAAAAAAAAGTAAGAAAGGGGATCTTAATAAAAAGTCCATCATCAAACATCTTCAATCAAGAACGGAGGAGGAAATATTGAAAAGGGGGAAAAAAAAGTGTGGGGAAAGAGGAAACGAAGCAAAAAGACGGGCGGGTTCTCAAACTCAAAGGAATCCATCAGCGTGATAGATCCAAGAAAAAAAAAAAGAACCGGAAGGGGGGGAAAAAACGGAGAAAAATCCAAAAACAAGAAAATAAAAAAAAACGAGCGCATTGAACATCTCTTAGTGGAATTGGAAGGAAAAGGGTTGAAGGGGAGTGAAAGAACGAAGAAAGAAGGGGGAAAAAAAAAACGTCGGGGGGGTAAAAGTTGGAGAAAATGGGGGGTAAGATACCAAAACCAGACGATCCTGTATAGATCAAGAATCAAGAAGAAAGATGAACGGTAAGGGGATGTCAAAAAAAGGCGCAGAGGGGGGGGGGGGGAAAAAGAGCAAAACGTGGTGGGAACGAATCAGAGGGAGAAAGGGGAAAATAGTGGAACCATTGCGGAGATTCAATGAAAAACAAAAAAAAGGAGGAGGAGCGGGAGAAAAAAGTTAACTTCAACAACTCTCAGATTAAAAAGAAAAGGAGTGGGGGCAACCTCATCACCCAGTGGAAAAAAGCTTATGGTTCCGGGAGGCCAAGTGAAGGAAGGGAGTCGTTGCGAAGGGAGCTGGAGTACAAGAGAAGGGGAGTGGGGGGAGGTAACGATAGGGACCAGAACGACCCACCAGGGTTTTGGCGTTTCATGCGCAGCGTCAAGGGGGGGGAAAACTACAACTTTGGGGGCCGCATTCAAAGAAGGAATCCAAAAAAAAAAAAAAAAAAAGGGTTGGGGGGGGGAAGGGGGAAGGGAAAAAGGGATTCGTGATCGAAGGTGATGGAGAGCGGACGCTGATTTATTGTGGTGAGGAGGACCATGAGCCGGGCTGCCAGCGAGAGCTCAAAAAAAAAAAATGGAAGGAAAAAAGATGGAGGAAAAAAGAAAGTCGTTTCTCAGAGGGTTTATCGAATGTACTAGTCCACACCTGCTGGGGGTCAAACCCGCTAGGGGGTATGGGGGGGGGAGGGACACAAAAGGGGCAGCAGGAGGCGGGGAAAGGGCGGGACGCTGCAAGAGATCTCGGCCCGCAACAAACGTCCTTGCAAGGTTGAAACGCGAAACTGGCAAAAGGGGACCCCTCAGGGGGGGGGAAAGGGGGGGACGGGGAAAAAAAAAATCCAAGATCAAAACCGGGGACCAAAAAAAGGGGTGTCCATCGTAAGCCGGCAGGCTAAGGAGTGGTGGAACAAAAGGTCCTCAGGGGATCGCGTTTGGTCCCGAGAAAAGAAAAAGAGGTGGAGAGAAAAAAAAAAAAAAAAAAAACCGGGAAAAAAGGGGGAAGAGGGGGGGGTCAGAACAAGACGATGCAACTTGAGGGCCCCAGAGGTGGGGGGGCAGGCGGAGCCGAGCAAAGGATAGGGGGGGACTAGGAAGACGCCTCAAGATCATCGACTAAGGATGAAAAAGGGAAGAAACGTGGGAGAAGGGGAAAGAAAGAGGGAAAAGGGGGGGACCGGAAAAAAAAAAAGTATGGTCACAATTGGACTGCCCGAAGAATGGGGGGGGCAGGATCATCCTCCTGAGAATCGGCAAAAGAGGGAAGGAAGTGGGGGGTTCAGTCAAGCACACAAGTCAACGAGCCACGGGAAGAAAAAGGGCTGAAAAAGGGGTCATTGTAAGAGGGGGGGCTTGGGGGAAAAAAAGAGTTGGTTTAAGCCCGAATTGGGGCGAAGTTTGTCGGGGGGTGGGGCCGAATTGGATCAGCATTGGAAGGTCCAGGGACAAAAAAAGAAGGAAAAAGGGGTTCGAGGAAGGCACAGAAGGCGATATCAGGGCCATAAATGAGAGAACCAAAAACCAAAGTTTTACGAAATAGAAATTCCACCGAAAGCAGGCCGGGGGGAAAAACTCAAAGAAAAAAAAGGGCGGTAAATGGAAGAAAAAAAGAAAACTTGAAAAGGAGGGGGTTGTGAAAAAAGGATGTTCCGCAGAGTCTTCCAAAAAGGGTGGTGTTATGACGTCGTCAATAAACCAGGCAGGGGTGGAACGGCCGGGGGGGCGTCAAAAAAAGGGGGACGCCTTCCAGCGGATCACAAACAAACGGTAAAAATATTCTCGGACACACCGCCGGAACCAAACGCAGGAGGGAACCGAAAAAAGAGTGCGGCAAGGGGGAAAAAAAAAGGGGGGGGGGCTGGGAAAGCAAGAGTAGGGAAATCCGGGGGCAAGGCGGGTGCTTTCAGTACCAAACACTTCCTCGAAAGCCCGAGCAGAAAGGAAAAGGTTCCTCAGTGGAAAAGAAAAAGCCGAAGGCAGAAAACGGGTCCAACGCCCCCAGAAAGTGGGTAAAAAAAAAAAACGAAAAGGCAGGACCAGGAAAGGGTCAGGTCGGGCATAAACATTGTCGAGATGGGAAGATAGGAAAGTAAGCCGGAAAAAAAGGACGATTGGGGGGGGGGGAAGCAAAAAAAGTAACCTTGTTGAAAAGGGAAAACCGAAGAGACAAAAATTGGACCCGTACGTTTTTGAACAAACAGGGTTGAGGAATGAAATCCACAATGGGACGAGAAAAACCTAAGGAAAAAAAAAACGGGGAAAAAAACCGGGGAAAGGTCGGAAAAATGACATACTCCACCCACCCCAAGGGAGGGGGTGGATATGTTTGGAAAAAAGACGCGCCCCAACCGGTCTCAGGAAAAATCTGAAAAGCGAGGAGGAGAGCGGGGTTCAAGGGGAGGAAAGAAACTGGTCACAGGGAAAAAAGAGGGTGAAAGGAAAACACAAAGGTGGGAAAAGAAACCTTGGGGGACGGGACAAGAACGAGGTTGCCTCCGCAGGGAAGCGGGGGGGTGGCGAACCTCAGTATAAGGGCAAGAAATCTTATAGAAAGCAAAAGGAAGCACTTCCACGAAAGAAAAGGGGGGGTCGGGAAGGAAAAGAAGAAAGCAAAATGTTGTGTAGGGGGGAGGTCAAAAAACGGAGGAAAGGACAAAGGGGAAAGAAAGGATTAAAAGAAAAAAAAAGGCGGGGGAAAGGGAACAATGGTTAAAGGAACAAAAAAGCCGGGGGAGGAATCAAATTCGCGCGCAGGAAAAGGGGGAAGTGCAGGAAGGGAACCTGAAAAAAGAAAAGGAGGCAAGGGCAAATTTACCTTGCCGTCCAAAAAAAACCAAAAAGGGATTCCCCTCTTAGGGGGAATCGCTTCCCACAAGGAGCCGGAACTGGTGAAAGGTGATCAAAAAAAAAGGGAAAAACGAAACAAAAGGGGGGCCAAAAAAACCGAAAAAGAGAAAGGACCTCGGGCTTGGGGACCGGTCTCGAGGGCCCCCATCTCAACCGGAGAACCCAAGGCAATCTTTTCATAATAAAAGAGAGGCAGGAGAAAAAAGGGTCTGACCTGGGGGGGGAAAAATTGCTCAACTGAAACATGGAAAAGGCGGTTTTCACGGTCTAACAGGCCGTGAAGACATCGTCTGCCCGTACTGGGTAACATGCAGGGACAATGAAAAAAAAAAAATTTTTGGAGGAACAAGAAAAGAGCGGGAAAACTGGCGGGAACTAACTGAAAACTGAAGATTCCACTGCATTCTCTATCAATGGGATCTGGAGAACTACCCGAAAAGAAGGCTGGTTGGGGGCAGGGAATGGGGGGACAAAAAAGGAAAAACGAAAAACAACCCCTAATGGGACGGTGACCACCTTCGGGGGAAATTCGACAAAAAGGGGGGAAAGGAAACAAGGGGCAGAAAAAATGGAGAGGGAGGGGTTTGGGTTACGGAAAAGGGGGAAGCAAAACGCCTGCCGTAATCGACTGAAGCGCGACCAAAACAAATCCAAGTTAACAGGAGGACCCCTTTCCAAGGGGGAAAAAAGGGAGGCAGCAAGAACTGAAAAAAAAGTCCAATCGTTTCTGGACCGTGGTGGAGCAAGCGAAGAGGGGACTGGAGGAAGCTAGAGAGGGGGAAAAAAAAGGGGTGGGGGGGAAGGTTCCATGAACAAAGACTCAAACGCACTTGTTCGTGATGACGGGAAAGTCCTGCAACGGACAAAAAGGCTCTTTGAAAAGGGGGAGGGAAAATCGAAAGCAAAGCAAGGGGAAAGGATAGTACCTGCATGTCGCTTAAAAGCAAAGTGGCCGGTAGGGTTCGTGAATTTCCTCCAGTTAACGGTAGCGGGGGGCCCGGTGTCAGGGGGGAAAAGGGCAACCAGAGAGGGAAAGTCTCGTGGGCGGGTGGAAGTCAGCCGAATACGTCGCGTTAGATTCAAGGGCCAAGCAAACTGCTTGAAGGAGAAAATCGCCAAAAACCCAGAAAAAGAAATGAGAGGGCGTGGGGGAAAAATCCCAAAAACGAAAAAAGTTGAGGAAACATGAAAATCTCCTAAAAAAACAAAAGACGATAACCTCCAGGAAATGAAAAAAAAAAAAAGTCTCATCAAAAAGGGCCTAACTTTCAAAAAAAGGGCCAAAAAAAAATTTGATTACAGGGCCAAAAAGTTTTGGCACAAAAATGGAAGGTCGGCCTATCCCGGACAAAAGGCCATAACCGAGCAAAAGAAAAATAGGGAAAATCCAATTTCGAGACGGAAGAAAGAAAGGAAACAGAATCTTGATCCGAGGGTCGATGATCTTTGAAAACTTGGAATCGGTCATAATCAAGGGGAAGGGAGAGACTCAAAAGGGGGAAAAAGGAAAGAAAAGAAAAGGGGGGGGGCAAAAAAACAAGGGACTGACACACGGCTGGTAATCAATGACCGGCGGACAAACTCAGGAGGGGGGGAAAGGGGATGTGGAGGAAAAAACATGAAAGGGAGTTTAGACAGGGGCGGACCAGGAAAAACAAGCCAACATACCGATGGGAAAACCGGTGGCACACGGGGACTAGGGAGGGGGGGAAGGAAAAACCCGGAGAAAAAAACGAAGGGGGGGAATGGGGAAAATGTTCAGAAAAAAAACAGGGTTTTGTAATGCGGGAGAGATCTCCGGGGAGTACGAACAATGTCAAAAAAGGAGGGGTGAAGACGGAAAGGGGAGGGGCGACCAAAAAAAAAAAAAAAAAGAAACCAATAATTTAAAGGGTTTGCATTCCAAAAAAAAGGACCGGCGGGAAGAGACAATGGGAAGAAAGAGTAAAAAAAAAACATAGGGGGTCCAGGGCCAGGGGGGTTGTTGGGAAATGATGGGAAAAAATTCGTGAGGACCGAAAGAAGGAGACCATGAAGAAAAAAAAAAAAAGGGAAAAGTCAAAGAGGGGATCACTGATCGAAACAAAAAACAAGAACCGCGATCAGAAGACAAAGCTGCCCAAAAGAAGAGGAACACCTACAGGGGAAGGAAAGCAGGAAAAACAGAAGGAGGGCAGTTGACACCAAAGGTAACTGAAAGGGAAAGGGCGGGAAGGGAAATCCACCAACCCTCGCGGAGGTTCTGGGGGTGGTAAGAAAAGAGAAAGCTCCCGAGGATGGGAGGATGACAAGATGACCAACGATTGAGTGTCCAAGGCCGTGGTCCCCGCACGGAGAAGTAAAGGGGGGAGGTGAAAACAAGAAGGGGGGGTGGGGAACGAGGGAGGGAAAAAAAGATGAAAGAAGTACGAACCCCTGGGCAACCTATATCGACCTACCAAAAAGGGAAAAGTTCGGGGCCAAAAAAAGGTTTCGCAATGGGAAAACTAAAAGGAAGAGCGTACCCCCTTTGCAATGCTCCATAAAAGGACCCGGAGAGGGTCTCAGAAAGAAGGGGCAGGAGGAAAAGAGTGACTCAGGGGGGAGAAAAAGGAAAATAGGAGGGGAGCGGGTCGATACGTTCCCATCACGGAGTTAAATAAAGGAAGGACTGGGAAAAAAAAAAAGCTTAAACAGCGGGGGAAAGGGAGGGAAAAAAAGATCGCTGGGTTCCACGGATCGAGGTTCACGGTTGGCGATTATCGTGGGGGATCTTGTTAGGGTCGCGATAGAGGGAAAGAGGGGGGGGAGGGGAAAGGGGGGAGGGATGGAAAGAAAAGGGAGAAGAGAGAACTCATCAAAAAACACACGAAAAAACTACTATGGCGCAAGGGTTCTCTTGAAAAAACCTATGTTTGTGAGAAACCTCAGAAAGAAATTTAAAAGGAGAATTGTGATGGGGGGAAGGAAGCAATTGGGGTCAGCCTCCATCAATCAAGAGTGTTCCCTTCAAGACGAGATCTCGCCCTCTCCAAAACATGGGGGAAGAGAACTGCAAGGAAAGGAGGGAGGAAAAAAATAGAAGGAAACCTGGTCCACCCGGTAATCGCAGAATTGTCTCAATGTTCTGGGTGGGGACTCGGAAGAAAATCATCGAGTTTGGGGGGGGAAAAAACCCAAATGAGGGCGGGGGGCTGCAAAAAATGACCGGTGAAAATTGAGGACCCTGCCTCGAACAGAGGAAAAAAAAAACCAGATTTGCCAGAAGATGCACCCATCGTGAAATTGGAAGAAGGACGAAAGAAAATGAAAGACAAGCAAGGAGGGCTCCCGGGAAAAATGAAAAGACTTAGTGTCGATGGGAAAAAAAGCAAAAAGGATGGAGGCCGAGCCGTATTGGTAGACTCACGGCGATCGTGTGGGGCTTTGGCAGAGTCAGCCTAGAGGAAGAGGGGGGAAAAAGCGCATCAAAAAAAAAGCTCTGGGAAGGGGAAGAAAAGGGGGAACGGGAAAAAGGCTGCAGCGAGGGGGAAAAAAGGGTGACCCCCGGGGATCAGTTTGGGTGGGTCGGGACCATAAGGAGGGGTCAAAAGAAGAAAGGATGCTGGAGGAAATGTAGGGCAGTTATGGGGAAGGGATCAGAAAAGCAGTGGAGGGTTCCCCTGGATCCGAAAGACGAATAGGGGGGAATGATCTAAAACGCTCGGGAGGAAAGACGGAAAGGAAAAAAGCGACAGAAGTACCACGTTTACGAATTAGAAATCAAACGAAGCGCATTCGGAAAGGCAGCTTTCAAGCGACCAGGGGTTAGGGGGGAAAAACTTCAAAAGAGGAAAAATGGAAGGGGAGGATTTTCGACCGGAGAAAACTGGTAATTTTTGGGAGGGAAAACGGAACAAAATCCCGACAAGGCCACGGAAGCATCTGGGGGGGGGGTTTTGTCGTGAACCAAGAAAACTAAAGGGACGAAGGGGGACAAAGGGGAGAAGAATTTAAGGGACGAAATGGAAAGGGTCGCGAAAACTCGGCCCAGCCACGCTTCAAGTTGGCAAAACCAGCGAAAAGACTGCTGGGCACAAATCACAAAAAAAAAAAGGGGGAGAAAAAAAGTCTTTTAAAACCAGCAACGAGAGCCGGCAAGGCTGCTTCGCAGGGCAACACTTCCAGAAAGAAACTTCAACCGAAAAAATAGCACCGGGGTACGAGGAATCATGAAAAAAGGAGGAAAAAAGTAGGCGAGGGAAGGGAAAAACACCATGAATGTGGGGAACAAAAACGCAGTGGCCGTCAAAGATAGGGAGCTAAAAAAAAAGAATTAGGGGAACCAGGAAGGGGAAGAAAGGAAGGAGGGCAAGTCTAAAAAAAGGGACAACACCCGTTCCCCTGGCGGCCGTGGGCTACCCAGGATACTCTTGTCTCAACGGCGTTCGGGACCTGTAGGGGAAAAAAAAAAAAAAGGTTTCAGAAAATTGGACAAACAAGGTCACGAAAAGGGGTTTTTGGGGGGGGGGGGTTTTTTTTTTTTTTGGTGGGGGGGGTTTGGGGGGTGAATGCCGTGGAGGGGAGTGAGGGGGGTAGGTGATGGGCCAGAGGTAGGAGTGGAGTTGAAGTGGTAGGTGGCGAGGGGGGTGTGGGGTGGGGGGGGGGTGGGTCAAATTCCCATTCTTGGATCACTCCAACCCGCTGTGGGGGACCGTGATATTGAGTCAAGCCCTCAGCGCCCGCAACTCTGGAAAGGAGGGTTGAAGGGAGCCTAAAGGTCAAAGGGGGGGGAACGTGAAGGGTTTTGGCAATCAAACAAATCAAACATTCCTGAAACTGGTTGGGCCTCGAATATCCTCCGGACTGAGGGCAAAGAGTGCGGAGGGGGGAACAGATAAGGAAAAAAAGGTCAGGAAAAGAACAAAAGGCACTTAAGAAAAAGAAAAAGCAAAAAATTGACTAGAAGACAGGTATGGTAAAAACCATTGTCTACCATATCGGGGGAAGTGTA
>Ga0179593_1429732_pt1 | contig 20395 bp, 34 predicted proteins | sample CZODoug2_1_08_16_FD_185931 | JGI IMG/M metagenome (GOLD analysis project Ga0179593, IMG submission 185931) | Vadose zone soil fungal communities from Angelo Coast Range Reserve, California, USA - CZODoug2_1_08_16fungal (PacBio error correction) | ecosystem: Environmental > Terrestrial > Soil >...
CCGAACATAACAAGGGAACGTGCGGAGGAAACTTCTCTCCCACAAGTTAGAGTCGTGACACAGAAAAGGAAAACCTATCCGAAAAACAGATACTATCAGGAGGGAGAAGGGGTAGATGGAGGAAAGTCGTTCTTCTACAATCAAAGTGGAGGCTTGGATCAGAGGCAAGAGGACATCGTATGACTTGTGCTGGACTCTCGATTCGGAGACCACAGAAGCGGAAGCTATTCTAGAAGCGAAGAACAAAAGTGGACAGCCGGAGGAGGGGTACAGCAAAAAGCGGCATAAGACAACCAAACCACGTGAAGAATATATCTAATGGACGGAACACAAAGAAAACGATCGGCGGCCAAAAACAAGAAGGGTCATCTACCCCAACAGTCCCAAAAAATAAAACAAGGGGAAAAAAGAAACGAGGAACAGAAGAGAGAAATAAGAGCACCCTCTCTACAATGGTCGATCCCACCAAGGGAAAAACCAACTTGCCAGACGCAGAAACGGTAGCTCCCGGAAGGAAACAACAGGGGCACGACCCGCTAGAGACGAATGGTGGTATCGCAACGGGACAACGAGACGGCGTAGGCGAAAGACAGGGAAAACACGAAAGCAAGCCACATCCCCCCGTCTGCCCGGCTAAGGAGCTCACACCTGCGGAGCTCCCGGGGGAGTCGGGACAGGAGAAGGTTTGCGAAATAGTTGGGATGAATGGTGCCGAAGTGGGAGTGAGTGGTGGGGAATTTCAGGGGAACATCTCTATGTATAAGGACTTCACCGGGGATGATAAGATAAACATGGTTAGTCAGGGTTTTTGTGGCAAAGTTTGGAGGTGAGTAGTGTGGTACGCAGCTTTTGGAGTGAACTACAGTTCGTAAAACCAACATAAAATGTAGATACTATGCATGTTGTCGATAAAACCACAAAAACTATCATCTAGCAAGCCGGAACAAGACCGTGCGGAAAGAATGGAAAAAAAAAAAGACAATGAAGGTGGACAGCAGAAGACGTGCGGGAGAGAATATCAGCACATGGTCGGTCACTCCCAAGCGACTTCGGGGGTTATACGAACGGGTCAGGGGTCAGGAGTAAGCGAGCGTTAGGGGAGAAGATTTGGTGGCTCAAGTTATGGCGTGGATCAACACGCGGGAGAGTGCTCAAATCGTGTTCGAGGTTGGAGTCTTGTGGTGGTGGGGGGTGAGAAGTGTTGTAGTTGGGAGAGTTTGACCTTCTAGAGTAGAAGAAGAAACAGCAGTACCCGTGTAGGTACGACCTCCCCCCCACACACGTACTTGACCCCCACGCCCCCGCCGACCCCACTCTCACAGCCACCAGAACCAACGACGGAACGACCCCCACGCCAAACAACCCAACGGTAATACTCCGGGTCCTTTTTTCACAAAACCCTAATCGTCAAAAAAGTAAACCGCGTCCACTACGTCTACGGAAATCCCTGCACTTATACTGAATCTACGGGGGGAAGGTCAACTAAGGGTCAAGGATAAGGGAATGTAAGCTAAGCAACCGCAAACATGCGAAAAGGAAGGAAAAAAATAAGCTGGCTCCAAACAAACCCGTAAGCTGCTAAGTCAAGATGATCGCAGGGCGTAACCACCAACCACCAACAAACCAAAAAGAAAAACAGTAGCACACCGTTAAATGAAGACAGTTACGTAAGAGACAGATGCAAGCAACATGATCGAATGAAACCGACACAAACCACTCACGAGCCCGAAAATGGGTTCTTGTTTCATACAATGTCTGTGGGGAGAGGTGAAGAAGAGCACACGAGAAACTGTGGAGGAAATGGGGGTTCTTGCGAAGAGTTTCGATGGTGGGGCCTATCTACATCCGCCAAACAGAGTGGAAGATGACGGTCAAATAGACCCATAAAAACAGCAAAGCCGCCAACAAAACTCAGAAACAAAGCAAGGGAAAAGATAAAAGGGTAATGACAAACACCATTTGCATCACTCAAAAAGAACAACGCAGCTGCAGGAAACTCAACACACCCATAAACCAAGGGGAGAGCCGCACTCCCCCATCAATAAGACAGAGACACAGGGACACACACACAAAAACATGCTCTCCTACAAACGATCTAAAATGCCGCTAGCGCCGCCAGACAACGGATAAAACTACTAAACTGATCTATCACCGGATAACAAGAGACAGCCACGAGGTCTGTCAGTGGTTGCAGGGGGTTACGGGGTAGGGGGGGCGGGATTCTCGAGATGTATCCTAAGGGTTGGTGTTGTACCGTGGTGGGGTGGTGAGCTGGCTTGAGGGGACGTGGGGGGGGAGGGTAGGTTCTGGGTTGTGTAGGGGAGACACCTCACGCACTAAACTTTACCATATACAAGGAGTGGGTACTTGTTTTGTTGGTTAAGACGTACAAACCATCGGCTCAGGACAACAACCCTCCGGGATTCACATAACAGAAGGTGTCAACACAAAAACACGGAACCAAAACCAACTATTAAAGAACTAAAAAACTCGCAAAACAAACAACAACACAAAAGGGGGAAGAGATAGAAGTAAAAAAGAAGCAAAGGCATTCGCTTCTCTGAAACAAGCACACAAAGCGCACAAGACGTACCAAAATCAATGACCCAGAAGGGGACTTAAACACCAAGAAAGACGTAAAGCTATACACAAAAAACACACACAAAAAAGAAAAAACCCAAAAAAACAGACAAAAAAGAGGTGGAAAAGTACAGAATGAAGCACAAACACCACACCGAGAAAAGTCGAGCGATGCGAAACGCCGCTCTGAAAGGAATAGAGGGTAGGGAAGCCCAAGACCGAAGTGGAAACGAGAACAAAAAATCAAAAAACGGGCTAAAACCTAAGCAGAGATACAGAATAAAAAAAAATCCTAAAGGAAAAAACCAGAAATACCCGAAAACAGCAAAAGCGAACCCACGTGAAAACCAGGGGGAGGGGGAAAAAAAAACGACTACTTCACTCGGCGACAAACAGGTGGACGTCATCCTGAAAAAATCAAAGGATCTACTCGAGAAGCAGGGCGCAGGTGGACGCACAAATAAGATCAACACTTGAGCACCGGACCCAAAAAAAAAAAAAAGAACACGCAAAAACGAGCATACAACCAACACCAAACGCCAAAAAGATGACAGAAGGCTAACGGGGGTCAATGAAGAGACACCCCTTTCCGTAATAGCGATCACATCCTTATTTCATATCCCCGGGTGGGCGGGTGGGTTGTTGAGTTGTGTTTCAACTTTCTGGGATTTATCAACCGAGGCCAGCAATCTTCACAACATAAAAGATACCCGACGAACGGGTTAACAAATAACTAAGCTCACAACACAGAATGTCGTGCTAGGGACAAGGGGGACACGAGGCTACAGACTCAAACGACATGCTTGCCGAGGAGAGGTTGATTGGGGGGAGAGGGGGGTGGAAGGGGGAGGTGGGGGCGTATGGGACTTCTCGTAGAATGACGAAAAAACAGATGCGCAACCAAGGGAAAACAAAGGGGGGGAGGGAGGGCAAACGCATGCGAGAATTGATCGTGAGTGGGGGGGAGGGTCCCCTAGAACTACGGGGAGGGTTGGGGGGGGGGGGGGGGGGGAATAATAATTGAAAACTTAAATACGAAAAGGGGGGAGCTAATGGTGGTGGTACGGAGGGTAACCTCGGGGTGTGGTTCTCAAGTAAGAGGAGGTAAGACTCTAAAATAGTCTCTACACAAGAAGAATCAATCAAATATGCTAGAACAAACAAATCAAAGAACACTCCAAAGGAATTAGATAACACCAACGCCGAAAAAAACGAAAATACGTTGGGTGGGGTGGCGATGATGGTGTCACTTTGTCCCGGTTGATCACCATGAATTCTCCGCGTCGCTTGGGGTGGAGTAGAGCCTGGGTACAAAAAAAAGGAAAAAAATCAAGAGCCGAATAAAAAGTACAGATCCCTCTACCATCGGGCGCTCCGCGCAGAACAGACGGACAAAAGTCTTAAATGGAAGGGTGGAGGCAGTAGAAAAAAGACTTGTAAACCAGAATGTTTAAATACATCCATTCTAAAGGTCGTGGAAAAACTTCGCCTTAAACGAGCACAGAAGGAACAATGAAAAAATTTGATCGCCAATCTCCAAGGGCCCAAGCAAGCGAGGCCACGACCTCCCAGGGTAGCGTCTTAAACAGACCCCTCCAAACAGCCAAACTCGAGACTCGCGCTAGGTGAAGCGGACCAGCTACCAAGATAGACTGTCGAAAGACATGAATAGTTCGCGGATAAAATGTGGTGACCACAGCAACGTGGTGTTGACAGTGTGTTGTGGGGGGGCGGTGGTGGAGTTGGGGTGTGGCATTGGACAACGAGAAAAAGGACAAAAAGTGGGTGTTGGAGTGGTGGGTGTCTAGACTGGATTTTGTGGTAGTTGGGGGTGGGGGGGTTTGGGTTGTGGAATGAAACCAATAACCACTATAGAGAAAGCCGAAAGTAATAGAAACACTTCTCGAGTAAAACGATGGTATTTTGGGTTAGACTATGACCCTCCTCAATCTCAATTCATAGGTTTTGAGTTTGGTGTAGAATACTAGGGAGTGTTATTAGGGGGGGGATGGAAATCAGTGTGTTGAGGTGCGTGTAAGACTGAAGGTGTGGGGGGGGAGGAATTAAGGGGGGGACTAATTGAGTTGGGGGGTGGTGGGTGGGGGGGGGGGGGGGGTGGGGGGGGGTGGGGGGGGGTGTGTGTGGGTGGGGGTTGTGCTATCTCTCCCAAAGAACTGTGGAGAATGGGGGGAAGGGGGGGGGGGGGGGGGGGGGCTGTGGGGGCGCGGGACAAGGGGAAAAGAGAGGGGAAAAAATATAACAGATGGGGGGGGGGGGTGGGGGGGGGGTGGGGTGTGGGGGGGGGGGTGGGGTAGGGGGGGGGGGTGGGGGGGCCGGGGGGGAACAAAAAGAGTGGTGGGTGGGGTGGGGGGACCCCCGGGGAGCCGGGATAAGGGGACGGAAGGGGGGGGGGCGAACAGGGGGGAGCACAACGGGGGGGGGGGGGCAGACACACAAGACCAAAACCAAAAGGGGGGGAGGGTAAAGCAGGGACCGGGGGGCAAAGGGGTGGGGGGGGCCAGCCCCCCACACCCCACGGGGGATGGGGGGGGGGGGGGGTGAGGTTGGTGTGTTGGTAGTGTTGGTTTGGGGGGGGGGGGGGGGGTGGGGGGGGGGAGGGGGGGTGGTTGTGTTGGGGGGGGGGGGGTTGTGTGGGGGGGGGGGTGGTTGGGGGGGGGTTTTGTTGGTTGTGGGGGTGGGGGGGGTGGAAGGTAACCAACGAAAACCTCAGGGACGGGGGGACCCGGATAATACGGGGAAGGGGTTTGGGGGGTGGGTTGGGGGGACCACAAACAAAGACCCAGAACCCAAAGGGGCGAAACCACACCAACGAGACCCCCCAAAACCAAAGGCACGCCACCCCCTGCCAACCACACCCCAGAAAACCCCCCCTAAGGGCCCACGCCCCCCCACCCCCCCCCCCAAAAGGCCCCCCCCGCGCTACCCCCCACCGCCAACACTCAAAACACCACCACCGCAAATTGTTTGTGGGGAGGTGGGTTGGTTGCGGTTGTTGTTTTGGGGATTTCCCCATTGTGTTTCGTGTTGGGGTGGGTGTGGGGTGGGGTGGGTCGACGGGCGGACGCCGGGTGGGAAAACACGGCACGGGGGACCAGGGCGACCCACCCCCCCCCGCCCGCCAACCCCCCCACCAGCGGGGTGGTATTTTTTGTGGTTTGGGGGAAAAGGTAGAACAAGCAGACAGGAGCCCAGCAGGCTTTTTTTTTTGTGAGTTTGTTTGGTTTTAGATTGGTTTGGTGTTTTTGGGTTGTTTGTTTTTCTATTTTTGTTGGTTCTTCGGTTTTTTTTTGTTTTTTTTTGGATTTGTTGTCCCCCCGCCGTTTTATTTTATTGTTTGGTGTCTCTTTTTGTGCGCCCACAAACCCCCCCCACAGCCACACCCCCCCCGCCCTATCCCCCCCCGTTTTAGAGGGGTCTTGTTTTTTTTTTGTTTGGTTGTTTGGTTTTTGGTGGTGACCACCCCAAAGGACCCGGCCCCCCCACAAACAGTTGTTTAGTGGTTTTGTATTTTCGTGGGTGATGTTTCAGGCAACCGGGGCCCAGCCAGCTCCAGCCCACCCGCCGGAAACCCCAAACCACCCCCCCCAAAGTCAAGCCCCGCCACCCCCCACCCCCCATCCCCCTACCCCGTCGCGGGCCCAAGGACCCTGCGGGCCACCCAACCCGCGCGGCCTACCAAACCCTAGCGCCCGCAACAAGCGCGTCCACAAAGGGTTGGTGATGGGACCCCCAACGACCCTTTATTTTTTTTTGGTGACCCAACCCAAGCCACCCCCCTTGAGGGTGGTTGTGGTTGGGCTGTGTCACGGCCCACCCAGGCCAGCCCGAACCGGCCGGCCCACAACCCCCTCCCCCCACCCTGGGGAGTGCCGGGGGGACACCGCGCTGGGGCCGGGGGCCAAACCCAAACTAAAGCGGACGACGGCAAGCCCCAAGAGCCCCCCAAGGGGGTACCCCCGGAACCGCAAGGAGCCCAGACACCCGACCCCAACCGCCCCCGAGGCGGGGAACGAGAGAGGGAGGTGCCGGGGTTGTGGTGTTTGAACGGAGCAATCCCTCCGGTGCGACGGTGTTTTTTACACCCCACCACCCGCCATGGCAACCCGAAAACGAGGGCCGAGACCTCCCGGCCCGCCAAAACCCCCCAGGCGGGACCCCCGGGACACCCTAGGGAGGACCTTGCAATCACACCGCCCCCCCGGGAAAACCGGCACCCGACCAAGACGCCAACCACGCACCAAACAAAAGACCAGGCCCCCCGCCACACCAACCCCCCAGAGGCCCGTGCCCCCACCCCACCCCGAAGAACACCAAGTAAACCACCCTAACAAAAAAACGCTTACTCGAGCCCCATACCCGACGGTATGAAACTCCGCAGCGGTCCCCGCCCCCGCACCCACACCACACCGCAAAGCCCCCCCACGACATTCGCAAGAACCCCCCCCCCCCCCGCGGATGTTGGGAAGGGCCCCCCGCGGCCGGGGGGTCCAGGAGAAGACCAAACCTCGAAACAACACCCCTGATAACACGGCGGGGGGCCCCATAAACACCCACACCCCCGGCCGTCAGGCCCCCCTCCGTCCATACGGAGACGGAGGCCAGCCCCTACCCACGCCCGAACCACATAGACACCAATATACCCACCGGGGCCCCGATCGGGTGGCAAATGGGGAATCGCGACCCTGGGCGCAATGTCTCGACACCCCGGCCCCAGAAGGTGGACGGCTGCGGAGGGTGGCGGCCCAAAGAATTCGAGGGGGGGTCCCACAACCGGCAACCGGACTCCTTCACAGGGCCGTGGAACAGCGTGAGGGAAGCCAGTCAACAGACCACCCCCGCCCCCCCCCCCTTTTCGGTTCTACGGTTGTTTTTGTTCTTTTCTTGTTTCTTTGGGGTTTTGTTGTTCTGTTTTAGGGGTTTTTTGTTGTTTTGCCCCCCCCACCCCAACCCCCCCCCACCCCCAACCCCCGGCCCCCCCTCCCCCTCACCCCCACCTCCCACACCCCCCCCAAACGGGGCCCCCCCCCAACACCTCCCCCACCCACCCCCACCCACCCCCACCCCCCCCCCCCCCCCACCCCCATTCCCCCCCCCACTGCAGGGCCCCGTGTAACCCCCACCCCCCCCACCCCCCCCCACCAACACACACCCCCACCCCCCCCCAGTTTTTGTTGTGTGTCCCCAACCCCCCCCCCCCCAAAACCCCCCACCGCCCCGGCCCCGCCCCCAGGCCCCCACGCCATGCACCAGGGGGGAGGCCCCCACCCGGCCAACACCTCCGGCACCGAAAGCAAACCTGACGAGTTTGCGTCCACCCGGGGTGTTTTGTTACCTGGTGTGTTTTGGGGGGTGGTGATGGACCTAGGCTGACCCAGAGACCCCCCCCGGGACGGACCCCACACGCCCTCCTGTTGTGGGTTCTTGGTTTGTGGGTGGGTTCTTATGCGATTAATGATGCGGGGGGTTGGTGAGTTTTGTTGTTTTTTGTGGGTGTTTTGGGTTGGTGGGGTTGGTTTGGGCGACACGATGGTTTCCGCCACCGAAGTCCCACAACCCGGCCCCCGGCCAAAGGTTTGTTTTTTTTTGGTGACCGCAGCGCACCCAACCCTCCGGAGGGCCCCCACCCCCCACCCCTAAACCCAAGCCCACCAAGCCCAGGGCCAAAGGAAAACCAGGACCAACACTATTGGGTAGTGCGGGGTAGGGGGGTGTAGGAGGTGAAATGTAACACCCCACACCCAAGTTCAAAACCCCCAGACCACGACCTACCGTCACATACAAAAGGCCAGGGCGGCCCCAGAGCGGGAACCCACCCGGCCCGCACATCCGAAAACAAAACGGGGCAGACCAGTAAGACCACCGCACTCCAAAAGCCCGAGCCCCCCACAAGCACCCAAAAACCGCGCGAACCCTACACCGGCTGGGGGCCCGGGACCCGCCCCTACCGCCGAGTCGGACAGGGCGAAGACGCGGCCAAAGTAGCCCCGACCCCGAGGGCCCGACTGCTGAGAGCGACAAAGACCCCCCCCCGCAGGCCCCTGCCGAACTCAGAGGGGGAACCAGGGATCGGGACCACCCCAAACACAACGTGGAGGTTGGTTAGGTTTTGTTTGGTTTGGTTTTTATGGTTGGTTGGGTGGCAGAAGCACCATAGGGGTCCCCCCCGCCCAGGGGTGGCGCAACGTGGATAAACATGATGCCAACAACCCCACACGCCGCCAAGAGAACACCTCCAACTCAATCCAATAGACCCCCCCAGATAGAAAACAGATAAACCCCCCGACCTGGAACCCACCGACGCGGGGAACCCAGCGGCAGACCACAGCAACCCGGCGGCACGAAGCCCAAAAGGGGGGGTTGGTGGGATTTGTTGTGTGTGGGTGAGGGGGTTGTTGGGGGAGTGGCGTGGCATTTGGGTTTATTTTTGAGTGTGTTGGTTTTTTTTTGTTGGGGGGGGGATTTGTGGGTTAGGAGGGGTGGTTTGGTAACAAAAGACAGAGGACCCCCAGCCGAGAAAAACGCCCCCACCGACCCAACATCCCCCCACCCAAACCAAAAACCGCGACAGCCCCAGCCCACGTTTTGGCCAAGAACAGCCGGTGCGCACCCAACGCAGCACCCCCGGGCCCGACAGGACCCCGCCCCGCCCCGAACAGAAATCCGGCACGCGCCCCAACGAGAAAGACCCCCAGCCGCCCCGACAACAAACCCCGGCACCCCCCCCGCCGGGAGCTGCGGGCCACACAGCACACAGCTGACACCCCCGAGCACGCAAAGACAACCGCCCATCAGGGCCCCCTTTCGTGGCAGACGCCTCCCCACGCCCCGGGCCCCCCCCCAGCTGGGACAGCACACGGGTCCCCCGAACGGGACCGGCCCGCCCCCCCCCCCCCAGGGGGGGGGGTACCAGACCCGGGGGGGGATGAGGAACACACTGCCCCCACGAAATTTGTGGCGGTTGTTGATTTAAAGTTTTGGGGCGGGTTGGTTATTGAGTGTTGGTTGGTGGGAGGGAGTTGGGGGTGTGTTTAGGTTGAGTAGGGGGTTAGGTGAGGGTTTTTTTGGTTTTGGGTGGGGTGGTTTAAGTGGTGTTAGAGGAAAAAACACTGTTTTGTGTTTTGGCGTGTGTGGGTGGTTGACCCCCAGAGAGGCCCCCCCCCCCCCGAACCCAACACCCGAGAGGCACAAAAAAGCACACAGACAGAACACCCAGAAAGACGAGTCCACAACCCCCAAAGACAGACCCGTTCCCGCCCACCCCCGCGACTCGCGACCGCCCCCCACCACATCCCACCGAACACGCCCCCGTCCACCCCCAGCCAGGAAATTGTTTTTTGTGTTATGGTTGTTGGGGTGGGCGTGGGGGGGGTTTTTGGTTTTAGGGGGGGGGGCCACCACAAAGCCTTTTTTTTTATGTGTTGTTGATGTGTGGGTTTGTGGGGTGGGTGTATGTTAGTATTGGTTGTGGTTGGGCACCGAGACCCACCCCCCCGACGGCAGAATCCCCCACCGGAAACGCCACCACCCCAGAGTTTTTTTTGGGATGTGCGGTGGTTGTTGGGGGAAAAGGCGACTATCCCCCACGCACCCCACCCCACAACAACAAACCACTCGCCCTGGACAGGTGTTAAGGCCGGCTCCCCCCCCGGAGAGCGCAAGGACCCGGGAGGTGCCGACCGGCCCCGGCCTACAAACGACACAACCAAACCCAGGGGAGGGGTTGGGCAGGACCGACTGGGGGCCCCGAAAAACAACACCACAGCCCCCCCAGGGAGCCCAACACAAGCTAACAACAGCCGGGCCCACACACACCCACCACCGGCAAAGCACAAATGTACTGAGGCCCGTCCCAAAGCCCAAAAGCGCCCCAACCGGAGGCACTCGGGCCCAGAGGCAGGTGGCACAATAACCGTTCACACCCCCGCCATACCGCATCCACCACCCCGGGGCAGCACTAACAGGGGGCCCGGGCAGTGAACTGAGAGGACAGGGGACCCCACACCGTCAACAAAAATGAGGACCTACCACCCCGTGGAACCCGACCCCCATTTTGGTGGAGGGTGAAACCACACACCAAAGCCCGACCCCCCCCAGGGACAAACAGGACCCATGAAACTACCCGCCCGGGGCGCCGGGGTTGGTCCCCGAAGACCTACAAGAACAACACCCCGACCCACCCGCCCCCAGTTTTGGGAGGTGGGGGGTTGTTTTGAAGGGATCGGGGTTGTTGTTTCTTTTTTGGTTGGGATGGGTTTATGGGGGGGGTGGTTGGCCCTATATAGTTGGGGTTGTGTATATGTGGATTTTGTTGATTCCCCGACCTCGAACCGAAGAGGGCCCGGCAACTCCCACACAAAAACCGCACCAGACCCCCACCAAACCAACGACGGCACAGCACCGAGGCCGGCCCAAAACGTGACCGACCTACGGGAAGAACCCAAAGCCCAGGGGCTCCCAAGCAATACACCCCCACGCCCCGCCCAACCCCGAACAAGTTTATTAGTGTTGACCCCCAAAGCGTGTTGGTGATTTGGGGGGGATGGGGGGCGTACACGCCGAGGGGGAAGTACCGCCCCGATAAGCGACCCACGGCAACACACCCCGCAAAAAAATACAGGACCCCACGAAACATTTTGGGGGTAAGGTTGAGAGTAGGTGGTTGTTGGGGTTTGGTGTGTCTGGGGGGGGGGTGGTTGGGGGGTTTGAGTAGGTTGGGGTATTTTGGTTTTTATTTTTTTGTTTTGGGTTTGGTCCCCCCCCCCCACACCACTTGTTTCTTTGTTGTTCTGTGTTGTTTGTTTGTTTATTGTTTCCCCCCCCCCCTGCCATCCCCACCATACCAACCCCCCGCACCCCCGCCCCACAAGACCCCCCCGACCCCCAACAGACCACCCACCCCAAAACGCCTCCACGACAAGCAACACAGGGGTTGTCCCGCCCACCCCCCCCCCCAGCCCACCACAACCCCCCCCGCAACGCACACCACCCCCACCCCCGGTACCCCCCAGGACATGTAAACCCCCACCCCGCACCTATCGCGCGCGACCACCACCCACCCTCCCGCCCCAGCCTCCCCGTGAACGGGATAACCTGTGTACACCACCCGCCCCCGCCCAACCAACCGCCGACGCAACCCCCCCCACGCCCGCCCCCCCGGCACCCTCCAACACCCAACCCCGCCACAGGCGACCCCTCTACCACACCCTAAAGCGACCGCCGAGATCCCCCCAACCCGCACCCCAACAGACAAACCCCCCCACGACAAAACCCGCCACCAACCACAAACCAAAACCACCTCGAACCACTAACGCACACCCCCCCCCCTATAGGCCCCAACCAAAAAAAAAAGGCCCCCACCAACCAAACCCCCAGAAGCAACCATCGCCCCCCAGCCCCCCAGACGATTCGTAGGTGGGTTGGTGTAACCGCCATAAACCCCCCCCCCCTAGCAGCACTGTTTTTGGTTTTTTTGGGGTTTTGGATGGTGCCACCCGCGAACGCCCGCCCCAGGCCAGACGGACCGCACCCCCCAGGGCACCCGCACACCCAACCCCACACCAACACCCCTCAAACCAAACACGTGAGCCCCGGACGGGGAAATGTTAACCTCCCACGAACACCACCAAACACGAACCCGCCCACCCCCCAAAGACGTGTTGGTTTGGGGGGGGGTTGGTACACCACCCGAAACACATCCCGCCCCATAACACACCAGAACACATCCTGCCCCAAACAGGACCCAAAAGCCGCAACCCACCCACGAATAGGGGTGGGCGGTTGTATTGAAACCATCAGAATACCTCCCCAACCCACAACAGTACCGCCAGCGGGGCCGCCCGGCGCCCCGAGCACCAAGACCCTTGTGGGTGGGGGTGGTGGGTAGGTTGAGACGTAGGTTGCTGGGTTTGGTACGCCTGCCCCCCCCCCTCTAACCAAAAGCCTCCATCACGCAGAGCCCACAAAACCAGCCAAGCCACAGCCGAGCGGGCACCACCAGGGAAGGACGCCGACATCCACAAGCATGTTAAAGCACAACCAGCCGGCTGGTTTGTAAGGAACGCTGCCCCAGGCCGAAGAGCCCAGAGAGAGGCCCAAGGTGGCAAGCCCCACGCCCTCGAAGACCGGGGCGGGGAAAGAGACGGCCAGGGACCCCCACCAAAAACCACCACAGACCGCCGGCGCACTAAAAAAGACAGCCTGCCCCCCAGACCAGCACCCCTGAAGAAAACGCAGCGAGAAGGGGCGGTGAGTAGAGACGTGGGGCGTGGGCGCTCACCCCAGCCCCCCCGGTCGGGGGCCAACCCCACAGAGAGGAACAACACCGCGACGCCCCAAGCGGCGCCGAAAAAGAGAACACCGCGTTTTTAATGGTGGTGGTCTTAGGTGCACCGCCCCAGAGGACGGCAAACCCCGAGATCCGAGTCGACAGGAGACCCCCCGACGAAGGCGCCCCCGTCGCATGGCAACCCCTAAACAACGACAAGCAGCCGGCAAGCACGCGCTGAGACGGAGACGGGCAAAACGAGCCACCCCGGAAGATACAGTGGGTGGGTGGGATTTTTGGGTCTTTCTGGGGGTGAGAGGGGACCGCCCGAAAACAGCCCCAAACTCCCACACGGTTAGTGCCTAAGGGTGAAAGGACGACACGGACGGCCCGCCGGCGGACTACGCGGAGCGGTACAAAAACTGCACCCAAACGCCCACACCGAACCATCTGAGCAGGAGCGCCCACCACGACGGCGGACCCAAAAACCACACTACCCCCAACCCCCTGCGGTTTTTGTTGGGTGGTTGGCGCCCCTAAAAACAAAATAACGGCGGCAGCGGGAGGCGATCGCCAGGTGGACTCCCCGTACAAGCACCCGGTCGGTGTGTCTTTTTTTTGTGTTTACAGAGCCACGGCCAATAAACCAGCGCACGAAGATACAAGCCAACGTGCGCGAGGGGGGACGCAAACACGGCACGTGCAGCCGAAAACACGCCGACCCACCTCACACACCCAACCTGAAACACCCCGGTGTGTGGTATGTGCCAGCGTTCCAGCCACCCAACGACACCGCCCACCCCCGCGCCTAAACATAAAACACTCACCAATTGGCAGCCAGGGCTACGAGGGAGGCCGTGCACCCGACCCCCCGGGGCGCAGCTGGGTGTGGGGGGGTTGTTGGTGTGGGGTTTTGCGATGTGTAGAGTGGAGGGTGTTAACATATCAAGCCCCCTCCCCGCCGACCCCTGCGCCACCCAGCCGGGCAAACTCCACCCGGGCAAAGCACAAATATATCGCAGGAGCGGGCCACCACCTGAACCGGCACCGGGGGTCCAACAAAACCACCGGCCCCAGCAAAACACCCTTCCAAGCCACCCCACGGGCCCCCCCCGGACGCCGTCCAACGACGCGCTGGTGGAAAAAAAGGGCCGGTCGACCAGCCCCCCCATCACCCGGATCCCCCCCCACCCCCGCCGACAGCCCACTCACCCCCCGCACTGCAAACACACGCAAAAACCCCCCCACAAGGGCTTCCGACAGAAACCACCACTAACCACCCCTCGCTCCCGACCCCGTCACGTCCCCCGCACCCCAGCCCCCAACCACCACCACCAGAGCAAAAATGCCAGCACCAGTTTTTGGATTGTGGGGGAGTGGGGGTGGGTTAGGGTATTGATTTTGTGGCTGTTTGGGATTGTGGGGTTTGGTTGGGTATGCGTGTGTACGGTGGGGGTTGTCTTGAGGATATAGCTGGGGTGAGAAGGCGACCCCCACAAAGCAGGTTTTTTGATTGTTTTGTGGTTGGGTGGGTGTGGCGTATTAGTTTCTTTGCATTTGGCTGTGGGTGGTCTTCTGTTGTTGATTTTTGGTTTTTTTCCGCCCCCAACCTCTCTGTGTAGGACGAGGGTGCGAAGCACTCAGGGGTTTTCTTTGTTGGAGGTGGTGGGGAGTGTTTTGTTTTGGGTTGGATGCGGCTTGGAGATTGGAGCAAACAACCATAAACACCCCCCACGCCCCCCGACCATGTGACGCACTAGTCCCAACACTGACATAACAAAACCGCCCCCAGAGGCAATCGCATCACCACCCTTAGCCCCCCAACACACGCCTCGGCATACACGACCCACACACCCCCAGTCTGTGTGGTGTCGGTATCCAACACATTTCACCGACCCCCCCGCAACAGACTCTCCAAAAAGACCACAGAGCCGCGACTCACCAACCACTAAAAGTGACAGACCAAGACTAACCCACCCCCCCCACCATCCCCCCAACCACCGCGCCCGGACCTGCCCGGACCGTCCTCACAACCGCCAGCCCGCCAAAGGCCCGTGACATCAAACTCAGCGAAAGAATTTTGGTTGGTGTGGTTTGCCCACCCTCCCAAGCCGCGGCCGAAACGCCAGCTTTTCCACCCACCCACCGCCCACCCCCCTCAACCACGCAAAAACAACCACCACAGAGACGAAACGACGCCGCACACCCACCCCCGTCCCGCCCACCCCACCTAACCACGCGCGGACCGCCCAACCCACGCTCAACAAGGCAGCACCCGAGACGCCCCCCCCACACGACAAGCACCGCAGCGTTCCAAAAACTCGACCACATGCCCCAGCCCCCTCACGCCGCAGCACACAAAAGCCAGCACGCCCCTCCCACGCACCGACCCGACATAGACGCCCACCCCCGACCGCCGACCCTAAACCAAACCCACTCTACCCCCCCCACCGCCACCCCCCCACCCCAACACGAAGCACCGCCACGCCCCAGACCAGCGACCCGCACAGCCATGCACCCCCCGCAGGAATAGGAAACACCCCAACGGCCACCCACCAAGCAGATACCCAAACCAGGCGCGGGGACAGGGTATGACCAGGCCACAAACCAACCAATTTTGTGGTGGGCAAGGGGGGAAGAGAACCCCACCGCCCGCAACAACTACCCACCCCCCACGCCAACCAACCAGCACCCACCGACTAGAAAGCGAGAGCGAACCAATGGGGGTTATTTTTTGTTTTTGAGATGCGGTTTGAATTGGTGTATTTGTTTGGGGGTGTGGTCGGTGGTAGGGAGGTCTATGAGGGAAAACAGAATACCTAATACCCGCACCCGCGGAACCACCTAACCGGCAACTCCGAATTAGACGGGAACACCAAAACAAAACGCCACCGACAACCCCGACCCCACCCGACACGTCACGCCGAGAAACCGCCCATGCGCAGAACGAAACGACACTAACACCGCGCCCACCACCACACCCAAAAACCCTTTGGTTGTGGTATGTTCCTCGCGGCGCATCAAAGGAACCCCCCCCTACGCGAAGACCGAATGCCCGAGAACACATATAGTATATTGTGGTGTTTTACAACGCTCCCAGCCGCCACACAGACCAAAGAGCGGCCCCGAACAGACCCACACGCAACCCGCGAACACCAAAAACACCACCCGCCAACCCCGAACCCGCCGTGAAGCAGAACAACAAAAACCACCACACAACCCTCCAACCCCCACTGCGATCGAGGTACATCACCTCAGAGAAAAAATAAGGGCAGCGGAGGGGCCCAACACCCCCACCCGACAGCGCACCGCCCAACAGGCCGTCCCGGGAAGCCCGCCCCCGACCGTTTGTTATATTGCGCGGTTTGCTGTGGGCTGTGGTTTTTTATGTTTGTTGGGGTGGTTTGTTGTGGTTGTTGGTTTTTTGTAGGGGGGGGTTTTTGGGGGTGGGTTGAGAGTGAGTGGTTTATGTTAGGGGTTGTAATGCATGGTACGTTTTTTTCTGGTGGGTGCGGGCGGATGTGGTGGGGGGTTTGGGAGGGTTGTGGTGTTATGTTCCCCCACACCCCCATACAAACGAAGAGACGCAAGAGCAACGCATGGCCGGGCCGAAACAAACCAGCAAAACCACCAACAGAGCAGGTTGTTGAGATTTTTGGTGTTTTTATTGTTTTTTCATAGAGTGGAATTTTGAAAACACAGCCAAGCGTGAGGCGCCCCCGCTATTGCACGCGGGCTCCCCGCCGAGACAATACGGAGCCCATGCACCACAACCGCAAGCAAAAACGCCTAGGCAACGCAGCCCAGCGCCCCGTCCCCGCCTGCAGACGCCCACCAAACGCCAAAACACCGACGCGACCACGCCAAAGTCAAAACCGTAAGGCCCACGCGCCCCCCCGCACGCCACAGCTAACCCACGCCCCCTCCGCCAAACTACAAGCAACAACATAGGCCCGGACGCACCCCCACCGCAGTGCTAAAAAAAAGGGGGCGGAACCCGCACCCCCACACAGAGCAGACCAAACGGCAAGCCCGCCAGAAACAACCCGGGTAAACTGGGCGTTTTGGGATTATGTGGGGGCAGCACCGGCGCCGAACACAAACACCCCGGTAGGTAGGGGCCACGAAAGCCCGGCCCGAATCAAACTCCACCCCTCGTCAATCCGCCAAGGCGGCCACACCCCGAAAACAATACCCGAACCCTCGAACATGGACAACGCGGCCCAACCACACGGCGCAGTATGAAATCAGAACGTCGGCCCCAGCAACCCACACCCCCGTCACAGGGGGGCGAAGCACACCCACGACCCAACACCAGCCGCACAACACACTCCCCCCAACCCCTCAACAAAAGCCGGAACCATCGCCGCCCCCCGCCCAGGGACGGCGCCTAGCAACCACACGAGGCCCGTCACGTCACACAGACCCCCCCCCGGCGGGCGCGACCCACGCAAGAACACCGAAAACGAAGAAGCACCACTAATGCGTTGCGAAATTAGTGTCCGGGTTGGAAAGCCGAATGGATTGATGAGGAAACGCATCACTGGCAGGGGGTTGGAAAGCGAAAGACAAGGGCGGGCTGGTCGCCACCGCAAGGGGAAGCAAATAGCATCAAACAAGCACCGCGAAGGAGGAGCACACACCCCTAATGAATACGATGGCGACCAACGATAGCGGGCAGAGGACCGGATTAATTGTGGGTAATCTGCAGCGTCACTGGTGGTTGGTTGGGGGGAAACACAAAAACCGAAAAACAACAAAGAGGCAAACATAGATTAAAAAGACAAGAACCAAAGCCTGTGGAAAAAAAACCGAATGCGATAAAAAAGAAGAACAGAAAGACATACGTAGCGAGCCGCCCGAAAAGAGGGCACGATCAAGCGTAAAAAAAAAAGCAAATAGGAGCCAATCAAAGGACATCCTCCGGGCGGACACAATTTCCGGGGGGGCGGCATCCTCGTAAGGCGGCACAAAAACCTAAAAATAGCAAATTACTGAAGGGAGTGGGGTGGATCGAGAAGGACGCAAAGGCTCACTTCAAGATTACTAACCAAAAACGAACACAAAAAAAACAGCCCTCAGAAAAGCACAATGGCAACAACAACAAAAAAATACCATCCCCTAAAACGAGAAAATCACGACAAACCTCCAAGAAGCCTAAGATTTTGGAGTAATAAAAATTTTGTCTGCCGAGTTTGCAGACAAAGAGTGTGTACGATATAGTATCACACCAAAACGACTAAGGAACGTATACATGGGGGGGGGGTGACGCAGAGCGCGACTGCCGAGGACAAAGAGCACCATCATGCCATCGCAAGAAACCGTCCCAGACTAAGGCCCAAAATGGGAAATGTAAAAATTCGTAGACAAAGTCAAGGGGACGACCAACCGGCTGCACCAGGACGATTTATAGGGAAAGATGATAGTGTTTCAAATAACGGAATAAGAGTGGGGTGAAAAAGATAAGCATTGCAAAAAGAGGGAAAAACGTTATGAAAAAAAGAAAAGACACAGCTTGACTTAGGCCCCTACGACACACTGAAGGAAAATCCGTCGACGGCAGTTGAAAAAAAAACTAAACAATCCAATGCTGCACAAAATATCTGTTCTTAAAAAAGGTTACAACAAACAACAAAAAAAAACACACCAAAACACACCCCCACACCCCCAGCGCCGTCAAGGACATTTCCCCCCCTCCAACCCTCCTGTAACAGAGAAAGCGAACATGTCTCAGTGATAGGAGGGTGTTGGGAATTGCATAGGTTAGTTTTAAGGGTGGTGCGTATGATGATGTGGGGGGCCCCACAGCCTCTCCAACAGCACGACCGCTGGATTAATCACTTTGAGCAGAACTAAATGTGAGCACCCACAATCCAGAAAAACAGACTCTCCATCCAAACAAACAAACAAACCAAAACCCACTAAGAGAAGTTGGAAGGCACAAAAACCCTATAGGGCCAACAAAAAAAACACAAACATGGAAATTTAAGCGCAACACCAGAGGGAGTCTGAAAGAAGGGAAATAGGAACCCCAGGTCGAACTAAGGACTACCATTCGGGGGTCGAAGGCAGGTTGGACTCTATGAAACGGGGCTCATCACTAGAAAGGAACGGAAAAGAAAAACCGCAAAACCACACCCCAGAAAAAACCACACAAAACCACAGAAAACACAACACGGTGAGCGCCGCCTTTTCAGAAAAGAGAGATACTCTGATAACGGGGGACGAGGAACTTGAAGTTCAAGACAGCAGTAAAAAACAGGGATCGAAAGAGAAAGCAAGCTATAAGAGACTAATCTAGAAACATGGGATCGACGGGCCGGGCGCAAACCAAAAAACACCCTAGAGAGAAAAAGATCGGGTAGCTGCAGTAAGAAAAAACCAACGTCCGCCAATTTTGAAAAAAGACGGAAGCTAATAAGGTCAATGACAGAATCATGCGGACCATAAGGGAGAAAAGAAGCGCAAAAAAATGATGCGCGAAAACAAAAACCACGTACTCGCTCTCCTACAAGAAGGCAGGGGTCACATAAAAACAACAGACCATAAGAAGAACTCGAGCACTCAAAAGTGCTCGAGAGAAGCCGAAAAGAGCAATGATCGATCGAAAACTTGCGACAAAGGCCGTGACCTCCAGCAGGGCGTCGAATCCTTGTGAAAAGGGAAACATTTAAGAGAAGGGAGGAATCCCAGGTTAAAAAACCGGGAAAAGAAAGTTTTCTTATGGGGGGTCGATTATCTGTTTAAGTCGGAGTGATTTAAGGGAGAAGTTTACTTGTAACCCTCGCGGACACCTAGTGTCAACCAAGCGTGCGCGCAAAAAGCGATCAAGTTGTGAGAGAGAGACACAGCAACCACCACCCCCAAAAACAATGAAAATACTACTTGGTACGTGTGAGTTTGGAAATCTGTGAAATGTCCTTACCTACAAGGGCAGCGGGGCAATGAAACAAACAAATGGGAAACACAGTCTATTGTTCACAGAGGGACGCAAGTGCTTCGGGTGAACAAAAAAAAACCAGCGAGAAAAATCAACAAAAAGAAAAAAAAACAAAACGGAAGGAAATTAGGAAAAACGGAGGAATACAGATTCGGGTTCACGCGGAAAAAAACCAAGACAGATGGGAAAAAGACCCGACAATCAGACCGTATGACATTGGACAAACTATGGTAGCGGAGGCGGAAGGACGGAACAATCGCTATTGCGGTTAACGCAAAGACCAGGATACACAAAAGATCAACATACCTAGGTTAAAGCCACGACAGTAACTCCGCCCGCTGGAAGGATTAAAACAAACGAGCTCAATTGCAGTACACGACGTCTTAATGCTCCTCCGGAACGAAACACCGAAACAAGAAAGATAGAACGAGGAGACAACAAAAATACAGCTGGAAAAGATACAGCAGAAACCGATCCAGATTCCAGCCCCTCCTTTAGCAGGAGACTCAGTAAAACAAGTAAATAGCGAACATGCATAACAGGCCGAACTGCATGGAGCAGGAGAAATAACGTTTAAGCATCCAAACCCA
>Ga0179593_1615587_pt1 | contig 20393 bp, 29 predicted proteins | sample CZODoug2_1_08_16_FD_185931 | JGI IMG/M metagenome (GOLD analysis project Ga0179593, IMG submission 185931) | Vadose zone soil fungal communities from Angelo Coast Range Reserve, California, USA - CZODoug2_1_08_16fungal (PacBio error correction) | ecosystem: Environmental > Terrestrial > Soil >...
TTGGAAAGAATTCTATGACGAAAAATCCTCAGCTTTTGTGACGGGAGGATTGAAGGTTAAAAGAGCTCATCTTTGGATCGAGCACAAACGGGGACAGAAAGAAAACCAGATAAAAAAAAAAGAAAAAGGTGCTGGAAGAACTGGGGGGGGGTCTTCCAAAGAGGGTAAGATGGTCAGGAATGCAAGGCATGCCGCACGGAAAAAAGTATTTTCGAGCTCGGAAGGGCGCTCGCTATCGAGAAAAAAAAGGAAGACCAAGAGAGCGTAGTTGGTAGGTCCTCAAACTTGGCAGCCGAATCGCCACCGAGGAGAGAAAGCACCAGCTAGAAAAAGTTGGAAAAGATCGAAATCTTTCTGCGCTAAAGGCCATGGGAGTAAGTACCCCGAAAAAAGGAAGAAAAGAAAAAAGAAAGGGTGGGCGCTGGGAGGAGTTGCCCATGTCCAGGCGCGGCGCGCGTGAAGGAAACGCTCTAAATCTCGGAGAAGAGTAAGAGCCCAAAGTCAGCCATCTTAAGGCGCAGGCCGTTGGAGAGGGTAATTAGAAAAAAGGGGCCCAGAGTAACCAAAGTGGCGCGCATAAGCATCGCGCTTGTCGGCTCAAGAAAGTCCGAGCCGACTCAAGCAAATGCGGGGGGAACGGAAAGAAATGGCCTGTTGATAACATCGTACTCTTCAAATTCCGAGCCAAAGAAAAAAAAGGCTGAAGGCGCCGCCTCGAAAAAAAGAGGTGGAGGGTAACGCCTGGGAAATAGGCGTGTTCGTGGACCGCTTGAACAAAGCATCAAAGATCAGAAGGATTGAAAGGAAAGGTCGTGCTAGAAGAATTTGGAAATCCTCTGGGAAAAAGTGAGAGTTGAACTAGGAGGGGGGGAGTGTTGCGAGGGGTGGCTTGGTCGTTTCGGAAAACATTTCGGGGGGGAGGAGCATTGGAGAAGGGACAGCAAGAGTGCAAAGCTGTGCAGAGAAAGCACTGCCGGACGGCCATCGCAGGAAGACAGAAGAAAGAGGGGCCAAGGGGGGAAGTTCACTTGTTCAATGGACCGTATCTGCAATCTGGGGAAAAAGGAAAGGAGTTGGGTCTAACACGAGCTCGCAGCGGACACAGAGAACTGGAGTAAGGGAACGGAATCCGGGAACCGCAAGAGGAAGGAGGAGAAAGTGAGACGCCTGTGCTCAAAAAGAGATGGGAAGAAAAGAGGCGGCCGAATGAGAGGGGGTCAATAAATCCTACTGCGGCATCTCGCCGAGAGTGAACAGTTGTTTCAGCGTCAACAAGTCGGAAGTCGAGAAAAGAGTGATCCCAGTCGACCAGGGGAGGGAAAATGCGTGAAAGAAGAAACCAGTGCCGTCTGAAGTCATGAGGCGGATATCCCTGATGGGCGAAGAAACCTCTCCAGTACCAAAAGTCAGGGGAAAGAATGTCGCCAATGTGGTGAAATTCCGCATGAGAGGCAGGCACCGAGAAGCTCGTCAAAAAAAAAGCATAGATCTCAAAGAAAACAGGATGAGGAAAGAAAGAGGAGAGGCAGGGTTCCCCATGAGAAGTGTCCTGCCGCCCTTCATGCCGGAGGGGGGAACAAAACCCGATTTTGAAATCGCGTTGCGAACCGGAGTGGTAGGGCCTTCGAGGCGCAGCAGAAGTGACGCTGCCTTCAGAAAATACGGCCCGGCGACCTTCGAAAAGAAAACACTATAAAACACAGGAGGAAAAAGAAAGCATCAACCGACGCTGACACGAACAAGATCGCGGAAAGAGAAGTTTGGGCAGCACTTTTTAAATACAGGCCCAATATTTCAGGGGATAAGCCTATTCGGCACTCTCCGGGAGAAAAAGGAAGAAAGTCAGGGGGAATCCGTCGAAAAAAGGGGGGAACCCGGGGGAGACGAAGATTAGACCAGTGACAGGCCAAGCTCGTCAAGGACGAAAAAATTCCCACCGATCAAGGAAGGAGAACCCCGCCAAAAAAAAAGCCAAGGTACCAAGGAAACAATTTCGGGCCCAAGCGCGATATTGACCCTGCAAGCCAACAGTTAGGGTCTATTACAGCTCGCCCGCAGGCAGACTGCGCCTGCGCCGGAAAACCGTCCCTGAGGCGAAACGCCAAGGGCAGCAACGAAAATCAACACAGAATCGACGAAGTGACGAGAGTTTGAGTGAAGATTTTCCCACATCGAATCGGACAAAAACTTGACCAATCAAGGGGCGGGTGGGTGCAGAGTATCCTAACGATAAAGAAAGAAGAAGGGGACGAAACGGCAAAACTCTTGGGAGGTATAAAAGAATTATACGGTTTATCGTCGCGAGGTCCGGAGACCTGAGATACGATGGCATCAACGAGGGGAACGGCCGAGTCTATAAGTTTGCCAGGGGGGGAGCCGTGCGTGAATCTGAGACGCAAAAGGTTCGTCGAAAGGGATGCAAAAAAATGACACGATGGTCCACAAGAAAAAGGTCACAGGATCCCAAGATGGCGCTCGAGTATTAGGCAGGGGGGACACCGATCGACCGAAAGGCAGGGAAGCAAACGATAAAACCAGAGCCTGTAAATGGCAACGCCATATCAAGGGGTCACGGGAAAAGCGCTCAAAGAGCGGGTGAATATGGGCCAAAAGGCCGAAAGCGGATAACAAAAATAGGCAAAAAGGAGGGTTCGGGTAGTTCGTATCTAGTGCGATGCTGAAGATGACCGGCCGTACGGGAAAGACGAACTCAGATTCGGTTAAATGTCCCATAGGCGTAGGGGGGGTGGTAAAAATGAAAGTGAAGAGCGCCGCTTCGCTCTACACGGACGGAAAGGAAGGTTTAAGAGCCCGCCCTCTGGGAAACGCTGCGAGCGATCCCCTAAGAGACAGCACAAAAGGCGCCATCCAAGGGATCGTTGTAAACTGTGCTCGATCCACTAGAATGACGAAAGAAAGCCGTCACAAAGGGGGTTATGATTTTCGAGGGAGTGATAAAGGAAAGAAGCGCCGGGGAATCAAGGAGGCATCAAAAAGAGGAAGAGGGGGGCTGCCCGCTTCGGGGAGGGGAGTCGCTACTTTTCGTTAAAAGAGATCGATCTCGAAGAGTCGTGCGAGAGAGATTAATATGCGAGAAGTGCCAGAAGAAGACGGCTAAACCAGTCAACGGCGTGAATAAGGGGGAGAGCTCGAACCCGCCTCAAGCCCCGGTTAAAGGAAAAAGGAACACCGAAAGCCCCTCGGAATATTCTGGACGGAGGTGGAGTCACTGAAGGAAATAGATCCGTAAATACATTCTAAAGACGTGGAAGGAGGGAGCCTACCACAAAAAAAAGGACGCCTGCGATTGCCCTCCATTAGAGGGAAGGGGGGGGAGTGGGCCAGAAAAGCTCGTCTCAACAAACAAAAACTTATTATTTATATAAGAAATAAGGAAATGGGCGACAGAATAATGAAAAAGGCAGTTTACTTCGAGGACATGCGTTCTGTTAGGCGGAATCAAAGGAAATCGGCAGAAGGACTTCGGATGCGAGCGAAGTACCTCGTCCTTCTCCTCTGCCGATTGGAAGAAGAACGGGGATGTGTGCACCTTTGCCTGTTGGAAGGAAGGGAAAAAAAATGTGGGATGTGGAGAATAAACTTCTTCGAAAATATCTTGCGGTCGCAGAACACGAAATATTACGGTCGGGGGCCGAGCTGTACACTCCCTATCGGAGGACAGGGGTCAAGAAAATGACCAAAAAAGCGAAAGGCCAAAGCGGGAGCATAACGTCCTTTCTTAAGCATCAGCCCGGGCGGGGGCTTTTTGATCGAAAAAATCAAAAAAGGAGGTTGTGAACCACGAGTTCGTATCAATGAGTCCATGACGAAGCCACAAAGAAGGACTCCACCCCGGACAGGCCGACCTTGTGCTTGAGCGAGGGTGAGGCGTCGTGCAGAGGGGAAAAGGGGAGGAGGGATCAAAACTAGTCAAAAAAGCTAGGACACACGTGTGTCGAGAAAGAAGGCGCTTATACACGAGTACTACCTCTCGCCTATAGGGAAAGGATACACGCGACAAAATCGAGCGAGAGGGGAGTCTCAGAGAAGGGGAACTGAAAAAAAAATACGACAGCTAAAACAATTCAGCGGTGAAATCGTTTTCGGCAGGAAAAAAGTCAATTGATCCTATCTGCTTGCCGGAACGTTGAAAGAAGAAAATTGCGCTGTGGGGGTGCCCATTGCCATCAGTGAAGGGGCCCTGCATCGAGGTCCCTCTTTTAAAAAGAAAGAATCAAAGCAGGTAGAAACAAATCCGAAGAAATCGGACTTGGCCAGAAAGTGGTCAGTGTATCAGGAAGAGCACGTGGGAAGCTCATCACCAGTGGGGAAGCCAGGGAACACGAATCAAAAGCAAAATGATAGGACGGCAGGAACCCGAGTGGGCCCTGTGGATTCAACTAATAAGAAAAGGAAGTCACGAGAAATACCAGCCGAGCGATCCCGGAATAAGCTGAATGGGAACCTACAAGAAAGAAGGGGGGGTAGGAGTCCGCCTATCGGATCTTTATCGTGAGGCGGGCTTGAAAAAAATCCCTCATAACACTTAGGTCTTGTCGGAAGGAACTTCCTTGTTACGAGGGTATACTCTCGCGGTTGAATATTGACGAGGTGAGGTAAGGGAGGGTGGAGGTTTTATGTCGCTCTGCGCCTGGAGGAGAAGGAAGGTTCAAGAAGAGAAACTGCCGAAAAAAAGCGCGAAGCGGTCAATAAAGAGGGCCCGAAAGTGGAGGGTTAAAATACATGGGACGGTTCGAGGTTTCCTTCTGTTCCAGAAGAAGGCAGAAGAGGTGGAAGGGGGGATAAAAAAGCTCGTAGAAGGACACTAGTTCCACTGAGGTCGCGTGAGCCTGGGTCCAACAGAAAAGGACCAACGAAAGGACATCGGGGTCCGTCATCTCCAGTGGCCGGCGGCGAAGGCAAATGAGTGTAGATCACAAAGGAAGGAAGAGAATAAGGCGGTCCTTTTCTGCGGAGACCCGGCGATGCAGAAAATACGAGGCGATCAAAGGGATGCGGGGGATGGGGGGACCCCGTCGGGAAGGCAGCGTAGCGAGAGCAAAAAGAACCTAAGCCTCCACCTGGAGCAAGACAAAAGCAAAGGACTAAAGGAAGGGAGGGCCTGGTGAAAATTTTTTCAACATGAAGGGAAGGAGCTCGACAAAAAAAAAACCTCAAAGAACAGGAGGAGGTGAAGGATTGCTCGGCTCTACTGTGTGCGCGGACCTTCGAAGGAAAAGGTGAGAACCCATTGAAAATCGGGGGGAGATTTTGCGAAAAAGGGGGGAGGAGTTCGAGTAAGAAATCATGGGGACTATACGCGGGAAAACCTTTCAACGTGCAGCGGAACAAGACTAAACAACGCATTTTCAAAATTTGGGAAAAGATCAAAGGCCTCGTATCTTCGGTCTGCATACGGGGGGGGGAAGGGAACTTAAAAAAACTGGGAGGTGAAGAGGGGAGGGGTTTTGGGGGACTTTATCGCCTACAAACATTTCGGCCCGAAGGGCCGAGAAACCAGATCCCCCGGAACACCGCTGCTAGAACAGGCGTCTCCGTACGGTGAGTGCTAAAAGGACGGTACACTCATTACCTCGGGGTCCAGGCTGGAGAGCGTTCACTAAGAGGGGAAAAGGGGAGAAAGAAAGGACCAAGCCTTCGGAGGGGCCCGCTGCACCCTGCAAGCCTAGACGTGGAGTGGTAACCAAGTGAAAAAACCAGGGCGGAGAAGTGACCTTAAAAGTCGCTGGCCGTAGCAGTGCGTAGAGAGAAAAGAGCTCAAGAGGAGCGGGGAAAATGGATAGCCTGGCTGGCCAACACGCCACTGGGGAACGACAAGAAACAACACCCTTCGTAAATTCCAATGCGGGTTCACAGAGGATTGGGAAAACCTCGGACTCGCCTAGCCTTTGAAGTAAAGAAAATGTGATGAGGTCTGAGTGGTGGTTCAATCAAGAAGAACCTAAAAAAGAAAGGGAAAGGAGGAGGTACTACGGAACGGACACCTCTTTTTCTAAGGCGCCGTCAGCTGTTCGGAGAGAGGAGAGCAACCCGGACGGGTAAGAGAGTACGATGGCAGAGGGAGGGGGGGGTGGGCAGTCTTTGTTTCCTCAAGAATCCTTAGAGGAAAGGGGGTGATTGAAATGGAGAACTCTGACCCGGAAAGAAAAGCGCGATGAGCAATCCCGCGTCTTCTATGAACGGAAGGGAAAGGGAGGGGACTACTTAAACCCACTTCCTTGAGGAGCTAAGGGGGAATAAGCGTATTTTCGAGGATACGCGAAGATTCATTATTGGCACTACGAGGATCAGCCGCTCTTGAAAGTGAAACGCAAGACTAGCGAAAATTCTTAACAATCGTTCCCGTCAAGCTCTATTTTCGAGCCAAGAGAAGCGGAGCCAATTATGCAAACGCTGAAAGGAGTGGACAGAAAAAAAGGTCTTCTTTTGCGGCCGCCAGTCAAATGAAAACTCCCACAGGAAGACGGTTAGGAACTAATGGAGAGGGCTTATTGCTCTAGGCTTATGGGGGAATCAAGGGAGGGGAAAACGTGTGGTACCGTTGTCCCGCTGAATAGTTAGCATCGATCCGGGAAAAGGGGCGCAAAGGAAGTAGGGACAAAGGTACACCTATCTCTTCCCCAGGACAAAAGGTTCTGCCATGAAGAGGAACTGTAAAGAAAAAGAAAAAAGAGAGGTCTGGGTCAAACCTTTGAGGCGGGCGATACTCAGGGAGGGAACTGATAGAATGTACTTCATGAGGGGAAAGGAAAGGGATCACAAGTGGGGTGAGGGGGAGGAATCTGAAAGGGAGTGTAACGAAAATTCCTTCGCCCGGTAAGGAACCATGAAGGTGGGGGAAATAGAGGTGGGCCGAAATGGAAAAGGGCCCGCTCAGTCGGGCCTGTCCGCGGCTAAGGTAAGTACTGGTCTTTACACTTCGGAGAGGGGAGGGGTCTCAGGGCTCTTTGAGACGGTCACTCTCAGTAAGAGGAGGAATCGTCGGAAATCAAGGAGGCTCGATGGACCTCCAATTAAGGACAGTCCTCCTGACGAAAAAGGGAAAAGAGTGAGAAGGAGAGAGGGAAAAAACAGAAGGATCAGGAAGAGGGTCACTGTTCTTCTACCGAAGGTCTCCGTATGGTCGAAAAGGACGCGAGCTGGGAAACCTGACGATCAGATTAAAAAGGACTACTTTTTCGGGGAGGGGGAAAGTACCTACCTAAAAGTGTCAGCGCTGGGACGGTAATAATCTCGCAGTTAGGACGATTCGTCGCCGGGAAATGTCATGGGAAAATGAAATTAGTATGAAAGACGGGATGAAAAAAGAGGATATATCATTAAATAGTAAGACGAGAACTCATGTGCGGAAATAGAGAAAAGAAGCGTACAGGAGGTAAGGCGCGAGGCCAAATCCTTTCTTTCCTGATAGAGTGCGTGTACTAAAAGAGGGCTAATAGATTTCGAAGAAAGTGAGTCGGGACCGGGGACCGCGGCCTGTGCCTGTCTTGCCTTCCGGCTTTGGCACGGGAGGGAAAAGGAGCTGATCCTACCTAGGGAACTATTTACCAGGAGTGGACACCTGGAGAGAAAAAAAAAGGAGAAGTGTCACTAAATGAGCCGAAGAAGCTAAGCCAACTAGACGGTCAATCACCGGCAATTGAGTGGAAGGAAGGTTGGGGTGACCAGGGACGAGGAAGTTTTGCTAACTACTCCATCCTAAACCGCCGTTGGGGGTACGGTTAAAAGGGGAATTTGAAGGAAGGGCTGTGAATAAGACCGATGACACCGATTGAACAGCCGTTGGACGGCCGAACGTGGTGCTGGTGTGAGTTGGGAGAGAGGAGAGGGGGGGGGTTAGGGGCTCTCTTCTAATCTTAAAAGGAAGGGCGCACTAAAAAAAAAACTGGGCGAGATGACTGCTCTCTCGACAAGTACGATCTCCGCCTAAATAAAGCACGAGCGTGTTGTGAGGAGGGATAAACAGGTCACAAAAAGGGCCCAAAAAGAGAAAAAGCAAATAGGCGCGGTCAGAATTGGGCAGCCGCTGGAGCCGACGAAGTTGAGGGGGGGGGAAGGAGGACCTAGCTGGTGCCGCGTTACGGGGATTTGTGGAGAAAAAAAAAGAACGGGGGGGGCTTATAGGTTGCCAATGTCAATAGGGCGGGAGGCGGTAATGAAAAGCAGGTGAGCATGAGTAGAGACTCGGGGGGAACTCATCACAGTCAGCAAATATTGAGAGCCTAAAAAAGTGGGGTGGGTGACCTGGGGGGGTGAAAGAAGTGGAACCCCTCCTTGTCAGTGAAGACTTGGGAGCGGGAAGCTCATAGGCGGAGGAGAGGTGGGGACGCCGAAGCTGCCTCAAAATAAGTAATGAAGGTCTGCAGAACAAGAAAGGGGGGGGGGGGGGGGATTCCCATCTTACTGCGGCATTCAGCTTCCTGAGCCCAGGAGAAAATCGAGAAGGGCAAAGAAAAGAGAAAAAAGAAAAGGAATCGGCTCCGCCTTCTTCGATCTTGAAAGGTCGAAAGGAAGAGTGGGGAACACCAGGGCACAGGGAGAATAAAACTTGCGGGTCTTTCCATTTCAAGGGGAGAGGAAGGGGGCTCAGGGGGGATGGCTAGGCATCGGAGGGGAAGGTCTGAGCGGTGTGGCAGGGGGCGGACGGGATGGAACGTCTTTTTTGAGTCTCTCATGAGCACGTGGAGGTCGTCGAGAGGAAAGGAACACAAAGTCAAGAGAGTGTAAAAAAGCCAGTCGAAAAAGCGTGCACAGGGAAGGTGATTTGGAAGAGGGCACTCGCGAAATGTTGAAAAGGTCGGAGTGTTTAGTCTTGATCCCAAGGAGGGGAGATGGTGGGAATTTCGAAGGAAGAAGAAAGAGGAAAACAAGGAGGGGAGGGAGGGAGCTTTCCTTGAACCCTTTAGAGGCAATGCACCGGTGAAGGGATTGGGGGCCAGTATATTTTCCTAATCTGCTTCAAATATTAAAGAAATGAGGGTGGTCTAAAAGAAATAAGCGAGGAAAAAGTGAGCAGGCTCCCGATCTTCGGGCCAGTGGCGTCGCCCTGCTATGCAGAATAGTAATCAATCCGGAAAAATGCTTTACGTGCCCCTTTCAAGCTGAAAGGCAGCGTAGCGAGTCCAGGCTTGAGACTCCAACTCAAAAAAAGAAATCGGCAAGGAAAAAAAAAAAGAAAGGAGGTCGCAGGGTTAAAAGTTTTTGACAGAAGAAAGTAGGCAGGCACCGGCTTGCGAGACAAAAGAGAAAGCTCTAAAATGGGGGAAAGATCTTCTCGCGCTCTGTTGTTGCGCCGCATGAAGAAGGGAACTGCCTCCTTCAGAAAGGAAAAACTTGTCAAAACATAAAGAACGGCGGTGAGTTACGATGGGCCGAAGGAGTTCGTCAATTGCGAAAGGGAGGGGGATCAAGAGAACTTACTCTCCTTCAACGGAAAGGTCACGAAAAAAAGGTAGGGGGGGGGGCAGGAAAAGAGGGTGGAAGAAAGAAATCACGGCCTCGGACGCTTCTGAATCTTCTGCGAGTTCGCCTGGTCTAGGGGGCGGGGGAAGGGAAAAAAACAAAGAAGGCGATTCTCCTTTGCAACGCTTTAGCGAATACACCCGAATTGAGGAAACGGGAGCGCAAAATAAGGCGGCCAGCTCTCGGTAGCCCGGCGACAGAAGAGAGGAACAGGGGAGGGACCTTGAAGTGCTTCCAATGCTCACGCCCTTACTCACATTGACCTGTTCCGCGGGAGGATCATGACGGGAAGACAATTCCCAAAAGATTTACGCCTTCTGACCGTCCAGGGCCTGCACCTGAAAAGAGAGGGACCAAGTGGAGGGAATAAAAGCTTGGAGGAGGTGAAATTGCCTTCTCGCTGGCCGGCGTAAGGGAAGGGGAACAGCTCGCAAAGAAAAAAAGACGACAAGAAGGCTGCGCAAGAAAAAAAAGGGGAATCAACGACAGAAAAGAAGAAAAAATAACTAAAAACTAAAAAAAGGGGGGGAGAAAAGACGGGAAAAAATAGAGAAGGGGACGAGAGGAAATTCCATGTAGAGAGTCACATAGTGTGGGGAAGACAGGGTCGGCCGGGAAAAAGAGGGGGAAGGCCTGTACGGGAGAAAAGTAGTGGTGTAGGGAATGAGGGTGGGGACTGGGGCATCCTGTCTGGTGGGCGAAGGCACGAGAAAATCTAAAGGTCAAATATGACCGAAAAAAAAGGATCTTAATACGATTATGGGAGCAGAAGGGAGGGGAGAGGGGCCTTTGTACAGGAGGTCGCAGCTGAGAGGGAGGTAGGAGTGCAGGAGATGATACGCATAGTACTATGCGATGAAAGGGGAGGGTCAAAGGGATAGGTGAAGAAAGATCCGTCCTTCTATGCGAGTTTTGGCTTTTGAAAACAAGGGAGAGGGATGATGCGACAGGAATAGGAGGCGGCAAAAAATCGGGTAAGAACGGAAAGGGAGGGGGCGAGTATATGGGAAAGGGTAAGGTGAGCGGACTTGACCACTTAAAAGGTGCTAATAGGATCTAGATGATCTTATGGGTGAAATGGAGAAAGGAGATGAGCCGTTCTCTCAATGGTGAAGCCTGAATCGTGTTAGGAGAAAAAAAGGGGTAAAGAGAGGATAGTGACCCCCCACACTAAAGGTCTCGCCGCGAGGGGGGAGAAGGGGCAACGGAACGAGACTTTAAAAGATAAAAAAACGATATGGTCCGCGAAGAAGGGGGGGGGGCCATGAAAAAAGATGTTCGAAAAAAAGTCACCACTTAGGTGGTCACGGGAAGGGGGGAGCTTGTCGGGGGGGAAGGTGGGAGGAGGGCGGCGGGCCATTCCTGATGGAGGCCCCACATAAAAAAGAAGATAAGAAAAAGAGGGTACCTATTCGGATCATTCTTATTATCGGATAATAAGAGTGGAAAAAGACGAACAAACAGGTGGTACGTTCCGCATTTAATGGAGACCAGAGAAGAGGGGGAAGCGACGAATGACAACTAAAGCTCTGGCCAGGGCCCAAGAAAAAAGGTTCTTGGAGAAAAAAAATTGAATCTTGAAACCGTGTGCCGATCAGCACAAAAAACAAAACATCGAAAAGAATTACTTCAATGAGCCAGAAAGAGTCTTGAATGAGGATTTGGGGAGGTGGAAAAGGGGAGGGGTAGGAAAAAGGGGGGAACAAGGATGGATCCCGAAGAAAAAACGGGAAAAAAAAATTGAGAGGGAAACAAAGGACTGAAAGTCTCTCTTTATTTAGGGGAGGTTACAAAGGCACGATCCTATGTAGATCTCAGAAAAAAGATGGAAGGGACGATTCAGGGAGTACCGCAAGCGGGATTGAGTCTGACGCTTTTGAGGGAACTCCCTCTCCAAGGTTCAAGAAAGAAAGGAACTAGAAAGTGAAAGGGGAAGAACAAATCGCCTGAAATCACGGAATTTTCTGGAATCAGGGGAGACGTAAGAAAAGGGAGGACGGGTCCACTATAGCTGCCTTAAACAGGAGATGAATACAAAAAAAGCCTGCGCTGGAATAGCTGATCCATTAAAGACGATGGCTGGAAGTGAGGACAAAAAAAAACAAGGGCTTGCAAGAGATAGATCATACGGGGCACGAATAAAATTCATGGCTCTATGGAAGGAGGGGAGGAGGGAATCGAGTCCAAGAAGAGGAGAGGTAGGAGGTACTACACCTTGAAGAATCGGCGATCGTCATCAAGGAGAAGTTAAAAAGAGGTTCAGGAGCCTGTTAGGATTTTTCTCCCCGAGATTTTAGTCCAAAAGCACAGTGGGGCGGTCGCCTAACGAAAAAAATTTCAGCAGGTGTCTCACCGATGCGAAAGAAAATCTGAGAGAAAAAAAAGTCAGAGACCTCGACATTCCGACGAAGGTACATCCACTCGTCATTGGAGTCTAGAAAGGACACGAATGCTGAACAAAAAAAATTCAAGGGGGGAAACTCTCGAAATGATCACCATGGGTTTTGTTCGGTCTGCAGTTCATATAAATGGCACCCAGGGAACGATGAACAGCCCCTGGAAACTGCCGGAAAAGTTGCTGGGGGTAAAAAGTCTAGGGGTCAGGGGAAGAAGGGGGGGGAGAGCGTATGAAGGCGAAGAGACAAAAGAGGAAACAGAACGAGTTTGGAGGAAGCGAGAGAGCGAAGATCGGCGAGGAGACTCTAACTCTCCTATAGGGACCGGGGGAGGGGAGGGGACTTATGGTGCCTCTCAAAGTTCGCCTCATCGCCAATATACTACAAAATAAAAGAGAACTAAGTATGAGGTCATACTTTGAAGAAGAGCTTTCTCCTATAATTGGATGGGGTGAAAGGGAAATCTGGATAAAGCTGGTTTTAGAAAATAAGCAACTTTGTAGGCTATTACGAACAGCGCGGGAAATCGGAAAGGACCTTCATCAATCTACAAGCCTAGTGAAATCACGCTCAGAAGAAGGGAAAGGCCTTTTGGGGAGGAATGTCCCTCCTGTGGTCATGGGACGTGACCTCTACTCCTGTACTCGACAACTTCCAAAAAGGATCAAAAGGGTAGTAGAGTAAACGCCGAGGTTGAATGCAAGGACAAAAAGGAAGAGTCGGAACGCATCTCTACGGGAAGTCTATAAAATGAGACCGTACATCGGAGCGGGCCGGAGGCGTCGCCTTCTTCTGGAGACGTGAAAAACAAAAAAACGCCCAATAAACTTGCGTGGAGTGTCCGTTCAATTTTCGAGAGGCCGATTGGGAAAAAAAAAAAAAACGGAAGTAAAAAAAAAAGAAAAGGTAATTTCTGAGGGACGTGGTTGCGGGTCGGCGGCCCAGATTGCGGGAAAAGAAATGGGGGGAAAAGGGGAAATTTGAGATCTGTCCTTATAAAGAAGTGCCGAACGGCAGCAACAGGGAAAAAAAACAGCGGGGAAAAGAATGGGGTTCGTTCATTTTGGAACAAACTACAAGGGTCCTTATCGTCAGGGGCTTGTCAAAGGGGGAAAGAGGTTGGGGGGGTCAAACTTGACAGATCATCGACACTAGTCAAAGTAAGGCGGAGGGAAGTGCGCCCAAGAAAAACTGGGGGGGGGAAAAAGAGGATGACCCATCGGTGTTCACAGCATTGCGCAAATCAGGAAGGGAAATATTCGTGAGGAAATAGTTTAGTCTCTAAGCTGGACCAAAGGCCATGCAGAGGGGGTCTGGCATGAGAAACTTAAAAGAATGAGGGACAAAAAAATGGCCACCGAACTTTGAATGTGCTTTCATTGAGGGGGAAAAAGGAAAAAGGGTCTTAAGGAAAAACCTGGGAGCCGCCACCTCTCAACTGAGGGGGGGGGGGGGGGGGGGGGGTGGACCGCCGGGGCGGAAAACAACCCCCCCCCCAAAGAAGGGAAGGTTGGTTTGTGTACCGTCAAGGGCGCACAAGTCTCATCGCGCAAAACAAAGAAAGAGGAAAAACACCAAAGGAAAAAAAGAGAAGGACGTCTGTTTGCGCCTCCATTGAAAGTTACCTCCTCCTTCATGCGGGAATTTTTCACCAAGTTGCGACAACAGCGGGGCGAAACGGGGGAGTCCAAAAAAAAAAAAAAAGTGGGCGGCAAGCAAGGTATCTCGGGAGAAAATAGAAAGAAACGTCAGGAGAGGAAGCACCTCTAATCACTTTACCGCGAAGATCTGAGACGGGCACGCTGAAAAAAACAAGCCGATAGGGCAGAACCTTTGGCCTAAAGAAGAGTCGAAACCGATATTTAAAACACGCAAATCGCACGACCGAGCCCAGGTAACCAAAGGGAGGGAACTTGGCGTCGCCGCGGGTTAAATGGCTTCTCAAGGAACCCGCCCCAAGGAGATAGTGGAAGAGGAGAGGAAGTTCGAACAAGGTCCCAAAAAATATTTCCGAAGTGGAAGGCCCAGAGAAAGTAAGGACCATTGAACGAAACGACGGCAACCGCTTTCATATGGCCTGAAAAATTAAAAGAGGCCGGCAGTAAAAAGCGAAAAAAGCCAAAAGACCACAACCCACTCCAATTGCAAAAAAAAAAACCCCCACCGAAGGGATAAGAAGTCCCAAAGAGAAATATAGCATGAAGCAAGGTTCAAGGGAGAAAGACGAGGGTACCTTGACAAGACCAACATGTGGTGAAGACTGCACTGGGAAAAAAAGAAATTTAGGAATGAGCACTATAAATGAGGAAAAAAAGGCTTACGCGAAAAGGCACTAGTGTTCGAAAAAACCTTAAAGGATCGAGTCACCTAGGAAGGATACCTTAAGAGGAAAAAAAGGGGGGGAAACCGCAAAAAGTTCAAGCCGCCCTCTAATTTTGGGAAGGGGGGCCGACTCGGACGCTGCCCTGGCGAGCGCGAGATGAAACGTCGAGCAGGGGTGAAAAAAAGAATATACTGAAGGATCAAAGGCCTGTCGCTCGAGGATGCGTGGGGACGCAAGCGTTTCACTATAAACCTAACGCAGGAAACGTGGGCACTACCATCAAGAGAAAAAAGGGGAGGGAAAAAGCGGGCCTCGAAAGAAGAGAATTTGAAAAGCTAAAGCGGCGACCAGAGACCCGCTTACCTTAGTGGCGTTGGAGTCGGTGTTCAAAAAAAGATGGAAAAAAAAGAACTCGATTCGTAGTCACAGATAGCGCTTGAGGGGCGTAGGACCTCGAGGGGAGCAATGACAACGGTGTCCTTTTCAGGGGCAAACAAAAACAACTGGCAGAAAGTGAAGAAGCCTCAACCATCTAGAGGCCCGAAACGTTCGGCCGGGAACGGACGTGTATCCGGGTGGAAGACGGATCTCACGGCTAACTGCCGGAAAACAAAAAAGGGAAGGGAATTTCTGAGTATGCTATCAAAAAGGAATGAGAGGGGAATGGGCAAAAACTACAGGGAGGGGACCTCTGGGGCTGTCAGGATTAGGCGACTTAATAGTATACCAACTGCTATAAGAGAGAGGAGACAATAGATGCGGGAAGACCTAGGGAAAACGGATACGAGGGCAGAAGAAGCGCGATCAGCCGCCTTCACGGCTCAAAAAAAAGAACGACCGCACTACCAAATGAAAACAAGAAGGTCTAACGCCTTAGCGACAACAAGAAAAAAAAGGCGGGGGCCGTCAGGGGGGGAAAGGACACTCAAGAAGAAAAAAAAAAGTATAAGTGATTAAAAGGGAGGGAAAAAGGAAAAGAGCCGCCTAGACGCCGCTACAGGTCGAGGGGGATCGCATCGGGAGACAATTTGATTATCTCACAAAGAAGGAAAAAACGAGGAGCATTAAAGGGGACGAAGCAGCTTGAGAGGAAGAGGGAAATCGAGGAAAATTCACGGATAGCCTGGGTTCCAGAGTGAGAAAGAGGGGGGGCAAAAGAGTAAATCGGGGAGTTCGTAAAAAAAAAGGAACTAGGGAAAGCTGCGGGGCGGGTTCTGGGGGCTGGGCCTGTGCAAAGAGGATGGAAAAATGGAGTAAGGACACGGCGGGAAGAGAAAAGCGACTTAGGGGAAGGACAAGGGACGGAGAGAAGACGCAGTTCGTCGTCAACCGATGAGCTGCAGGCCACCGAAAATTCGAAAAGGGGAAAAGTCGCCTCAAAAGGACTCGACAGGACTCGGAAAACCACTCGAAAGGGGACAGAAGGGGGTGAACAAAGGGGGTGGCGGACCCGTGCGAGGCAGTTTTCCGTAACACTAAAAGTCATTCGTTCGAAAGGGGCTTCTCATGCCTTCATCTACTTGGGAGAAGCGAGCACTTCAATGAAAAAAAGGGAGACCAGACCCGGGGAACTAAATAGACCTTGGTTCTTTTTAAGGCTATGTTGAGGCGCCGTTCAAATGAAGGGATAAAAACGAAAAAGAGAAAAGAACACAAGATCAGCTAGGAAGCGCTCTAGAACCAAGAGAAGGAAATCCTAGAAATTGACAAGAATCGATCGTAGGTGCCGTCTCAAGGCGCAAAGAATAGTCACCAATATCAGGGTTCACTGGGCGCTTGAACTTAGGGGAAAAGGTATTAAGGAACAGGGAGAGGTGGAGGACGATTGGTACTTTGGCTCGGTGTCCGGTCCCATTTCCAATCTGCTACCGGAAGAGAGGCAGAAAAAAAGAAGAAATGAAAAAGACAGACAGAAAAAAGAATTCCAAAGGGATAGGAGGAGGACTGGCCCAAGAAGGTGGGGAATATAAAGAAGAAAAGCTGAAGATTGTCGGCGCAGGGCATCGGGAATCCTGCAACTCACAAATCAAATGAGACGGCGTCAGGAGCGGGGGGGAAAAAAAAAAACGGACTCGAACACTCGGAAGGAGCGAAATCTGAGAAGGCGAATAAGCGAGAAAGGGTCGAAAAAAAGCCGAGGGCCGCCTTCTGGGAGAAAAGTCTTTATACAGTCTTCGACGGACCGAACTCAGGAGGGAGGGGGGAGGGGGACTGTTGACTCGGTACGTCATGGAGATAGAAAAAAGAATGTTACGTGGGAGGAGAGTCGTGGAAGGCAAAATTGGCTGTTTAGGGGCGTTTGGATGTTCGCGCACGCGCCTGCAGCGGAGGGATATGTATCCGCACTGCCTCCGCAGATAACCGGTCAAGATCGCCCGTGGTCCCGAAGGGGGAGAAAGAGTTTTTACAGAGTGCCAGTATCTTTGCAGGTGAGTGGAATCCGAGCCGAATGAGGGGTACATTGTTCGATTGAACTAGCTCGCAGCACACGATCAAGAAAAAACCTGTAAAACTGAGAAGCCCTTAAAGGAAGAGGTGTTCCGTCATGGAGAGTCATCAAGAATAAAAGAATTGTAGTGAAAAAGTCCCAAGGCTATCTTTCCGGCGGCTGGCCAAAGTGTCAGCGGGTCGAAACCCAAAAAAACAGCAGGAAAAAAGGGGTGATGCGTGCAGGTCTAACCAAGGTCGCGGAAAAGAAGAGGAAAATCCCAGGAAAAAACTAAAAAGGGAAAAGCGGTCCAGACAAATGGGGTTGGGGTGTCCGCTGATGGAGGCACCGCTCATGCCTCGAAACGATCTAAGCAAAAAAAAAAGAGGAAAAAAGAACGGCGCTCTGGGGCGCCGTAGCCAAGGGGGGACCTCAACTTCAGGAAAACCCAGGGAGTGAGGACAGGATTAACTTCTCCTTGCTAGGGGAGGCGTCAAGCAGGGAGCCGATTAATAAAAAACAAAAGAGCAAAGTTGGTCCGGATGGTCAGAAGAGACTCTGCAAGAGGAGGGGGAGAACACGGGAAGAAGAGCTAAGCTTAGACTAAGGACTCTTTCGCCAACTATGTCGCCAGTAGAACTCTCAGGAGCAAAAAGGACGAAAACTCAGGGGGGAAGGGAGGAGACTTACTGAGAGGCTCACGACGCCCGGAAACTCCAGTGACTATTGGTACAGCAGGAAGAAGAGGGGCAAAAGGGGAATCCGACCTCGGAAAATCCTGCACCTCCCTGCAGACAGCCAACGTTAACACAAATTTCGGATCTTCGGAGAAGGAGATGAGAGGAGCGTCGGGCGGTCCTATGACATAATCTCCGAGGAAAAGCCCTGCGCGACCTCCACACGGCTTCGGCAAACAAAAAAAAAGAAAAACCAACCGTCTTCAAATTCCAATCGAAGGAAGGAAAGCCATTATGAAAAGAAAAGCCACAAGGGACCCACGCAAGGGTTTGTTATGAGGAGGGGGTGTTTCACGCCGGTCTCGCCTACACGATCCAGAAGGGAAAGGAAACGCTGGGAGGCGGTCAGGAAGCTTTCAGGGACTTTGGATGACCCAGTTAAAAGGGGGGATGCGGAAACCGAACTCAGTGGGCTTCCGCCGTCTGCAGGGGGGTAGAAAAACAGGAGAAGCGCGATTGAGCAGGAGCCAGGAGCTAGTCAAGATATCACTGAAAACGTCGGGAAAGAGAAGAGAGAAGGACCCCCCGCCGAATATTGGAGAACTGATGCGTGATCTCCCGGGCGCGAATAGAAGGACTGAAAAAGGGGGAGCCGGACATGGGAAAAGGAAGCGGAAGAACAAAGGGGGGACAAGCTCTCCGGACTAAAATTGTGCCCAGCAGAATCGCCGACCATATCAAGAGGGAGGGCGGGGGAGCGGGGTTCCGTGGAGTGGTTGCGATTCACCTGCCAGAAAAAATGCGTTGGAGACCATTTTCTATGAGGTGGAGAATAAAGGAGGGGGTAAAGAGCAAAGCTTCGAAAAAAGTGTAGGGGAAGTCATGAAAAGGGGAAAGTCCTAAGGGGCAATCAACCGAATCGTCCCCACACCATCTTCCAGGTCCCGGGGCACAAAGGGGGGAAACTTACGGGGATCTCAAAAGCGAAATAGGGCAAGGAAAAAGGGCTTACCGGGGAAAAAAGGGGAGGCTTCAAATGCCCATGCGGGCGCCACTACAATGACGAGGGCTGGCAACGCGAGCTTCTGAAAGAACAAGAGCTTGTCGGTCAAGACTGTTAAAAGGAAAAGAAAGGACGGAACTAGAAGAGCGGGCACCGGGGTCGCGTGCTCGCCGGGCTGTCAAAAGAAGAAAACTAAAAAAGGCAACAGTCCACGCGTAAAAACTACAGTAGGAATTCTTAGAAAACGGGACTGCGCTGGAGTCCACCTCGATCCGGACCTGGAACCAGCCTACCGACGTCATCGCGCAAAAGGAAGGCTGAAAGAAAGGGGCTGAGATATCTAAAAAAAAAAAAGGAAGGATTAGAAAGAGGGAGCATTAAATAGGGGGACGAGTCATGTCGACTATGACGTCTGCGACTGGGAACAAAAGGGGCAGGACGGAAGGGGGGCGGGACAGAAGCGGAAGGGGGGGGGGGGGAAAACGAGGGCGCAGACCTTACCGTGAAGGTCGAGAGCCTGTGAACGGTTGGAATGCAGGGGACGAAAAGGAAGCACGCAGGCAGTTTCGGTCGCCGCGGGCCGGGAGAGGATCGGGGACGGCTTCGAAAGAAACTAGAGAGTGCAGGGGGGAAGAGCACCGCGACTCCGAATCGGCAGCCACTCGTCTACCGTGGGAAAAGAATTGGGGAATAAAATAGGTCCGGTTGGGAGATACTCAGAAAAAGAAGAAAGAGGGTTGAGGGAGGGGAGAATTGAGGAAACTAACCGCTGTGAGATCGGGGCAAACCAGAAGGACACCGATCTCAGCCCGGAACGGCAGAACCGGGGTTTAAGGGTGGATTAAGCAGGTTTGGGGGAGGGGAGAGAGGACTCTGAAAAGAAAGGGTCCAGGTGGAGCATCTGAAGCGAAGGTAACCAATAGAAAATCTCCTAACATCAGATGAACGCCTCGAGGGGAAAGGGGTTCTAAATGAGGGAATCGAAAGAAGATCCCCGCAAACGATCGCGGTGTCCTACTTGGGAGGGACTGGAAAAAGGCAATGAAGTCCTGGAACAGGCTAGGTAAAGGAATTGGGTGATGATTGCGGGGAACATTTCCAGCTCGCGAGTACGTGAAACCTCCCTGCCAAAAAATACGGTGAGAGATCAGCATCATAGCAAATAGCGACAGAGTTGGGGAGAGATAGAGAGGGGAAAGCCGGAATTGAACTCCGTGACCTCTAAGCGTGTCGCTGGAGGGAGAAGCGGGATAAGGGGAAAGACGGTGAGGCCCTTCAAAAGAATGAGGAAAAAAGGAGCATTAAAAAAGGGGGAAGGAACGGGGGAAGAAGAGGAAAAGGCAGGCGCGTCTTAACTCCGGAACAATAGGAACGAAACTGCCCCGAGAGAAATAAAGGGGGAAGGACTTCCAGACAGGAGGAGGTAATCTTGGAGAAGAAGGAACCCCACAAATACATAAAACTTGAGGGTCTGGAAAGTTCAATTTCTAGAGCGTATGTTTAAATCCTCAGATCAAAGGGGGATTTGAAATGAGACGACGGTGTGTTTGGGGTTATTCAAGGGAAAAGGGGTTTCGAAGAATGGGAGGTAAAGCATTCAGAGGGAAGAGACGACCGAACTTCCAAAAAGCTAAGTTCATGTCATATACCAGCGTGCACGTTGGGGGGGAAAAAAAATTGGACAAGAATCTGGAAAGGTGCATGAGGGGACAAGAAGAAGAGGTTCGAAGGATCAGAGGTACAATAGTTCACTGGAGTAAGATCTTATCCTTGGACGCCCTTCACCACGGAGAAACGAAAAAATCCAGGTGGTCCGGGGAGGTGAATGCGAGTGGAAAAGGCGAAAAGAAATGAGTGGTAGGAGGAAGATCCGCTTTGCCAGCGGATCCGCCGATCGGGCCCCTGTTGGGAGGAAAGGAAGATAAAGGTACAGCCGACCAATTGTGAAAGGAGGTCTTTCCAACGTAGAAGCGGAGGAGGAAGGGAGAAGACAAAAAAAAAAAGAAAGGACCGAACGATACAAAGCGGTCCCGCACTGTCTCAGGGGGTAAAGGTGGGAAGCAGGCCAGAAGAGAGCCGGAAA
>Ga0179593_1284334_pt1 | contig 20392 bp, 31 predicted proteins | sample CZODoug2_1_08_16_FD_185931 | JGI IMG/M metagenome (GOLD analysis project Ga0179593, IMG submission 185931) | Vadose zone soil fungal communities from Angelo Coast Range Reserve, California, USA - CZODoug2_1_08_16fungal (PacBio error correction) | ecosystem: Environmental > Terrestrial > Soil >...
GAACCTGACATAAGTGGGGACACGTGACACAGTGACAAAGAAACGAGGGAAAAGAAACAGCCACTTCAAAAATCCGAAGAAAACAAAGACGGAAACGACAGACGAAGACGGGGCGGCCGCCGAGTGGCCGTCACCGAAATGGAAGGGGCCAAAAAACAGCGGAGAAAAAAACCTACTCTCCCAAAACGCGGTCCACCGTACCCATCACCTTAACAAAAACGAGGAAGAAGCCGAAGAGTAAGGGGTTTGAGAAGTTGTAGTGCCTTTCCCGGGAGTCAACCAGGGGGTGGACGTGAAAAGGGTAAGAAAGTCACAGCAACCGGGTACACGAGGAAATGGGTGGTGAGCTAGGGTGTCTTTTACAAACTAAACATACTATTCCAAGGCACCCAACCAATAGGGGAAAAAGTGTTCGACATGACCACTAAGTCAAATAAAAAGCACGAGGTCCATAAAGCTACAGAAAAAAAGAGAGAAAACGTTTGCTTTAACAGTCCGAAGCAACCTTGGTCCTACTTGACTTTGCTACAAGGAAAGGCAGGCCAAGAAAAAGGGGTAAGTGGGAAAGAGAAATTGTCAGGGAAAAGTTGACAAAAAGACGAAACGAAAGCCGAGGCCTTATCTAGTACGAAACCAAGGAGGGGCCAGTTCTATTAATCCATTTCCCAGCGAGAAGACTGGGTAACGATCAGATAAGGGGGGACTCTGGTCATTCAGGGAACCAGAAAAAAGGAAAAATTGAAGGTAATCATTGGTTTCCTCACGCACAGGGTACCGGAAATGAGGGCTGCCACCGCGTCAAATAAAAGGTTTTGAAAGGCCAGGGTAAGAAAGGAAAAAAGGGAGGCCTGTTAAACCCAAGTCCCCAAGAGGTAACCGGGAGATGAGCCGGTATCTAAAAGACTTCAGGGGGTGAATTTTGAACGAATCCTTTTGGGTAATTGGAAAAAATTGACCTCTAATCCGGCGGCGAACCAAACTGGGGGGGGGGGGAACAAAACCCTTGAAAAGTACTTGTAAAAAAGTGTTTTAAAAAAAAAGATGGGTGTAAATCAAAAAAGCGGAAAAACGATGTAGATAAAACTACACTCATTTTCAGTGACTGGGAACAAGGGACCCCCACTGGGGAGGTGGGAAAGAAGGGGAGCCCAAGTTCAGAAAGTCAGAACCAGCAAAGAAAAAGGGGGACAGGCTTAACTTAGACCGATGCTTCCATTAAAGGGGCCATAGTAAGTGAGGGGGAGCAGGGGTGGCAGACATTTCACCTGGTCCTTTCAAAAGATGATTCCAAGTAACCGATCCCAATGACGGGCTTTCCTGAAAAAAATGGCAGAAGTGAAAATGGAAGAACCGTGTGTTCAAAAAGGAAACTGAACCTTGTACTAAGCTAAGTGACTTCAGTGACTTTGGTTCTCGGGGGCGGGGCCCATTTCACTGTAAAAATTTGATCAGACAAAATCAAATGTGAGTCAGGGGGTTATTATTAAGCCAGACCGCAAGCAAAAAAGAACTACTACTAGAGGGGGCAAAAAAAAAGGGGGGCTCATAGTGAAGGGGGGGTGGGGAGGTTGGCAAAATTTTCTCGCGGGCACAGGGTCATGCGAACAAAAGCGTTGTCCGCACCGAAAGGGAAAGAGCCGCCAGAAGGGACAATTTGTGAAAACAATGAAGGAGGGAACAAAAAAAGGTAGTCCGCCGAGGTTACGAAATACCCCATCCAAAGAAGGAAAGGGCCGTACTGAAAAACCTTACAAGATCCCACCCCCCCCAAAAAGGGACAATACTTTACAAAACCAATCAAACATTATTATTATAAATAGAAGAGCAGAGGTGGAATGACCAAGGGAACCAAAAAAAAGACGAGTGGGAGGAAGAGGCCAACGACAAACTCAAGGGGTACAGTATCTCTTGGGTGGGAAAGGGGATCTCCCACCAACCGTTAGTGGAACTGTTCACGTCGCGGACCGATTGGCTGGGTAGGAAAGGGGAACAACTGCAAAGAAGGGGGAATGGGGTGTGAAAGCCAATTAAGAGTATAAAAATCGCAAGTCAAGAAATGATGTCTGGGCGTGCGGCATAGTTTTGTGAACAATCAAAAAAGCACAAAAAAAAATACCGGGTCCACCTTGAGGGGACGAATCCAATCGGGGGTCGGCAGAAAAAACCGAAAACAGGGCCTCAGGTCCACTCTGTTCTCAAACTGGGACAAAGACATGTGGGGGGGGGGGTTGGGGGGACTTTCGCAAAGGGGGGGGAAAAAAAAATCCCTTACCAAAAACAATCGGCCGTGGGTTGGTTCTTTGGGGGGGGGAAAAGAAACGGGGGGAACATTGACAAGGGAAACCTTTTCTTCTCGGGACGGGACTGGATACAGGGGAATGGTGAAAGTAATGGGGGCATTGAAGAACTTTTTTCCCGGGCGTGCCCGCACGTGGGGGAACAATGGTGGGACAGGGGAAAAGGGGGTCTGATGCCCACTTGCTGGTTGAGAAGGTCCTACCGTGGGGGGCGAAACTGGGGAAAAAAAAAACCGTTACAAGGAAAAACATTGCTCGTAGGGGGGGGAAAAAAAATCTGGTTACTGAGGGTAGGGGGTAACAAAAGAGAAAAAACGGAAAAACGGAGAACCGGCCGTGGGAGGAACAGGGAAGCGTCCTTCCCCCAACAAAAAAAACATTAGCCAGGAGGACGGGCTTTCAGGGAAACACAGACCACTCTCCAGACGTCACCACCTAACACAAAAAAGGGCAAGGTGTTCAAACTTGAAAGTAAACGGTAAGGCATCTTGAACCCTTACAGGAATTTAAAGGGGTGCAAGGGGGGAAGAGTGGGCGTGGGGGCAGGCGTACCTGGACAAAAACAATCCGTATGAACGACTAACAATTCAACAGGCAAATGCTTTCCAGAAAGGGGAACTGGGGTGAAGGTGCCTGCATGAAGTGTACAGGGATATGATGGGGTCCAGTCCCTCGCTGCTGGGAAGAAAATCGAAGGCCAGGGACGGTTGGGAAAAAAAAGGGGGTCGAGGGGGAGATCAGGAAAAAAATCGCCAAAAGAGAAAAGGTCGGTGGGGGGAACAACAGTCCCACAAAAAGGAACGTCGGGGTGAAGATGTGGTGGAAGCCGAAGAAGCGGCGTAGAACAGGGTGGCGGGGAAGACAGAAGTCGAGGTTACGCCAGTGGGAAACGAAAAAAATCAGGGGGAGTTTGGGGGGGGGGGGAAAGGGAGGAAAATGCCTTTAAAAAACATCAAAGCCAATCGAAAAAAGGGGCCATTAAGGGAGGGAAAGGTAGGAAAGGGCAGGGAAATGGTTAAATAAAACTCTCTGCAAAAACCAGGAAGAGGAACTTCCACGGGAAGGCATCGGACAGGGTCACGAACCAAGGTGTGGGGGAATCACACCGAAAACGGCTGACTCCAAACTGGAGAAACTTAAAAGAAGTAAAACGGACCAGGGGTGAGGGGTCAGGGTCAGGGGGGGTTGAAAACTGCAGGATCAAAAAAAAAGCTGTGTTGAAAAAGAAAGGGGGGCGGAGGGGAGCTTGGGGTGCCAGGGGGGGGGGTTGTTGCAGAAAAAGAAAAAAAGGCACTTTGAAAGGGGAGAAGGAACCACCAATCGGGGGGGGACGGCCAGGCTCCGTGGTAGGGGGTTAGGGGGGGGGGGGGTTGGGAGCAAGTTAGCCTTTGGAAGGGAGGGGGGCGGGGGTGTAATCCCCACAAACTTCTTCTGAAGGGGAAATCGGAGAGGGTGGGAAAAAAACAGGGGTTCAAGGTGAGAACCAGAGGTGTGAAAACTGGTGGGGACCCAAGGACAGGGGGGTTGAAGGAAGGGGGAAGAAATAGGACTTTTGAGGATAAGACTTTCGGAGAAAACTCTCACACAAGTGATAAACAAAAAGGTAGGGAGAAGATTAGTGGATGCACAAAACGATGCCACTTAGGTCGAGACGGAAAGGTGTAAAAAAAAGCACGCACCGGGGGAGGAGTCCAAACGGTGGGCAAGTGTACTCTATCAAAAAAGGTTAAAAATGTCTGGAAAAGGAGTGGATAACGACGAGGCAGGGACTGGGGGTCAATCAAATTTCTGGGACGAACGAGAGGGGTCAGGAAAAAAAGGAAAGGGGGTGTTGAGGGAAAGACTAACGGAAAGGAAAAAAAGGGTTCCAAGGGCCCTTATCCCCTACAAGAAAAAAACCTTATTAATGTGGGGGGGGTTGTGAAAAATAATAGTTTTCGCTAGAAAATCTGAAAGGGGGGACCTTGAAAAAAGGCCAAAGAAACTATGCTAACACGTGTAAAAAAAATACAAATAGAAGGTATGCTCCAAAGAGGGGGGGGGAAAAACCATCGACTAACGTTGTATCACATCCGCCTAAGGAAATTGCAAAGGAAAGAGACTAACATTAAAGGGCAGAGACTCCACCTGCAGGTTGGGTTGGAACTAACAGTCGAAGAATTACCATAGCCCTTTTAAAAGAGTCCCTAGAATCAAGGAAGTCCAACAACCTGCAAAGAAAGGGATCACTTTGGTATGGGGGAGGGAACTAGGGAAAGGGGGCCCAACGTAGAAAAACCACCTTCTTCTGCCCAACTAAACCCAGGGGAGGTGACAGGTTAACCAGTAAAGCCAGATGCAAAGAAACGAAGAGTTGGATGAGGAAAGAATAACGGCTGCGAACCAACATTCAAAAGACAAGCGAGGAGAAAAACACATTGACGGAAAACGAAAAACGAGACAGAAGCCCGAGAAAGGAATACACCGCAAAAAGGGTTTTATTAAAGGAACACAAAACTCAAAACCCCCGCCTGGGAAAAAACCAACAAAACCTGGCTTTTTTGTTGTAACCTTGAACATCCTACGACAAAAAAATACGGGAAAACAGGACGGCCGTAACTTTCTAGACAGTGTGGGGGGAAGGCATACGCAGGGGATCAAAGAGGGGGGGGGCTGGAAAAAACGGAAGGGCACTCAAAAAAAGGGCCAAGGGGGGCGGGAATCAACAAAACGGGGGGAGCGGGGAAATTGGTGGGGGGCTTCACATGGTACTTTCAAACGCCGAAGAAAAATAAATACAAAACAGCACGCATGGGGGTAAAAATTTATCTTGCACGCTCGGGAAGGTAGGAGCCACGTCCTAACAAAGAAGAAGAATAAAAAAAAGGTAGGGTAAACAACCACACTCGATGGGGGAAGAGGAAAGACACACGTAAGGGGGAGGACTGGGTGAAAAAAGAAGGAAACTCCTAAATAAAGAATCAGGAAAACTTCCGGAATTTCGAAGGGGGGGCTTCCCGGGGAAAACATACTTCTACGATTGCAAAGATAAGAAGTAGTTAAAGTCAAAGTGTCTGGGAGTTGTCTAATCTCAGGATGGCCACCAAAAAGAAAACAGCGAGACAATGAAAGAAGAAGATAAGGTCGGGCAGCCTGTAAGAGGGGGGAAAGAAAAAAAAGAACCCAAGGGTGGGAAAGGGAAGGGAAAAATCAGTGTAAGAATCTCCATGAAACCATAATTTGGGAAAAAAAGGAGGGGTAAAAGAAAAGGCAGGGTGGTGGGAACGTAAGCAAAAAGCCCCCATACCATTCCCGGGGACAAAAACCAGGAAAACGGGCAACAAGTCGTATTAACAGGGTAAGAGGAGAAAAAAAAAAAAAAAAAAAATCCGCGAGATCAAAAAAGAAAAACCACAGTCGGGGGGGGTGGACGACTAAGGTATAAGTTGAGTACAATGGTTGGGCAACTGAACTCTAATATATCGGGAAGGAGAAGAAGAGGGTGGGGGGTGAAAAAAAAACGTCCCGGGCAAGGGACTGCAGTGACAATCTGTTGAAAAAAAAAAAGAGTCCCACTGGTGGCAGACAAAAACCAACGAGACATTTTCTGACGGGGAAAAAAAAGGGAGACCAAAAACCCGTAGACAGTAGCAAAAAAAAAGGAAAAGCAGGAAAGGAAAGGGCCCAGGGAAAAAAGGTTCGCAAGCACGGGGAACCGGTGGGGGGGGAAAACGCAAAGGGACGTTGTAAAAAAAAGAAGGGAAAAAAAGTACACAGTGATAATGTCCAGGGGGGAACGGGGGGGAAAGGGGGGGTAAAAAAAATGGGGCAAGCAGGAAAAGAAAAACACTGCCTCTTCCTATGGGGGGTGAACATAAATTAAAGGGGGACAGACCGGGAAAAGCTGAGGAATGCAACGCAGTTGGACTGTTCCAGGGTGGGACTAAAGGGGCTGGGGGGGACCCTGGGTGGAAAACGCTGGAGACGAAAAAAAGGGCAACAGAGGGTGGGGCCAAAGAGGGATATTGACAACATCATGCCCGCCGTCAAACACTCCAAGGAAAAACAATATGGCAGGGCGGAAAAAAAGGGGGGCATACATAACTTCACTTGGCCGTACAACCATGCCTCTTCCTGGAAACATGTAATGAAGGGAAGAGCTGTTGACGTAAAGAAGGGGGCGATACAAGGGGGGAAAAAGGCGCATGGTTGCAAATACGGTCCGAGAAAAAAAAAAACAGCGGGAATCGGAAAGCAAAGTTGGGGAGATCATCCAAATAGAAAAAAGGAAAAACTTGGGTGTACTTGTTGGAAAAGGCATGTAGATCTCCCAACCACAAAGGAGGGTCTGAAATATATATCGGCAAAGTTGGGGAAAACGTGCTCCCTCGTCCGAACTTTGGAAGGAAATCGAAAAAAAAAAAAAAAAATCAACATTTAAACAGAGAGGTTTAAGGAGGAGGGGAAAAAAACTCACAACCTTCCCTTTCACTGGGGGGTAGAAACACTGCAAGAATTAACAGAGGTGCCTGGGAAGCAAGAAACGGAAACGACAAGAAGGAAAAGGTGGGGAAAAACTCAAGGGGAAAATGAAAACCCTCAAAATCAAAAAAAAGAGGAGGGATGGAGGGGGGGGGGGATGGCTTCAGCCCATTTGGTGCCCTCCAGAGCCATAGTGGGGGGAAAGGGGAAAGAGAAGCGTTGTCAACAAAACAAAAGGGGAAATCCCCTAACGACCCCATCAGGGACCACTGTGTAGACTGATTCACGAGGGGGGGGAAAGTTTGGGGACACAGGGGGTTCCTACCAGTACTGCGGGACACAACATAGGGGAGACAGGCAAGGTGTTGGAGGGGTGTCAAAATCTTTGGTACACGAAAGGGGAAAAGGTCGTCCAACTCAGACTGGAAAGAAGGGAACAAAAAAAAAAAGGGGGTGAAATCAATGGCGAACATCCCCTTGTAAAGGGGAGGGGCCGCACGGGGGTCATTGCAGGAAAAAACAGGGAGGAAGAAAAAACTTTGCGGGGGAAAAAACGTCTAAAAACCCTGGGGGGGGGGGGGGGGGGGCGCTTTGAAAATGCCAAGGAAAGGAAAAGGGGGTGAACGGTTTTTGGAGGGGGAAAAAAAGAGGGAGAAGTTCGTGGGAACCAGATCGGGTTAAAAATGGGGACAGGGAAAAAAGGCACCCAAGGGACAGAATAACGGCTGCCCGAGAAAAAGGAAAAAGGAGAGGAGTAACCCAGGGTGAAACAAGGACTCAAAAAAGGCTCATCGGATAACAACGACCTCAAAAGAAGTGTCATCCCGGAAATAAAAAAAATCCTTGTCAAGAAGGCCAAGAAAAAAAGAATAATTTGAAGGTGGGGGGGGGGAAAAGGTCCCGCATGGAGGGGACAGGAAAACGGCCGTTAACATCTCCCTTTGTAAATCGTGGAAAAACGACATTCGGGCCTTTATATAGAAAACAAAAAAGGCAAAATGCGTCCACAAGTGGTGTCAAAGATGGGGACAGGGCCTTCCTTCACAGCCTTAAGTGGAGAAGGGGAGTGCCCAGGGTGAAGTCGCATTGCTTTTCACAAAACGATAAGAGATACGGAAGTGCAAAAAGATTCAAAAATCAAAATCGCGAGAAAAAGAGGGGGGGGGAAAGGGGACACCAGAGCACCACCGAAAACGACTTATTTCACAGATCTTTACATAGCAAGAGGTCACAGGGTCGAAAAAGGGTCGGCAGGGAAGGAAGAGGGTGAACGGGTAAAGTGGGGGGGGTTCCGATATTCGTATATAAGGTGAGGACGGCGGGAAAAAAGTGGAAGACCCCAAGCAAAGGGAAAAAAAAGGGGGGAAAAAGAGGAGGGAGGGGGGGAATGAAAAGTCGTCCGGCGGGCAATTAATAACCCGGCGAAACCCCTGAAAGCCAACGTGCACCGGGTGGAGGAAGAGAAGGGTAAACAAAAACCCCAACCAAGGGTAAAAAAACCGAACGTCTGAAAGCAAAACTCAAAAACACTGGGAAAAACTTCCAGATAGGGAAAATGCTTGAAAGGTGAGTGTTGGGGGTGAAGGGGGATGGGCCGCCGGCCCATGAGGAAAGGGGGCTGGCGAGGAAGGTGTTTGCTCGTGGTGGGGGTAAAAATGAAAAACTGGAAAAAGGGGAAGGTTAGCAAAGGAAAAAAGCAGGGCAGGGCGCGGGGAGCAGGGGCGTTTCAGGGGGTAAAAGGGTTCGAACGTTTCCGGCCGTGAGGAAGGAAAGGGAAAAAAAAGAAGGGGAAGGGGGAAAAAAAGACTACTGGAGCAAAGAAGTCGAGGATGTGCCCACAGCCCTGACCACGTTGAAAGGGCCAAAAAACCCACCCTTTTGGGGAAGAAAAAGTGCAGGGGAAGGGGGGGGAAACGAAAAGTAAAGGGTTAATTAAAACTCCGCACGAGGAGCTCAGGGGAAAAAAAGAAAGAGAAAGGGGGGGAAAGGGGGGGGTTGCAGAACTGTCGACACGTAGATTAATGACAACGGCTCGACGGAAAAAATTTCTGTTTACGACGGGACAGGAAAAAGGTAAAAGGCAAGGGGGGCTAGTAAAAACAACCTTGGTCTGTTCATCTAGCAAAAAAACAGCTTCAAACATGGGGTCATGTAGTTTCAGGGAGATCGAAGGTAAAAAGAGGGGAGGGTCCGGACAAAGAGAAACGGAAATCGAGGGGGCCGGTACGGCAGGGGGGGAGGAAAGCGGGGGAACCTAAGATGGGCGGTGAATCTTTCCATGACACTCGAGAAAAACCACAAACGGATGTATGGAAAAAGAGATATACTTACGCAGCGAGAGACAGTGATCATTGGGGCCAACGCACACTTCAAAAAAAAAGGGGGAACAAAGGCAACTGAAAAGCGGGGGGTCGACGCCATCCTTGTGACCAAGCCTAAATGTCTAAAAAACCCGGAAACGCCCTAAGAAGGGGGGGGAAGCGGGGGGGCAACAAAAAACCTTAAAAAGGGAGGCGCGAAAAAGAAAGGAGGGGGGGGAAACACCAACAGTACAGACCTTGGATCAAAAAAAAAAAGTGATGCCACAGGAAAAGGGATTCTGAAAAAACACACTACAAAAAAGAATAAAAAAAAAAAAAGTGACCGGGACGAGAGGGGACAGAGGGAAAGTCAAGACAGGTGTCGGGGGGACGAAAAAACACATACCCAGGACGTGGACAGTTGCACCTCGGTGGGCAAGCGAAGGGGCGGGACAAAAAGCCTCTATAAGGTTGGAAACATCAGGAAAGGACGACGGGGGGAAGAAAGAAAAAGTAAAGAAAGCAAAGAGGGAAGGTAGAAACATGAATGAACACCACTGTAGACTCCGCCCGAGGGGGGAAGGGAGAAAGAACAGTTTTCACAAACCAAACAAGAGGCAAAAAAAAAGGAGAAACAAAAAAAGCCGGGCAAATTGTAACAGGGCCGCGCCCCGAACACAAACACAACGGGGAAAGGAAAAAGGAAAGGGTAAAACAGGGGGAAAAAGTTTAATCCAGTTGGTAGGAACGTGAGGGAGAAATCGGGGGGGGCATTGTACCGACGTCCTCCAGGGCAAGGGGAGATCAGGGTTCGAATGTTGACAGGGGGGAAACGTCCAGAAAACAGCACGACCACAACAATCAACCCGTTTGGTCTGATTTGGCTCAAAGCAAAGGGGTAACGGGCACACCGTCCTACATCCTCAAAGGCGGGACCCAATGGGAGGGGAAAAAAGCTCCTGGGACCTAAAAACCCCGGTTTGGGCCAAAGGAAGAGGACCTAAAAGGGAGGAGGCGGGCAAACAAGAAGGAAAAAATGCTTCAGACCTTTCCCTTTACACCCAAGCTCGCCAGAAAATGGGGCCTGAGCTAGAGGGGGAACCGCCACCAGGTCAACGGCCCGGGAGTAATTAGGGGGGGGTCAACACGAGACCTGGGGGGAAAAAGAAGGCAAAGGGACCGGGGCATGAAGGGGAAGAAGAAAACCTAGAGAAGGGGGGGACTATGAAAACAAAATGCCATATTTCAAGCTGGAAGACGGCAACAGGTGGGGGGGGTTCAAGGGGCCCGAGCACTACCGAGGACGGGAAAAACAAAAGTACAGTATTCTCTTCCATGGGGAATAAAAGGTAATCGAAGACCGTAAGGAAAAATTGTTAAGTGGGGGGGGAGCAGGAGCGTGGAAGGGGTAGGGGGAAAAGGCACCTCTGGAGAAAAGATCCGGCGCCAAAATCAACCGCTAACTGGGCACCCGTCCCGGCCGGGGGGGAAAGGGCAGTTTAAAACCCAATTCTCGGGACCCACCAGCAACTCGAACACGGAAGTGGCGAAAAAACGACAACGAGCATTAATGGGACGTCCACTGAGGGAAACACAAAAACAAGGAGTTATCACCCAGACACAATGGGGGGGGTAAGGGAAGAAAAAGGGGAGTCAGTCCAACTGGGACAAAGGCAAAAACGGCATCACAAGGAACTCTCATGTCTTCAGTCGGGGACAAACCGAAGATCCAGGAAAAACGTGCCAGACATTGACCTCGAAAGGAAATGAGGAAACAAAGAAGCTAACCAACCGGAGAGCCTGGAAAGCATGTGTCAAGAAGACTTTTCATCAAAAAAGTGGAAAAAAAAAGGCGTGAAAAATAATAATGGAGGAGGGGAGGGGGGGGGGGAGAAGGTGGGGCCAAAAACTTGAAAATGGACCACTGAAGGACAAGAACTAACCGGGTGGCAAGGAAAGTTGGGGGAACACATCAGGGGAAAACCTCCTCCAAAAAGAAAATCCTCCTAGGAACGGGAAAAAGGGAGGGGGGGGAAACTCACTAACAAACAAAAACTGGGGGGTGGGGGGGGCGTCAAAAAAAAATTTCCTCTATAAAGGTACATGCGACCCAAAACGGTGTCCTGGGAGAAAAAAAAAGACGTGGAAGGAAAAAGAATGCAGCAAAAACCGGTGGGTTGGTCATCCATCAAAGAACAGCAGTAGAATGCAAATCCTATAAAGGGAAACGAATCAGGGCAGAAGGGGGGAAAAGGGGTACAAATGGTCAAGGAAAAACGAACAACCCGACAAGGACTCAAAAAAAAAAAAAAAAGGGAAGGGAGGGAGATATATAAGGAATGAAACAAGAGTTCACCTGCAGAAAGGGGTTTCCACTCCCAGTTTGAGGAAGACGCTTTGAGCAGGGTTCCACCACGTCCCTTTGAAGGGGGAGGGGGGAAATCCTTAAAGCTGGAAAAAACCAGGAATTGGGTCAAAAACCGGGGGCGCGACTTTCCGAAAAGACATGGGTGGGGGAGGGCCAAATAATAGAGGAAAGAGAAAGGGAATGAAAGGGAGGATTTCGGGGTGGGGGCGGCTCCATGCTGTTGTGTACCCTCATAACGGCCAGAACTTGGGTGGTCAAAGAAAGAGGGGGAACGGGCAATCCAAAGCAGAGCACCCATACCTCAATCCAAAGGTCGGACTAAGGGGTCAGGGACCGCAGAGAACGTGGGGGGTGGTGTGGTGGGTCAAAACCACTTGAGAACACATCCTTCCTGTAGCGGCAAATAGGTCAGGGGGGCAGCGTGTTTGATAAGATGGTGGGAACAGGGAAACCGGCATTGCGGCCATGCCGGATACGCGTTGAAAGAACTAAAAAACATCAGGGGGGGGGGAAAAGTGAAAAAAAAACCAAAAGGGGGTGGGAAAAAGGGAGCGGGACCCCAGTGGGACTTCTGTGATTTTCTATCAAAATTGGCTAAAAAGGGGGGGGGCGGACTGGGGAAAAAACACCCACCTGGAAAAAAAAACCTGCATCAAACTTTGACCTTGGTCCGCCCAGGACGGGGACGAGTTGGGGGGGGGTGTCCGGGGACAAAACATCTCTTTGTAAACGGTGTCAGCCCCGGCAGGGGAGAAGGTGTTAAAGAGAAAAGAGGCAGGGAAAAGAGGACCAAAAAACGGGACTGGAGGGCTGCTGACATTTTAAACAGGAAAGTCACCATCGAAAAGCGGAGTCCAACAAAAGACAAACCCGGATTAACAGGTTTAGATCCCGTTTAATCAGAAGTTCCCTGAACAATAAAGGGAAATGACGTTTGGGTCCCCGGGACCCAAGGGGAGTTGAAGAAAGGAAGAAAAAAAAATACGGTACGAAAAAAATCCCCACTTGCGGCTCCTGGAATAGGACCAAGGAAGTTCCTTCAAAGTGGGGTCTTTGGGGGGGATGGGAAGGACAAGGGAAAAGAGGGGGACAAGGGTGGAATACTTCTAGAGGCCTGTCTCGAAGGACATGGGGGGGGGGCAAAATGACAAACCGAATTAAAGCGCAGCCGAAGGGGCCGTTAGGAAAAGTAGATCAGGCACAAAAGGTCAAAAAAAGCTAAATCCTTGGTAAACAAAGGGGACAGGAAGGTCGCCAACGGACTTCTTGGCACGATGAGGTTGGGCAAAGAAAGGACACCCGTAAACCAAGTCGAAAAAGGTCTTCTAGGGAACAAGTCCGAGGGGGGGAAGAAAAACGTGTGAAGAGATGGCTTAAAGTAGGGGGGAGGAAAAAGCCACTCATTGCCAAACCAGAATCCCCGGAACAATAAGGGACGGGCAAAAGGAGAGGGTTTGGGTGAAATTAGTGAACGCGTGATTCAATTGTGAAGAAGAAGGGGAGGGAAAATAAAATTCCTTTGCACACCCAAAAAAAAGTTGAGGAAGAGGGGTGCGTAACCCAAGCAGCCGGTGGGAACAAAGAAATGGGAAATTCCTCCCCAATGGAGAGAGTTACGCAGGGACGGTGGGTTCTGTAGGGGAGGGGTTGAACACATGGGACTTCGCGTCTGTTGAAGAACCGGCTTGGCGAGTGAAAAGCGGGTTTGGGTGGGTGGGGTGGGGGGTGGGGGGGGACGAACACATCAACTAGAGGGAGGTAAAAGCACCGAGGGGGGGCGTGATAGAAACTTGGGGGGTTGTTGCGTGGTCAGTCATGGGGGGGGGGGAAAGAAATCCTTAACTCTTGGGGAAGGTAAATTTCGGGGGGAAAAAAGAAAAAGACGGAAAAGGTACCCGTTTTGGGGGGGAAGGGCACCCGAAAAGGAGGGAAAAGGGATTGTGCACAACAGAAGGGACAGTGGAAAAAAAAAAGGAGGGTTGTACCCGTTGGTCAAAGTCCGGGTATGGGGAATTTTTCCCAAGGACGGACTTTGGACGGCGAAGATGAAGGGGGAAGGAGAAAGAAGGCTCATAAAGAAAGTGAGTGTGGACCCCGCAGGGATGAGGGATTCACCTCTTTCTTCCACGTCGGGAGACGTTTGAATTGCAAAAAAGAAGAACGGGGGTACGAACAGAAAAAAAAAAGGTTCCTGTTCGCTGGTCACCATGCCATGAGTTCGGGGGGCGGGGGATGGGAGGCAAGGCCAAGAAAAGCAAGATTCGATGGGGGAAGAAGTTCGTCGAACACTTCCAACAGAGGAGGGGGCGAAGGGAGGGGTGGGTTAGGCGGACCTATCAAGGGTTAAGCATCTTTCAAAGAAAGGAGATCAACAAAAAAAAAAAAAAAGAGGTATAAAAGAATTTCAGTCGGGAGGGGGGGAAAAAGACCCTTTGATACAATTTCACTCTTCATAACAAGGACGTACGAAAAATAAAGAGTGGGGGCTACTACGGGGGAAAAAAACTTAAGGATGTAGTCACTCGCCAGACAAAAGGTCCTCTTGTTGGGGAAAAAGGGGATACCTACACCGGGAAGGAGAAAAACCTTCGGGGGGGTGTGACTTACGTTCATAAGAGTTTCCGAGCACGGGAAGACTACGCGTGTGCAAAACTCACCCCTTCCCGACAAGGATGGGGGAAACAGGGCTAATGTCCGGGTGGGGACAAACTTCTCTTCTCACTACCATACCCAAAAGGGGAAACAGGTAACCAGGAAACAAGGGGGGGGTTCAAAGCCAATTCTTCACCAGAAATGGACGAAGGGGGAAGGAACAAACAGAAGGAGGTGGCTCCCACTGAAAAAAAGCACCTGATGGGACGGGGGACTAAAGAACGGAAAGGACGAAAGAAGGGAAGAGAGTTCTGGCAGCAACAGTGGATTCGAAAAAAAACACAACCTCAACAAAAGTGACGCGAAAAAAACTGGGGGTCCTGGAAAAAAAAACGCAACTCCCTAAAAACAAAACACGAAAACCTGAAGAAACGAGTTAATCTTGAAAGGGGGGGGGGGAGGGGAACAGAAAAATTGGGTTTCCGGAACAACAAAAAATGGGCTGGCCCGACTATTCCTAAAAGGGAACGGGGACCATCAAAAAGTGTGTGTCCACTGAAGAGGGTGTAGGAAAAGGGGGGCCCGCCCGAACTCGCAAAACCAAGGGAAAGACTATGGTCATTCTATCGCACTCGGGGGGTACGAAGCAAGCAAGGAACAGAAAAGAGAAGAGCAAAAGAGGGAGGGAAAAAAAACTGGCGTTACTTCACTTTTCGGGACCCCAGGGGGAAGGGGGAAAAGGGGGGTTACAAGAATTCTCTGGCGAAAGAGAGGGAAAAGGAAAAGAAGGGAGGTCACCTATGGCTTGGCCCACCGGGGGTACAAAAAAAGACTGCATCGCTATGCCGGAAAGACTTCAAAAAAGGAATAAAAAATGCTATATCGAAGGGGGGGAAAAGAGCAGAAGGAGAAAGGGGAAAAGCATAGAAAGGAAAGAAGTCATGCAAGCCTCAACACTTTCATTAAGGGGGCCTATTAAAAATCACAAAACGAATTATGGGGGAAAGCGTCAAGAAGGAAGGGGGGGCCACGGCCGTAGCAACGCCAATTCGTGCCGGTAACCAAAGTACCAAGGGAAAAGTTGAAGGAAGAAGAGGGGGAAAAAACAGGGAAAAAAGCAAGGAAATGCGGGGGAGGGTAACTATAGAATTGTGGGGAAAAAATTGGACAACGGGGAAACCCGCGATCGCCTGGAGAGCAGAAAGGGAGAATCCGGGGGAACAACCCTTTCCACCGCCTGTCAGGTCAGTTGTTACCAGCGGGAGGTTACCACACGAATAAAACACATGAGGGGGGACGGAAACTAAAACGAAAAGGGTTAGTGGGAATGGCAAATTGCAACAACCCTCGAGTAAACAAAAAACGCAGGGGTAAAAAAACGTAACGTCAAAACCCCTGAAACAGGGAGGGGGGCAGCAAGGGGGGAAACCGGACGGGCTGGAAATTGCGGTGTCCAAAAAACCTAAGATCCCGTCAGAGGGGAACCGACAGGAAGGGTCAGATGTACCAAAAGATGGCAAACCGCTCAGGCACCCTCAAGAGGGGGGAGGGGAAGTTGGAAGGGGAAAAAAAGGGGGGAACAGAAAAAAACCTGGGGGGAACCGAATTCGTTTCCTCAAACCTGGAAGGGAAACGGAGGGGGAGGGCAACTTGGTCTTCAAAGTAGGAGTAGAGGGGAAAGACTCAACAGCTGGGCGGTATTATTGACCCAACGCAAGTCCTACGGACGCCAACGCAAAACAAAGGAAGGACTATTCTCAAAGAGGTGGTGTAACTTCACTGCGAAACAGGGAAGAGGAGGGAAAAAGGGGGGGGGGGTCCGGAGTAAAAGCAATCGTTGTCCTTCTCCAGAACGTGCAGGCAAATACAAGGTGTGGGGGGGAAATCAGAGGAAAAAAAACGCGTCCCCCGAGGACAAACGTATCATCCAAGGCAGCAAGGACCACTTTAGGGGGACCCATGAGAGATAGGGTCTAAACAACACCAAAGCATAGGATGATATAATCTACAAAGGGGACAAAAAGGGAAATGCAAGGGGGGGAAGGAAGGGGGAACTAAAAACCAGTTTCAATAGCGGGTAGTTATGAAAAAACCGGCCAGGGAAGGGGCGGTCTGCAAGTCTTTTACAAATCTGGACGGGGAAGCCATGGACCAAAAAACGACGAGGACATTTTACAACAAGGATTATGCCCCTGTCAAACGCAAAAGAACTAGGGGGGGGATGCGGTTGGGGTGGGGGGCTCGTCCTGACTGTTGGGGCCCAAGGAGAAAAAACAACGTTTTGAAAAAAAAAAAAATAAAAGCGGGAAAAAAAGGGGACAGCAACAATAAAAAGGAACACTGGCCATGGTCGCGGAGTCCCCATCCGTTTGGTGGAAAAAGTTCCTTCAATGTATCTTCAATCTGGGGCAAAAAACCAGCAGAGGTGGGGGGGGAGGAGGGGGGGAACAAGGTTGGGGACCCCTTCCTGCCATGTGGGGGGCCAGATGAACTGGAAGAGGAAAAAAAAAGTAAAGAAATGAAATCCGGGGAAACAACGGGGGGAGGGGGAGAAAGGGGGGGGATCGAAAGCCCACTTTGCTCTTGGCCAGGGGGGGGACACCTTGTTAAAAATTTTTTGGACTACAGGGGGAAAAAAAATTACCGAAAAAAAACGTTTTTGGGAAGTTGGTCAAAAGAGGGGGGTACGGAGTTTCGTGTTAAAAGCAAAACGGGTAAAAAGTACTACGCCGTGGTCAAACGGGGGGGGGAAGGGGAACAGAAGAGGAAGGGGGGGGAGGAAAAGCTCCGGATCTTCTTCCAAGCAATGTTTCATTGACAGTCCACGCCTCTCAGTTCCCCCTGAAAAAGAATGTTAAATGTTCAAACAGAGAATGGAGACAAAGAGGGGAAAGTACGAAAAAAATAATTGAAGGTGGGTGACCAAACGTCCCTATTCCGGTCTTTGAAAAAGGCCTGGGGGGAGAAACAAAGGGCCGTTGAAAAGAGGGGGGGGTGCCACCCTCATTCGGGGGAAGGAAAATAAAAAAGGAACAAAGGGGGGAGGGAAGGACCCATGTTCAAAACCGGTATTGGCCTGCCTGAACAGCTGTCATGATCTGATAGGTCCATGTCATCTCTTCATGTAAGAAAGGAAGAAAAGACCAAAGCCAAACGTGCTGGTCTCATTAGATCGGCAATCGAAAAAAAAAGCCTGGGTGGACAAGTGCCAGCCAGTCAGGGGGAAAAAAGAGGGGGGAAAAAAAGGGTCTTGGCACGAATCCTTTAAAAGCCGAGCAGCTTAAGTCGAACCGGAGAGCAGGACCAGTCAGTGTGAAACCTTGGTCCGCAAACGAAAGGAGGTAGTTGAAAGGGTAGGAAGGGGGGGAAAGTGCAGGTTTTGTACAAAACGAGCGCAATGCTTTCCCTATAGGAGGGTGATGAGGTAAAAACAAAAGGGGGAAAGGGGGGGGAAAGAAAAAAAAAGCAAAAAACCCATAGAGCCGTGACCACTGGATGGGGGAAAAGACGTCCGGGTGAAAAACAAAAAAACATGTTGGTTGAAAAACATCAGGACGCAAGAACAAAGGGAGAAAAGGTCCAAGTTACGAAGGGGGTTCATGTGTCCAGGTTATTTTGTGGGGAGGGGCAAAACGGGGAAGGGACAGGTGACCCCGGGTGGGCCGCGTACGTTGTTCAAAGAGTTGGGGGGGGGGTCGTAACAGACCAATCAAAGATTTAAAAAAGGGACACCGGAAAAGGAGAGCAGAGAATCTGGGTCGTTTGCACAAGGAAAAAAAGGTCTTACCAGGGGGAAAAAAAAGTGTATTAGTTTCAGTTTAGCCCCCAGCCAGAGGGGAGTGAGGGGGGGGAAGCCACTCTCAAGAGGATGTGGGGCCCGGCGCTTTTTGAAGTCTGGTGGAAAATGGTAAAGTAACTTTTTTAGTATGTAGCGCCAGACAGGGGGGGAAAAGTAAAAGAAAGGACTGAGAAACAAAAACTGCACAGCGGGACCAACCGAGCCGTGGGGATTGGGAGGAAAAAACGCTGTAAAAGGTCTGAGCAAAAACAGGAGATGCAAAGTATTTCAGATAAAAGTGCAGGGAAAAAACCAAAAGAAAAAGTTACTCAAAGACAAAACGGGGGCAGTTCGACCCACACACACAAAGGAAGAAATCACCAGCTTCGGGTGAAAAAATTCGTGCATTAGGGGGGCTCCAGAAGAGGGTAGAAGGGGGGGGAAGGTAGCGGGGGTCGAAACTGGAATGTCGTAAACCCCAGTTTGGGCTTTGGGGACCATGAAAATAGAAAGGGAGGGAGAAAGATGCGATGCCATCTCAACTAAAAACTTAAAACAAAAAAGGGGGGGGAGGGAAGGAAAAAAACAAAAAGAGGAAAGAAGGGAAAAATCTCAAGATCAGCCCCTTGATCAGGTCCGCATTCAGACCCCGGGCCGTTTAGACAGAGGGGTGGAAAAAACACAGATTGAACATAGAAGGGAGGAAAAGGGACAAAAATCCTAAACCGAAAGAAAACTCTGGGTCTATATAGGAAAAAGGCACACCGGGCCTCGTCCCTGGACCAAGGTAGGGGACTGGGGTGGGGAAAACTGGGGGGAAATCCTATACGTGGCCTATCTTGCGACAGACAAATCTTTGACACCAAATAAAAAGAGGGGGGGGGGGGACAAAAACAAAAAAAGCAAGAAAAAGGTGACCAGCCGGCGATCGATCTACAGGCAAGTCAAAAGGCGGCTACAAACCCACCCCTGGAACGGGAAAAAAGGGAAAAAGTCAGGGGGGGGGAAAAAAGAAAAAGGCTTAAATCGCGACGAGGGCAGTCCAGCAAAGAACGGGGGTCTGTCTAAAGAAAAATTAAAAAACCGAAGAAAAGGAAGACCAAAATTAAAAAGAAAAGAAGAACGAAAAGGAAGGTGTACCTTCTACCCAAAGCATGGAATGGGGAGAACCCAACCAAAAAAAAAAACCACATATGAAAGGAAGGCACAGACGGGCTTCCAACTGGCCGCGCCTGCAACCAACCCTAAACTGGAAGAACAAGAACGGAAGGGAAGTTTTCTACACGTTTATAGCATACAAGGGGGGGTAGGGGGATCAAAAAGGGGGGGCTTGACCAATGACTCAAACCTGCACGCTAGGTGGTTGTGCAGAAGGGGGGGGGGGGGGGGGTGGAGTAAAAGTGGGTCAAAAGCCGGGGACAAAGAAACCCATCCGCTAGGGGCCCATTCGAATGGGGGGGGACGGCTCGTGTGTAATAACAAAGTCCTACAGAGAAAAGGACTAAGAAGCGAACCACCTTGCTTACTCGACTTTTTCCGGGAAACCCCGGTTTCGGGAACAGTGGGGGAATGCTCTAAAAAAACGGCTTCCAGAAGGGGAAAGGGTGATGGGGAAGGGGGAGGGGAAGGGGTTGACCGACGGCACCCTCACAGGTTGAAAAATGAAGATTCTGACCGAACAAGGTCAGCTTATCGAGGGGAAACAACAGGAAAGAAAAACGGGGGAAAAAAAGGGGAAAAGACAAGCCCCCTGCTCATGAAGGAGCACAAAAGGGGGAAGTTTCCCGAGCCGAATAAGGGGGGGAAAAGAAAGGTCATACCGGGGTTTTCCGGGGAAGGAAGAAAAGCAAAAGCGGGGGAAGGGGAAAAAAAAAAAAACCTTTAAAAAAATTGAGTAAGATGAGACCGTAGATCAAATTAACACAAGGCGGGGGAAAAAGGGGGGGGGTCCGAAAATTAGATTATGGGAAAACGGAAATAGAGTCCGACGACCGCCAACCGCTATCTGTTGCCACCTCCCGCAGGGGTTAGAGTTTTTATTGAAAAAGTAAAGCGCGGGGGTAAAAAAAATTACCACGATGGAGAAAAAAAAAACTAGCAGGTCAGGGGGACCTTTCAAAGGGGAAGGGAACCCCAGGAAGCAGGGGGAAAAGAAAAAACCGCAAAAGAAAGCAAACGTAACGTCCGGGAGCAAACAACCGTGAGGAAAAACATGGGACTGGTTCTGAATCTGGGGGGTGAAAAAAAGAAGGGAAAAAGAAAGAACAGATGGAACAAACATGGGCACGTGGTACATTGAATATTAAAAGGGGGACCACCAATTCGCCAAAAGCGCCCCTGGGAAAATGGGGGGTGGATAAAGAAAAAGGAAGGTCATACTTGAAAAAAAGCATGCACTTTTGTACCGCGAGAATTGACGGCGGTTGTGGGAGGCTGCCCGGGGCAACGGACTTCAAACTGAAAGCAGATGAGAAAAAAAAAAAGCAAGGAAAAAAAAACGCAAAAAGGGAAATCCGAGTGCGGCCGACCGGGACCTTCAATCTTCAACTTTCTTCACCAGGGGGGAACTCGTCGTGAGGACAACGACCGCAAGCTG
>Ga0179593_1522964_pt1 | contig 20392 bp, 22 predicted proteins | sample CZODoug2_1_08_16_FD_185931 | JGI IMG/M metagenome (GOLD analysis project Ga0179593, IMG submission 185931) | Vadose zone soil fungal communities from Angelo Coast Range Reserve, California, USA - CZODoug2_1_08_16fungal (PacBio error correction) | ecosystem: Environmental > Terrestrial > Soil >...
TTGAGGGGGGGGGGGCGTCTGAAAGAACTCCTGAGTTAGGCTCGAAGGACGGAAAAAAAAATCCCATCGGCTGAAGTGGGACGACCCTGGGGAAGACTCTTAAAAGTAACTACGACTATTCGCGCGAATAGGTAAGCGAGGGGGAGAGGAGCGTCCACGCTTCGACCTAGGGCAGTCGTGTAGAGCGATTAGGGGGAAGCGGTGACTTTCTGACTTCATTCGGTTATCGAGAACAGACTGCGACAAAATTTGAACTTACTATCTCGTGGGAAGGAAGACATTGTAGGAGGGAGGGGCCGATGGAAAGACGAGACAATCGGGAGCGAAAAGTCGCGAGAGGCTTACGGAGAGCGGTGAAGTGGGGGTCGGTGGGGGTCGACCTGTTACGCTGAGACCAGGGAGGGGTCAGGGTCGAGCGCGAGGGAAGAGGATAAGGAGGGAGACCTGGTAGCGCGAGATTTGAGGAGAGAAAGGCGGACTCAGACCTGACCACGTATAGTTTCTCTGGACAAAGACTTCATTCTTGTGTGAGGGCGGGTCACCAGGGGAATATCGGCGAGCGAAAAGAGAGGAATGGCGGACTGTGGGCGTCACAGCATGGATGTCTACGCTACTAAAGAGGCAGCTGAACGGAGGCCGACCTGGCCTAGGAAAGAGCGCAGCCGATCCAATTGGGAAAAAAAAGGAAAACTGCTTGTAAAAAGAGGTGCGAAAAACTCGCGAAAAAAGGGCTGTCTCCCGCGAGCGGGAAGCTAGCTCCCAAAAACTGCAACTTGAGAATGCAACCTCAAAAGAATGTCCGCCCTCGACGCAACGCATCGCGCAATAACCAGAGGACGTGGGGGACTCTGACAAAGAAAAAAGAGTCTGAAAGAAGACTAAGTTAAGGACAATTGCATCGGGGAGGTCCACAGACCGCAAACAGAAAAGGAGAAATGTTATACAAAGCATAAGATAAAGGCTACTCCGCATCAGTCACCTGAGAACGGCGCAGCCCCTCTAACGCATCAGAAGAGGCTACTCCCCACCCCGAGACCACAGGGTTTCCACACCGAGAACTGGGGGCATGAGAGACCAACATTTAAAAATTCTGCTGTCCCGAACACAAGAAAAGAACGTCTGGGGCCGTCTGAGTCGGGACCAAAGAAGCTCGCCGAGACTCGGGACCGAAACCACACTCAAAAATACTCAAGAGAGAAACGTGCGGCGCTTTTCATAGATGTGAGAAAACGGGAAAATTTCGAATATAAAAGCAAGCCGTTTCACACGTCGAGGGGGGGAAGGAGACACCAAGTTCCACCACTTCGAAAGATCGTGAAGAAAGAACTCTCTTTGCAAGGACTGACGGAATCGGGACCGTGTATCATTGTCGGAGCCACCGCAAAATTAAATAAAAACATACCACAAGCGAAGAACCGTGCCGCGGACCGCGGGAGGGGAAGTGAGGGGGTGTGCTTCTCGGAAAGAGGCATAGAAGGGGGGAGAGGTCTGGTTAAAGGATTCGGAAGGGCAAAACCGCCAGGCTTAGCTCGTGGGCGCGAGAAGAGGGTCTCGAAAGGAGAATTCGGGGCAAAACGCATAAGAAACACTGCAATCCCGTTATGTTTCTTATTAGTCTAGGCGAAGGGAGACACATCGCTATGTCGGGGGGGAACAAGGTCCGTGGGATCCCCGTCTCTCTTTGATCAAAAAGTTGGAGAGACCTTAGTGGTTGTCCGCTAGGAAAAAAGGACGGCCTTTGCCGTACAGGGAGGCAAAGTAACTGATTAAAGAAAGGCTGGGGGGGTGCGAATCAAGGGTGAAAAGAGGGTGCAAAAAGAGAACGAATTGCCGCCGAGAGGTAATTCAAAGGGGTTTGAAAGAAGCAACGTCCGATACCGTCGTCCTGACTCAAAAGAGGAGAAAAAGAGGAATCATTGGGCAGCGGTAACCTTTCTGCTTACAGGCCCTCTAAAGGAGACTTCGAAAACTGAATGCCGATCGATGGTGGAACAATGGCTCGAAGAGAAAGAAAACGGTTTAGCAGTTACGTGAAAAGAAGTCTGGAAGACGAGCTACGCGAGGAAAAACATGAGCGAAACCGGTGGGCGAGGAGAGGTGAGGACGGGGGAAAACGACCACACATAGAATGGTAATCGCGCTAATAAGTGTTGGGGGAAAAGAAAAAAAATATTCTCGTACCGCTACGCGACTAAGAAAGGGATCAGAAAGGAATATGCTTTTTTTCCATCCGGCAAAGCGCGTCACTAGCGGCAGGGTCTCAGGGCGCGCTAAAGCCTGGCGCTGGACCGCTTGGAGTAAAGAAGAGAAAGAGACATAACCGTCTATCCCAGCCGGCGCAAAAAGCCAAGCGCGGCACGGTCCGCGCAAGAGAGGACTGCTCTGGGGCCTTTTAAACGAGAAGGGGCCGCTGGGCGCAAACGACCTGAAAGAAAAGGATTTGGCGGGGTTCCGTACCTCTCGCGAAAGGGAGGAGGAAAGAAAAGTCAGTCTTTGAAGAGGGCGGTGTGCATGCGCGTTAAACACGCAGGATATCGAGAAAGGGTGACACTCAAAAGCAAAAGAAAAGCTATCCTGTTTCCGATAGAAGCCGTGTGGGACCGAAAAGACTGCGTCAGCTGTCGGGAGTCGTTCCGAAGAGAACGGACGTAAATTGGTCGGGACAAGGAAGAAAATATTTGGGAAAATTTGTCAAAGCGGAAAAAAAAAAATGCTAGAAGGAGTCCAGTTTATTGTGCTGGTGGGATCCGGAGTGAAAGTACAGTCGGGAAAGAAAAGCAAGGGAGTGCGCGGGCAAGTCGGGACTGGAAAAAAACAAGTTAAGAACGGTATAGAAGACTGTTTTGGAAACCTCTATAGAGGGGTTACTGAAATGCGGGAAGAAGGAGGAAGAGAAGTAATTGGAGAGAGTGGGGACGGGAGCCGTGTGAGAAAAAGTAACGCGACTCACGGGCTCGGAGATGTTCGCTCGATTCGGTGGAGGAGGGAGGCCGTAATACTCTGGCTATGGGGGAAAGGACATCTCAGGAACGAGAAAGAGTTTAATGGGACGAAAAAGGGAAGAGATCTTGATGCAGACAACCTGATGCGATGTGAGCCATTATTAAAGAAGGTGCAGCAAGACTGGCCTTTGATCTGATACCGCATAACACCTTCAGGGCCAAGTACTCCTCAGACTATCGTTAGTGAAGGGGTCAACACGAAAGTGCGGCAAAAAGGACTCAAGAAAAAAAATCACGGCGACTGAGAGGGACCCTACCGTGTCGAAAGAGAAAACACCATCTTCCGCCAAGACGGGACCCAGAAACAAAAAACCTAGGGGAAGGGGGAGGCCTCTAAGCAGGACCCTACTCCACTACCTCAGCCTAAGAGCCGAAACCAATCAATAGAAAGGAACATATCTCCTCTCCCAATCCACAGAAACTCAAATGCAAGGAAGGTCGTAAGAGACAACCAACACGACGCAAACGCTCGCGAAGAAAGAGTCGCGCGTGTCCGGGGACGGAACCCCCGATGTAAAGAGAGGAAGGAGGGGGGGAGAGATGAAAGAAGGAGGGAAGGTACATACGAGTACTTAAGAAAAGTAGGGCCTCAGACTGGTACATCTATTCCGGCATAAAGGTTCCCTGAAGAAGGGATCGAGAGAGGAACCACAAAGATAGAGGTGGAAACGGGGAAACTGACTCAGAAAGAACTATCTTCCTGGAAAAGAGATTGGGACTTCAACTTGTTCCATCGTCCTCAGTGCTGACGCCCACTGAAGAAATCCTAGACGGGAGGGGGGGACGTTCTCTCCTAAAAAGAAGTGACCGTGGAAGGAAAATTTTTAACTCGGGGCCCCAAGAACGATCGGGGGGGGACTCAAAATTTAACATGGAATCAGAAAAGAAGACGAGTCGCTTTGAGGGAAAAAGGTATGGGTTGCCGTGATTCTTTAGCGGGGGGCCCTCCCGTGGAAGTCGTCTTTGAAGAAGACCCGAGGATCTATCAACAAACAAGTCTAGTTAAAAGAGTATATGGAAAGAGGATTCTTCAACCATACTCCATATGGAGGTAAACTATCCAGAAAGCCTTCAAAAGCCTTTCACAAAGCGCACGGCCTTCAGGGAGGTGATATTCCAGTTTCCCGGGAAACTAACGCATAGTAAGGGTTGCTCTGACTGAGGGAAAAGTTCTTCTAACGGAAAACGGGCTTTAGAAGGGAGAATCGACCGTACCACGCAGAGGAGGGAGTGGAGGAAATTATCGAACTTTCTGCCAGTATCCTCTATCGTAGGGAGGAACGATGAGCTTTGCTGCTGGGAGGGGTCTTCTGAAGAACTTCGAGGAGAGCAGGTTCCCTCGGGTAAGGCCTGGACGTTCTACCAGGAGCTAGTCATGCTCCCAGTATTGGAAAAAAAACCAAAGTTTAGAAAAAGAAAAGATATGGATACGGCCTGCGACGTGTCGATAGCTTCGAACAGGACTGAGAGGGGGGGGTTCGCCCAAGCGGAAAAGCGACAAAGAGCGCTAATGCGGGGAGCTTTATTGAAGGGTAAAGGTCCGTGGTGGGGGTGGGATGACCTTTAACTAGAAAAAGAGGGTGAAAGTTGAACAGGGGGGTCGAGTCTTCCTGAAGAAAGAGCCCGACCTTGTCGATGAGGGATTGGATGGGGGGAACTTCGTGGGGAAAACCTCAAATGGAACTTCAGTGCGAGGAAGAGTGTCCGATTTGTTGGGAGAAGGAGGTCCAGGGGAAAAGAAAAAGAAGAAGCTCGACGGAGGGGGTGGGACGGATCGCCTCGCCGTAGCAAGGGGCGCTAAAATCGGGAGAGGAGAGAAAGCAGGCCTCGGAAAATGTTCCAGGGGCTGCAAAGAAAAAAGGCGCAGAGCCTGGTTAAAGCCTAAGGTAGGTGTCGTACATCCCGTCGTCAAGATCGAGGAAACCCTTAACTCGCAGGGGTTCGGAATGTGACACTCACACCTGGAGAGAAGTAAACTTCAAGAAAAAAAACTCAAATCTACGAAAAATCCTCGCCGGTGGAAAAAGAACAGTACGACCAGAAGAGCGTCCACTTCAAAAGCGAGACCGGAAGCCTCATGTCAGAGGGGAGGAAACCTTCAGACCCAAACCCCTAGAGGTTACGAAATCATTAAAAAACAAAGCTGGAGAAAGTAACCAAGCCTAAAGGAGCAGCAAAAGCTGGTTACACACACAAATACAAAAACCTAGGAATTGGGACGGACTTATACGCCAAAGTGTTGACCGAAATTCGCGCCACGCAGGAACAGACCAATTGAGGTCTCGGCGAAAAAAAAAAAAAAAAGGAAAGGTGGGCCGTAATGATTCGGCCTTAGACCTCCCATGCTCAGCAGAGAAATGGGAAACAAAAGAGAAAAAGACACGAACCCGCTAGATGGCCGCCTTAATTCGGAGTTATTGGGTCAAAGGTCGCGAGGAACAGGGCTAAAGCCAGAAAAGGGTAACCAACTTCGCGGCATTAACCACAGAGCGGCAAAGGAACTGGAAGGGGGCTCTTTGTTCGCGAGAGGGGTAGGAGAGTGTTAGAATGTCGCGAAAAAAAGAAAAAGAGCTATGACATTCCCCCCAAATAACCACCAATGCACGGACCTCCTGAAAGCGCGGGGTGGGAGAGAGACCAGGAGGCTAGGAAAGGATGAGAGATCAGAAAATATTCGGACGTCGGAAGAAGGGAATGGGCACTTAGTTTCGCGACGCAAGAGCAAGGAAATCCCGCTTCTGGCCAAAAACGGGAAAAGAAAAGAGATACCGGAGAAAGTAACGTGGGTAGGACAGAGGTACCGCCGCTCTAAGGGAGAAAACAATGCTTATTCGCAGGGAGAAAAAGAAAATTCATAAAATGTAGGGCGAAAGATAGACAAAAAAGTTTCGCGACATTATTTTTGGAAAAACGAGGAAAGCAAAAGAGGGAGGGAGTGGCCACGGTCCATTACACAGAGCGGAGGAGGAAAGGTTGCGCGAGGCCAAATGCACAAAAGAGGAGGAGGGCCAGCGCTGCCTCCAATTAGTGGTAGCCGGAGCGTCCCCTAGAATCCGCAAAAAGGCAAGGATCGACTCACAACAGAAAGGGGTATGAGGAGGAAGAAGATCATTCAGAGGTCTTTGGCCCGTGCTGAGGAAGTCCCAGAAGGAGAAAGTGACATAGAGGTGCACGAGGAGAGGGGGAGGAAGGAATCTAGTGGTGACAAGGGCTCAAGAGAAAACGTAGCATGAAAAGCCCGGCACGGGAATCTACGCTCTGGGGGACTAAAACGAAAGATTATCTAAACGGGTGGGGAGCATAGATTGTGTACGGAAAAGGAATTGTTATCGAGACGGGCGAAGTGGTATCTCAGTTAAAGAAGAGACGTACCGGGCGACTAGACCTCACTACTGGAGGACGGTGGTAAGGGGTTATCCACGTGGGAAAGAGAAGCGGCGCTCGCGAGAAAAAGGAACGCTTTATCGAGAGAACACCTAATCAACCTGGCTCTGGCAGCTATGCTTCCACTACTAATGATTTCAAAAACGTCGGGCAATCCGGAAAAAAAAAAACCCAAGGGAGGCGGGTCCGCGCAATCGTGGAGCAGGAAAGGGGGCAACGATCTCGAGATAGCTGGAAACCTGATCCACACGTTAAGGGGTTTTCGGTTGTACATCTCGCGGAAAAAAGCAAGTATAAATTCACGAGAGGGGCAGGGAGGGAACGATCGTGTCTCAATGGAGAAAGGGGAACTCTGTGTACCAGACCTGGCCTGGAAAAGTCCCTCCCAAGGAAGCGTCCCAGGCGCGGAAGGGTTAAAGGAATTGCGGTCCGTAGCGTGTGGAAGCGGTGCCGGAGTCGGGGCGAGAGGAGGAGGAAGGGTCCTACTAAAAAGGAAAATCGAATTGTCATGAGAACGCCGCAGATTTGTTGAAATTGTGCGAAAATTTCGCGGAGCCAAAAGGGGGGTATTGTGCAGGGGGGGAAGGAGAGTACTGAGCGAAGGAGACGGGGGAAACTTTACGGTTCGGCTGACTTCTGAGTATCAGTTGGTATTGGGGAAAAAAGGGAGTTGTGGATACCCGTATGCGAGAGAAGAGGGTCGGGAAGGTCTTTCAGCGAGGCAAAATCCGCTCCGGGGAAGAGAGAAGCCGCGGCGCACCGCAAAGGGGGGGTACGCGACTCCGAGCGGATGGGAGAGATTTTCTTGATGGACGAGGGTTTCGAGGTTGATGATGCAGTCGAGGCGCGGAGTTTTCATGGTATCGCGAGTAAGCGGGAGTCTCGGTCCTAACAAGAAAAGCCAAGGTTCTCAGCCTACTGCCTGTTTGGATAGGAGTCAGCTCAGAAAGGGGAGAGAATTAGCCCGACAAGTGCCGGAAGGAAAAGAGGAATCTCTTTCCCGTAAAGGCACGCAGGAAGAGAAGAGCCTACCCACGCACTGCAAGCATGACTGAAAGAGCATGGGCAGTTTTACCCGATCTACTAAGGCCAAGAAACTCTTCCTAGTCCCGAGACACGAAAGGCCTTTTCTGCGAGATAAGAAGTGCCAAATAAGCAACGACGCAAGAGAGGCCTACCGAGAAGAATCGTCAGGACGAGGAAAAGGGAGAGTCCAGCATCAGAAAGGAAACCGCAACCGCGGAACTACTCCCCCCGGAACTAACGCAAAAAGGTCACCACGAACCGCGAAGGAGCCGGCACAGGAAGAGAGAGTGTTCCAGAAGGCCCCAGTTCGAATCAAAAGGCAATGAATGGGGCGGCGACTATGAGTCAAGCACGTACCTTATCGAGGGGAATCGTCGAACTCGTGGGGGAAGAGGATCTGGGAGCAGAGCCAAAGGAAGGAGAAGACCGCCCTCCTTCACAATAGAAAGATCCCCCAGCCGAAAAAGGGTCGAAGCGGGACAGATCCGCGGAGAGGGGCATAGCCGAAACGCGTCCAGATGAGCTAGATAAAATGGGTCCAGTATGGACAGACTAAAGTCCGAGAAAGGGGCTTCGTTGGGTCTAAGCCGTGGACCGTTATCCGAACTCACTGAAAAACGTTAACAGACAGAAGACGGAACAAGAAAAAAAGAAAGCTTCTGTAGTGTTCGGACAATGTAAGAGTCACACCTACCCAAGACGGGCCGTTCAATTTTTGGGCTCAGGGGGGGGGGAGTGGGGCGGAGCTGATCTGGTCCCGGCCACGGATTGTCTTTCTGTGTTTCACCGCAGCCACTATTCTCTAAGAGCAACCCCTTTGTAGGGGGGACAAGGTCATAGCTCCTCTAAAAAGGATTTCAAAAAAGGCCAATCGTATGGCGCGCTGCGCAACCTCGCACCGGCCTCCCTCCGGAAAAACAGTGGGGGGGGGGTGATATTCCATTCAAGGAACACGCAAAGCCTCATTGGAAAGCTGAATTGTATAACTTATGCTTCAGTGACAACGTCTGGCCGATCATACAAAAAGGCATCGGCTCGAATGGCGAGAAAAAGAAGGGATAACTGGAACTGCGGGGGGGAAAAAAAAAACTCCTCTAGCTCGGCGGATCAGAAGATCCGGGCTCGTGGTCAAATCTTACAGAATCGTGGAGAAAAACACCGCTTCGGGGGGGGAGGGGGTCTAACAGAATATGTTTCTTCGGTTGTATCTTAAATACGCGGGCCCACGGTTGAAGGGGAAGATATCGTAGGTATCATGCGAAAAGGGATCGTCGCCGAAGCCGGAAAGGGAAACGGCCGCGAACGTAAAAGACAGCGAGGCTCGGGATCTGGAAACTGTGAAGGGGGGGTTGGGGAGTGATGAAAAAGGGGTACGCTTCGGACCAAGGGGTTATTCGGGGGGCTATCAGGCGTTCTAGGAGCACTATTAGACGACCTGGTAAATGGAGAGGCGAGGTATGGAGGGGGGGAAACTCGTTCATCGCGCCGCACCGGCAACTTTACGTTGTCAAGGTGACATATGTAGCGGGGGGGGGGGGGTTATAGCTGGAAGAAAAGGGAAATGCTAGGTCGGGAGAGAAACTGTGTGTTGCGATTCGATCAGCCTCGCAGCGACCTCAATAAATTGAGGTAAAAAGTCTCATGGAGGAAGCGGGAAAAGAGGGAAGGGGAAGCCAAAGAGGAAGGATCCCCTTAAAACGTTAAATGAAACAAGCGAGCCAGGCTTCATGAGTAAAGAAGCTTCTTCTCCAAAAGCGAGACTAGAACTTCCTCGACTGACCAGAAGAACAAGCCGCTGAGTCCTGCAAAAAAACTCTAAAAACTCGCTAACCAGAGAAGGAGGCTTCACTTAAGCGGAGAACGTCGTCGGCCACGAGCTACGCCGAAGTACCGAAAATCCCGCATTGAAATGAAATACGGGGGCACCGGAAAAGGTATAAGGGTATCCAAGCAGTAGAGAAAGAGAAAAAGTAATCCGAACGGAAGAAGGCAAGCGGCAAACCGGTGAGAAAGGGGAGGAGACAATCCTACGGGGAGGGACGCCCAAAAGCACCATATCCAAATGTGGGGGAAGAGAATCCGCACTTCTGCCCGCGGGAAAGGAAGAGGGAAATTCGCGCGGCTCAGCGGCCAAACAAAGGAAGTACGATCAAGTAGGATTCTTGGCACGTACAAAGCCTCCGCTCCGGCCCGCAAAAAAAAGCCCGGACTCAAAAGGAAAAGGAAAAACGCCGCCTTGAAAATGTCGAACCTGGAGTCTAAGTCGATAGTCCCATAGTCCAGTCGTCAGAAGGGACCACAAGCTTCGGGTCCACCAGACGTCCATCCATAAAAGAAGGGGGGTCCCCTCTCGGGTTTCGCGAGATGTTACGGGAAAAACCAAACTCGGGAAAGGTGGAGGGTTCCCATCCTGCCCTCATAGAGGCGACATAGCCACCAAACGGAAGAAAAGGGTGGAGTTTACCGCCCCGCGTGTGGAAAAAGGGATCAATCTTGCATATTAGTGCTTTTCATTAAGATTCCCATCGGGGCGCAGCGCAGGACTGAATAAAAGGGCGCAGAGAAGGGAAATGTCTTTAGCGCGGGGCTGCGCTGCCAAAGCAACTGTCACCTAGGCGAGAACTTTCGATTCAAATAGTTGAGAGCGAAGCTCTGCAACATGGCAAAGCGTAGTATTTCGCGAGATACAGGGAAAGGGAGGATTTTTATTCAACATCTATTCCGGGCGCAAAACCGTAGAGCATTAGTTTTTTGCCAAACGAGCGCGTAGCGGGCGGAGGGAAAAACGTTCGGAACGTGGAGGATTGAGCGAGCACTTGGTCAAAAAGGAAAAGATTCTGCCCGATGACAAAAGATTGTAAAGGTCTCCGGCGAGGAACTTAAGAGCGCAAGGATATAAGAACAAAGGGGGGAAAGAGATATAAGGGAAGCGGATTCTGGCACTGGAAAGGCGAGAAATTTACCTTCGGCGGACATCAGAAAAAAAAATCTCTAATGGTGCACCAAGGGAAAAAAAAAAAGAACGGAACACGGTAATCATTACGTGAAAAAAGCCACGACCGCAACTGCGTTTCGGCGAAAAGTAATGACCAGGGGGTGGGGAAGTCATATGGAATGCAATTACGTAATCGGGAGGGATAAGGGGCTCAATTTGAAAAGGATTACCGCGAATACTACGAATCAACTAGGTATGCGAAAGTTCGCATTCATTGGTAGCTTGGGAATACAGGGAACGCTCGCGCTGAAGATCGGCGGTCTGCGAGAGGAAAGAAACTACCCTGGCTCTGGCGCGCCGGCGGACGCCACATTTCCTACCGCGAGCAAACATATGCCCCGCTCGCAAAAACAACTGGGAAAGCAAGTTGCGGTGTAGCTTCTCTTTTGGGGGGGAGGGCCTAGAATGGGCCCGGAGTGTGAGCAAGAAAGGGCAAAGGGAAGATTTGCGGTGCCGTCAAAGCCGAAAAGAGCGTGCACCGTCACTAGCTGACGCGGATGGAAACGAGCGGTGAAGTCCAAAGGACGGGCGGACTATTCGACCTGGAAGAGAAAATTTAACACTCCAAGGCTGAGTCCCTGCAGCTTGACAAATCGAGCGAGAGGACGGAAGGTGTGGCGGGGCAAGGGCCGCGGCGAGGCGGGGAAAAGGCGTCAGGGGAAGAAACACACTAAAAGTCCGAGGTGTCGGGGGTGAAACTAGCCGAAGATGGGAAAAAGTTGTCTACTAGAAGCAGAGACACACAAGATGGTCTATGCATTGTGGGGGCAGGAAAGCCTTCTCCGGAGATCGTGTGCGGGTGGGGGGGCATGAGAGTTATCAGCTTTGTATCGGTGAGGTTTATAACCTTAGAGAAGACGAGAGGATGAGTATTGTGAAGCGGGTGAGAGAAAATCCGTTAATCGCGGGAAAGCATAAGCTGGGGTAGAGACTTTTGACAGCGGGACTACGGGGCGGAAGGGCTGCGCGATGCTGGGTGGGATCCGCGGCAGATATTGCGCGCAAGTTTGAGTAAGCATGTCCAGGATCTCGCTAGAAGGGAAGAGAAAAGGGGGACGGAATATGTCTACTAAACAAGAGCATGGATAACGAGGGGAAGAAGGCTTGGTCGGCAGAAGCTCGCCCGAAAAGGAGGCCTTCCCCTGCTGAATCGGTATTAGCTGATCCACCGGGAAGCCAGGTTCGGAGAGAAAAATACGAAGACAAGGCGCGCCTCGAAGAAGAAGAAAGTTTTCCCCTCTAAGCCGACGCCTCAATCCCCGATAACAAAAGATGGTCCGGGGCGCGAGAAAAACATAAAATCTCCTCCGCGAAAAAGACCAAGAAAAAAAGGGGGAAAAAGCCCCCGCCGCGCTCGAAACAGAACAACAAAGCCCTTGTCAGAAGCGAAAGGGTGAAATCGACATCAAAAAAAACTCACCGCCCTCGGAGAGGGAACGACCTCTTCGCGTGGTCCCGAGAGTGCACAGATGGTCGACGCGAGTCGCCGGCTGGTCGACGCGAAAATCCTTCGCACAGGAGAGAAATTAGAGATATGAGAAAAGAAGGTGCCCGCGCCAAGGACTGGAGCAGATCAAAAAGACGGGATGCCGCCCGTCACGACATGACAAAGCGCGAAAAAAAAAAAAGGATTCGACGATGGAAAAGAGAGTTCTCAAGGGGGGGTGGCGGGAATCTGGGTTCCGCGACCCGAGCTTTAGTAAGTCACTGGTTCCAGCGGTAGGGGAGCACTTCCCGAAGCCAATGAAAGGGGTAGGGAGGAGCGCCTAAATCCCCGGGACCGTAACGACGTCAGGCTCAGAATGGACGCAACAACAGGAGGGTGCGGAAAATTGAATATTACCTAACCTGGGACGGCCGCTCTGGGGGTGCGATGGGGTTCCTTCTCTGTAGGGGAGGGTGAAAGAGTCCTGTATGGGGTAGGGGGGGGGACATAAGAACTAGGATCCTAGACAAGAGGGAGGAAAGATCGAAATATCCTAACTGGAAATTTCTTCCCACCAGCGATGGGGAGGTCAAACGATCAAGAACTCACACACCGAAAAAATGCGACGGCCGAGGGTGATTAAAGTCAACGTCTTAGACCCTACCAACCAAGTGGGGGTAGGCGGGCAAGGGAAAACGAAGTGCGGAAGATTAAAACGCACCAAGGTAGGCCGCGATCACCGTGAAGCCGCCGGATCAGAGTGGAGTCCCCAATTATACGTACCATCCAAGCACAAGGAGTCCGATTCTCTTAGGAAAGAGGGGAACCCCTGACGAATCTGGTGGATATGCTTTCGAATTGTGAGTCGAGGTCTGGAGGAATTCGTAAGGGAGAAAAGGAATGATCACAAAGGACAAAATGTCCGATATCTTAGTAAGAGCAAAATTGTAGAGATCCGCGAAGCGGGTCGTAACGAGAGACCGGACCAAGAGCGGGTTTCGAGGACGCGCAAAGGGAGGGTCGGGGAGGGGGAGGGGGATGACCAAGGATGGAAGGTGGATGCTGGGACGTAGGGGGAGCGACGGTCGCCAAGAAAACGAGGTATTGGGGGGAGACTGCGGTAGCACGACTACGACGGGGGAAAGACAGTTACTTTTAGGACAGAGGAGAGGTCGTGGGTGTGTTAAGCGGTCAAAGCTCGGAAAAGGGTCAAGCCGTGCGTGTGTAGGATTCGCTACAGAGGTTTACCTACAGAAGCGGAAGGCAGGGTAACAGCATCCTGCCGAGGAAAGCGATGGAAAAAAGAAGGCAAAGGAAGGCTCTCATCTAACAATCGCCTCGGTATTGACCTCACTCTAACCAACGGAAGAAATGGAAAAATCCGAAAGTGAAATACTTTCTCCTCAAAAAAAACGAGAGAAAAAAAAAACTCGCGCACAAGATCACAGGGTTTAAGACTAAGAGCTGAAGCGATTCGGCAGCATTCGAACGGGGGCCTTGCATCTGAGACGGAAGACCGAAAACCTCGTTTAAAAGCAGTCCTCTCCCGAAGACAAAGCTACCACAGAGCCCCACTCCTCGGCAAAGCAAAGGAAAAGCAGGAGTCAACTGGGGGAGACGAACAATCACCATAGCAACATTGTGGGACTTGTAGCGCCAAAAGAGAGAAAAATGGGCAACTTCTTGCGCGGCTCCAGCGTACCCGAAGAACGGAGGACAACGTTCTGAAAGCGACTCGAGGAAGGATACCGTCCGGGGAAAAACTCGGAGGGACTCGAACAGCCGATGGAATTGCGGGAATTTAGACAGGTAGGTCAGGGTCTCGACCCATCTGGAAAAGAACGGAGTCCGCGTTTTCCCGCGGGAGGAGGGGACTCGCTCGGAAAAAGGATCGATGGCCCAGCACGCTCGGTGGGGTTCGCGGGCACGAAAGGGAAAAAGTGATCATGTCAGTCAAAAGTCTCGCGATGAAGGGAGTCCAAACCAAAAAAAAGAGTTGGGGGGAGGACCCGCCGGCAAGGGGGGTGCGGCAACGAAGGGAAGATGGCTGGTCAGGAAATATTCGTGTCTGGGGAGGCCCAGCGCCAGGCTGAGTATAGAGGGGGGATCGGTCTCTAAAGAGCGTGAGCAGAGAGCAAGAAAAAATAACAACTCCTCTGTCCCCTACGCGAGAAGCTGTCCAGTATGAGGGGAGGCGTACGCGCCAGGAGAGGAAATGGAAAACAAGGAGTGTCGCGCGAGCCATGACTAGTGGGGAGTAATCGAAAAAGCTATGACGGGCTCACGGAAAAAAAAAGACAGTGGTGTCGGAGAGGGAAAGAGAGGAAAGTTCGGTCACAGGGGGACAAAAAAAGTCTATTGATTGCGGCGGCAACTGAGCACGGATTCGCAATCGGGATTGGCCGATTGTAATTAAGACCGGCGAGAAAAAGCAAGCCAGAAATAAAGGAATAGAAAAAAGAGGTAGGAAAAAGAGAGACATTGGACTCGAAGCGTACCGAAAAAAAGCGGCAATCGCTCTCGCGCAGGGTGCACAGTTAAGAAAAAAAAGCAACAAGTAAGACGCACGTGGCTACGTGGAAATCCGTAAGAAAAGAGAAGATACGAGGGAGAAGAGGGAAAAACTAAAAAAGGGTGGCACCGTCATCGGGGGGGACAATAGGGAGACTGCGAATCGTGGAAAGGAAAAAAGAGGGGCGCTAAGAAGATCACTACGTGAATAACAGGGCGAAAGTAGGCGGGGGGGAGGTTTGCCATCGAAGAGGCGACACTCGCATCACGGCGGTCTAGAGCAATAAAAAAGCCGAGCTCAAGACCAAAGGAGTTCTTTCCCCGCGCAGAATATCAACGACCAGCGATAGACCTTTAAAGGGTCAGCGCCGAAAAAATCCGCTGAGTACGCGCGAAATGAGTGGAGTCTTTTTGCTAGTAAGAGAGTAGAGGGGGGAAAGGGATCTGAACTAAAAGACGGGGTCCGGAAAGCTAGGGGAAAAAAAGAGCGGGACTTGAAAAAGAAATCTCGCCGTGGATGACTAACGGAAAATTCCTAATTCGGTTCGGCGGAAGGAACCAAAAGACGGGGGCAAGTGATCGGGAGAAAAAGGTTGATCACGACGGAGAGTAAGCAGGCGGCAACATCGAGCAACCGGACAGAGCGGGTGTTAGCGGCCGATTCGACGCGGGGGGGGGGCTTCGGCTGTAAGATAGGAATTAAGTCGGGACGCGTACCTCAAGATGAAGGAGACGCGTGTAAGGGCGGGGCGCCACATGATGGATATGGTAGGTCCTCATCAGGAGCTCCTGAGATAGGAAGAAGTGAGGTGGGAAAAGATGATGAATGGCGATTGTCAAAGATAGAGAGAGGGAATGGGTGGAGAACTTGCTATACTATGGGTTTCGTTCTGAAGGATTGGAAAGAGAAGGACAAGTCTCTCCTGAATGGAGACTGAGGCCACCGGGGAGACGAAGTACTCTAACTATTCTGGAAAAGAATGGTGCTAGCTAGGGATGCGGACCGGACTTCTCGCAGAAGCAGTCAAAGTCAATCTTCTGAGGGGAGGGGAGCAGGCCTCGAAGAAAACATGTATTTTCACTAAGAGGCTTTTCATGGGGGTGGGGAGGGCGCAGGCCTGCCGGACTGCGGGGTCGCTACTCGGGGGGGCCCACCAAAAGATTCAGCAGGTAGGGGAGACATACCTGACTTTAGAATTAGGTATTTCAACGACGACCTGCTAGCGGATCGAACGACAATCGCTTCGCTCGCAAGAGCATGTCGTGCCTCTAAAACAATGTCAATCGTCTCTGAAGGGAAGATGGCCTTTTTGAGAATGTCAATCCCTAGGCAAACGGCGCTAAAACGAAGCATCGAAAGCGGAAAGCCGCGCTCGTACCTCGAAAAGGAAAAATGGGCCGCAGCGTAACGGTTAGGCCTACCACAAATCAAACAGGACCGAACTAAAAGAAGCAAAGAAGACGTGGACCGGCGGAGGGGAAAAGCTGTCGACCGATTCGTCAAAGAAGTCGACGAACGAGCGACAAATCAGTTCAAAAACTTACCGAGGAAGGATCTAAACAAATACTGCGAAATAATCCACGAAGCCTCCAGACCGTCCGCTCCTTGGACAATCGATACGATAAATCGCCCGATAAGAGGAGGGATTGACCTCTAGAGCGCGAGGGGTCGCACGCCCGCGTGAGCTGGAATTCACGTGAGTGAAAATCAGTGACAAATACCCTATAAAAAGGGGGAAAGATGTAAAGCCCTGGGGACCGTTTAGACCGGAACGGGAAAAGGTAGTAACATAAAGTGCATCCTCTACAGGAACGAAGTCGTGTGGAGAGAAGGATATACCCAAACAGGACGTGTAGGGGTTTCCAAAAAGGAAATGGGTGTGGGACGGGGAAGAGGGACTTTTAACTGTGAAGGGGTCGTCGTGAATACCGAGGATTCCTCCTCAAGGAGGAGGATGAAAAGTAAGATCATAACAGTCTTGAAAACAAAAAAGAAATGGTGCAACCATAACGAGTCGAACGCACAAAGAATTCAAAAAATCTGCAAGGTCCGAAGGGAAATGATAGCCACATGAAAGAATCAAGACCTCAGACGGATTGTTGCACGTGGGAGGCATCTTAGAAGGAAGGGGGCGGAGGATAAACAGGGTCCAACAAAAATGGCTTGGAAAAAGTAAATCGACAAACCAAAGAAGGCGGAGTACTGGAATTGTCTAAAAGGGAAAAAGGAATAACGATGAAGTGTGGAAAAGATATGAGTCGCGGAATATGGAAGATGCGATTAAGGAGGTGGACCATGTAAAAGAAGGGGAGATAAAATGACTCGGATCTTTTTAATTGAGAGTAAAGGAATGGGACTGCGTGATCTGCGCCCCGAAGGGGCGCGGCAGGTCGGACGAATAGATATCTTAGGTAAGCACTGCTCGGTTGTAAGAAAAGTCTCCTAATACGGCGAGTAATACAGCTTGAAGAGCCTGACACAGAGGAGAAGGGAGGCGGAGCGGAGAGAGGTGAATTAGGCGTGGGAGGTAGATGAAGCGGCCATGAGGTGAAATGTGTAGAAAAAACGCGGGGGGTAAGTCTCTTAAAAAAAAAAAAAAAAAAAGGGAAAAAACAAAAAAAAAAAAAAAAGGAAAGGGGAAATATAGCGAGGTAGGGTAGAGGATTCAGAGTGCGCGCAGCCCAATTCAATCTTAAGAGAGGTGAACAAGATTAGCGGCATGCTGGGGGTTTATATCGGTGAACAAAGGAAGGACTGGCGAAAAGATAGCCGACTGGTAGGAGAGCTTCTGATACCGAGTCCGTACCGAATCGACTAACTCTTCATTATAGAATCCCGTGTCCTCCTCTTTCAGGCAAGGAAAAAAAGGCCAGGGGGAAATCATTCGCTCAAAGCTCCTCCGGGCTACGTAACAGACACTGCCAGTCACTCTCCCATAAAAGAAAGGCAAAAGTCGACTGATAAAGAACCGAGAAGAGAGGCGGCCAGGCAACTCAGCATCGCCTAAAACCAAGCCGACGCGGACCGCTGAAACCTCTTCTCGAGCTCTTCCAGGCGAAATTAAGGATCTTCCTCTTTTAATCGCGGCCTAAGACCGAAACCCCAAAAGAGGGATAATGTATACAAAAGCGGAGGGAAACGACAAAGAGCATAAAGGCCGGGGCCGGAAAACGCGCGAAAAAAACCAAAATCCGGATCATGACTTCGAAAGCAAGTTGCCGCCTCCAAGTAGAAGAGTCGAAACTTGACCAGTCCTTGGCGCGGCTCCAGCGTAACAGGAGTGGGGAGGCGGACTTCGGCAGGCCAGCTAGAAAGAAGGGGAAGCCGAAGGCCAAATCCCGCATCTCACAAGGAGAGTGATTTGAAGAGGGGAAAGCTTTTCGCCGGGGTCACCCGGAAGCTGGGAAGAAGAAACATGCCTCCGGCCTCAAAAAGTGAGCAAAAGGACTAAGCGTTAATGGGAAGAAATCTTTTAGCGAGAGTTACTTCATAAAAAAGAAGTGGAGGGGAAGTCTCCGCAGGGACCATCCGCGGTAAACATAGCCCCAAAAGACGACCACCGCGGAAAAAAAAGGAAACGGATTTGATGTTGGTGCTGGAAGGCAGATGAAAGGATCGAAGGGGAAGGGACTAAGTCGTCGGTTAAGAAAGCAGAAGCTGAGCTCTGGTGGGCTCGCAAAGAAAACGAAGCAAGGGGGGATCTAGGTCTCAGAGTAATGAAACGTCATATACCCAGAAAGGGAGAGGCAGGGTGAGGTTAGTAGTAGGTCAGAGAGAGAGTAACACAAATGAGAATTGACCGGAGAAATTCTGGGGAAGAGAATCTAATCGTATGAAGGAAAAGGCCAGTCATTAGTTTTTCGCTGAAAGCGCGAAGGGAGGGAAGAAAGGACTTGCTTAGTAATGATTAACTTGTCGCTGACTTGGGAGGAGAGCAGTGACCACTTCAATAAGGGGAAAAAAGGGGGAGCGAGGGAAGATAGGGAGAAGGACGATTACTCAGACGCCAGATAAAGAGGAAGGGACTCAACAACAAAGAGGAGAGGAAAAGAAAAAAAGAAGTCCGGCGGTAACGGGAAGAGGAAGGACGAAAAAAAACGGAATCAATATTCCGGAAAAAGAGCAGGCTGCCGGACGTAATGTGCTAAAACAAATATATACGGAAAGGGGAAGACAAGGGCAACGAAACTACGCGACTTTGAGCGAACGATGAAAAATGGGGACGTCGAGTGAGATAGGACGGACCAGAAAGGGGGGGAGCTCAAGGGTAGACGACATTTTAATAATCTGAAAGAGTAAAAAAGAACAGAATCGAGAGCTCGTATGGGACGATGCGTTGCCCAGAGAAAGGCAGACAGCTACGAGAACGAGCGTCAAAAGGAATACAAACCTACAAAGAAGTGGCGATGGCTCTCTTCTTCGAAAGAAAAACAGAAATGCGATCAGCCGTGAAGATGCCCTCCAGGAGGACGCCAGAGAGAGGAGGAGGGACCGCACTGCGTGGCGTCCAAAGGGGTGCTATAATTCCGCGAAGGGGAGAAGAAGGGAAAGACTGATCCACTTAAGGAGAGTTACCGAGAGCCGAAAAAGCAACAATTACACGAGCTTTAAGAGATAGGGGGCAGGAAATCGCCGGAGACGCCGGGCTAAGGGAACAATGGAATCTCACGCACTCCCGAAAAGTGGCCATCGAGCGGTCTCGATGGAAGGAGAGTGTTTGCGTACTTATGAAGAATGGCGGCAAAAAAGGGATACGGCCACGAAGTATTCTTGTTAGGGAAAGAGGAGACCTATCAAGAATTGGGGAGGGGGGGAAGACGCGTGGACATAGGAATTGAAAAACCAAGGAATGGGTTACTGTGGGGCAGTAGGGGTCAAGGTAGACTGGCAAAGACCATTGCGCGTGGCCGAGGGAAGGAGTGAGGAGTGCAGCTTTGGTAAGTCGGGATCGTACTGGGGGATTTGGGGAAGAGCTATAGAAAGGGGTTCTTTCTTCCAGGGAACGAGGAAAGGAGGAGATCCGGAAAAAAGAAGAGTCGCAGCAGTGGCCGAACGAAGAAAAAAGAGTGTAAACTGAATAGGGCGGAAGGTAAAAAAGCAATGTATTTGGGCAGGGGCGAGACGGGACTTGACGGGGAGTGCAAGCAGAGCAGGAGTTCATGGGAGCCAGAATCGGAAGAGAGGTCTAAAAGAAAGGGACCGGAGGATGATTAACTCAATGCCTCCTGACCTATGTACAGCTAAAAGATTCAGGAAAGGGGAAACGTTTACTCACCCCTAGGAAAGGAATAGTGAACGACTTCGCGTCGTAAAGACGAAAGAAAAGAAAAAACGCACGGAGCTGACGCGAGGGGGTGGTGAAACGCCTAAACACAAGGCAGCGGGCCCGAGACACCTAACCTAGGGAAAGGAGCGCGCAAACAAAAGGACCTATCCACTACCACATATAACTAAAGAATCCAGCCGGCAAAGGGAGCTCATCGGGTCTTCCGCGAGGAAAGAGTCAGCAAAAAACACCCCTTAGCCCAAGAAAAAAAAGAAACATCGACAGAAAAAAACAACGCACCTTCACCGAAAGCGACAGTCAAGCTGACCATTGCCCCGCTTGTCGCCGAGGGAAAACGCCTTCGGAGAAAGAGGGACAGTAGAAGGAGGAAACTAGGCGGAAAGACAGGTGGCCGCGCCATACTGGGAAGATAGAAAAAAAAGAAAGGAAGGGAAAATATACCTTAACATAAAAAGAACAGGCTCCTCTGATTCTCAGCGATAGGCAGACCCCTACTCCCAAAGCAAAAAGGATCACTGGAAGAGGGGGAATTTCTCTCCACTGACAAAACTAGGTAGATGTAAGTTATATCGCACAACGGAACGTTACCGGTAGTAAACGCACTTAAGTTGTAAAGAAAAGCAGGACAACAATTACTAGGAGAGGCTCAGGGGGAACAGGTAATAGAACGAAATTACGAAGTGCGCGTTGTGGGGTGTTTCGTAAGGGGTGGGGGGGGGGGAGGGCGGGCGGATGACCGACAGTGAGGAGGGGAAATATG
>Ga0179593_1696186_pt1 | contig 20391 bp, 26 predicted proteins | sample CZODoug2_1_08_16_FD_185931 | JGI IMG/M metagenome (GOLD analysis project Ga0179593, IMG submission 185931) | Vadose zone soil fungal communities from Angelo Coast Range Reserve, California, USA - CZODoug2_1_08_16fungal (PacBio error correction) | ecosystem: Environmental > Terrestrial > Soil >...
TACTACGTCCGGGTCAAAGAAGGTCCTCTTATTTATCGGACCACGAAGGACAAAGAGTCGATGAAAGTCGTAGCGCATTGACCAAAGAAAGGACTAGAAGGAGGAAGAGGGGACTCCCAGAAACCGAAAAACCATTGCCACTAATCGGAGGTTATTTATACTCTCAAGGGGGAAAAAGCGCAAGGGTCGAGGGGGAAATGTTAGAGATGGGGGGACCCTAAATTAGCCAGTTTATCTCAAAAATGCTCCGGTTTTCTCCTCGAAGAGGTCTAGATGGGAAGAAGGACGTATTTACTTAACCAGGGAAGAGAAGGAAAAAAAAAAGGCGACGTCAAAAAAAAGTTTCGAAAAGTTCCCCGTTTAACATATGTACCCAGCCCCAGGGACCTTCCCGGACGCGGGGAAACCCCTATCTCCATCTAAAAAAAAGGGTTTCTCCCTAACTGATGTGAGAAAAAAGAGGACGTGAAACCGCCACGCAGCCGTACCGACCTCGTCAAATTGGAATCGCCTCGCAGTCGGCTCCGGCCACCTTGAATCAGGAGGGGAAAGAACAGCAATCTGGGCCATTACCAGGTCGCCTCTCTTTCTTTCATAGAAAGGAGAGAGACGAGGGTGGGGGAGCACAAGCCAGTGACGCAAAGAGGAGAAGAGAAAAGGGAACATGGAGGCTGAACGAGGGGGAAAAGGTAGGCCAGCGCCATGATCTCTCTCAAAAAAAAAAAAAAGGATTAGTAGTAAAGAGAGCGAAAAGGGGAGTGCCTACCGGGAAAATAGTTCGGGGGGGGGAAAAATTGAAGGGGGGGTCCCGCGGGCCGTCTGCGTCAGACCTAGGTTTTACTAAGGGGAAATCTTTTCTCCCCCGAGGAGACAGTCGCCGAGATGATCGGGGGAACGCGAGGCTAAAAGAGGAAAGGGGCTTCATAAGAAGACAGGTGGCGCCTCCTCGATATCCGGCTCGAAAAAATTGGGCGTGCCTCGGCGAAAAGAGGGAAAATCCCTCGTCTCCTGCGGAAAAACTCGTTAGGGGGGAGACGCCACGTTTGGAAATCTCAATATGGGCAGGTCGGATCTCGGGGTGCCCCGGGGAAAAAGGGTCCGTTCCTCTTTGGGGAGGGGACATATTCTTACCGTTTACCCGGAAAACGCATGGTGGAAATTCTTGGTGGAGAAAAGGAGGTCCTTGCTTACCTACGTCCTGCGCATGGAGAGAAGGGATGATCTCCCCTCTAAGAGCAAGGTTTCTCCTTTCCTGAGGGCCGGGTCGCATCATTAAGATATTAGGGCCGTTTATAGGGAAGGGAAGTGACGGACCTCACCATCAGGACGCTGTGTCACTGGGGGGGAGGGGAAGAGTCTTCAAGTCCACTCTGGAAGCTTCTCTTCTCCCTCCTTGAAGACCACTCTTTTCCGGCTCTAGGGACTGGATCTGAGGAAAAAGAACCATGGAGGCGTCCGTGAAACCCAGGAGGGAGTCCGAGTCACTTGTACTATTTAGGGAGAAACGGAACTTCTGTACTCTTAGCTTTGAGAGGAAAGCCGCCTCGACCGGGGAAGATTGACATGCAGAGAGCTTTAAAAAATGGAAACCCTGACTGAGGGAGGCTGTCACTTTGCCGGGAGGAAGAAACCTCTTCCCATAGGGGGAGCTTGAGAGGAAAGGACTCGGCGGTCCAGAAGAAGGCAGTACGAAAAAGGGAATGTCTAGAAACCGCTGGGAGGCATAACTCAACTCCTCCCGGAGAAGAGAGGTTCATCACTAGAAAAAGTCCATCAGTCGGGTAGACGCCGTCATAATGGTCGGGACGACGTGTCGCGATTCTTTCACGCAAAAAAGGAAGGGGCTGGTTTATCCTTCTTCGAAAAGGGGTCCCACCCTCTCGTATCCTTGAGAGGGGGAGAGGGTGACAAGAGACAATAATAACCTCCCGGCGGCCGGCGGAGCTTATCTCTTCAAGAGAAATTCCTCTACTCATTCGACATAGGAACCCCTTATAAAGGAGAAAGGGCTCGGTCGGACTGCCGTAGCAGGTAGGATCTACTAGAACGCGCCCTTTTATGAAGGAGGGAATACCAGATTTTTTGGAATGCGGGGGGGGAAAAAATTTCAAAGTCACCCCAACATCTTGCAACGGCGAGCGCTTAAAACAAAGGGCTCTTCTCTCAAACATCCACCGGGGGAAGGGATAGACACGGGTCTCCAAGGGAAACTTTGGCCTTGGACCCACGAAAACTCAGGTATTCGTCCCACTGCTTGGAAAAAAGTTATCCCACAACCGGAAAGGGCTGAGATGAAAAGCCAGGGGAAGCCTGGATAGTGTAAAGTTAATTTCCGGAAACCACCCAGGTCGAAGTCTAATGGGTACTCGAAGGGACCATCTTTCCATAAACTAGAATTATGGCATCGACCCCCGGCTGGGAAGGGAGGACCTTTTTATTCTGACCCTCCAATAGGCCTATCTGAAAATAAAGACAAGCCCAGATGGTCGCTCCCTTTTGACCCTATCGATAACAACAACAACTTAGTATTAAAGGGGAGAGAGAGATAGGGAAGGGACCTTGTGGAAAAGGGGCTCCAGAGTTGAAGAGGATGCCGGGGAGTCCGCATACCGGACCTCAATTCCAAAGGGGCTATTCAAACCGGATGAAAGAAGAGTGGGGGCAACGGAGAGGGGAGGTTCATTTCCCTGGAACTGTCATCTCTCCTGAGGGGAAAAGGGGGGGGGGTTGGGGAACCGTGCAAGGAGGCCGGGGTTATCGGCCGACAGAACCTTTCCTTTTTGTTATCCGGATAAAAATCCTTTGCCGCCTCGCAGGGGGGGGTGTCAAAGACCAAAAGGGCAAGGGCAAAAGGAGCGGGAAACAAAAAAACAAGGGGACACTGAAGAACCGGTGGATGTGGAGAAGCCTCCTCGCTGCGGGAAAAAGCGGCTCGCCGTAGGAGAAAGGTGTGGGGACAAAAGAGGAGGAGGTACAGCATATCCTCGAAAAAACGCGAAAAGGTAAGTCAGAAGGTCCACAACGGAGAAAGGACATTTCGTGAGAGGTTCGGAAAACCTGAAGGCGGCGAAAGAAAGAAGACGAATGGGACATAATCCGGACTGATGGTGAAGTTATCATTTGCGAGGAGAACTTGCCTAGAAAGACTCATCTCGTCGGGGACCAGGAGTAGCGCCTATAAGGGGTTCTTCGGGGAATCCATAACGACGCTCGAGACCGGTCGCCGCAGCATCCAAAAGCAGAAGGAGTTCCCTACTCTACGGGCCGTCCTCATGACCAGGATGGGAGGGTCGACCGGTGGAAGAGGTGATGGAAGGCGTTGGCAAAAAGGTGAAAACTAGATCTATTCCCGTAGTCTATCGCGGTCAGTCCCGCCTAGACGAAAAGACTATTACCGCCGAGTAAAAAGGACGCCCCGCTCTAGGGAGGTCCACAGAAAGTGCACCGGAGTAAGGTGGGATTAGCACATGGGCAAGCAGCGATCGACTCGGACGATGGACACCGCAGGCCCTTTGACGTTCCTGCGAAGCGAGGGAAAGAAGTGACACGTGCGAGAGTCAAACGGGAAAGATGACGACGGAAAAGGGACTCCGAACCTTCGGAGAGTCGTAGGCCAGCGCGTATGCCTTCCAGTAGCGAGACCCTTCGTTTTGGGGGGGAAAAGAGGCCTACTATAACGAAAAGAAGTGGAAAAAAAAACGCAAAACCAAAGAGTAAGGGTAGAGGAAACCTCACGTAAAGGGACCGAGACGGAGAAGGGGGAAATAGCTTAACTAGAGGTGGCTAATAAGGGGAGACCCGCCCTAAAATAAAGAGGGGGAAAAAAAAAACGGATCTAGGGGAAGTCTATCACTCAACGTAGGTACGGACCATTAAGAAGGAGGAGAGGATGAAAGCCCTTCAACTTTCTCTCCCCCTTTCTTGAAAATGGTGACACCTTCAGCAAAAAAAAGAACCCAAAATTGAACGGCAATAGGAAAGACGCAAGATCAGACCAGAAATATGCTCCAAAGCGGCAAATACTAGGAAACCGCAAAGACCTCTTCTCCGCTGGGAGAAAAGTACCTCGAGAAGAGGGCGCCATGGCGAAGCTCTCGAGGGCGAGGGAAAGTGAAAGAAGGTACTTTTTCCATGTGAAAATGAATCGGGCTCACGGTCATCTCGGCGCTCTCTACTAGGGGGAGAAAAAGGAACAAGTATTCCAACCTCTTCCTGAAAAGGCTGCTATATCAAACAAAAGAGAGGGGGGGATTCGAAAAAAAAGGATGGCGGGGGGGAAGCTCTCAACAAAAGATACTTGCAATTGAGATCCATCAATCTTCAGCCCCTCTAATGCCGCTGCTCTCTCCTCCTTCTGCGTAGAAAAAGAGGGTTGTCCTCCTTTTGACATCCCGTGTCTAAAAAAAAAAAGCGCGAATGGACAGGTGAAGTCGAATCAGGGTTACTGCCCCTAAATGATGGGAGGCAGACAGGACTCTTTCCCTTTTGAAAAAGAACTAACGTCTATCTCTCGGGGGGAATGCGGCCTCTTCTAGAGGGGGCTGCTCCGAGGGCGGTGCTTAAGTCTTCACCCGGATGGGGCGACCTAGATGCTCCCCTCTCTATTCTCTTTTCAGATAGGAAAAGATAGGGGGGCCGGAAGTGGGTCAGGAACCCCCGCTCCGCACTGTGCTCCAGTTGCACGGCGGGGATTACTCTGAAAAAAGGATTTCCCCTTTTTAAAGAACACCACTTACGGAGAATGCTCGACATCTTAGGAGATATCCGGTGGAGAAAGGGGGGAGGGGTTGTATCCGATCTTCTCGAAAAGAGAAGGGAAGATTCTCCCTTTCGCCGTTCGGGGGAAAAGTACGTGATCGGTCTCCATAGGAACATTCTGGCACTGGGGGGGTCAGTGCAAAAGAGAGCTTCTCTTCGGCCGAGGCAAATACGGGTGCATGCGCACGAATCATGAGCTTTGTCCTCGGGGAAAAGGAAAGCAAAGGGGAGTCGGTCTAAAGGGAAAAAGGGAATAGGAGTACGCTTACTGGGAGGGGAGCATAGACCGTTAAAGGAAGCGACGAGGGAAAATGTCTCCAGACAAGACTGAAAGAGGGCAGGCCGTCGGAAACAGGCCATCGGACTAACAAAGAGCGCGTTCTCTAAAAAAAAGCGGCGGTTCCTCGTCTGAGAGGCGACGACCCACCAAGACAAGGATTTCATAACCCTGCAGAACGTACGACGAAAATATCTCATGGACCGCCTCGTATCCCGAAGATCTACGGAAAATCATCCTGGTCTGAGGGGACGGGAAAAGGGAAGGACCGGGGCGGTCTAAAACGGTCCCAGAAGACGTGGTTCTTCTTTTATTGCAGAAACACCCTCTAGGAAGGAACTCTGCAACCGAAACACTCGGGAAGAAGGTCCATGTAAGGAGGTAATTCTACCATCACCGTCGGGCTTAGGATACCCTGCTAAGAGGGAAAAAAAGGGCAGTCAGTCCCGCGCCGGACAGAAGTGACCTGGCCCTAGACCAAAGGGGAAGTCCGACTACTTTAGGTTAAGATTATATTGACAGGGGAAAAATTGCTCTGGTCCCCCACACATCTTTCACTAAAATTTCGCTCCTCTGGGGAAGTTAGCATCAGAAAAAACGGTGCTTCGCGGTGCAGCCAGTCAATCTTATCCTCAACGGAGACTTTCAAGGGGGGGGAGTGTTACAAAGAAGGCTTCAGTATTATCAAAAACGAGGCAGGTTCTTTCTTTCCTCTGCGTCCCGTCCTAAGGAGAGAGCATCAGGGGGAAGGGAAAAAACCCACAGGTCTAGCTGAGGAAGGGCTAAACATTTCCGAGAACCATCTCTGAAAATGACTCTTTCCTAAGGAGAAAGGAAATCTACAAAGGAAGGTCGGGCTCCCAAGCGAAAGAGGGGGAGCAAACGCCGCATCTAGATAGGGGGCAATACCCTATCGAAAAGAAAAAAAAAAAAAGGGAAGGGGGGGGAGGGAAAATTAAAAGAAGGGTAGGCAAGGGATCTTGAGGGGGGGTAGCGTGGTGGAGGGGCTTGGAGGGACGCATCCAAAGGGGACCGCTCCTTTTTTCAGAAAAAAATGATCTTCCAGGGAATGAACGAGAGGAGGGCATAAACTTAAGCATCGATACCGGGTTTGTTTTTCCAGGAAAAAAACTATGGGGGGGGGGGGGGGGGGGGGGGGGGGGAAAGGGGGGGGGGGGGGGTCGGGGGGGGGAAGTCGTCCTTCAGGACGGCAAGACCGTGCTCGGGGGGGAAGATCCGACCGCGGATCGGCGTAGTGTCCACTAAACCTGTCCTCCGCTATACCGCGGGATTCAACTAGCTAGAAAGGGGGATGTAGTCGAGCGAGGACGGAGGGAAGTCAAGGAGGAGACCAGAGGGAATAACTGCGGGTCCCAGGGAATCGCCAAGTTTAAACGCTCCGTTTATTACGACGCGGGAAATCACCGGGATCAGAGGACGTCTACTTTTCTTACTTCCAAAGGCGCGGCCTTCCGCCACAGGAAAGGGGAGACCTCAGCACCCCGTTAAGGGCGCGGGAGAATCTCGAGGCAGAAGTAGGTGGGGAGAGGCGAAAGGGTCGCGGGGGAGTTCCCCGCCTCCACGAAGAAACTGCTCCTCTATGTACAGAAAGGGAAGGCAGGGAATACCACAGCGGCGGGAAAGCTAGAAGACATTACCGGAGGGGGAGGAGGTCACGGGATGATGGCGTGGAGGAAGCAGAGCTTCTGGGGGATTCGTTGGGCAACGGGGGAAAGAAACGTGAAGGGAAGGTCCGTCAAAAGACTATTACCGAAAGTAAAAAGAAAGACCAGGTCAGGCGCCGCTGTTCCGCCGGAAAACGTGACAAACTTTTCATTAGGGGGGGGCTGTCCCATTAGAGCGATCCTCCGAGAGGAAAGAAGGAAGGCCCGAAGAAGCTCCTCAGAAAGACCTATCAGGCAATCGTCCCAAAAAACCCTTTAGAAAGGAAGAAAAGGAAGGGTCCACTACTCCTGACCTGAAAAAGGTGGATCTTACTTCGAAGAGGGGGGACAATAAGCGCATGAAAGCGGAATAGGCCGACGAGATATCTCAGAGTGGACCTTCCCTAACTCTGACCGCCCAAGTGTCCACGTCGTCCTGCGAAGGGGTAGACTCCTCACTTCCCTCCCGGAGCCAAGGGCATATAGCGAAGGGAGAGAAAATGGTGAAAAAGTCCTCACACAGGAGGATCAGTGCTCGCGGGCTTCTCTAAGATGGTAGAAGAAAGATCAGTTACTTATTTAGGACCAGGGAATAGGAGAACTTCTTCAACCATCCGGAAGAAAAAGGCAGGGGGGGAGGGTACAAAGAGGAAAAAAAGAACACATATAAGAGATTGGGCAAACCCAGCGCAAAACAAAGGGACGAGTATCGGGGCGCACTGGTATGTGTCGCCAAAGCGGACAGTCCCGTACCTCCAAAACTCTTCTCCGCTTGGAGGGGGGCTAGGGGGGAAAGAAAAGGGACCGCTCCAAGGGAGAGAGCGCCGAAGGGAAGAACATTATCGCCATAACCTGGGAAGCCGCTACAGGTCTTGTCCAATCGGAAGAGTCTGATCTAGAAAGGGACGCCACTATTCACCAGGAAAAAACCACTTCTTGACTCAATACTTAAGGCCCAAAATCCTCATCGTAGGGAGAAGGGAGGGCTAAAAATAATAAAAAAGGTATTGATTAAAAGAAAAAAGGGGAGGTCAAAAAGCGTCTCGATCCTCTTGAGAATAAAAGTCTTGTGTGCTCCTCGCCTCCGGAGGAACGGCCTAGGTTTTCCAGAAGGGGCTCCGTGGCGAAAAGAGTCGAGCTCAAGCAGACGAAGAAAGAGGATAGGGTCCCAGGGGTACCAAGAGGATTTCGCAGCAAGGGAAAGAGAAGGGGAGAGACTACTTCTATCTGAAAGGAACAATTTGATGCTTCCGGGGGAGAAGTAACCTGGAGGACGCGTGGGGGGGGGAAAAACTGCTTTGGGGGGGGAAGGGGCGTCCACGCGACTCGTGGACAGGAAAACGGGTTTCCCGCTTCGACCGTCCTCTTTGTTCTTGGAAGGGAACAAGGAAGAGGGGGGTCACAAGAATGGTTGGGTTCGGTCAGGACTTAGATAGGATCCCTGTTCCGTAGGAGGAGGATGTCGCCGAAATCGGAGGAAGAGAGGAAATGAGAGCAAAGGGGGGCTCCCTGGGAGAAGGGATCGAAATCTCGACCTCTCGTACGCTATTCTCCCCTCGGCACGTTCTTCTGCAAGGGAGCACGTATCCACTACCAAGAAGAGGGGTATTTCAAGTCACTCTGGAGAGGCTCTCTTCTCGTCGGCCTTTCCCTCCCACTACTTGGAAGCGCTAACGACTGCATCGAAGGGAGGAGCGCCGGACGGAGACAGGGGAAAAAGGACTTCGGGACTACATTCCATCTAAGTGGGACGATTGGGGCGGTAACGTTGTCCCAAAGGAGGGAGAGGATCTTTTCTCATGACATCGCCGGCCTGAGAAGATAGAGGGCGAAAAAAGGACATCCTGACCGAAAGGAGGGGGGTCAAAAGGGGCAGCAAAGAGCCAGAGCCTGACCATAGAGATTTCGCTCGGGGTTCGGCGGTCCAGTGAAAGGGCGCGGACCGGGGAGACTGGCAAAAAAGGAGAATACCGGAAAAGACCAAAAAGAAGATCGACATCAGCATCTTAGCCCTGCCATAGGGTCCTAAAAGAAAAAGGGGGGACCAGGGAAAGGGGAGTCGATAGAAAAATTTTTGAAGCGATACTAAAACTCGCGGAGCCAGGGGCGGAGTAGCTTTTACCGCCAACCCCCCGAGAAAAAATGCAAAAAAGCTCGGAGAAAAAGAAACGGGTATATGAGAGAGGGGAAGGTTTCCCCCCGGACCCTGATCCCCGTTCGGAAAGGAAGGGGATGAGGATAAAGGATCTGTGGAGGAAGGGACCTTATCGGGAAGAAGAATACGTACCTTTCAAGACCCGGTTTATTTACCCAAGGGCTACGAAAAAAAGGACCACAGGGGAGGAAATTTTCTTGGAAAAGACCATTTTGTTCACCAAATCTGGAGAGCAAGAGAAGACTCTGTACCCGGGGCACGAGGAGGAAGCAAAAAGGGGGAGTCATCGAGTGAGGGAGGATCCCGCCGAAGGCACGGGGGTTCTTGGAAAAAAAGAAAATTCTTCCCACTCTGAAAGAGCTTATCCACAACCGAAAAGTGACCGGGAAGGGGAGACGTCAGGAGAAAGGAAAGTAATGGCCAAACCACCCTTTCGAAAGGGAGCTTTCATTTCCCCTATTACTAAAAATGACCGCGCACCATAAAACCCGGGAGGAGAAAGGTCATCAAAAACCCTGTCACGGTTGTGCGGGCCTCCATCTCCTATCTCAAAAAAAAAGGGAGCCCCTCCGGAGAAAGCGAATGGGGGAAATAAAAAGGGATTATTCTTAAGGAAAAAAGGGAGGGCACGAATTCTCAGGGAGGAGGGTGGGAGTAGAAAGCTGGAAAAGTCCGCATCACACCGGACCTAAATTCCCTCCAGGTGGTCGGAAATGACCAAAAAAGGACTATTTCATTATTAAGGGGGGGGGGTCTCCTTTCATGAAATGGAAAAAGGGCAGCGATTTGTTTGGCCAAGAAAACGACTCCTACTAGGCAAAGGCCTTTCATCGGAAAGGACAGCAAGGGGGGGGTTTCTTTGGCTTGGGTGTATCCTATCTAAAAAAGGGGGGGGGCCAGGAAATCGGGGGGGGGAAAAGACCAGGGGGGGAAAGTCCTTCGAGGAAGCGGGACCTTTGAACTAGAAGGAAAAAAAAGGGGGGAAAGGTAGTAGGAAAGAAGCCGCTGCGGAAAAAAAAAGCGACTCCGTCGGGCCAGATGGGGGGTTGGTTGACCCAGAAAATGGCGGGTCCAATCATACTCCTCAGAAAAAAAACAGGTGAAACAAAGGGAGTCGACGAAAGCAGACACCGGATAGATGGACCCGTACCTGCTAAAGAGGGGCCTTCCGCCACATATTCAGAGAGAAGGGTCCTCACCCTTTAGGGGGGGAGGGGTAGAAGGTGAGAAAGGAGGGAGGAAAAAATGGCCGGAGGGGAAGCTCGCGAGAAATGTCGAAAGGGAGTGACGCGGTCTCGGGCTTTCCCCTCCAGAGAAGAACCACGGCTTAAGAAGGGTGAGCGCCTCAGTAGAAGAAGAGGAGGGAGGGGCCGGAAGGGGGAAATTACCAGGAGGAGGGGTGCAACGGATTTCCGGGAGAACCGATTCGTGAATGACGAAGTCTTCTCCTTTATTCTTGGGCCGCACACTCTTCTTCCGGGAAAGGAGTCGAGGAGGAAAGAGAGAAAAGACGAGGACAAGGGTGGAGGCTGCGACCGCAGCGGATTTATTTGCCGACAGCCAACTTTACACCGGCGGTCATTATTTTCTTGTAGCCACATAGAATATCTCCTCTTCGATGCAGGAAAGGGAGGGACAAAGGAAGGTTAGGGGAGAAAAGATAGAGGAACAGACATGAAGGAGGACCTTTAATATGGAACGGACGTCCTGGTCACACGCACTAAGTGAACTTCCCGGAGGGAAAGGACGTCCTAAACGAGTAAATCTCGATTCACTCGTATCTCATTGCCCCCTTCGTGGGAATGGGCCCGATAAATAGGAAAAGGGGGGGACTGCAAACCGAAAAAAAAAAAAAGGGGAAACTATCGAAAAAAGAGGGGGACCATTCACTTACCACACCGGCAAGGGCGGATCGGACTATTATATATGGCCCCTGCCCGGGAACTCTTCCCCGAAAGGGGGGGTGGAAGAACTGCTAGGAGAAGAAGACTAGGGGGCTCAGGAAGACGTAAAATCCTTATAATCGTCCTGAAACAAAGGGACAACGTTTCTCCACCATTGCGGAAAGGGTTACACCTTTCAGGAAGGGGAACCTCATCCATATTAAAGGGAGAAGAGGGAAAAAACCAAGGGGGAATTCTGGCGCGGTGGTCCGGGTCGAAACTCCCCTCTTCCTGGAGCCGCTTTGCTTCCAGGTACACGAAAAAAGCGAAGGGGAAGTCGCCGCTCAGGGAAGAAAAAGGGAAACCGTCGGAGAACAATTTATTTGACGAAGGAAGATCTCTTCGACGACTCTCCGCGGGGACAGCCACTAGTCACAATGAGGAACAAAAGAGGCCTTTCCAGCAACTTCGGGAAGCCCTCCAAGCTGCAAGAGAAAGAGGAAAGGGAGAGGTATGCAAGAAAAGAAAACATCCAAAAAAAGAGATATCCTTGCGAGTGGGCGCTCGGTGAGATTCAGGCTTGGGGGCTCTCTCCGCCGTCTGAAACTTCCGATTTTTTCCTCAGGGGGGGCCTAGGGGACAGCTACGTCTGAGCGAAAAAAGAAGGGTGGAGACCGCTGAGGGTAAATTTCCCCAGATGACAAAGAAAAAGACAGGAGACTAGTGGACCGCACTAAACTCTAGTCAGATTAGGAATTGATGCTTCCTCTTATACCTGGCATCCCATCGTCAGAAAAAGAGGGAGTCCTCGTTAGGAAAGGGAAGATTTTTGCGACCGGAGACCAGCTCGCGAAGAGCTCTCCGTCCTCTTCCGGGAGAAGCTGTGTGCTGTGGAAGTTAAGGAAGGGGTCAAAACTAAAAAAGAGGGGGGCTGAAAAGCGGGAGGGAGACGTCGCTCAGATTGACATGGTGACCTACTTCTGCGCATAGGACAGACTTCGAGGCGTCCCAAAAATCCAAGGTGGACGGGGAAAAGGAGTCGGGGGACCTCTTCGTTCGCCGGCGGTCGCCGGGCTGCAGTTCTCGTTCACCGGACGTGCGCGTCAAAAAGAACAGCCATTACGCTTCTTTGCAAGGCGGTAACGGTTTCGGGCAAGAATAGAAGAGAGCTCGAAGAGGACAGTGGGAAGAAGAGCGAAAGAAGGAATCTGCCGTTCGAAGGACCGGACTCTTATACATGTAGGAGGAAAGGAAAGTCTGTCAATTTCCCGTGTATCGAAGTGTCCCTTGGAAAAAGGGGATTACCGCCTAAAAAGAGCAGGTTCCTTCACGACGAGAGATCTCTGCTCTGAAAGTGGAGCAATACCCCCTTACTTCTCCAGGGGGGGCACTTTTGCCTAGAGGGAAGAATCCTGACCGCAAGAGGGGGGGAGTCTCTCAAAGTCTTCCGAGATGCAAAAGGAGAAGACCGAGAATCTACAGAAAAGGGATCAAAGCCTCTTCTTGGAAAAGCAACGCCTCCCTGCTAACGTCATAAAAACTAAGAAAAAAAGAGGGCGACTAAGGACCTCAACTGTCGTTCTGACGGGACTTGTCATGCGAGTGAGCAACGAAAACACGGACCTACGCTGGTATTCCTTCTTCGAGGGGGTCCCTCTCTTATAGGGGGGGAAAAGTCGGAGGGGGGGGACAAGAAACCGAAAAAGAATCTCGCTAAGATCCAGGGCGGCGGAAGGAAATGGATTCCCGATCCCGCCGGCCAAGATACGGGTTCCGACGCAGCAGTAACTTTCTGAAGGATCCACATTCGATATTTCTTCATTCCTCGCAGAAAGGTCCGAACCTTCTACGACGGAAACGATCCAAGTTTAGGCGGACTTACTGAAAGGGGCCCCTTTTGACCTGCGAGGAAAGCGTTAGACGCCATTTTACCGTCACACCCAATCTGGGACTACCGGGCTAGCCGCTGTACAGGAAAAAGAAGGGAAGTGATTCAGATTCTTCAGCATCTAGAAAACACCTTTCCCGCTATCCTAAGACGCTTATACGGCACAGGGGTCGGGTACACCACGAGGCAGGAGGACTGAAAGAGAAGACCTCTCAGGTAAATGACGTTCCGATGACTGGACCTTCCCTACGTCGAGCTTTGACTTAAAACAAAAAAAAATTCTATCGAGGGAGTTCCCCGGGGGAAAAGGGAAGGAAAAACGTAATCCCCTCGTTTTCGTGGCATTCATCGACCCATTTGGTAGATGAGTCCAGAAAAAAAGGGATCAACAATCTGGAGCCCCCACGCCGCATCACATCTCTCTGGGGCAAACCCTATCGAGAGCAAACACAACACGGAGAGGGGGAGGAATGGGAAATCGCCGGGGGGCGGCTTTGAAATCCACGTTGATAGGCGCGTGAGACTCATCCACCGGAAAAGCCCTCCTGTGGTCTATGCCCAAAAGGACAAGGAAAGAGGGCTGAAGAAAAAGAGGGGGATAAGGGAGGGGGAAGTCCACGTGCAAGCAGAAAAAGGAAAATAGACCGTGTTTGTTTGGCAAAGACGTCCCACGATGCTCTGGAAAAATCGCCGGGCACGGAAAGACAAAGGGGATAGGGGGGGTTACGGGAAACCCCTTTTTCCCAATCGTGGGGGGGAGTGGGGGTCAAACACCTTGGACCGGGGGCCCCGGGATTGAAATAAGTGGAACCGTGCAAAAACTGAACCTTTGGATTTCGATCTCCTCCTTGGATGAAAGTTCAAGAAGGTCTTGGGAAAAGGGGGGGGGGGGTTAAAAAAGAATTTACGGAAAAAGCATCTCCGCGGTCTCAGTGGAAACGCCGGAAAAGGTGTAGGACTACGAGGAGTTAAAGTTCGCGGACGGTTGGGGAGACTGCTCCCCGGCTGCTGGGACGCCAAAAGATCAAAGGAGAAGTTGTCTCCTGCAGCAAGGCTTGTCGTAAGGAAAGGGAAGTAGCAGGAACTTTCCGAGGGGACAGCTCGAGAGGCAAGGGGGTTAGGTAACGAAGGGAAAGAACAGGTTCGTGGCAGGTATCCCGCCTCCAAGAAGGAAAAGGGCTCCTCTATTTACTTTCCAAAGGCATCCCACATCTATTCCTTGGAAAAAAAGAAGAAAGAAAAAAATGTCCGTGAAAGAGGGGGGGGAGGCGTGAGGAGGAAGTCCTATGCGTGGGACGGGGGGGGCAAGTTTCCAGGCTTGACAGGTCTTCACGACGCAGAGTATATTCCCTCGTCTATTCGTTCTTCTACACGGAAACGAGAAAGCCGATGAAGGGGAGAAGGAAAGGATCGAGGGGTCTCTGGGAAAAAAAACAAAGGGACGCTTAGGAAGTTCCGTGTACCCCATGGGCCGGGCAGCTATCTCCTCTTCTATTCAGAAAAAAATCATGCCCGTTAGAGACAAAAGGACCGAAGTAGCCCTAGGCAAGGAAAAGGGAGACCTCAAGAGGAAGTACTTTTTCACGGAAAAAGGTTCTCCGGGAGACTGGAAGTCAAAACGATGCCAATCTCGATTTCATATATAGCCCCCTTCTTTTGCGGGAATGAGAATCTATGCCATGGGATTGCCCAGAAAGGAAGAAGTAAAAGGTTATTTAGACCTCAAGGGAAAGAAGCGAACGGAAAGGGACAAGGCAATAGACGGAAAAGGGAAGAGGTTCGAGATTCGATATCCCTATATCAGGAAAAGAGAAACCTGGAGAGGTAGATCATTCAGCAGGACGTAGTACGGAAAATTCTCCTGGCGTAAGTATGACACAAATTCAACTGGCGAAACAATAATCTTTTGACAAGCCCCAAAAAAAAAAAAGAAAGACAAAAAAAAAAAAAAAAAAAAAAAAAAAACCAAAAGAAAAATCTTCCAACGAGAGCCGCCTAGTCAACAAAGAGATCCAGCGCGGGGGCGAGCAACCCTACTTATTTTCGCCAAAGCGCGCGACTAGGACTCGCCAAAAAGGCAAAGAGGGCTTAAAAGGGAGAAGAGGCCGAAGAAGATCCCCGGGCGAAACCGCCACCTTGGGAGTCGCTGAGAACAGAAGCGGAAAGGTAACCCTGGGATTTCGCCTCGCGTTAAAGAAGCTCGTCGCTTATCTCGACGAGGTGGAAGATGCACAATTAGTACAAAAAAAGACAGAACCCGGGAAGGGAAAAACAGAATCGAGGAGAAGGAGGAAAAATCTCATTATCTCGCTCAAAAAGGAGGAAGAAGATAGAGATCCTTCTCTTGCAGACCTCGCCATCAAGAGGAAATGCCTTCTTTTTTTTCTCTAAAGAAAGGGTCTGCGCAACGGCCGAGGGGGGGGCAAAAAAAAAAGGTGGCCAGGGGAAAAGAAGGAGCTCGAGAAGGAGAATTCTCAATCCCTTGGGAAGGAAAAAACAAATCGTAGGCATCAGGCGAAAAGGTTGGCCGGCGGGAAAAGGGGAGAGCGCTTCGTCGCATTGAAATTCTTCGAGCGTTACCCAAAAGGGAGTCCCATCGGTGAGAAGGGAGGGGCGGCCCCATCGTGAAAGAGCGACTCATCCTAGGTAAAAAAAAAAACTCTCGCGGCATTTTCGCTGGGGTTGACAGCTTCGCTTTCCTTTCATAAGGGGTTCATATGCCCGGGGAAAGGGGGGGGAAAAAATGGCTCAGAAGGGGGAGGCAAAAGAAAAGGGCTTGTGCAAGAGACGAGTCAAAACATGGGGCCATGGTCCCGACTACAGTCCTGAGAAGGCATAAGGGCGAGTCGCCCCGCCAAGGATCCACCGGTTGCTCCGGTCAGAGCGGCGATCTACAGAGAGAGAGGGGAAGGCAGTTGGAGGTTTCTCGGAGTAAAGAGCTTATAAATAAGGCATTACGCGTACGGGGGGGTGTGCTTTCCGGTTCGGGAATTCCCACAAAATAGTCTTCAAGGAAGATAGAACACGACGGGGATGACGACTAGGCATCTAGGACCTCGTTCGACTAAATCCCTCCTGATACAGGTCGGCTTCAAACAGGACGTTCCGGAGGGGAACTCAAAGGGGGGGGTCCCTAGTGCAGGACCCCACCAACCAAGCCGTCTGCCTGCATCGACGAAGGAAATGACGCTCCCATGGGCTACAAATAACCCTCCGGAGGAGGGGGGGGGGAATTGGGGGAGGGAGGCCGGAGGGCTCGGGGGAAAGGAGGAACCAGGAATCGAGGACTCTCTTCTACTGTGAAGGAGAAAAACTCTAGAGGGGAAAAACGAGGAGAAAAAACCTGCAAAGAAAAACGCTAAAAAGAAGAGTCATCACTCATAGGATCACCAGGCCATCTTCTTCAAAAAGGATTTAACGGACGTGTCAAGAAGGGGAAGAAGATCGCTGGGGTTCCTTCCTTCGGATTACCTCCCTCTCTTTATCAAGTGAAAGGGCAGGGGGTCTTTTGAAAAGAAAAGTCTCCAAGGAACTACCACCTAAGCCCGGCGGCCTCGAGATGGAGAGGGAAAAGAGGGGGCCAAGGGGGGGGAAAAAAAAGAGACCCTTCGAAAAACGGTTCTTCAGGATACCCTGAAGAGTGGGGGATCCGAGGCCGGACAGGGCCGAAAAGGACGACCTTTCCCTAAAAGGGGATTGACCGCGGGGGGGGGATTTTTCAACCTGTTCTTGGCAAAAGAGGGGGGGGAACGGAAAAGGACCAACACATTCTGACAAACCGGACGAGGGAACCGTACGGGAAGAGGAGGATCTCAAAAAAAAAAAGAGGTCAGGCATTTGCAACCGGCCCACCCCAGCGTATTCCTCTCCGAGGGCACGGGGGACGTACACCACTGAACAAAGATACCTTGCGGAGATCCGATACAAACACAGCTCACGGTTGCTGTCCGGCCGATGAACGTGCACCCGGGGGAACGTCGGTAGAGTCCTGGGAAAAGTCGACGGGCGAGCGGTTCCCAACGATTACTGAGGAAACGCGCCACCCAGCTCTTCATCCTTACCATAACTGCAGATCAGGTTCAAAAAAGGAGGAAGGTCGGTAAGGGAGGAGGAAAAGAATATCTCCACAAACGAGCAACCACTCATCACGCAGTTCATACCCTAGCAAAAAGGAAGTAGGAAGGAAGTGGATGCCAAAAAAGAGGCTGGCTGCTGCGGGGTTCTCGATAGGGGGGGGGTTATTCGCTTATTTCATCCACCTTACCCTAAGGAAGAAGGGGGGGTGAAGAGGACCTTCTCTGCCAACTTAACGAGGGGGAGAGCGGTCAGGGGGGATCCATTGGGAACTGCAGCGAAAGTCTACCAGGGGGGGTTTTGCATTACGATGCGCTCGACTGAAAATAAAAAAACGTACAAGAGGGGGGAGGGAGGGGGGGTTGACTGGGATCTCCACGCCGTGTGCAAGCTACGGAGGTGGTTTCCAACACGACCAACCCGGCCATCTCCGGTCGATTATCCGCGGGAAGGTGCAACGAGTGAAAACAGTGGGGACCTCACCAGTCGCGGGAAGGGGTCTCAGCGGAGAGAAGGTAAAGGGGCCAGAGTTTGGTTTGACAGGCGGCAAGCATCTCCTCGGGGAAGGGGAACGCTCGGGAGGGAGCGGAGGGAAAGGTCGTGAAGGGGGTCGCGCTACCACCTGCTCGAAGGCCGCCACATATCCTCCTTCTAAGGGAGAGCCAGTTCCGGATGGTAAGGAGCGAAGACTGGGAAGGAGCTCAGAAAGGGGGGACGCCAACTGGGGAAAAGGGGGGTAGGGGCGAAGTTCGCGTTGTCGGCACACCGCAGCCACAAACTGCTCCTCTAGGGAGATCGCGCATCTCCCACAGCAGCGGGGAAAATACTCGACGACAAGGAAAAAGAACAAAGGATGGGGGAGAGAGTCGACAGATTGAACGGATCCTGCGTGATGAGCTCGTCGCAGGGAGGCAGTTGGTTCTTTGCAAGAAAGAGTTCTATCCCGTGCTAGGGTAGTCCTCCTCGTCAAAAAGACCTGGGGGGAGAATTTTCAGCGCTGGCTCCGCCGAAAAGGGAGCCTTCGGTCAGGAGGGTCTTGGGAAATGTTCATCTCATGCTATCTCAAGAGGACAGCAATCCTCATTCCAGAGAGGAAAGAAAAAGGAGAAAGCGACGAAAAAAGAGGGGGGGAAAAGGGACTCCTCATGAGAAAAATTTGTCACGAAGACGACTGTCTCAAAGGGGAAGTGAACGGCCCGCGCGATGGAGGGGAAGGAAAGGCATGGCCCCCTTCTTTTGTGCGGGAAGAGCAAACGAGAATCGAGGCAGGGCCCGACGTACAAGAAAAAAAAAATATGGTAGGGAAAGAAAAAAGAGAAAAAAATCTCCTTCGCAGGGCGAAGAGAAGGGTCGATTTCCGATATCCCGAGATCCGAGACCCAACCTTGATCTCCTGCTCGCGAGAGTCAGAAGATGTCGAGACAAGACAAGGAAATAGTACTTGGGAAAGAAGAATGATCTAAATGGGATTCTCCCCGGGAGGGGAAAAGAAGTGACACCTTCATCATCTGAAAAAAAAAATTACGCTCCCTCTCTTTCAACCCGACCAAGCGCCTCGGAGAAAAAATCTGGATGGTGAACGCAAAAAGAAAACAGCCAAAAGGGGAGGAGATCTTTGCTTAACAGGTACCGCTAAAAGGAGCTCAAAGGGAAAAAGCGCTCGCCGTTCGGCTCCTGCCCCCTTTATTCTTCCAGACAGGCATCTGGGCCCGGGAAAAAGGGGGAGGTCGCCTCCGGGCAAAAAAGAGGAGGGAGCTCGAAAATTACAAGACGGCCTTTACGCATACTTTCGGGGGAAAGCACCCCAAGGCGTCATCGTATCTGAACAGGGCGGGGGGGGTCAAGAGAATAAACAAAAAAGGGAGAGATATCCTGGCGCATTGAAACTAAGGAGCAATCAATCGTTCGCCTCGACTTCTTGGGGCTCTCCGGACCCGACGTCCTAGAAAGGCCTATTGTTTTGTCTCAGGTGCCTCGTGGCAACCAGAAGTCAAAAGAGAAAAGAAAGCCGATAGAGAAAAAAGGAAAATCCAAACAGGGAAAGAAGGTTCTTTCATCAGGACTCTCAGGAAAAAAGGATCCGCTGAGCTAAAGACCATTGGGCAAATCTTCGAGCGGTAAATGGAATCCCAGCGCGCAAAAACGTGGCGGTCCTCGGAAGAAGGGGGAGAAAAAGCAAAAAGGAAAGAGATGCTCGGGGGGGGGAGAAGGGCCCGCAGGCCAGGAAAGTTTGGGGTGGGTAAATGGACGTTGGACACCCTTCTCTCCTCACTGTTTTGCGCACCGTTTGTCGGCGAGGAGCTCAGTATTGGGCGGGGATAACGTCCGTCGAAAGAGATTCGATGCTCCCGCGAGAGGAGATCCTGGGGGGCCAGGGGGATCGGGGCGGGAGAGACAATCTCGAACCTCTCTTCGGACGTCGCTCCCCTTGCGAGAGGGAAAAAGGGAGTAGCGAAAGGTCGGGGAGAACTGTTCGAGTTGAAAAAAAAAAGGGGTCGATCTCGTCGGGAAGGCCGCCACGACGGGGGACCAGGAGATAACGGCTCTATCTTTCCCTCAGACGTCCGCGGAAGAAAAGGAGACAGTCGGAGGGAAAAGAAGCTTCCTCTGGAAGGGCTGAACGTGTCAGGTGGCGCGGAGATTTCGCAGGACCGCCTCTACCACAGCCGCTTGCCTAAGCAAGGGGATCGCCTGTCAAAGCCCTCAGGGTTGTTCCAAACGTTGGGAGTCACTCAGGACATCGAGCTGTTTGGGGGGGGGGGGGGGGGTGGGTGGGGGAAAAGGGCTCTCTCCCATGACTCGTACGCGGTCCTCGTCTTCGAAAAGGAGAACGAGCGCAAAAGGATCGAAAGAAAGAATCACATCCGCTCCAATGCGACGAGGATCGTGACCATCCCACTCCATCGGATCCAAGGCCATCGAATCCGAGATGGGGGGGGTCTAGGAAGGGAAACGGGGTAAGAGAATCACGCAAAGAGTGGTTCCTGCGGAGAATAAATTTCCGCGACTGCTTAGCCTTGGTTCGTGCAAGTGGAGGTTTTGAAAAACCAGACCCTGTCTGAAGTCCCAGGCTGAAGAGCTTCTCGGAACTCTTCAGGTCCGCAAAAAACGACCTTATCCCTTCCCCAAAGCCTTCTGGATGGAAAAAGAGACAGGAGAAATTAACGCATACTATACCTTAGACGACCTGGAAAACCCTTTGCTTGACCGCTAGGAAGTTAGCGTTTCAAGGGAAGGGGAAAGAAGAAGCTCAGGGGGAAAGGGAGGGGAACAAGAAAACACTGTCGAAGAACGGGCGGCCCGGGACCGTAACCGCAGGCACAGGAGTATCTCGACAACATCCAACGTTTATGTCACTCTGAACCGGGAATCGGAGACCACTCGGAACTTCACTGGGTTCCTGTGAACACCACTCACTGCCGATTCTTAATTCTGGGGGAAAAAAATCGCACTGGGTCATTGCCATTAAGACCTGCCGCCGTACGAAAGCATCTTGTACTGAGCCAAAACCACAACACCAGTTCTAAAGAGAACCCAAAGTTCATACCATTACCTCCCCCATCTCCGTACCTCGTAAGGGAGAGAATGTCGAATACAACCTTAGGGGATGGAGGGGGGAAAGTGGACTTCTTACCTAAAAAAAAAAAAAAGATCTCACTCAAGGGGATCCCCGCATCCCATGCGCCTCAGCA